>Ga0209053_1000289_pt1 | contig 41891 bp, 43 predicted proteins | sample EBPBio152010_DNA_FD_185864 | JGI IMG/M metagenome (GOLD analysis project Ga0209053, IMG submission 185864) | Wastewater treatment Type I Accumulibacter community from EBPR Bioreactor in Madison, WI, USA - Reactor 1_7/15/2010_ DNA (SPAdes)... | ecosystem: Engineered > Bioreactor > EBPR >... | reverse complement strand
GTTGTGGGCCACCACCGGGCGGCCGCGCAGTAGCCCTTCGATGACCGGCCATTGCGCGATGAACCGCGGCATGTGCTCGACCTGGGCAGCGGTGATGCCATGGACCGCCACGTGGTTGGCGTCAAAATTGTCGCGGCCCACCGGCGGGCGCACCAGCATGGTCAACGTGCGGGTCACCCGCCCCTCCGTCACCAGCGCCATGCCCACCTGGCAGATCGATCCGCGGAAGGCGTTCGCCGTCTCAACGTCCAGGGCCACGAAGTCGAAGGACATGTCCTCAGTCCGCTCTGCGGGCGGAATCCGCCTGGCGCGGCCCACTCCGGGAGTGCCCCCGACCTCGACCGCCACAGGTGCCGTGCCCGCCACACGCGCCGTCGCCGCCGTCGTACCCCCCGCCGTGCCCGCCGCAGTTGCCGTGCCCGCCGCAGTTGCCGTGCTCGCCGCAGCGACCGGATCCAGCGCCGGGCCCGAGGTCTCGCTCGTGCTCCCGCCAGATCTGTGCCGTCTCGGCAACGACGGACTGCATCGACTGCGGGCGGTGGGTGGGGTTCATGATGCAGCACCTTCCCTGGAGGGGTCACGCGGACTGGGGGAACAGCAATGCGGCTGTGGTGGTTGACTGAGGACGACGACGCAGATGGGAGGCACGATGCAGACCGACGAGGCGGTCAAGGCGCTCGCACGGGCGTGTCGATCCGTGCGTGAGGCTCAGGCGAGGCTCGAGCAGTCCGTGCGCGATGCTCGAGCGGCCGGCGCCACGTGGTCCCAGATCGGCGACGCGACCGGGATGAGCCGGCAGTCGGCTCACGAGCGCTGGGGGCACCTCCCCCGACTGGGCTGCCCGCGGCAGGACTGCGACTGCACGGCGCACGGCGCGGGTGGCTGTGGCTGTGGCCACGGTCCCGGCGGTGGCCGCGGCGGCGGTCGCGGTCGCGGCCGCGCACCTGGTTCCGCGCCGATCCAGAACGTTCGCATCGGGCCTCGGCCCGCCTGAAGCTCTTTCGTTGGGCAGCGCACCACCAGCAGGTGAATCACATTTGTCAGGATTCCCTGACAGTAGTGGCGTCAGGGAATCCTGACAACGCACGACCTGAACCTGTGGCGCAGGCGGGATCGCTGCGAGGGAGCCGGCGGTGTTCAACCACGACTGCGCGATCGAAGCCGTGCTCTGCGGTCACCGCCGGTGGATGCGCTCCTGGATCTCCTCCAGCGGCAGTTCCTTGGTGCAGAAGAACCAGTCCTCGCACTCGACCCCCGCGTCGGCGCCGGCCATCCGGTCCTTGGCCGTGCCGCAGGAACCGGCCGGCGGGACGATGACGCGCTCGCCGGGCTGCCAGTCAGCCGGCAGGGCGACGTTGAAAGCGTCCGCCACCTGCAAGCCCTTGACGATCCGCAAGAGTTCGTCGAAGTTACGGCCCAGCGCCAGCGGGTAATACACAATGGTGCGGATCACGCCGTGCGGGTCGATAAAGAAGACCGCGCGCACGGCCTGGGTGGCCGCTTCGCCGGGCATGATCATCCCGTACTTCTGCGCGATCTCCATCGAGACGTCATCGATCAACGGGAATGTGACCTCGACGTTCGACATCCCGCGGAAGGAGATCTTCTCCTGGATCGTGCGTAGCCAGGCGATGTGGCTGTAGAGCCCGTCGACGGAGAGGCCGACCAGCTCGGTGTTGTGCAGCGCGAAGTCCTCGGCCATCGTCGCGAAGGTCATGAACTCGCTCGTGCACACCGGGGTGAAGTCTGCCGGGTGCGAAAACAGGATGACCCATTTGCCTTCGTAGTCGGCCGGGAAGCTGATGTCGCCCTGCGTGGTCTTCGCGGTGAAGGCCGGGGCCTTGTCGCCAATGCGGGGCATGCCGACGGTCTGGTCGACGGGGGACGTGGTCATGATGGACTCCTCGTGGGGTGGGACCGACCGGCCCGGGACCGCTCGGCGTCAGGATTTCCTGACAACTCGACCCTACGACCGGACCCTCCGAGGGTCCAGCCCGCCGTCAGCGATTCTGCCGATCGGAGCCATAGCGCCCGTCGATGTGTTGGTCGGGCCAACCGCGAACGCCGTACTCCTGCGGGACTTTTGGCCCGGGAAGAGGCCATACCCCCAGGGGCATTCTGGAAAAGTCCGTCCGACTTTCGAGGTGTTCCCGATGACCACAACCACCCGATCCGACCCCAGCCGGGCGATGCTGCGCAAGCGTTCCATGTCCCGACTGCACTGGGCGCGCTACGCCACCCAGGCCTTCTTTGCGGTCTTCATCCTGGTGGCCGCGCTCCGACATCAGCAGGAGAAACAGTCCGGAGCGCCCAGCGTCGACGCGCTGTGTCCGTTCGGGGCGGTCGAGTCGCTCTACACCTGGGTGACCACCGGCACGATGGTGCCCAAGTTGCACCCGAGCAACATGATCCTCGGCGCCGCGGTCCTGGTCAGCGTGCTGATCGCCGGGAATGCGTTCTGCGGTTGGATCTGTCCGATGGGCACGCTCGGGGACGTGCTGACCGGGCTGCGCCGGCGCCTCGGGCTGCGCGCCGTTGCAGTCCCGGATCGGGTGGATCGGGTGCTGCGCTACGGCCGGTACGTCGTGCTGGCCGCCGTCGTGATCGCGACGGTGCAGACGGGGCGGCTGATCTTCGCCGAGTACGACCCCTATGTGACCCTGTTCTCCCTGCACTGGATCTTCGAGATGTCGAGTGCGTTGATCCCGGCGCTGGTCATCACCGTGGTGGTGCTCGCCGGCTCCCTGGTCGTCGATCGGCTGTGGTGCCGCTATCTGTGCCCGGCCGGGGCGGTCTTCGCGGTAGCGGGCCACCTGTCGTTCCTGCGGATCCGACGGCACGCCTCCGCCTGCACCGATTGCGGGCTGTGCAACCCGCCGTGCCCGGTCGGCATCGACGTCGCGCACGCCCAGACCGTCAACACCGACTGCGTCGGCTGCATGGAGTGCGTGGCGACCTGCCCGTTCCCCGGTGCCCTCACCGTCACCGGGCCCACCTTCCTGGGCTCGATCGGCCGCCGGGGCGACGGCGACGCCGCCGCGGGCCCCGAGTCGGCGACGTCGACGGTGGCACAGCGATGAGCAGGGCGTCCCGTGGCGTGCCCGCCCACCGACTGGTGATGCCCGCTGTCGCGGTGGTGGCGATCTTCGGAACGTACGGCGTCACGTCGGCCACCGGCGTCTGGCAGTCCAGCGGCCGTACCGAGGTCACCAGCGACTCGCTCGCGCCCGCAGACCTCAAGGGATGGATGACGGTGCAGCAGGCCAGCGACGGTCTCGGCGTCGATATCCCCACGCTGCTGCGACTCGCCGGAGCCGACGCGGCAACCGCAGCAGCGGTGACGCCGGACACCCCGCTGAATCAGCTCGAGGCCACGCTGGGCGGCTTCTCGATGGAGGCGTTCCGAGCGGCTGTGACGGCCCATCTCACGTCCGGTGGCGCGCCCGCGCCGTCGGGGCCCTCCCCGTCCGCACTGCCCAGCACCGGCGCCTCGGGCGGTTCGGCGAGCCCGCATCCGTCGGGGACGGGCACGGGGTCGCGGACGGGCGCCGCCTCGCCCAGCGGGACGGGATCGGCGTCCGGAGTGACGGGGCAGATGACGTTGGCGCAGGTCGCCTCGGCGTACGGCATGGCACTGCCCGACCTCCTGGCCAAGGCCGGTCTGCCCGCCGATGCCCCGACCGACGTGCCGCTGCGGACGCTCAAGGATCGCTATCCGGACTTCGAGATCGCCACGGTGCGCACGGCCGTCGGCGCCGGCTGACCCGGCCCAGGCATCGCCGGAGTTCCGGAGTTATCCACAAGATGACCGCTCGTGACCTGCCCGTTTAGCACCATGGTGCCAAACGGGCAGGTCGTGAGCGGTCGATAGTGAGTCGGAGACGGCGCGCGGCTCAGGGGTGGGCCTCTGCGCCGTGCCTCGGGGTCAGCTGCTGGCGCCCGCGCCGCGCCGCGCCATCGCCCCGGGACCCATGCCCTGTCCGGAGCTGCCCTGGCCCTGACCCGTTTGGCCCTGGCCCTGACCCTTTTGGCCCTGGCCCTGACCCTTTTGGCCCCGGCCCTGTTGGCCTTGACCGTTCTGGCCCTGGCCCTGCCCGTTCTGGGCGCCGGCGCCGCCGACCTGCCCGGCGACCGCCCGCTCGTAAGCGGCCAGGTGGTTGCGCGAGCCCTTCAGCAGGTTGGCGTAGCTGGCCTTGACGTCGGCCGGCGCGTCAGCGGCCACCAGCTTCTCCAGGTCGGCGATGTCGCGCTGCTCCAGCTCGACGCCCACCTGGTAGGCCGCCTGGGGCGAGACGATGCCGCGCGTATACCAGTCGTCGTACAGCTTCTGCAGCTCGGCGTCCGCATAACTGCCGGCCTCCCGCCCGGCGGAGGGGTCGGCGATGCCGTAGCGGGTCAGCAGCGTCCCGATCTCGTCGAAGTGGCGCTGCTCACTCGTCGTGATCATGCTCATCGGCCGAGCCCCGTCATGCACCGCGGCGAGCGCGGCGTAGAGGTCGCGCGCCATCCGCTCCTCCTCGCGGCTGAACGTCAGGCCCGCGATCGTCTCCGCTGACAGCGACGCGACGGGGGTGCCCGGCGTTGCGGTGGACGACGCGACGGGGCACCCGCCGGAGCCGGGGCCGTTCGAGCCGGTGCCGGGGCCGCCGGCGCCAGGGCCTCCGGCGGCGTAGGCGGAGCCGGCGAGGGTGGCCGCCAGGGCGAGGCCGGTCAGCGATGCCGCTCCGATCAGCGCGGGTCGGCTGGGGGCCTTGCGGCTGCGGGTGAACATGGTGCGCTCCTTTGCGTAGGGGGGCCTGGGATCTGCGGCCGGCGGGATCGCCGAGCTGAGGAGATCTCCCGGATTAATGCCCCCGGGGGTATTTGACATCTTCACTATCGGAGCCGAGCCTGTGCCCGGCCTGTGTGGCCGGCCAGAGCGTCGTATGTGATGTCCCAGACAGATCGGGCGCCCGGCCAGAGGGTGTGCGGCGCGGGACTCGGCCGGAGGCGGGGTCGGAATGGCGGTGGGTGCCGAGTTGATACCCCCTGGGGCACGCCGTACAGTGGCACCGATGGCAGATACCCCCCAGGGTATGTCCAGACCCCGCTGGAGGAACCTTCATATGCCGCACATCGTCACCATCGAGACCCCGTCGCTCGGCGACCGCAGCTATCTCGTCCACGACGGCTCGGTCGCCTTCGTCGTGGACCCGCAGCGCGACATCGACCGGGTCCTGGCCGCGGCCCGGAGCGCCACCGCGGACGGCGTACGCATCGCCGCCGTCTTCGAGACCCACATCCACAACGACTATGTCACCGGCGGCTACGCGCTGGCCCGCGAGACCGGGGCGACGTACTACGTCAACGGCGCCGACACCGTCGACTTCGACCGCACCCCCATCGCCGACGGCGAGACCGTCGAGGTCGGGTCCATGCGGGTGCGCGCCATCGCGACGCCGGGGCACACGTTCACGCACCTGTCGTACGCCGTGGCGGGCGACGCCGCTGAAGGCACCGCCACGGGGACGAGCACGGCCACGGCCGTCTTCACCGGCGGCTCGCTGCTGTTCGGATCGACCGGCCGCCCGGACCTGCTCGGCGCGGCGCACGCCGAGGAACTCGCCCGCCACCAGCACGCCAGCGCCCACCGCCTCGCTGCCGAACTGCCCGACGAGGCGCAGGTCATGCCCACGCACGGCTTCGGCTCGTTCTGCTCGGCCACCCAGAGTTCCGGCGACGCCTCGACGATCGGCCAGGAGAAGCGCGCCAACCCGGCGCTGACCAAGGACGAAACGGACTACGTCGAGGAGATCCTGGCCGGGTTGGAGGAGTTCCCCGCCTATTACGCGCACATGGGCCCCGCCAATGCCGCCGGCCCGCTCGCCGCGAGCCTGGAGCCGCCGACGACGGCGGACGTGGCGCAGCTGCGCCGCCGCCTGGAGGCGGGGGAGTGGCTGGTGGACCTGCGCAGCCGTACGGCGTTCGCCGCGGGCCACGCGCCGGGGACGTTCAACTTCGGGATCGACGGGCAGTTCGCGACCTACCTGGGCTGGCTGATTCCGTGGGGCACGCCGGTGACCCTGCTCGGCGAGACCGCGGAGCAGGTCGCGGAGGCTCAGCGGGAGATGGTCCGGATCGGCATCGACCGGCCCGCCGCCGCGGCCACCGGCGGCCCCACGAACTGGACCGATGGCGAGCTGGCGTCCTTCCCACGGGCGACATTCCCCGACCTCGCGCAGGTGCGGCACCACCGCGAGGTGGTGGTCGTGGACGTCCGGCGGCCGGGGGAGTACGCCGAGTCGCACATCGACGGGGCGGTCAATCTGCCCCTGCATGACCTGCTGCGCCGCGCGGACGACGTACCGGCCGGCGAACTGTGGGTGCACTGCGCCGGCGGCTACCGGGCCTCGATCGCCGCGTCCATGTTCGCCGCCGCCGGTCGCCCCGTCGTGGCCATCGACGACCAGTTCGACAACGCCGGCACGTCCGGCCTGACCCTGACGGAGCAGAAGTGAGCACCACCAGCGCCCCTCCCGCAGCCCCTTCCGCCCCGGCCGGCGCAGACGGCGCAGACGTGACGGACCTGCAGGGCCCCGTCGACCCCACCGCCGTACGGCCCATGCCCACCCGCGTCACCGCCGCCGAGCTGCGCGAATGGCTCACCCGCCCCGACCGCCCGCGCCTCGTCGACGTCCGTTCGGCCGCCGAGTTCCGCGCCGCGCACATCCCCGGCGCCTACAACGTGCCGCTGCCGCTCCTCAAGGAGCACCGCGACGAGTTCGCCGAGCCACTCGACGAGCAGGTGGTGCTGATCTGCCGCACCGACAACCGGGCGAGCCAGGCCGAGCAGGTCCTCGCCGCCGCCGGATTGGGGCGTCTGCACGTGCTCACGGGTGGGATGACCGCCTGGCAGCAGGACAACGGCCCGGTCCGGGAAACCGGCGGGGCGTGGGACCTGGAACGGCAGGTCCGGCTCGTCGCGGGCGGGCTGGTCGCCTCCGGCGTCCTCGCGAGCACCGTGGCGCCACGGGCCAAGTGGTTCGCCGGCGCGATCGGCGCCGGGCTCGTCACCGCTGCGCTCACCGATTCCTGCCTGATGGGCGCGCTGCTGGCCAAGATGCCGCACAACCGCAGCCAGGAACCCGACGCCGCCGACGTGCTCGCGTCGCTGGCCCGCTGACGGCAGTCGCGGTCATGGGCCAGCTGCTCGCCATCGTCCCGCTCGGCCTGCTCGTCGGCGTCGTCCTGGGCGCGCTCGGCGGCGGGGGGGCGATCCTGACGGTGCCCATCCTCGTCTACGTTCTGGGCCAGCGGCCCGCCGCCGCCACCGCCGGGTCGCTGGTCATCGTCTCGCTCACGGCTCTCGCCGGGATGGCGAGCCACGCCCGCAAGGGCAACGTCCGCTGGCGCGACGGCCTGATCTTCGGCGCCGTCGGCGTGGTCGGATCGCTGATCGGCTCCCGGCTCTCGACGGCGGTGTCCGGTCCGGTGCTGCTCACGGCGTTCGGCGTGATGATGATCGGGGTCGGCATCCTGATGCTGCGGCGCCGCGCCCGCGGCGGGAACGCTGTGGCCGACGGCGAGCGCCGCGGCGTAGGTGTCCTGGCCGCGACCGCGACCGGGGTGGGCTTCCTCACCGGCTTCTTCGGGGTCGGCGGCGGCTTCGCCGTCGTCCCCGCGCTCGTGCTGGCGTTGGGGTTCTCGATGCCGGTCGCGGTGGGTACGTCGTTGCTGGTGATCATCGTGAACAGCATCGTCGCGCTCGGCGCCCGGGCCGCGGGCGGGCTGGCCATCGACTGGCCCGTCATCCTGGTCTTCAGCGCCTTCGGCGCCATCGGCAGCATCCTGGGCGGCCGCATCGCCGCCCGGGTGGATCCGCGCCAGCTCAGCCTCGCGTTCAGCATTCTGCTGTTCGCCGTGGCCGCTTACGTCCTCGCCATGAACATCCCCCAGCTGCGCTGATCGAGCAGCGCCGCGCGCGGCTGTGAGCCTCGGGCGGCCACGGCGCGGGCCGTTTCCACCAGACCGCTGGTGCCCTCGGGGAGGGCCCGCGGCGGGCCACGCCTTCCAGGATCAGGATGATGCCGTGCCGTCAGGGGTCAGGCCGTCAGTTGGTCAGGCCGTCGGGCGGTCACCCTGTCGGGCGGTCACGCCGTCTGCCGCAAACGCTGTCGGGTGGTCACGCTGTGGCCAGGGCGGCGGCGCGACCCGCCGTACGGCCCGAGAACAGGCGACCACCCAGGAACGTGCCCTCCAACGCGTTATAGCCCATCATCCCGCCGCCGCCGAAGCCGCTCACCTCGCCCGCGGCGTACAGGCCCGGGAACACCGCGCCCCCGGGGCGCAGGCACCGGCCGGACAGGTCGGTCTCCAGGCCGCCGAGGGTCTTGCGGGACAGCACGTGCAGCTTGACCGCGATGAGCGGGCCGGCCTTGGGGTCCAGCAGCCGGTGCGGGGTGGCCACCCGGATGAGCCGGTCACCGCGGTAGTTCCGGGCGCCGCGGATCGCGGTGACCTGGGCGTCCTTGGCGAAGGTGTTGACGATCTCGCGGTCCCGGGCCTCGATCAGCTCGCGGAGCCGTTCGACGGCCAGGGTCGGTACGCCGGGATCGGCGAGCCGATTCATGCCGGCCACCAGCTTCTCGAGGGTGTCGGCGACGACGAAATCGGCGCCGTGCCGCTTGAACGCCTCGACCGGGCCGGGCGCGCCGGGTCGGATCCGGGACGCCAGCAGGCGCAGATCCTTGCCGGTCAGGTCGGGGTTCTGCTCCGACCGATGAGCAGCACCCGGCGGCCGGCGTCCGCCGCCTCCGCCGCGGCGACCAGCCCCGCCAGCCCGGCTCCTACCACCAGTACGTCCGCGTCCATGCCGCCATCGTCGCAGCCCCGATCGTTCGCAGCGCGCGGTTCGGTGCACGGCTGGTGGGTCGGGTCGGCGTGAACGCGTTGGTGTCATAGCCCTACGTGTGATCTGGATAACAGTTTTATCCGGGTCGAGTTCGCCTGCCGCTGGCGGGCATTCGATTCCTGTGTCCCGAGATCCGGGTTCAATATCGAACATAACGAGCAGACATCGGTTGCCACATCAGCAGTATGTTCGAGATGATGGCGCCATGACCTCGACGGACACCCTGACACCGGATCCGGTGGCTGGGTTGTCCGCGTTCGAGGCGGCGCGCTGGTTGGGGGACGCCGTACGCCGGGTGCGGGGCGGTTTGGGCATCGTCGAAGGACCCATGGACGCCATCGCCGTCACCCTCGCTGGGCAAGGCCGCTACGTCGGCCTGGCCCAGCTCGGCACCGCTCTGACCGAGGAACAAGCCGACCAGCTCGCCCAGCTCGGCCGGCACCCGATCGTGGCCACCGACAATGACCTCGCAGGACAGATGGCCGCACATCGCGACTTCTGGCTCTTGGCCCAGCACGGTATGGACCCCGCGGTCGCCAGCTTCCCCGACGGGGCGGACCCCGCCGACCTTCTCACTAACCAGGGCGCCCATACCCTCGTCCAAACACTGCAGGCAGCCCGCACGCTCAGCGAGGTGCTCCTCACTAAACGTCTGGCCAACCTGACCGGCGATGACGCGATCACCGCTGCGGCCGACGTCCTTGCAGCTGGCTCCCCTACCCGCTGGGACGGCGGCTGCCAGCAGGTGGCGGCACAGCTTCCCGCCCAGCTAGGGCAGGTTCGTTCTGCCCTGGCTCGCGCAGCCCGTGCCTGGTCTGCCGACCCCCGGGCGGTGGTCTCTGAGCAGCTGTCACAGATGACGCGGATGCGAGCTCGCATCGCGCAGGCGGCGACCACTCCAGAGCAGTGGTGGCTATCCCTAGCCGAAAATATCGACCCGCGCCTGACCCGACAGAGCGACTGGCCATCCCTGGCGGCCATGCTGCAGCAGGCCCACGATGCCGGCCTTGACGTATCCCGACTGACCAGCGAGCTCACATCCGCGCGTCCCCTGAACGAGCTTCCCGCGCAGGACCTGCGCTACCGACTGGTGGTACACCTGCCCCTAGATCGCCTCCGTAGCGATGGGGCTGCCCCGGCCGGTTCTTCGACGGGAGCCGAACACGAACGCCGCTCCGACACGGCCCGCTCACACCGGCCCGACGGGCCGCGTCGCTGAGGGGCGTGCCTGTGGATGACAACCCGGACCCCGGTCCCGGCGCTACGCGTCGAAGGGCGCAGCGGACAGACAGGCCGCGCGGAGGTGAGCTAAACCATCACGCCGGTGGGCCAGGAACCGGTCGCGCCGCTTGGGCACCGTCGGCAAACTGACCCCCAACCGGCGCACTACCGCCATCCACCGACCGGGTCATCCGCGTACGCCAGCACAATCCTCAAGCGCTGCACCAACCGCGCCCGCGACGTCGGACGACGTACCCAACCGGCCAGCACAGACCGCTCATGCTCGCTCAAAACCAACCACCTCGCGGCAGGAACCCGACACGCCCGAAGTCTATCTAACCAGGAGCGAACTACCGCCTCACGACGCTAGGGCCTCCGACGTAGGCCGCGTTCTGGACCGTGTCCGGTTCCGTTGATAGTGGCGATTGGCAGGTGGTTTCTCCCAGCTGTTGAGAGGGAGTTTTCATGGGATCGACACGACGGAGCTTCACTGATGAGTACAAGGGCTGCTGCGGTAGCTTTGGTTCTGGAGGATGGTAAGAGCATCGCCGAAACAGCACGGAACATCGGCGTGCACGAGATGTCTTTGGGGAAATGGGTGAAAAAAGCACGCGAGCAAGGCGGGGCGCCGACGAAGGCGTTAACCGAGAATGAACGCGAGGAGCTTGAGCGCCTCCGTAAAGAGAATGCGCAGCTGTTGATGGAGCTGAGCTTCGCAAAAAAAGTGGCGACCTGGTTCGCGAAAGAAAAGCAGTGAGATTCGCTGCGATCGCGGACTGGGCGGACCGAAACGAGTACCCCGTGTCGTTCATGTGTGAGCGGCTGGATGTGACCCCAGCCGGGTATTACGCCTGGCGCAATCGCGAGCCTAGCGCCCACGAGAATGACGACGCCGAGCTGCTCGTCATCATCAAGGACGTCCACGCGCGCCTGCATGGCAATCCGGGTGTTCGCCGTGTCTGCGCTGAATTGCAGGCACTGGGACGCCGGGTGAGTTCCAAGCGCGTGTGGCGCCTCATGAGGCAGGCTGGCCTGCAGGGACGCCACCCACGCCCCTGGCGTCGCACGACGACGCCAGGGGAGCAGCCAGTGCCGGCTCCGGACCTGCTGGGCCGCTGCTTCACCGCCGACAAAGCAAACGAGAAATGGTGCGGAGATATCACCTATGTGAAAACATGGGAAGGCTGGGCATATGTCGCAACCGTCATCGACTTGCACTCCCGTCGAGTTGTGGGATTCGCCATCGCCGATCATATGCGGACCGAGCTCGTCACTGAGGCGCTGCGCATGGCGTTAGCCCAGCGCAATCCTCCTCATGGCGTCGTTTTTCACAGCGATCGAGGCTGCCAGTACACGTCGAAGGAGTTCGCACAGTTCTGCACGGAGAACAACATCCGACGTTCCCCGGGGCGCACCGGAGTATGCTTCGATAGTGCTGTCTCCGAGTCGTTGTTCGCGACGTACAAGAAGGAACTTATCCACACTCGCCCCTGGGTGAATGTGTCCAAACTCCGGAAGGAGACGTTCACCTGGTTCGAATCGTACTATAATCGTACACGTCGGCACTCAACATTGGGCTACTTGACGCCCGCCGAGTACGAGATGGGATATCGAAGCCTGGCAGAAATCCCTGCCTAGTCGCCCCATCAACTTTTCCGGAAACAGTCCATTCCTATCGAGCCCACTCCGGCCAACCCTTGTGATCCTCCCGCGCCAATAGCAAGGATGAATCCCCCTGCATAAGCCGCCATCGCTCCCCTTCGCTAACTGCTCCGATAGGGCCGCCGCCAGTAAGAACAGAGCCGACGACTCGAGCGGCGGATCGCCGCGCATAGTCAACGACGTCGGTGCTTCCAGATAGATTGTAGGAGATGCTACGCACAATCACATGGCTCGTATCGATAACCTCATACCTTGCACTGAACCGCTTCACGCCGTCAAACCAAACCATTGACTGCGGCTCAATATGAAGCAACAGACCCAAGGCAGCAACGGATTCCTCGTCGCTGCCTTTGCAAGTACCGATGATTCGCCAGCTCCCAAGCGGCAGCCCCATTCGCCCACCCACGATCCTTGAATTGCAGGCCGCTGGTTGCCCAAGGCTGCCAGTATAGCCAGAGTGTCTGTTACCATTACGACGTTACGAGTTGCAGTCCTTGAGTGGCCAGAATTCGCCATTCCAAAGTGAAGAGAACATCCGTACTGCATTCATTCTGTATGTCCGTGGCGGTGCCACATTGATAACCCCAAAGTGGCGGATTGGCACCCGCCTGAATCATGCCTGCCGCTAGCACTGAAGTACCATCAGACTGGGGTACGAAGACTGGCCCCCCGCTATCCCCTGCCATGGCTGCTATCCCGTACGACTGTTGGTACCCGCGGCTCATGTAGACCGCACCATAACCATCGTCATACAGGTACCACATATTGCCGACCTTGATGGTGCAATGGACTCCCGAGTTACCCCCGCTTGTGCACACCTCAGCCCCGCTGGTCACATTTACACTTCCGGTGACATGCTTCGTATAACCGCTTTGGGTAACTGGGCCGTCGAACATAAGGGAATCGCCGTAGCTGGACAAAACGCGGGCAGCCCCCCCGTCGATACTAAAGGCTTCAGTCGAGCCGTATGACGCTCCGCCAACGCGGGCGTGGTAATCGCCATATCCGCAGTGCCTTGCTGTGGTCGTTCGAGGGACCCCATTATGGTAGACAGCGAAGCCAGTTGAGCACGACATGCCGGAACCCCAAGAGATCATATAGCCACCTGCATTAAAAGGGCTATAGTCATCGTTCCTGCCCGTGAATAGTCTCGGCTTATGGGAGATGGGCCGCACTTTGACTGGCGCCCCATCCGCGAGGGATCTGAGCTGATCCCCGAGCGATTTTAGGTACGCCGCCTCATCGACGGGGGTCGCGCGAAGCGAGGAGGAGTCCTTATTGTAGACACCCTCCACCACAAGACCGTCAAAGGAGTAGTCGTCCCCGACCACCGCCGTGACATCCATTCCTCGAACAGAGCCCTTGCGGTTCATGAGAGAGTTCGATGTTGCGATCATTTGCAATCTGGAGATACTGCGCTTGCGGATCTCTAGAGTGATCCCCCTATCGTGAGCCTCTTGCAGCAGCTTGGCAGCACTCTTGGCTTCGCCCTTCCAGTACGCTGCCATTCGCCTCGTAGGGATATCCACTATGATCGTGTCAAAATATCCCTCCAGCTCGGAAGGTGGCATTTGCTCGATCCAGTCGCGGAACTTGAGCAGATCCATCTGCCCGTACATCAGCGAGCTATCAAATTGCGGGACATTCGCCGCTGGAACAGGTACGGAAGCCCGATCCGAGGTAGTGGAGTCGGTAAGCGCATATGAGCTGTTGGTCGCCGAAGCCGCTGCAGCAATACAAAGGGCTGCGGCTATCGATCCCAGTTTCGCCAAGCTGTTCCCCGTCCGGTAAACCATGTCATTCCCTCCAATTCGCCACAAATTGCCGATTATCTCACTCTATTCGCTCCATAAGAGCCAAAGACGCCAGGTGTAAGGGTACGGCAGACTATCATCGCGAATGCACGTGTAACCGATTATGACCACACCGTCATATGCGTCCCTGCCGGCTTGCCAGCAGCCGCTTTGAGTGATGTAAGTGCCGGCCGGAAGGTAAGCAGCTTCGATACGGTTTGGCGCAGGTGATTGCCGAGCGAGTGGGGAAGCATTTGCAGAGATAGGCGTTACCGCTACTGCGGGTCCGCTCAGAGCCAGAAGGACGGTAGCTAGCCAAGTCTTAGTAGCACGCATGACCACTCTCCGATCAGTCGGTAGCTCCGTCATTAACCCACAGTGTCCATAGTCCATCTTCACGTACGCAGTAGTAGAAGTCGGTCCCGGATCTTTCGCCAGCATATTGACACGCAGTTAAACTGGCGTAGACTCCCCACACCGTCATGGATTGGGTCCGTGCGTTGGCAACTGCGGGAGACGCCAGCAAGCTTAGAGCCAAGGCGCCAATGGCTGCGGCTTTGTATACTGATCGCATATCTCGATCTCCTAATGTTGTTTGCGGGAGAGTGCTGTCGGGTGAACTGATACTTGCGCGCTAACGTTTGGGTGAGAGGCGTGGAAAATGGAGGACGAACATAAGAGACTCCGCTCGCTACTGTGCGCGGTGGCCGCATGCGCGCTGCTCCTCCTGTCATTGCTGGCGAAAGACTCGCATTATGACCTTGCTAATTCCGAGAAGGCCGCGAGGGAATCTGGGTCACGTAGGCTTGACTTGGGTTCTAGTTGCGACGGCGCTATTGAGGTAGCGTTCGGCATCCGCCGCGAGGACTCAGCGCAATTAAGGGTAGCTGTCGACCCCTTGAAAATAGCCCGAAAGGATCGAGTCAACCTTACGTTAACAATTTGGGATAAGGCCACACTTAGCGTTCTGGGATCCTGGGCGGTGGACGCTACTTCGCCAACAACAGGCGTGATTGTGGTATATCATGGCGAGCCCTACCATTTGGGATATGAGCTGCTTGAGGTCGGCGCGAACGAGAGGATCTGTTCGAGCGATTCCACCGGGGCCAATGTTAGGGGCGTGGATACCGTTGCGGACTAGTATGGATAGTGCGGAGGGCGAACCCGAACTCCCGGAGCGCCTAGGTGGCGCATCTCTCTGTTCAGGATTGAGGCACTAACTGGTGATGTCGCCAGTGTCGTCAATGGACGGTTTCTACGCAATACCCCCGCCAATGGGATATCCGGCTCTTCCCAGGTCAGGGCCTGATGCTCCTATTGCGTGTCAGGCGCTGATCAGCGGCGTTGAGCCAGGAGCGGTAGCGGTGGGCGAGGTCCTCGTTGGGCCGTCGTCCGAGTTCGAGTTGGCCGACTGTGGCTGGCCATAAGCCCAGGTGTTCAGCTGCTTGGGTGAGGGTGAGGTTCTTGGCTTGCCGTGCGGGGCGTAGGTCGGAGTAGTCGGGAGCGGCGATGTGGCCTGCCAGGGCGTGGAAGACCTCGCGGGCGACGGCGCGTTTGAGGGCGCGGAACACGGCCTTGTTGGTCCAGCCTTTGGCGAGGTGGGTGTCGCGGTAGGCGCGGGTCCGCGGGTCGTAGGACATGCGGACCTTGACGATGTGGTGCAAGGCGGCGTTGGCCTGCCGGTCCCCGCCGCGGCAGAGGCGGTGTCGGCTGGTCTTTCCGGAGGAGACCGGGATCGAGACGGTGCCACACAGGGCGGCGAACGACGCGGAGGTGCGAAGTCGGTCTGGGTTGTCGCCGGCGGTGATCAGCAGCTGGGCGCCGACGGCCGGTCCGACGCCCTTGATGGCCATCAGGGCCGGGTTGGTCCGATGACCGCCTCGAAGTGCCGGCCCGGTCCCGGGGGACCTCAATGACGACCTCCCCGGCGGCCTCGGTCAACACCGTCTTGGCCCGGGTCCCGTTGCGGATATTGGCGACGCCCCCGTCGGGGACCTGGTGCTTGCCGTGACCGAGGTGATCGGTCATCTCCTCTTCCAGCACCGTGGCGGTGATCGACTTTAGCAGCCCCTCCGGGCCGGTGATGTCCTCACCCCGTTCCCGGGCGGCCTTGACCAGCTACCCGATCGCGACGTTCTCCGCCGGTATCGCGGCCGAGGACGACCGCTTCTTCGCATCCTTAGGCATGGAGCTCACGCTCGTGATTGTCTCGGTCATGACCTGACCATCCTTCGCACCAGCAGTCCTGGCGTGTCAGGCCACAAACACCGTTGTCCGGACAGTCCCGTTCGTGGCACACCAGGTCTTGACAATTCCTCTGGCCCGGCTGTGAGGATGGAGAAGAAGCCCGGGTAGTGGTGGGATATGGTCGTCGATCCCGTTAGAAAGGGCGCGGAATTCTTCGTAGAGGTGCTGAGCTGTTTCTCAGAAGATGACGCCTCATAGGCCAGTGACTTGGCACCCGGGCATCCAAGATCGCAATAGATCGGCGGCGGTAGCCATAGTTCGCAAAGCATAGAGGTGAAGATCCTGGCAGGCAGCCTGGCCTAGCTCCGTTGTCGTGAAGTAGTGGCGAGCGCGGCCGGCAGAAATTCGAATCTGTGTCGGCGCTATGTAACCAGTTCGTTCTAGTCTTTGGAACAGAGCACCTAGATCATGGTTGGAAGTTTTAAGGCCACAGTCCCGCAGCGTCTTGTCCACCTGGTATGGATAGGATTCGTGCAGTTGGAGGAGTGTGAGAACAAGAACTGGCGCGAGAGCGCGCTCTAGGGTCTTCAAGTCGTCAAAGCACATTTCAAACACCCCGAGTGGTTGAGTCCAACAGATGGATGGGCGAGGTGGCCATTTGTCCGGGCCTCTGCAACCGTGTACGGTGACGTGCTCTTGGGCGCTGTCACCGCCGAGTCCGGCCAGGCAGACCGACCTACGCCCAGGATCGATCAGCCGAGTGCACCCCAGATGATTCAGTGAACTGATCGTAGCCTGCATGGACGCCCGCGAGGTCTGAGGAGCGCGCGAGACGGTATGAGGGGACTGCCGGGCCACTTCATTCACGGGTGTCGCCTCTCGTTGCCGTGCGCACGCCAAAGCCTGGCGCGGGTAGTGGCTGAGGAGATCGCCGAACTCGTTTCAGGTGCTGCCTTGTGTTGCCTGATCCCCGGCGTGCGCAGGGCCGGCGGTACCCGTTTCGCGGCCGTGTTGGCGGCGTTGACCGCGGCCACCTGCGCGGGGTGACCTGCTACGTTGCGGCGGCGAAATGGATCGCTGGCCTGCCCCGATCGGTGTTGTCCTGGATCGGGATGTAGTCAGGCAAGGCGATCTCGGCGCTGCGGCGGATGGGTGCTGACCGCCGACGCCGACCTGCTCGACGCGGTGTGCTGCGCCTGGCTCGCCGCGCGTAGCGGCCGCCGAAGGACCAAGCTCAGGGTTTCCCATGCTCGTGGCAACGAGGTGGTCCCATCACGCTGGCAAGCGACACTCCTCAGTCGAGTACTTCACCGGTGTGGGTGTCGATGCGTTGGCCGTCGATGACGTGCAGGCGCGGGACTGAGCATGGTGGCGACGTACGCGTGGGCTGCCCGGTGATTCTCGGACTCGCTTATTGGATTTGTCAGGCGGCCATGCTGGGCTCTTGGTAGCCGTGTAGGACTTCCCAGGGTGTTCGGTACCCGAGCCGTGAGTGGTGTCTGCGTCGATTATAGAACACTTCGATGTATGACGCGATGGCGCGTCGGGCTTCTTCTCGGGTGGCGTAATGCGTACGGTTGACCAGTTCTACTTTGAGAGCCCCATTGGTCGACTCGGCCAGAGCATTATCGTAACAAATGCCGGTCCGGCCCACGGATCGGGCCATGTGGAGCCGCTCCAGCACCCTCCGATACTCCTCGGAGGTGTAGTTGCTTCCGCGGTCGCTATGGAACACGGCGCCTGGCGGGAGTTCGACATTCTGTGCCGCCATCTCGATCGCTGCGATGATCAACGGAGTGCGGTAATGGTCGCCCATCGCCCAACCGATGATGGCCCGAGAGTAGCAGTCGATCACCAGGGCCACATAGAGCCAGCCCTCCGCTGTCGGCACATAGGTGATGTCACCGACGAGTTTGGCACCCGGGGCATCCGCGGTGAAATCACGCACCACGAGGTCGGGGATGTCAGCGACCTGCGCGGCCCTACGCGTCGTACAGCGACGCGAGGTCCGCGGCTGGCACGCGACCAGCCCCAACTCGCCCATCAGGTCTCGCACGGTCTCCGGGTGGCAGGGGTAGCCGCGCCTGGTCAGCACCGCGTGCACGCGCCGGTAGCCGTACCGGCCGTCGAATTCAGCGAAGACATGCAAGACCATCGCCGCCAGACGAGTACGTCGGGCCGCGGTCGCCGACTCCGGCCGGGAACACCAATCGTGAAATCCCGATCGGGAGACGTTCATCCAGTCGCACATCTGCCGAATCGTGTATCGGCGAGTGCCGTCGGCGTTACGGGTGGCCTTCTCCGCTGCGATGAAGCTGTACTTCTCGCTCACCGGTACTCCTTGGCGAAGAAGGCCGCCGCTTTTCCCAAGAACTCACGCTCCAGCTTCAGCTCACGGTTCTCCCGTTCGAGTTCCGCCAACCGGGAACGCTCGGACACCGACAGTGGCTCGTCCTGGACCGGATGCTCCTCTCGATACTTCTTCACCCAGACACGCAAAGTCTCAGGGCCGAGCCCGTTCTCACGAGCCACCTGGGTGACCGTTTTCCTCCCCTCAACCTCCAAATACAGACGGACCATCTGGTCACGATACTCCGGATTGAACTTGTGCCGTGCCCCACTCATGTCGTTCTCCCTTCAGATAAGGATCCTATTGGACCTCATGTCCGAGAGAAATAGGGCACCTCAGCGCAGTGTCGGCGGTGTCGGCTCGGTAGATGTCGTGTCGCTCGTTGACGGCGGCTGCGGCGACGTGCCGGGTGTGTCGGCCCTTGGCTGGCCACGCTTGGTGGCCTTCCTCGCAGTGGGCCTTCAGCCGTTGACGCATTCGTTCGGTGAAGGCGGGCAGGGCGTACCGGTGCCACTCTTCCAGAGCGTCGCTGGACAACGCGGTGGCGGCGCGGCGTCGTTGGTCGGCTAGGACGGCGATTTCGTGGACCAGGTGAGGGTGTTGCGGCCAGCAGGAGGGCATCATGGCGGCGACGTCCCAGACGTATTGGCTGTTGAGCCAGGTCACCACGGCCTCTAGCCACTGCCACAATTCGAGCCGTAGGTCGGGGTTGGTGCAGCTGCCTGGCTCCCAGGGTCTGGGAAGGGCGTTGAGGTCGCCTAGGGCTTTGAGCTGCTCTTTTGTTCCGGTCGCTGCGATCTGAAGTTCGCGGTAGGCATGGGTGATGAGCCGTCCTGGTTCAGGGAAGACCGCGACCATCGCGGGCCTTGCCGTCGAGGGCGCCTGGCTCATCACTGTGTCTCATCCTCCGTGGCAAGTCCTCGACGGCGGGCTTCCACCAGTGCTGCGGTGCTGCGGACTTCGGGAGTGATGATCATGACGCGGTCGTTGTCGAGTTGGGAGCGCAGCTCGCGTTGGTCAGCCAGCAGCTGTTTACCGGTCTTGCCGTCGATGCAGCGACGGAGTTTGGCGATCATGGGTCGCCCGTTCTCCGAGACGACCAAGGCGTGTCGTTCCTTGAGTTGACGCACCTCGGCGCCGGTCATGATGGGGATGTCTTCGGCCGTGGTGGTGCGTCCGCCCATCTGCCCGGTCTGCCAGCTGGTGCGGGTGACCCGGACCGGGCCCAGCAGGTCGGAGATCTCCTGGTTGAACGCCACGTCCTTGGAGCCCCCGAAGAGGATCAGGTTGTTCGTCAACCCCAGCAGGGTGCGGGCCTCGTGTTCACCGAAGATCGAGGTGAGCTGGGGCCTGGTCTGGGCAGCCCACATGAACGACAGCCCCAAGGCGCGTTCGTTGGCCATGCGGGTTCGCAGCGTGGGCAGTGGCGCAGTCGACGGCAACTCGTCCAGGAAGGCGTGAAAGGGCGGACACAGACGACCGTGCGGGGACGCGTTCGCCGCCGCCAAGGCGGTGTCCAGGGCGTCTTCGGCGACTGCGGTCATCAGAGGCGAGGCACTGGCGTACGGATCTTCGCGCCCCAGCAGATAGATCGTTCCGCCGCGCCTGATGACGTCGCGCAGGTTGGTGGCAGGCCGCCCAGGCCCAGGCACACAACGGCGTCGGATCGGTTCCTGGAAGAATAGCGACATCGCTTGCTGCACGGTCGTCACCGTGTTCCCGGCCGTGCGGTCATCACCGTGGAGGGCGCCGTGGAGCAGCCCGTGCCAGAACGGCGCGGCGTGTGGGTGTTCGCGCAGGATCTCGGTGGGTTCGCTGGCCGACAGCGGGTTGGCAACCCAGCGCAGCACATCCTCCAGGCTGCGCCCAGTCAGCGCGGCCGCGTGGAAGTACGCCTGGAGCACCTTGGCGGCCTCAGCGGCGTAGAAGCGTGCTGCGTCGTCCCCATGTCCGCCGGCGACTGCGCCCTTCACGGTGCCGGCGCAGAAGGCCTTTGCACGTCGCTCAGCGGTCATCGGGTCCACGCAGCCGGCGATCGGGTCCCACACCAGCTCAGGCAGACCCGCAGCGATCCCGAACGGGTCCAAGACGACGCACGGCCGGGGGCCACTGGATCGAGAGGTGAAGGACAGCAGAAGGTCGTCGGGTTTGGTCAGCGTCACCAGCGCCGCACCTGGAGCGTCCAGCAACGCGGGGATCAACAGGTCCAGGGTCTTACCGCTGCCCTGAGGCCCGATCATCCCGGCGGTGCGATCCCAGGGGACCCACAGCTGCCCGCCACGTGGTTCGTGCGCCCGTCCTAAATGCCACCCGATCTCCGTGGGGGTGATCCTTCCGATCATCGTCGTCCTCCCCCACGCGTGGCGCCGTACAGGTCCGGCCGCACGACGGGCGCGACCTTGCGCAGTCGTGCGACGCTGAGCAGCTGCTCAGCCTCTGTCTTGGACGCCATCCCCTGGATGCGTCCTGGACCCCACCGGTCCAGCCCATACTTGACGGCCAACCCCAACACGATCACCGCGAGGAGCTCCACGACCGACATCCAGGCGTGCAAGGCGAGCGGCCCAGCTGGATGCAACAGATGCGTCAGCCCTGCTGACGCATCCCCCGCCAGCAGCCCAGGAAGAGCCGTGAACAGTTCATCGGCAGGAGTGAACCGCCAACCGTTTCCCGCGACCGCGTTCGCCAACGATCTGGCCAAGTGCAGCCCCAGGTTCAACGTCATCACCACCCCAACCACGACGGCTAGGGGAATCTCCCAAGTCATTGGATAAGGGTTCGCTCGTCGAGCTCGCTGCATCGGGTGCCACTCCCCTCTGTGTCAACCTTGGGTGAGGCATCCGCCCGCTGATATTTACTGACCTGAGGGCGGGGATGGAGATCGTTCCCGAGATGACAACGACAGTGAGCCCGTTGCTTCGTGCGACCGGGGTCGAAGACCCTGGTCGGGTGGAAGACGCTGGGGCTGGACGGCCCGATCCGGAGGTACCCGAGCGGGCCAAGCGTCGCACGTTCACCGCGCGGTACAAGCTGGACATCGTGGCCGAGTATGACGCCGCGCCGGAGGGCCACAAGGGTGCGGTGCTGCGCCGTGAGGGCCTGTATTCGAGTCATATCATCGAGTGGCGTAAGGCTCGTGATGCCGGGGCGCTGGCTGGGCTGAAGGCCACGCGCGGCCCGAGGCGGCGTGACCCTCAAGCTGAGCGGATCGCCCGGCTTGAGGGCGAGAAGAAACAACCTGACGGGCGGGGCAGACGGCTCGGTCGGGCTGAGGGACGTCTTGGCGTTGGTGCCGACCGACGATCTGGCTGGCCTGTTCGGGGACCTGGTGGCGCTGCGGGCGTTGGCGGAGGGGGCCGCTGCGGCGGTGCTGGCCGAGGCCTTGTCGCGCGGCGTGGTCGCCGCGAGTGACGACTCGCCGCGGCCGATCGGGCCGAAGGTCACCGCGTGGGTGCAGGACCAGGCCGCCGCGGCCGGGACGCCGGTCACGGCCGGGGTCGCCGGGACGTATCGGACGTGCTGGGAGCAGTCCCGGCGGCCCGAGCTGGCGCCGCTGACCGAGGCGGTCCGGGCCGGGCGGATCTCCCTGGCTGTCGGCGCTCGGCTGGGTGCTGACCTGTCGACGTTGGCGGTCAAGATCCCGGCCGACTGGTGGGAGGCGGCGGCGGGTGAATTGATCGCGCACGCCGCCACGGGTGCCTCGGCGACCCAGTTGGCCAGTCTCAAGGAGGCGTTGATCGCCAACTACGGCGACGAAGGCGACTTCGAGGAGCAGCAGAAAGAGCTGCACGGCCAGCGGCGGTTCACTAACCCCGTCAAGGACAGCACCGGGATGTGGGTCGGTCGGTACGCGATGACCAACGACGACTACGCCGCCCTCAAAGCCGCGCTGGATGCTCTTGCTGCGCCGACCCCCACCGCGGACGGCGAAATCGATGCCCGCACCGCGGAACAGCGCAACCTCGACGCGATCATCGAGATGGCCCGCGTCGTGGCCACCGATCCCACGTTGAGCGGCCATGTCCGGCCGGGTTCAGCGGTCAAGGCCCAAATCATCATCACCATCGACCACGACCTGCTGGCCGAGAAGGTCCGCGCGTACTACGCCCAGCGCGCCGGCCACGAGTGCGCCCAGCGCGCCGGCCACGTTTGCACCGAGAGCGCAGGCCACGACTGCGGCCGGAAGGACACGTGCGACGTGCAGGCATCGACGGGTAGCGCCGGGTCGACGGGTAGCGCCGGGTCGACGGGGTCGGCCGGGTCGGCGGGGCGAGGGGCTGGGTGGGGGTACGGGCTGGATGGGCATGGCACCCCGCTGACCCCGGCCACGGTGCGGCGGTTGGCCTGTGATGCCCGGTTGATCCCGGCGGTGCTCGGTAGTGACGGGGCGATCCTGGATTTGGGTCGTGCGGCGCGGCTGGCCAGCCCCGACCAAGTCCGGTACCTCCGCCTGCGGGACGGGTGCTGCACTTTCCCGGGCTGTGATCGACCACCGTCCTGGTGCGAGGCCCACCATCTGCGCGAATGGACCACAGACCTCGGCGAGACCAATGTCGACAATCTTGCGCTGCTGTGCACCCGGCACCACACCGACGTCCACCGCCGCGGCCTCATCGGCCAGCTCATCGACGGCACCATCCGCTGGCGCCACCGCGAATAGCCCGAAATAGCCCGGTCACGCACCGAGGCTCTCGATGGTAGTCGGTGCCCAGCTTGCGCAGCGACTCTTCGATCGAGGCGGCGGCCGCGGCCTCGCCCGCGTTGCTGATCCACACCTTGGTCGTGAGGAACAGTTCCTCGCGCGGCACCCCCGACCCCGCGACGGCCGCGCCCACACCCTCCTCGTTGCGGTACGCCTGGGCGGTGTCGAGCGACCGGTAGCCGACCTCGATCGCCTCGCGCACACAACGCTCGCATTCGGCCGGGTCGACCTGGTAAACGCCGTACCCGAGCATGGGCATGACGACGCCGTTGTTGAGGGTGACGGTCTGCATGGTGGTCATCGGGTGGGTTCCTCTCGGGGGGATGGGGGAGTACGTCGTACGTCGTGTCTCGCAGTGCGCACTGCGCCGATGAGTCTCGGCGCCGGCGCTCGGCGTACGCTCTGCCGCGTGACCGACGATCCGGCAACCGAGGCAACCGAGGCGGCGCGCGGCCGCTTGCGATGCCGTACTGGACCATTGGGCCGCCCAGCTGCGGGCGATGGACGACGGCGACGCGGCCGCGCTGGAGGGCCTGTTCGCCGCGGAGGCGACGCTACGGCACCTGACCGGCACCGTGCAGCCGCTGCCGGAATGGCTGGCCGGCATCCGGGCGCGGATCTGAGCCGGTACGGCGAGCGCTGGCTGTGCACCGCCTCGCGGGTGACCACCTGGTAACCGGCGCGATGACGACGACGACTTCGGTCATGTTCCCCTCCCGGTTCATGGTGCGGTGCGGTGTGCTGCAGTGCGGAGCGCTGTGGTGCGCTGTGGTGCGGTGTGGTGTGCTGCGTCGTCCTTGGTGATGAAGCTGCCGCAGCTGCGCTGAGCATGCGAGGAAACCGGTAGATATCGGCTATCACGGCCAAATGCCGGCACGGCCCGCTTGTGAGTGGCCAATTCCGGTCGATAGGAGGCGCATTGGGAGCACCGCACGGCTGTGGCCGGCCGCAGATGCGCCCGGCGACCTGAAGCCGCAGCCTCCTCGGGGCGGGATCATCGCCGGGCCTGGCAGGACGACCACCGGGCGAGGGCATGGCGATCGCACAACGCCACGTCGTCGAGGTGCCGATCGGGTGCAGATGAGGGAGCCGCTTGGTGAAAGGACTACTGCCCACCAGGGGCGTTCAGCCGTCCTCGGAGCAGGACCTGGGACCTGCCGTCGAGTCGCTGAACCGACTTATCGAGCAGCTGGCCGACCTGCACACCTCACAGGACATCATCGCCACCGCACTGCGGGCCCTGGTCGAGGACTTTCCGATGGGGTACGCGTCCTGTTGGTGGGCAGACCACGAAACGGACACCCTGGCGATGCTCGCCGATGCCGGCGACCCGGACGGCGGCATGGCCCAGGCGAGCCAGGGCCTGCTGATCGGCAAGGGCATCGGGCCGCTTGGCCAGGCCTGGCGGGACGGCACCATCGCGGTATCGGATCAGATGCGCACCTTGACCCAGTCCAAGCGGGCGATGCTCGCGGTCAGCCGCGGCCTGGAGGTCGCCGTCGCCTTCCCGCTGCGGTGCGAGGGCGAGGTCGTCGGGGTCCTGGACGGGCTGGCCACGCTCGCTGCCGCGCCCACCGACCGGCACCTGACCATTCTGCTGGTCTTCGGCAGGCTGGTCTCCCAGGCGCTGGAACGGGTGCTGCAGATCGAACACCGTCACGCCACCGACCAGGACATGGCGGTGGTCAGCCGGGTGGTGGAGGAAGCCGCCGTGGCCGTCGACGAAGCCGCCGCCGTCACCGTGGTCCTGGAAGCGCTGCGCACCGGATACGGCTGGCAGCACGTGCGCTATCGCGACCTCGCCGACACCGAAGCGAGCAGTGCGGTGCTGGCCCGTGCCGCGGCCGGTGAGCTCGTCATCGAGACGGACCTCCCGGCTGCGGATCAGGCCCACTTCCCCGCCGGTACGTCGTGTGTGGTGGCCACCCCGGTCCGGCTCGACTCACGGGTCGTCGGCGTGATTGAGGTGGCCAGCAGCACCGTCGTACAGCTCACCAGCGACCGGAAGACCACGCTGCGCAACTGCGCCGCCGTGCTGGGCGCGACGATGGGCAACCTGCGCGCGGCAGCCCGCGTGCACCAAGCCGGCAAGGATCTGCTCACCTCGATGACGCAGGTCGACGGTGACGTCATGCACGCCAGCGAGGTCGCGCAAGCCGCGCAGCACACCACCGAACAGACCGGTGACCTGGTCGGCCGACTGCACACCTCCAGCACCGAGATCGGGTCCGTCATCAAGGTGATCTCGGCGATCGCGGGGCAGACGAACCTCTTGGCCCTCAACGCCACCATCGAAGCGGCTCGCGCCGGCGAGGCCGGCAAGGGCTTCGCGGTGGTGGCCAACGAGGTCAAGGAGCTGGCCCGGGAGACCGCCCAGGCCACCGAACAGGTCGGCACCCAGGTCAACGCGATCCAACGGGACGCCGAACTCGTCGCCCAAGCCTTGGGGCGCGTCGCCGACGGGGTCACCGACATCAACCGGTCGCAACAGGCGATCAGCAGCGCCTTGGCCGATCAGCAACGCACGACCGCAGGGGTGCTCGGCGGCGCGGCGCGCTGACCCACGCACGGCCCGACGTACGGACAGCGTCGTCGCACTCGGCGCTGACTGCGCCGCCGCATACGCGGCCGTGTCCCACGGCGCGGCACGCGCGCGCGGTGTCCCGCGCGGGGACACCGCGTCGGGCAGGGGGTGGCCTTGGCCTGTAACGCCCGCACCGGGATGGCTACGCTCACCGCCATGAGAGCAGCCGTCGTCACGGCCTTCACCGGACCGGACGGGGTGGCGGTCCAGGATATTCCGGAGCCCGAACCCCGCCCTGGCGAGGTGCTGATCGACGTGCACGCCGCCGGCGTCATCTTCCCCGACGTCCTGCAGACCCGCGGGCAATACCAGCTGCGGCCCGAGCTGCCGTTCGTCCTCGGCTGGGAGGTCGCGGGGGTGGTCCGGCACGCCGCCGGTGGCCACCCGGTCGGGGACCGGGTGGCCGCGATGCCCGTCATCGGCGGGTTCGCGCAGACCGTCGCCGTCCGTCCCGACTGGGTCTTCCCGCTCCCCGACGCCGTCTCGTTCGAGGCCGGGGCCGCCTGCCGGTGAACTACCTGAGCATGCACTTCGCCTACCGGCTCCGGGCTCACCTCCAAGCGGGCGAAACGGTCCTCGTGCACGGCGCGGCGGGTGGGCTCGGCTCGGCGGCGTGCCAGCTCGCCGCGGCGTACGGCGCCCGCGTGCTCGCCGTCGTCTCCAGCCCGGCCAAGGCGGACCTGGCCCGCGCCTGCGGCGCCCACGACGTCGTACCGGCCGACGGCTTCCTCGACCAGGTCCGCTCGCTCACCGACGGACGCGGCGTCGACGTCGTCGTCGACCCCGTCGGCGGGGACCGATTCACCGATTCGCTGCGCGCGCTGGCCACGCACGGGCGCCTCGTTGTGCTCGGCTTCACCGGCCGCGAGATCCCGACCGTCGCCGTCAACCGCCTGCTGCTGCGCAACATCGCGGTCCTCGGAGCGGGGTCGCGGGAGTACTACCAGGACCATCCCGGCGCCGCCGCCCGCGCCTGGGCCGAGCTCACGCCGCTGATGAACTCCGGCGCGATCGCCCCGCCGGTCACGGCGACGTACCCGCTGGCGCAGACCGCGGCCGCGCTGCGGGCCATCGACGAGCGCCGCGCGCTCGGTCGCCTCGTCATCCGCCTGCGTTGAGGCGCTGGCGAGGCGCCCGGCGAGGCGCCCTGAGCCGCCGTCAGGCGATGCTGCGCGAGCCCCCGTCGATGCCGATGGTCTGGCCCGAGATCGAGCGGGCCGCGTCGGAGGCGAGGAAGTAGGCGAGGGCGCCGATGTCGTCGGGGTCGACCATGTACTTCAGCGACTGCAACGCCAGCGCCTCCGCCTCCACCTCGTCGATCGGGCGTCCCGCCGACTCGGCGCGGCCGGCGAACACCCGGCGTACGCGGTCGCCGTCCACCAGCCCCGGCGCGATCGCGTTGACCCGGATGCCGTGCTCGCCGAGCTCCATCGCGAGCGTCTCGACCAGGGCGAGGGTGCCGCGCTTGACCACGGCGTACGGGGCCCGGCGGGGATAGCCGTGCCGCCCCCCGAGCGAGGACAGGAAGACCATCGAGCCGCCGCCGGCGCGCTTGAGGTGCGGGATCGCCGCCCGCGACACGAGGAACTGGCCGGTGAGGTTGACGTCGAGCACCCGCCGCCAGTCGGCCAGCGACATGTCCTCGACCAGGCTGGTCGGCCCGGCGATGCCGGCGTTGTTGACGACCACGTCGATGCGGCCCAGCCGCTGCGCCGCCGCGGCGACGAACTCCTGCACCGCCGCCTCGTCCGCCACATCGCAGACCTGACCGGCGACCTCGCCCGGGCCGGCCTCCGTGAGGTCGGCCGTCGTGGCGGCGAGGGCGTCGGCATCGACGTCGCACACGTACACGCGGTCGCCGGCTCGGGCGAAGGTCGCGGCGATGCAGCGGCCGATGCCGCCGGCTCCGGCGGTGACGAGCACGCCGCGGGACGGGGTGGAGGGGCTCATCGGACGTCTCCCAACGCGCGGGGGCGGGTGTGCCCCCGAGTATCCCGCGCGGGGCGGGTGCGGGTACGCCGTGCACCCGCCCCAAATGCTCCGATCGGGGCGTTGGTGGGGAGGGGACCCCACCAACGCTCCCGTCGGAGCGCCGGTCCACCGGACTCGGTGCGCGACGCCGCCGGTCAGCCCAGCGTGCCGTTGATCTCGTTGGGGACCCGCGGCAACTGCACGGTCTTGACGAGCGAGCCGGAGGCCAGGTCGACGAGGTGCAGCAGACGGTCGGCGGGCTCGGTGACGTAGGCCGTCCCGTCCTGGACGTGGATGGCCGGCCGAGGCTTCTGCCACTCCTTCGGCTCCTCCCAGGGCTTCGTCACGGGGATCTCCGTGGCGATCTTGCCGGCCGTCACGTCGATGACTCGCAGGACCCCGTCGGTGCCCAGCACGAGGCCCGCACCGTCCGGGGCGCGCCGCAGGGAGCGGAAGGAGTAACTCGCCGGCAGGTCGAGCAGTCGCAGCGTGTTCGTGCGGGTGTCGGTGAGCGAGATGCGCTGGGGCCGTTCCAATTCCGCGCCCTTGTCGACCTTGTAGTCACCAAGAACGATCGGGGACTTCGCCGAGCCGGCCTGGTTGCCGATGCGGCCGTACGGGTCAGGAGCGACCACCTTGGTGAACTGCGAGCCCTTGACGATGAGGATCCCGTTCTCGCAGCCGAACGCGAGCACGTGGTCGGCGGCCGCGGCCTCGCCGTGCAGTCCGGGGCAGTCGGAGTTCTCGGCGATCTTCGTGCGGGCCGCGTCGAGGATCACCACCCCGTCGGGCTTGGCGGGCGGCGCGGCCTTCGACGTCACCAGGGAGCCGTCGGCGCGCAGCACCGCGACGCCGTGGTGTGGCTTCGGGTCGGTCCAGATCTGCGTCGTGGGGGCCGTGCCGGACTGCATCGCGGCCGAGTCGAAGGACTCGACCTTGCCGTTGCCGTCGCCGTAGAGCACCGTCGTGCCGTCGTGGACCACGACGTGGCCCGGCTTCTTGCTGGTGAAGGCGATGTCCGTGGGGCGGGGGTCACCGGCGTAACGGTGCGCGTGGTCGCCGTGCGGTTCCGACCAGGCGCCGAGGTCGAGGACGCGGAACTCGTCCCCCTCGGTGAGGAACAGATGCCGCTCGTCGCCCGCGGCGTTGAGGCGAGTAAAGCCCTTCGCGGGCAGATCACCCAAAACCTTGGCGGTGAGGCCGTCGAGCACCAGGACCCCGCCGTCGTAGGTCACGGCGATCCGCGGCGACCTCGCCTCGACCTCAACGGCCGTCGCGGTGCCGCGCGGGGCGGTCGCCGGCGTCGTGGCCTCGGGGACCGGCTGGTACGTCGGGCCGGTGCTGGTCGTTCGGGTCTGTGACGACCCAGCGGCACTCGCGGCACCAGCGTCACCAGCGGCAGCCGTGGTGGCCGGTGATTGGCCGCACCCGGCGGCGGTCACAGCAAGGCAACACAGGGTGGCGGTGAGGGGGAGGCGATGATGAGGTCTCATAATGAGAAGGATTATCAAAGTCAGGAGACGCGTCAAGTCATGGGGAAGGCGGGGGCGCGAGCCACGAGGTCCCATGGCCCGAGCCCCCCAAGCACCACGTGGGGTCGTCAGCGGGGCGGGGACTCGACCAGTCGGCCCAGCGGGTCGTCCCAGATGTCCTCGCGGGCCTGGGGATTCGCGGCGATGGCGGCGAGCAGCTGGGCGAGTTGGCGGGGGTTGCTGTATTGCGGCCAGTGCCCGCAGTCCATCCGGATCAGCCGCAGGATGTTGTGCTCGGCGACGAGTTGCTCCTCCCGTGCGGCGTACTGCACGTCCTGGCCGCGGCTGAGCTGCACGATCCACACCGGCACCCGGAAGCCGGGGATGCGCTCGAGCGTGGGAAAGTACGGGCTGTCGCTGGGGAACCGGCCGACCATGGCCACGTCCGCCGGGTCGGGTTGGTGGATCCAGGAGCCGTCGTCCAGATAGCGCAGGCTGTATTCCCGCTCGTGCCAAAGCAGGTCGATGTCCTGCAGCAGCCAGTCCGCCGAGGACCGCGCCACCACCTGGGCGAGCAGCTGCTCGGCCGCGGCCCGGCCGGTGCCGCGAGCGCCGAATCCGAACCGGGTGCGCATCGCCTCCTGGAAGAACTCGGACGCACCGACCTCGCAGACGACGGCCATCTCCTCGCGGGTCCGCGCGATGCTGCCGCCGATTGCGACGCCGCCGCAGAACAACTCGGGCGCTACCGTCAGCGCCTCCGCCACGACCAGGCTGCCGTGGTCGTGCCCGACCAGGAGGGTGGGCCCGAGGTCGAGCGCCCGCACGACCGACAGGACGCTCTCGAAGACGTCGTACGGCGTCCGCATCCGCGCGCTCGACTGCCCATGGCCCGGCAGGTCGAGGGCGAGCACCCGACACGTGGCGGCCAGCGGTGGGGCGACGCGATCCCAGTTCACCGAGCACATCCCGAGGGCGTGCACGAGCAGGACGGCAGGGCCGTCCCCGCCATGGTCCCGAACGGCGAGTACGCCGTCGCCGTAGCTGACGTTGAGTGTGCGTGGCTGGGTCATCCGAATCGCGGCGTCCTCGACTGGCGCTCGGGGACCCCGACCCGGGCGTCCCGGCCGCGGGCGCGACCGGGCGGTGACAGTGATCCGGCGGTGATCGCGCCGGGGGCCCCGGGTGATCGCCGGCCGTGCCGACGGCGCTTGACCGGGTAGGGGGCCACGCCGTCGCGCGTGACACCATCGCACACGCGCGGACGCGGCGGAAGAGTTGCACGCGTCGAATTGTCTTGATCGTGCGCAAACCGGACGAGAACCGCCGATCCGCTGCGCCGGGTCCGCCCCAGCGACGGCCCTCAGGCGGATCCGGTGGCCGGCCGCGGGGCGGTCACGGCAGCTCGACGCGCATCATCGTGGCGACCATGGTCGCGCAGTGGGTTTCGGCGCCGTCGCGCACGGCGTACGCGTCCCCCTGGCACACCGTGATCGTCCGGCCGCCGCGCACGACCCGGCCCCGGGCCACCAGCCGCTCGCCCGCGGCCGGAGCGAACAGGTTGATCTTGAACTCGACCGTGAGCACCTCGGAACCCGCCGCCATGAGGGTCAGCGCCGAGTAGCCGCAGGAGGAGTCGACGATCGACGTCGTCACCCCGCCGTGGAAGAGGCCCTGCTGCTGGCTGAGCTTCTCGTCGTACGGGACCTCGATCTCGACGTGGCCCGGCTCGACCAGGCTCAGCCGCGCGCCGAGGGTCGCCATGAGCCCTTGCTTGGCGAAGGACTCCCGCACGACCGTCTCGAAGCGGGGGTTGCGGGCGGCGAACGCGCTCATGGGGCTCCTTCGGGGTGGCGATCGATTGCTCGATTCGGGCGATCGTAGGCGGTCGGCGCAGTGCAGGCCTCTCCCAGGGTCGAGGGGGCGGCCGCCGGAGATGCTCGCGGCCGTCTTGGGGCACGCGCAAACCATCGACACGGGTTCGCCCGTTCGGGGCCTCTCGGGCACGCTGGCCTGATGACGAACTCCGCTGTCGGCCAGAACTTTCGAGTGCGCCAGGTCGCCGTGACCGCCGCCGCGCTGTTCTGCGCCTTCGGGACGCTGGTCGGGACCGGCGTGCTCGGCGAGCGGGTGGCCGAGACCTCCGGTGGGGACCTCGCGGCCGACGCCACCCTCATCGCCCCGGCCGGGCCGGCCTTCGCGATCTGGTCGGTGATCTATCTGGGGCTGGCGGCGTACACGATCTGGCAGTGGCGCACCGCGCACGCCGACACGACCCGGCATCGGCGGACGGCCTGGCTGGCGGCGCTGTCGATGGTGCTCAACGCGCTGTGGCTGCTGGTGACGCAGGCCGGCTGGCTGTGGCTGAGCGTCGTGGTCATCGTGGTGCTGCTGTGGGCCTGCGCGACGCTGGTCACCCGGCTCACCGAGGAGCCTTCGCGGTCCTTGGTCGAGACCATCGTGGTGGACGGCACGTTCGGGCTCTACCTCGGCTGGGTCTGCGTGGCGGTGTGCGCCAACGTCGCGGCCACGCTGGTCGCCGCGGGCGTGCCCGCGACGGGGACGGTGCCCACCCTGGTCACGGTCGTCGTGCTGCTGGTCGTGATCGCGGTGGCGGCCCACCTGGCCCGGGTGCTCCGCGGCAACTGGCTCGTGGCCGCGGGCATCGCCTGGGGGCTGGCCTGGGTGGCCGTGGCCCGGCTGACCGACCGGCCCGAATCCGTGCCGATCGGTGTGGTCGCCGCCGTCGCGGCGCTCGCCGTCCTGCTGGTGACCGGGCTCACGGGTGGTCGAGGAGCGCGGCCAGGGCGTCGATCTGACGCCGTACGCCGTCCGTCGCGACCGAATAGTGCGCCCACCGGCCGCGGCGTTCCCGGGTGAGCAGCCCGGCGTCGACCAGCTTGGCCAAGTGGTGGCTCATGGTCGGCTGGCTGATGCCGAGCGCGTCGGGAAGCGTGCAGGCGCACGCCGTACCGCCCGGGGTGGCCGCGAGGTAGTGCAGCAGCCGCAGCCGCACCGGATCCGCCAGCGCCTTGAGCGTCGCCGCCTGCGCCAGCGCCTCGTCCTGTGGCAGCAGGGCGACCGAGGCGCCCGTGGCGCACTCCTCGATTGTGGCGGACGTCGTCATGGAGCCAGCCTAGATCACATTGACGAGCGTCGATATGGAGACTAGCGTCTCACATTGACATCGATCGATATCGACACTTGGCGGGGAGGGGTCATGGCGCACCGGCTCCAGGCCCACCCCGCGGGGACTGGTCGGGGCGCGTCCCCGGCCTGGTCCGGTCGCCTCGTGGCGCTGCTGCTCGCGGCGGCGGTGGCCTGGGCGGCGCTGTACGCCGCGAACGAGCGCGTCTGGACCTGGCTGTTCGCCGACCTCCTGCACCTGAACCTGGCCGAGCACGGCCCGGGCGCCGCGCATTTCCTGCTCTACGACAGCGCCAAGGTGCTGCTGCTCCTGGTCGGGATGATCTTCGTCATCGGGATGCTGCGCACCACGATCCGCCCCGAGTCGGTCCGCGGCTACCTGCACGGCAAGCCGCTGCCGCTCGCCCTGATTCTGGCCGCGGGGTTCGGCGCGATCACCCCGTTCTGCTCCTGCAGCTCGATCCCGCTGTTCATCGGCTTCGTCGCGGCCGGGGTGCCGCTGTCGGTGACGCTCACCTTCCTCATCGCGTCCCCGCTGGTCAACGAGGTCGCGGTCATCCTGCTCGGGCAGACGTTCGGGTGGGGCGTGACGACGGCGTACGTCGTGAGCGGGCTGAGCCTCGCCGTCGTCCTCGGCGCACTCTTCTCCCGGTTGGACCTCGAGGACCAGGTGGCCGACTTCGTCCGGGACATGCCCACCGCCAAGCTGCACGCGACCGGCCACCGGCCCACCCTCGCCGAGCGCGTCACCGCCGCCCGCGAGGAGACCGCGCAGATCGTCGGCCGCGTCTGGAAGTGGGTGCTCATCGGGGTCGGCGTCGGCGCGCTCATCCACGGCTGGGTGCCGGCGGAGTTCCTGGCCGCGTACGCCGGAGCGGACAACCCGCTGGCCGTGCCGATCGTCACCGCCCTCGGCGTACCGCTGTATGCCAACGCCGCCGGCGTCGTCCCCATCGCCGCGGCGCTGCAGGCCAAGGGGATGGCCACCGGCACGGTGCTCAGCTTCATGATGGCCACGGTGGCGCTCTCGCTGCCGGAGTTCATGCTGCTCAAGCAGGTGCTCAAGCCCCGATTGCTGGCCCTGTACTTCGGCTCGGTCGCCCTCGGCATCATGGCGATCGGGTTCGCCTTCAACGCCTTCGCCTGACCCCAGGTATCGCCCCCGAAAGGACGACTCGATGCACATCAAGATCCTCGGCCCCGGCTGCAAGAACTGCACCACCTTGGAGGCCGAGACCCGCGCCGCCGTGGCGGGCCTCGGACTGCAGGCCACCATCGAGAAGGTCACCGCGTATCCCGACATCGCCGCGTACGGGATCATGTCCACCCCGGGACTCGTCGTCGACGAGGAGGTCCTGGTGTCCGGGCGGGTCCCCAAGCGCGCCGAGATCGAGCAGCTGCTGTCCCGCTGACGCTGAGACCTTCGCGGGCACCCTGGTGCCGGCGGACCCCGACCCCACTGTCATCCCGAGAGCGAGGCCCCGTGCCCACCGACACCGCGCATCAGCGCGCTCACCACGACTCGGTCGCGGCGAGACTGTCGACCCTCGACCGCTACCTTCCCGTCTGGATCGGCGTCGCCATGCTCGCCGGCCTGGCGCTCGGCCGGCTGATCCCCGGACTCGGTTCGGCATTATCCGCCGTCGAGATCGACGGCGTCTCGCTGCCGATCGCGCTCGGGCTCCTGCTGATGATGTATCCGGTGCTGGCCAAGGTCCGCTATGACCGGCTCGACACCGTCACCGGCGACCGGCGCATGCTGCTGTCCAGCCTGGTGCTGAACTGGCTGATCGGGCCGGCGCTGATGTTCGCCCTGGCCTGGCTGCTGCTGGCCGATCTGCCGGAGTATCGGACCGGCCTCATCATCGTCGGCCTGGCCCGCTGCATCGCGATGGTCATCATCTGGAACGACCTGGCCTGCGGGGACCGGGAGGCCGCGGCGGTGCTGGTCGCGCTGAACTCGATCTTCCAGGTGATCGCCTTCGCGGCGCTCGGCTGGTTCTATCTGTCGGTGCTGCCGGGGTGGCTCGGCCTGAGCCAGGCCACGCTCGACGTCTCGCACTGGCAGATCGCCACATCCGTGCTGATCTTCCTCGGCATCCCCCTGCTCGGCGGATACCTGTCCCGCACCCTCGGGGAACGAGCCAAGGGCCGGGACTGGTACGAGGGCACCTTCCTGCCCCGGATCGGGCCCTGGGCGCTCTACGGGTTGCTGTTCACGATCGTCGTGCTGTTCGCGCTGCAGGGTGACAGGATCACCGCTCGGCCGCTGGATGTGGCCCGGATCGCGCTGCCCCTGTTGGTCTACTTCGCGGTGATGTGGGGCGTCAGCTATGCCCTGGGCAGGGCGATCGGACTGACCTACGAGCGCACCACGACGCTGGCATTCACCGCCGCCGGCAACAACTTCGAGCTGGCCATCGCCGTAGCCATCGCCACCTTCGGAGTGACCTCCGGACAGGCGCTCGCCGGGGTCGTCGGCCCACTCATCGAGGTGCCGGTGCTGGTCGGGCTGGTCTACGTGAGCCTGGCCCTGCGCCGCCGCTTCCCCAGCCCAGCTTGACCGTTCCGCTGGTTGTCCCAGCGAAACGACACCCTCGACCCCGAAGCCCGAGGAGGCCTTCGTGCGCACGCCCAGCGTCCTGTTCGTCTGCGTCAAGAACGGCGGGAAGTCGCAAATGGCCGCCGCCCTGATGCGCCAGATCGTCGGCGACGCGGTCGCCGTCCACTCCGCCGGCACCAAGCCCGGCAGAGCCCTCAACGCCGAATCGCGCGCTAGCGTCGAGGAGGTCGGCGCCTCGATGGCGGGGGAGCACCCCAAACCCATCGACCCCGCGTTGCTCGACAGTGTCGACCGGGTCGTCGTCATCGGCGACGAGGCGGTCATCGAGAGCCCCGGCACGGCGCCGGTCGAGGTGTGGGAGACCGACGAACCCGCCACGCGCGGCATCGAGGGCGCCGAACGGATGGCCCTGATCCGCACCGACATCACCGAGCGCGTCATCACTCTCGCCATGGAGCTGACGGGCCAACCGCCCGAGCATGCGATCCTCTACCGGCGCGTCGTCGCCGACCTCATCGACCGGTTCCGGGGCGTGGTCGACGAGGACGAGGTGCGCGCCGCCGTCCGCGAGGCCCACGCCGCTCTTGTCGGGCGCACCCGGGTGATGAACTTCCTGCCGGTGCTGGTCGAGCGGTACGCCAAGGAACAGCTCATGGCGCAGACTCAGGCCGACGGCCGGGCCAGCAAGCCGCTGCCGGAACTGTTGTTCGTGTGCGTGCACAACGCGGGACGTTCCCAGATCGCCGCGGCGCTCGCGCGGCACCTGTCCGGCGGACGCGTGAACGTCCGCTCGGCAGGGTCGGCCCCCGTTGGGGAAATCAATCCGGTGGTGGCGCAGGTGCTCGCCGAGCGCGGCGTACCGATTCCGGACGCCTACCCCAAGCCGCTGACCGATCGGGTCGTCCGCGCCGCCGACGTCATCGTGACGATGGGTTGCGGTGACGAGTGTCCCTTCGTGCCCGGCAAACGTTACGAGGACTGGGCCGTGGCCGACCCGAACGGAGCTGACCTCGCGACGGTACGCCGCATCACCGACGACATCCAGGTCCGCATCACCGGACTGCTCGCCGAGCTGCTGCACTGACCCGCCCACCACGTGCCCGGCCCCGACCCCAACCCGCCCAAGGAGCCCTTCGTGTCCAGCAAGCCCAGCGTCCTGTTCGTCTGCATCCACAACGCCGGCCGCTCCCAGATGGGCGCCGCCTACACCCACCATCTCTCCAGAGGCGCCGTTGAGGTCCGATCGGCCGGGTCGGCGCCGGCCGAGACGATCAACCCAGCGGTGCGCGAGGCCTTGCTCGAAGACGGCATCGACATCTCCGCCGAGACGCCGAAGATCCTGACTACGCAGGCTGTCCAGGACTCCGACGTCGTCATCACGATGGGGTGTGGGGACACCTGTCCGGTGTTCCCCGGCAAGCGCTACGAGGACTGGGCCCTGGCCGACCCCGCTGGTCAGGGCGTCGAAGCCGTTCGCCCGATCCGCGACGACATCAAGGCCCGGGTGAGCGCGCTGCTCCGCGAACTGGGGGTGCAGCCGGTGCGGTGACCGCGGCCGCTGACGTACGTCGTGCCGGCGCCGCCTCCTCAGGCGCTGAGCCCACCGCCTGCGCTCGTCACGGTCGGGCGAGGAACGCCTCGATCTCCCCGATCAGCTCCCGGGGCTCGATCAACAGGTCGAGGTGTCCGCCGCGATACAGATGCAGCTCGCTGCGTCGCGCCAGGAGGGACACCAGCCGGCCCTGGATCGGATGGACCACGGGATCATCGGTCCCGTTCAGGATCAGGATCCGCTGGTTGAGCAGCGGCAAGAACCACGCGCTGGTCCAGCCTAGCCCCGCGACGAACTGCTCCCACGAGCCGACCGGCCGGGCCGCTAGGGTCTGGACCTTCACCACGTGGGCTGCGACGGCGGGATTGGCGCGCGCCTTCCCGCCGTACATCGCTCCGGCGAGCGTTCCGAGCAGCCCCGTACGCCGCAGCATCCGCCGGGAGGTGAGCTGGCGCAGCGCCCCGGGAGCGAGCGGCGGCGGTGAGTACGAGGTGCCGCTGGACACCACCACCAGGCGCCGACACCGCCGCGGGGCCTGCAGGGCGATCTGCTGGGCGAGCGCGCCGCCCCAGGAGATCCCCAACACATCGACCCGGTCGTAGCCCAGATCCTTGAGCAGCCGGATCACGGCCCAGGCCAACTCCGGCAGCCGGTAGGGCCGCAGGTCGGTCGGTGAGCGGCCGACGCCCGGCGGGTCGACCCGGATCACCTCGATCGCCGGATCGAGGCGGTCGATGAAGCCCTGCATGAGCTGGGCCGGAGCGCCGATCCCGCTGCACACGAGCAGAGGGGTGCGGGCCCGGTCGCCGCGGGAGATGTGCACGAAGAGCCGCCGGGTTCCGGCCCAGCGGACCTCTGTGTGGATCCGCCGGGACCGTCGACCGCGTGGTGCGTCGCTGGTCGCCGTCTTCCGCGGCCCCCGTGATCTCACCGTCGTCACGCCCGATCTCGCCGTCGTCATGCCCGCCCGCCCGTTGCGCCGCAGTGGAACTCACCCGGTCCTCCGGGGTCGGCTCGACCCTACGCCACGGCTGAGGGAGGCCCCGCCGAGCTGTGGGATCTGCTGCGGTACGATAGGAGCGCGTCCCGGGCCTTCTGCGCCCGACGCCACCGACTTCCGGTCGACGCCTCCGCCTCGCGACAACTCCGTCGCGCCGTGCGGACCGACCACCCCACTTCTTCGGAGTTCCTCATCACCTGCACTTTCAGCACGCTCGGCGTGCCCACTGCCCTGACCGCGGTTCTGGCCCGGGCCGACATCACCACTCCCACCCCCATCCAGGCCGCGACGCTGCCCGACTCGCTCGCCGGGCGCGACGTGCTCGGCCGCGGCCGCACCGGCTCGGGCAAGACGTACGCCTTCGTGCTCCCGGTCCTCGCCCGGCTCGCTGCCGCATCGGCGCAGGCCCGGCCCGGCCGGCCGCGCGCCCTGATCCTTGTCCCCACCAGGGAACTAGCCGGCCAGATCGAGGCGGCCCTCATCCCGTTGGCCCGGCCGCTCGGGCTCCGGTCGCACTGCATCTACGGGGGGACAAACCAAAACCCCCAAGTTCGAGCGTTGCGTACCGGCGTCGACATCGTGGTGGCCTGTCCGGGCCGCCTCGAGGACCTGATCGGCCAGGGCCACGTCCGCCTCGACGACGTGGCCGTGACGGTGCTGGACGAGGCCGATCACATGGCCGACCTCGGATTCCTCCCGGCCGTCCGGCGGCTGCTCGACCAGACCCCGCGCACGGGCCAACGCCTCCTGTTCTCGGCCACGCTGGACGCGGCCGTCGACGGCCTGGTCCGCCGCTACCTGCACGATCCCGCGACCCACCACGCGGATTCCGCAACCTCGCCGGTCAGCGCGATGACGCACCGGGTGGTGCGGATCGCCGAGGGCGGCCATGTGGGCGCCCTCGTCGAGCTCACCGCCACGTCCGAGCGCACCGTGGTCTTCACCCGCACGAAGAGCCGCGCCAAGCGCTTGGCGAAGCAACTCAACAGCGCCGGCGTCAGCGCCGTCGAGATGCACGGCAACCTGTCCCAGAGCGCCCGGACGCGGTCGATGGCGGCGTTCCACGCCGGCGCGGTTCGGGCGCTGGTCGCTACGGATATCGCGGCCCGCGGCATCCACGTCGACGACGTGGGGCTCGTCGTGCACGCCGACCCCCCGACGGAACACAAGGCCTACCTGCACCGCTCGGGCCGCACCGCCCGGGCTGGCGCCGCCGGCGCGGTCGTTACGCTCGCCACCGATGCGCAGTCCGCGCAGGTCGCGGCGCTGCTGCGGCAGGCCGGGGTCCGCGCCGAGGTCGACGCACCCGTGGCGCAGCCGCGACGCTCGACGCCGGCACAGCCGCGACGCTCGACGCCGGCCCAGCCGCACACCACGCACACGCCGGTCCAGCGCGTCCGCCGGCCGAGGCGAGCGCAGCGAGCGGCCAACCGCGTTCCGGCGTAGGGTCGCGGCGTGGAGCCGCCGGGCTCCCGAGGGAGCGGTGTCATGTCCGATAAGTCGCCTCGCCAGAAGATGTCCACGAAGACCACTAAGACCATCAAGGAGAAGCGGCGCGACAAGCACGCCGCCCAACCCGCCTCGGGGGTCGAGAAGCTCACCGCACCCACGAAGGGCGGTCGGCCGCGCTGACGGGATCGCCCCACGCCGAACCGCGTGACCGAGACCCCGACGGTCGCCCACGCCAGGCCCGTCCTCGGGACGACCTGGGCCGGCCGTTGCCGTACGGCGCCGTCGGGGCCCCGCCGGTCGACGAGACGCCCAGATCCCCCGAGCAGACCATCGCGGCTGCTCAGGAGCTGCTAGCGGCGGGGCGGCCGTTCGCCGCGCACGAGACCTACGAGGTCGCGTGGAAGCATCGCCCGGACGCCGAGCGCGATCTGTGGCAGGGACTGGCTCAGGTGTGCGCTGGCCTGACCCACGCGGCGCGCGGCAACGCCACCGGTGCGGCCCGGCTGATCGAGCGGGGCGCGGAGCGGCTCACGGCGTACGCCGACGGTGGTGGCCCGACGTACGGCCTGGACCTGCCGACCGTCCTCGCGCAGGCGCGATCCCGCCTGCACTGACGGTGAGCCTGGCCAGACGCGTCAGAACGGTGGCGGTCCGGGGTCGAGGCTGGGCGGTCTGACGGGTCCAGGACTACGGCGCCCTGGGCCGGGCCGTGGCGCTGGTTTGGTGGGGGCGGTTCGGCCTCGAGGCCGATGGTCGATGGGTGGGCCCTGGGCGAGGTCGGCGGCGACCGCGGGGTCATCGTTGACCAGCTCATCGTTGACCGGCTGATCGTTGACCGGCGCGGTGGAGAGGTCGGCCAAGGGGCTGGTCGAGGGGCTGGTGTCCCCGTCCGGGTGGGGGCGGCCGGGGGCGTTCTGGTCGTATTGCCGGGGGTAGGTGGTGTATTCGCGGCCGGTGCCCATGGTCCACACGATCGTGCCGTCGGGGAGTTGGCGGCTGGCCCATTGGCCGCGGGTTTTGTGCAGGTGGGCGCGTCGGGATTTGGCGGCGAGGTTGTCGGCGGTGGTGGGTCCGGCGGGCCAGGGGGTGTTGTGGTCGAGATCGCAGCGGCTAGCCGGGATGCGGGAGCCAGGCGCTCGGCAGGTGCCGTCGCGGGCCTGGATGGCTTCGCGGAGTCGTGGCGGTGGGGTGTAGCTGGTGGTGGATAGCTCGAGGGCCTCGCCGGTGATGGGATCGGTGACCAGGCGTCGCCACGTCGATCCGGCGGCGAAGGCGAGGTCACGGACGGCGTCGGCGGGCAGGGCGGTGCCGTTGGCCAGGGTGCCGGGGTCGTCGGAGAGCTCAGCCAGTGTCGCGGCTGAGACGACCACCCAGAGCAGAGCGGGTGGCAGCCCCCCGGGGAAGTATCGGACCCATGCGGGGGTGGCCGGGCACGCTTCGCCGGTGCTGTCCTGGCCGGTGGTGTTCTCGGCGGGTGTGGCCTCGGGGTTGCTGGTGGTCCTGGGGGTGCCAACGACGGTGCTGGTGGGCAGGGGTGTGCCCAGGGCGGGGATATCGCCGAAGATGATCAGGTCCAGGGCGATGTCGCTGCGCAGTTGGGCCAGGGTGCGGCCGTCCCCGCCGCGGCGGATGGTGCGGGCCAGGGTGTCGATGCGGTCGATGGCGGCCTGAATGCGCTCGGCGGCGCCGGAGACGGTGATTTCCCCGGTGCCGTGCGGGGTCAGGGTGGCGTAGGCGTCGCGGCGGTCCAGTTCGTAGTCGCGTTGGGCGGCTCCGCCGCGATGCGCCAGGAGGCGGGCGGAGAGCCGGTCTCGGAACAGGGCGTAGGTCAAGGCGGTGCCGTCGCGGCGAGGTCGCAGGCAATAGCGGGCGATGTCGTCGGCGACGTCGGCCGGCACGTCCGCGGTGGCCTGGGTCCAGGCACGGGCCATGGCCCAGGAGCACTGTCCGCCGGTGAGCGCGGTGCGGATCTGCCCGGCGCGGGCGTGCGGAGACCGGCCGAGGTCGACCCGGGCGGTGGCGTCGGGCAGGTTCAGCCCGGTCGCGAGGCGGATCTCGTCGACGACGGCCGCCTGGGCTTCGGTCAGGAAGCGTTCTTGCACGGTCCGCGAGGCGTCGGGACCGGCTTCGGCCAGGGCCGCAGCCCGGCGTCGCTGGGCCAGGATCCCTGCCGCGGTGGCGGAGAGGCCCGCGAGTGCAGCGGTGGCTGCCTCGTAGGTGTGCATCGCCGTGAGGATCTCGTCGTCGGTGTAGGTGTCCATCGCCAGGGGATGCGGCACGGGAAGGAGTGCGTAGGCTCCGCGCCGCTCCACCCCTGTCATCATCGCTCCCGAGTTCGAGGTCCATGTTCGTTACTACGTTCGACCTTAGAGCAACCCGAACGACCCGCACAAGAGTCCGAAAAAGAAGCGGAATAATCCGTGTGTAAAGGCGGTCAAGTCCTTGCGAGAGCCCGGGCGGCGAACCGTCCGGGCTCTCGATCAGCAACGGTGGCCGGGCCTCGCCGGACTTGCGGAAACGCGCGTAGCAGCACGATTGCTCCTCGCCGCGGAGCCCGTATTCGGGGCATGCCCGCCGCGGCAGCGGGTATGAGCAGGCCATGACTGAGGACACCCCGGTAGTGGGCCGGCCATGACCGAGGACACCGGGGCGGCGCCGTTCGACGCGCGCGTCGCGGCACAAGCGGCACAACTCGACGCCGCGGACGGCGACAAGGTCGCGCCGCCCTCCTCGGCCCCGGGACCGGATCCGATGAGCCGGGTGATCGAGGAGCACGCCGAGGCGAGCGCCGCGGTCGATCCGCAGGACCTGACCGACGGTCGGGAGTGGTAGACCGACCGTGGTGAGCGCCCCCGCGCCCGGCGACCTGGTGCTGGTCACGGGTGCCACCGGCTACATCGGCGGTCGGCTCGTCCCGCGACTGCTGGATCTGGGCTACCGCGTCCGCGTCACGCACACCGACCCGAGCCAGGTCAAGCGGGCCTGGTGGTCCGACCGGGTGGACACGGTACCGATGGACGTCGGCGATCCCGACCAGGTCTTGGCGGCATGTGCGGGGGCCGCCGCGGTCTTCTACCTGATGCACGGCATGACCAGCGCGAACTTCGCCGAGCGGGAGCGGCGGGCCGCCGAGAACATGGCCGCCGCGGTGACCCGCCACGGCGTACGTCGGGTCGTCTACCTCTCCGGCATCGTGCCGCCCGGGCCGCCGGGGCAGCTCTCCCCGCATCTGCAATCCCGCTGGCAGGTGGAGCGGATCCTGACCGCTACGCCCGCCGAGGTGGTCACCTTGCGGGCGGCGGTCGTGCTGGGCAGCGGGTCGACGTCCTTCGAGATCATCCGGCA
>Ga0209053_1000288_pt1 | contig 41950 bp, 33 predicted proteins | sample EBPBio152010_DNA_FD_185864 | JGI IMG/M metagenome (GOLD analysis project Ga0209053, IMG submission 185864) | Wastewater treatment Type I Accumulibacter community from EBPR Bioreactor in Madison, WI, USA - Reactor 1_7/15/2010_ DNA (SPAdes)... | ecosystem: Engineered > Bioreactor > EBPR >... | reverse complement strand
AAGCGACGCATCGGGCGGTCAGCGAGGGGCAAGGGTCAGCCGGACGCGCGCGTGGCGCGGCGGCATCGGGACGAGGCGGACGCTCTCGTAGCGGGCGTCCAGGAGGTTGGCGATCGTGATGCCGGCGCCGACGACCGCGCGTCCGACCGCGCGCTCGGCGCGGAGGCCGGCGTCCACGACGGCGTGCGGCGGCAGCGGGAGGCTGCCCGAGGCCGTCGTCGGGCGGGCGCCGACGGCGCGCATGCCGAGGTCGGCCCGGACGCCGCCGACGGCGGCCGACGCCCACGCGCGCGCGGTCCAGCGCGGCTGGTAGCGCATCGGCTGGCCGGTCGAGAGGTCGCGCGCGTCGAGGAGCGTCCCGACGCCGCCGGCGTCGAGGCGCACGCGCCCGACGCGCCGGCGCGCGCTCACCGACGCCTCGGCGCCGACGGCGCGCGTCCGGGTCACGTTGCCGGGGCTCCAGACGCCCCCGGCGCCGGGGAGCCAGACGATCTCGTCGCGCCCCGTGCGGGCGAACACCGAGACCTCGGCGTCGAGCGCGGGGCGGGTCCACACGAGGCCGGCGTCGGCGCTCCACGCGCGCTCGGCGCGGAGGTCGGGCTGGCCGCCGGGGCTCCAGAACCGGTCGTTGAGCGTCGGCATCCGGAAGGCGCGCCCGGCGCTCGCCTTGGCGTTCCACGCCGGCGCGAGCGCCACGTTGAGCCCGACGTGCGGGCTGACGGCCGTCTGCGCCGCGCGCCCGGCGGCGACGTAGTGATCGGCGCGGAGCGTCGGGTAGAGGCGGAAACGTCCGTTGACCCACGCGCCACTGGCGGCGATGGCGGCGAACGCATCGGTGGCGTCGTCGGTGAGGCTCGGGTGGCGTGCCGACGTGCGTCCGCCGGACGCGCCGAGCGTCCACGTCCCGCCGGCGGCGCGGGTCGTCGCGCGGAGGTCGGCGTGGAGCGTGCGCGTGCGCCCGGTCTCGTCGACGGCGTCGGGGCGGGCGAGCGCCGGGAACGGCGCGGCCCAGCGGAGGCGCGACGCGTCGGCGCCGGCGGTGGCGTCGAGCGTGAAACGTCCGATGACCGTGTGGGCGGTCGCGGCGAGGCGCGCGGTGTCGTCCCACTGCCGCTCGCCGACGAGGGCGCCGCCGGTGGAGTCGCCGCCGAGGCCGCGCTCAGCCGTTGCGCCCCACGCGAGGAGTCGGGCGCGCGTGCGTCCGCGCGCGGCGCCCACGGAGACGAGCGCGACGTGCCGCCGGGCGTCCCAGCCGAGGCGGGGCGCCGTCCGTCCGCCAACCGTCGCGTGGTAATCGTTCGTTGACTCGTCGGTTTCGGCCGCTACGAGCAGGTCGGCGCCGACCGTGCGGACGCTCGCGCGCGCCCATACGCGCCGCGCGCCCCACGCGCCGGCCTCGGCGCCTGCGCCCGGCGCGCCGCCGGACGTGAGCGCGACCACGCCGCCGACGGCGCGGCTGCCCCAGAGGCCCGACGCGCCGCCCGAGAGCACCTCGGCGGACGCGAGCAGCGACGCCGGCAGCAGCGACAGGTCCACGACGCCGAGCGCGGGCGAGCCGAGCGGGACGCCGTCGAGCAGGACGAGCGTCTGGGCGCTCCCGGCGCCGCGCAGCGAGAGCGTCGCGAGGCCCGTCGGGCCGTTCCGGCGCAGCGTCACCGGCGCGCGGGTGTCGAGCCAGTCGGCCACGGTGGTGGCGCCGGCGGCCTCCGCGTCGGCGCCGCCGACGCGGGTGACGCGCGCCGGCGCCTCGTGCGCCGCCACCGGCAGCCGCGTGGCCGTCACGACGACGCGCCCGAGGACGCGCGCCGAGTCCGGCGCCAAGTCCGGCGATGACTGCGCGGCGGCGTCACCGGCGCAGGAGGCGACGGCGGCGAGGGCGAGCAGGAACGGGAGCGTGCGCAACGGAAAACCCGCGCCTCATCCCGCCGGAGTGGCGGAGAAGCACGGGTCGGGCGCACGCCGGGGCGCCGGCACGCGATCTGCCCGCGCCTCTGGTCCCGGAGGCGGGTGGGGGACGTCGCTCGGGCAGGTCTCCTGGCTCGCGACCCGGTCCCGCGCGGCCGGTGAGGCGGGGCGGGACGTGCGTCGGCTCGGCGCGGGCCTTCCCCGGCGCTCGTGAGAGCTGCCGAGTGGCCGCGCGCGTCGTCGCCGACGGCGGGTCGCCTACAGTTGCGGGCACAGCTCCGGCATCGGCGCGACGGCCTGACCGGATTCCCTTTTGCTCCCGGCGCGTGACGCGGCGGGACCCGAGGCGGTGTGGAAAGAGCGGGGCGGGCGTCGCCGCCGGGGAGGCAAGCTAGCGGCGCGCGTCGCCGGTGCAACGTGGGCGCGGCGGATTCACGCGGCGGCGAGAGAAAACCCAGTCGGGCGGTTGAAAAGACGTCCAGACGTCTTTATGTTCTCGATCTCTCTCCGCCCTGTCATGGAATCCCGCTACGGCCCCGGCGTCATCCGCGACGCCATTCATTCGTACCTCGCTCGGCGCGACGCGACGTCGGTGCGCGACATCTGCAAGGGCGTCGAGGCGCAACTCGGCGGGAGCGTCGCACGGTCGTCAGTCCAGTCATACCTGACGCTGAACACGCCCGACGTGTTCGAGCGCGTCGGGCGCGGGACGTATCGCCTGAATGGGGAGCCGGCAGTCGCGTTTGCGCCGACGCTGTTTCGGTCGCTCCGCGAGGAAGCCGTCGGGAACGCCACGCTGGTGCTGGCCGACTGCGCGAACTGGCTGGCCGACCGCGCGCCGGACAGCGTCCACGCCGTCGTGACCGATCCGCCGTACGGGTTGGTCGAGTACGCGCCGCGCGAGCAGCGGAAGCTGCGCTCGGGCACCGGCGGCGTCTGGCGGATTCCGCCGTCGTTCGACGGTCACACGCGCTCGCCGTTGCCACGATTCACGACCCTCACGCCTGCCGATCTGCGTGGCATCCGGCGGTATTTCGAGGACTGGGGCCATGCGATCCGACGCGTGCTCGTCCCCGGAGGACACGTCTTCCTCGCCTCCAACCCGCTCGTCTCGTATCTCGTCTCGGACGCGCTCGCGTCGGCCGGTCTGGAGCGGCGCGGTGAAGTCATCCGGCTCGTGATGACGATGCGCGGCGGCGACCGGCCCAAGAACGCCCACGACGAGTTCGACGACGTCTCCGTCATGCCCCGCTCGCAGTGGGAGCCGTGGTTGCTCTACCGCAAGCCGCTTGACGGGCGCGTGCAAGACAACCTGCGCCGGTGGAAGACGGGCGGTCTGCGCCGGATCTCGGACGAGCGTCCGTTCGGCGACGTGATCGCGTCGCACCCGACGCAGCCGAAAGAGCGTGCGTTGGCGCCGCACCCGAGCCTGAAGCCGCAGGCGTTCCTGCGCCAGATCGTCCGCGCCTCACTGCCGCTGGGAGAAGGCGTCGTGCTCGACCCGTTCGCCGGCTCCGGCTCGACGCTCGCTGCTGCGAACGCCGTCGGCTACGACAGCATCGGGCTGGAGGTGGACCCGACGTACTTCCAGATGGCCGTTGAGGCGATTCCGAAGCTTCAGGCGGTGACCGTTCCGGTCTTGTCGAGGTAGACCCAGTTCGCGCGAAGCGCCGCGACGCCGAAGCGGTCCAGCGTGGCCGTGCGCGTCCCGAGTTCTCCACGTTCGTTGCGGCGAAAGTCCCCGGTGGTGACGTAGCTCAGGTACACCTCGTGGAAGCGGAGCGGCCGGCGCTCGGCCGCCGGCTCCGTCTCGGTGTCCACCGAGTAGACGAAGACGCACATCCACTGGTCGCGCGCGCCGTGGGTGTCCACGGCGCCGCCGCTTTTTCGGGTTGTCTTGATCTCGACGCCGTCGGAACCGGACTTGACGGCGTCGTTGGTGTAGCGGCCCTGAACGACGAGGTCGGGGTGGCCGTTGTGGAAGCTGTTCTCCGTCAGCGTACGGGAGTGCCGGGCGAGGCTCGCCGTCAGCATATCGGAGATCAGCCCGGACAGCGCGGCCGGGCGCATCATATCGTCCAGCCGCTTCAGCCCCTTCTGGACCAGATTCGTGTTCACGTCAAACAGGAAGTCGTAGACGTCCTGCATTGCGGCCTCGAAGTCCCTCGGACGAAGCTCGTACGGGTACTCGCGCTCGCCGTTGAACTTGCTCGGGTCTACGATCTGGCGCTGAACGGGCATGGAGAGTGGCGGCGATGAGCGCGCTGAGATTACGCCAGTCGCACCGTGTGCCCGCGCTCGGGCGCCTGCACGTCGCGCACGCCGGCGGCGCGCAGCGCGTCGGCCAGCAGCGCCTGGCGGTCCGGCTCGCCGTGGACGAGGAAGACGGTCTGCAGCCGCTCGCCGTCGAGGTGGCCCACGAAGTCCACGATGCCGGGCTCGTCGGCGTGCGCCGAGAACGCGTTGAGGACGGCGACCTCGGCGCGCAGCGCGTGCGGCCGCCCGAAGATGTTGACCGTCTCGCGGCGCTCCACGAGGCGCCGCCCGAGCGTGTGCTCGGCCATGAAGCCGACGACCAGGACCGTGTTGCGCGGGTCCTCAACGCTGTTGCGCAGGTGGTGCAGGATGCGCCCGGCCTCCGCCATGCCGCTGGCCGAGATCACGACGAACGGGACGCGCAGCCCGTTCAGCTCCTTCGAGCGCGCGGCCTCGCGGACGTACTCCAGCCGCTCGAAGCCGAACGGGCTGGGGTCGGTCATCATGTAGTCCAGCAACTCGCGGTCGTAGCACTCGGGGTGGCTCTGGAAGACGGCCGTCGCGTTGACCGCGAGCGGGCTGTCCACGAAGACCGGGATGGGCGTGAGCGTGCCGGCGGACTCCAGCCGGTCCAGCGCGTAGACCAGCTCCTGCGTGCGCCCGACGGCGAAGGCCGGCACGACGACGCGCCCGCCGCGTGCGGCGGTCCGCGCGATGACCTCGCCGAGGCGGTCGGCGGCGGTGCCGGCGTCTTCGTGCGTGCGTCCGCCGTAGGTGCTCTCGCAGATCAGCCAGTCGCAGGGCGGCAGCGGGGCGGGGTCGCGGAGGATGGGCCGGCCGGGGTTGCCGATGTCGCCCGTGAAGCCGAGCGTGCGCGTGCCGCGCGGCGTCTCGACGTCCAGCGTGATCGTCGCCGAGCCGAGGATGTGGCCGGCATCACGGAAGGTGGCCGTCACGCCGGGGGCGACCTCCATCGGCGCGTCGTACGGCAGCCCCACGAAGCGGCCCATCACGCCCTCGGCGTCCTCCATCGTGTAGAGCGGCTCGACAGCCCGCTCGCCCTTCTTGCGGATGCGCTTGTTGAAGAACTCGGCGTCCTTCTCCTGGATGTGCGCGCTGTCGCGGAGCATGAGCCCGCAGAGGTCGACCGTCGCGTGGGTGGTGTAGACGCGCCCGCGGAAGCCCTCGGCGTAGAGCTTGGGCAGCAGGCCCGCGTGGTCGATGTGCGCGTGCGAGAGCAGCACGGCGTGCACCTCCGATGGCCGGCACGGGAAGTCGCGGTTCCGCTCCTCGGCTTCGTCGCGGCGACCCTGGTAGAGGCCGCAGTCCAGCATCAGCCGGGTGCCGTCGTCGAGCGTGAGCAGGTGCAGCGAGCCGGTGACGGTGCGCGCGGCGCCCCAGAAGGTGAGCTCCATCGGGTGGCGTGGGAAGACGAGCGCCGAACCTAGCGCCGCGCTCCGGGCCGGACGCGCCGAAACGTCGCGCGGCCCCGCCATCACACCGTGGCGGGGCCGCGCAGAGGCGGGAGGCAGGACGGGTCAGTCCAGCAGGCTGCCCGACCGGAGGTCGAACGCGAACGGGCGTCCGCCGACGCGCATCTCGGTGGCCGTGCCGGCGACGACCGGGCGCGGACCGTGCCCGCCGTGGCCGGGCCGTCGGCCGAGCGTGATCGAGATCTCGCGGCTCACCTCCTCGGTGGTCACCGTGCCGTCAGCGGCGGTGCGCGTGATGGTGGCCGTGTAGGTGCCGGTGACCGTACCCGAGACGGCGCGGTGCCAGCCCTCCTCGGTCGCGACGCGGCGCGAGCCGCGCACGTCGGTCAGCGTGAGGTCGAGCGCGTAGGCCGTCTCGACCGAACTGCTGTCGCGGCGCATGAACAGCGTTGCGCCCTCGCGGCTGTAGGTGCCGTTGACGGTGACCGTGTCCTGGTCGAAGTCGGTGGCCGTGAGCGCGGCGCTGGAGGCGGTGACCTCGTTGCGCCCGTGCGGCCAGACGCGCAGCGACGTGCCCGAGACGAGCGCGTAGGCCAGGTCGGTCGTCGTGCTGTCCGGCGTCTGCTGCGGGCCATCGGGGCCCGTGTAAGCGAACGTCATCGTGCGGTTGGACCAGCCGTAGGCCGTGCTGTCCGGGGTGCTGCGGCTGCACGCCACCGTGACCGTGGTAATGCCGCCGGCGTAGGTGCTGTCCACGTCACAGTCGGCGGCGGGCGGGTTCGGGCCGGGGCCGCCCGGACCGCCGGGCGGGTGGCCGGGGCCGTGACCCGGACCGTGGCCTCCATGGCCGGGGCCATGGCCGCCGCCGCGCATGGCATCGGAGGCGAGCAGGTCGAGAAGGCCGGCGGTTTCGAGGCCGACGGCGTCGGCGACGGCGGCGGCGGCGAGCACGTCGGCCGAGAGGTCGGCGGTGTCGGCCGGCGAGGCCGAGTCGCACGCCGAGAGGGCGAGCGCGGCGCCCACGACCGCGAGCGCGGCGGAGCGGGTGAATCGCGTCATGACGATGAGGATGAGGGGGATAGCCAAGGTGCAGCCGCCGCCGGCCGCGAGTGTGTCGGTTCTGTCACGACGCTGCGGCGACGGCGTCCGGCTTCCCGCGCGATCTTGGCGCAGAGCCCGCCCCGCGCCGATGATCGCCCGCTACACGCGCCCCGCGATGGGCGCGCTCTGGACCGAGGAGGCCCAGTACCAGTCCTGGCTCGACGTCGAGGTCGCGGCCTGCCGCGCGTGGAGCGACGTCACCGGCGCCATCCCGTCCGCCGACGTGGACGCCATCGAGGCGAACGCGCGCTTCAGCGTCGCGCGCATCCACGAGATCGAGCAGGACACGCGCCACGACGTCGTCGCCTTCACGCGCGCCGTCTCCGAGACGCTCGGGCCGGAGCGCAAGTGGGTCCACTACGGCCTCACCTCCAGCGACGTCGTGGACACCGCGCTGTCGCTGCGCCTCCTGCGCGCCAACGCGATCCTGCGCGACGGAATCGTCCGCCTGCGCGACGCCGTCGGTCGCCGCGCCGTCGAGCACAAGCACACGGTCACCGTGGGGCGGACGCACGGCGTCCACGCCGAGCCGACGACGTTCGGGCTCAAGCTCGCGCGTCACCACGACGCGCTCTCGCGTGACCTCGCGCGCTTCGACGCCGCCGCCGAGGCTGTGCGCGTCGGCAAGCTCTCGGGCGCCGTCGGCACCTTCGCGCACATCCCGCCCGAGGTGGAGCGCCACACGTGCGAGGCGCTCGGCCTGCGCCCCGCGCCCATCTCGACGCAGGTCCTGCCGCGCGACCTCCACGCGCAGTACCTGACGACGCTCGCGCTCGTCGGGACGACCATCGAGTCGCTCGCGCTCGAGATCCGCCACCTGCAACGCAGCGAGGTCCGCGAGGCCGAAGAGGCGTTCGGCGCCGGGCAGAAAGGCTCGTCGGCGATGCCGCACAAGCGCAACCCCGTCGGCAGCGAGAACCTCACGGGCGCCGCGCGCCTGCTGCGCGGCTACGCGCTCGCCGAACTGGAGAGCGTCGCCCTCTGGCACGAGCGCGACATCAGCCACTCGTCCGTCGAGCGCGTGGCGGTGCCCGACGCGACGATCCTCCTCGACTACGCCCTCGACCGCATGGCGCGCATGGTCGAGCACCTCGTCGTCTTCCCCGACCGCATGGCCGAGAACCTGGAGGCGACCTACGGGCTCGTCTTCAGCCAGCGCGTGATGCTGGCGCTCGTGGAGGCCGGCATGAGCCGCGAAAACGCCTACGACGCCGTCCAGCCCCTCGCGATGCAGGCGTGGCGCGAGCGGACGCCCTTCCGCGCGCTCGTCGAGGCGTCGCCGGCCATCGCCGGTCGCCTCTCGCCGGAGCGGATCGCCGAGGCGTTCGACCCCGCGGCGCAGCTCGTGCACGTGGACGCCGTCTTCGAGCGCGTCGGGCTCGGCTGATCGGTCGTGCCTTGGCGTTGTCACCGGCGCGCCCGATCTTGAGCGCGTTCCGCCGCCGCGCCTGTGTCCGCCGCCCGCCACCTCGCGCTCTCGCCCGACGCCTTCCTCGACTGGGAGGCCGAGCAGGACACGCGCCACGAGTATCACCGCGGCGAGGTCTTTGCGATGGCCGGCGGCACCGAGACGCACGCCCGCATCATCGGCAACCTGCATTTCGCGCTCCGCCTTGCGCTGAAAGGGCGCGGCTGCACGGTCTACACGGACGCCCTGCGCGTGCGCGTCGAGGCCGACGACCTGTTCACGTACCCCGACCTGTCGGTCGTCTGCGGCCCCGGCGCGTTCTACGACGCGAAGCGGACCACGCTGCTCAACCCGCTGGTCCTCGTCGAGGTCCTCTCGCCGTCGACGGCCGAGTACGACCGGACCATCAAGCTGCGCTTCTACCGCCAGATCCCGGGACTCGCCGCCGTCGTGCTCGTCGCGCAGGACGCGCCCGCCGTCGACGTCTTCGCGCCCGACGGCGACGGCTGGCACGCCACGGCCGACGCCGACGGCGCGGTCGCCATCCCCGGCCTCGACGTCACGCTCGCGCTGACCGACCTCTACGAGGGCGTCGAGCCCGCCGACCCGCGCGCGGGCGCCTGACGCCCGCGTGAGCGTCGCGCGAACGTGCAACACGCGCCCGCGCGGCGTCGTTCGATCCGCTCCAATTCATCCGTTTCGATTGCTGAACGCCCCTGTTTCCGCCCGCCGCGAAGTCGCTGTGCTCGTCGGCGTCCAGACGCCCGACACGACCTCGGCCGACCTCCGCGAGGCGCTCGACGAGCTCGAACTGCTGGCCGACACCGCCGGCGCCGACACGGCCGCGCGCGTCACGCAGAACCTCCCGCGCATCCAGTCCGCGACGTACGTCGGCAAGGGCAAGGTCGAGGAGATCGAGCGCGCCGTGGACCGCACCGGCGCCGACCTCGTCATCGTGGACGACGACCTGACGCCGACGCAGGTCCGCAACCTCGAGCGTGCCCTCGGGCAGAACAAGCGCGAGGTCAAGCTGGTGGACCGCTCGGGCCTCATCCTCGACATCTTCGCCCGCCGCGCGCGCTCGTCCCAGGCCAAGGCCCAGGTCGAGCTCGCGCAGCTCGAGTACCTGCGCAGCCGCCTCACGCGGGCGTGGACCCACCTCGAGCGCCAGAAGGGCGGCATCGGCATGCGCGGCCCCGGTGAGACGCAGATCGAGACCGACCGCCGCCTCATCGGCAAGCGCATCGCGGTCCTCAAGGAGCACCTCTCGAAGATCGACCGCCAGCGGACGACCCAGCGCAAGGCGCGCGCCGAGCAGACGCGCGTCGCGCTCGTCGGCTACACCAACGCCGGCAAGAGCACGCTCATGAACGCCCTCGCCGGCGCCGACGTCTTCGCGGAGGACCGCCTCTTCGCGACGCTCGACGCGACGACGCGCCAGATCCATCTCGCGCCCAACAAGCCGGTGCTCCTCGCCGACACCGTCGGCTTCATCCGCAAGCTGCCGCACGCGCTCGTCGAGAGCTTCAAGAGCACGCTCGACGAGGTCCGCGAGGCCGACGTGCTGCTCCACGTGATGGACGTCTCGCACCCGACGTTCGAGGACCACGCCGAGGTCGTGCGCGAGACGCTCGCCGAACTCGGCGCGCAGGACAAGCCCACGCTGCTGGTGTTCAACAAGGTGGACGCCCTCCCGGACCGCGGCCTCCTCGACCAGCTCCGCAGCCTCCACCCGGACGCTGTGTTCATCTCTGCCAGGCGTGGCATCGGGCTGGACGACCTCCGCGCGCGCGTCCTCGCGCTCGTCGAGGCCGACTACGCCGAGGGCGAGGCCGTCCTCCCCGTGGACGACGCGAAGGCCCGCGCGCACGTCCACCGCGTCGCCGAGGTCACCGGCGAGGTCGTCGGGACCGCCTCCGACGCGTGGGACGCGAGCGAGACGCCGCTCCCGGCCGTGCGCCTGCGCTACCGCGCGAGCGCCAAGAACGCCCCCGAGCTGGAGCGGATGCTGGCCCGCTACGCATCGCTCCGCTGGCTCGCCGACAGCCCCGCCGAGGGCTGAATCGCCCGAACGGTCGGGAGCGAACCCTGAACGGTCGCCCGGCGTGCGCCGCCGGCGAGACGTGGCACGCTCTTGGCGCGTCTTGTCTGTGCGCCCTCCGGGACGCGCCCCGCCGCTAGCTTTGTCCGCCCGGTTGCGCCTCGCCGCCGTCCCCCGCCGAGCCATGATCGTCGCTACGCTCCTCCACGCCACCGACCCCCTCGCTCCCGACGAGACCGTCGCGGACGCGCTGGTCGAGATGGCCGAGTCGCACCTCTCGCACCTGCCGATCGTCTCGGCGGCCCGCGGCCTCGACGGCGTCGTGGCCGAGTCCGCGCTGCGCGCGTGGCCGGACCCCGAGGCGCTGCTGGCGTCGCTCCCGCTGCCGGCGCCGGTGACCGTCGCGCCCGACACGCACGTCTTCGACGCGGCGCACCTGCTGCGGCAGCACGACCTCACGATGCTGCCGGTCGTCGGCGCCGACGGCCACTACGAGGGCCTCGTCGTGCGCGGCGACGTGTTCGCGCAGCTCGCCCACATGCTCGCCACCGAGGAGCCCGGCGCGATCGTCGTGCTGGATGTCGCCCGGCGCGACTTCTCGCTCGGGCAGCTCGCCCACCTCATCGAGCAGAACGGCGTGCGCATCCTCTCCGTGAGCACCGAGGACGACCCCGGCGCCGGGCGCGTGCGCGTCACGCTCAAGCTCAACGTGTCCGATACGGCACGCGTCCGCCACCTGATGGAGCACCACGGTTATCCTGTCGCCGGCGTGTTCGACGAGGCCGACGACGACCTCCAGGAGCGCGCCGAGGCGTTCCTCCGCTACCTCGACGTGTGAGCCGCGCCACGTCTGCCCTTGCACTGGCGGCGACGGCGCGCGCCGCGCTCGCCGTCGCCCGGTCGGTCGCCGACCGCCGCGCCGGGCGCGACGCGTCGGCGCAGGAAGACGCCCCGGTAGCCGCCGCCGATCTGGCGGTGCTGCGCACCGACCTCGCCGGAGTGGCCGTCCAGCTTCGCCTTCGCGCCGTGCTGCCGCCGCCGGCCGATGCCGACGCGGCGACGGCCCACGCGATGGAGACGCGCTGGCTGGTGCAAGACGCCGCCCGCGCACTCGCGCTGGCGCACCGCAAACAGTTGAGCCTCTACCCCGCCGTCGACGCGGAGGCCGTCGAGGCGACGCGTCGGCTGGCACGGGACGCCTCCGACGAGGTGACGGCCTCGTCGCCCGCCGTCGGCTCGCTGGCCGATCGGATCGCGGCCTGGTCGGCCTGTGGTTGAGCCGGCCTCGCTCGATCTTCGGCTGTCTCACCGGCGTGTCTCACCGTCGTCGTGACGGGCGCTGCACGGGAGGTCGCTCGCGCCTCGAAACCGTCCGGTAGTGGGCTGGATTCGCTGGTATTCCGGGGTCTGATGGCGCGTCGGCTGGTGTGGCACGCGGTTTGGCATCCCGTCAGGCCACGCCTTCCGTGCTTCCCATGCGAGTTCTGACCCTGAGCGCCCTGCTGGCGCTGTCTCTCACCGGCTGCGCCGACGGCCTCGTCGGAGCCGACTCTGCGGCCCACGGTCCCGTCCGCCTCGACGCGGCCCTCGCCGACCGTCCCCTCCTGACGCACGCCTCGTTCGGCGACGCCGAGGCGACGGCCGCGGCGTCAGCCGGGCGCGTCCGGTTCATCTTCGTGCTCAAGCCCGAGGTCGTGGACGCCAACGGCTTTCTCCGCCGGTACGGCTTTCTCCGCCGGTATGGCTTCCTGCGCCGCTACGAGTCCGACGGCTCGTCGCGCGTCTACGCTGCCGCGGCCGACATCGACCTCAAGCGCTTCGCCGACGAGTACTGCGGCGACGACCTCGTGCGCGATGACTGCGACGACCTCCTCGCGGAGGCCCTCGACGTGCTGGACGACGACCCCGACGTCGACGCTTACGAGCCGGACGCCCGCCTGACCTCGCCCCCGAACCCGCGCATCGACGCCACGCCGGGCGTGCAGACAGTCCCCTGGGGCATCTCGGCCACCGGCGCCGCCGGCCTCGGCATCGCCCCGTCGGCGCTGGCCGGCGTGGATCTCTACGTCGTGGACACCGGCATCGCCGCGTCGCCCGACCTCACGGTGGCCGAGACGATCACGTTCGGGACGCCGGCGAACGACCCCCACGGGCTCCACGTCGCCGGGACGGCGGCGGCCGACGACGACTCGGACGGCGTCGTCGGCATGGCGCCGGGCGTGCGCCTCGTCAGCGTCGCCGTGCTCGATGCGCGCGGGCGAGCCAACACGTCGGTCATCACGCAGGCCGTCGAGGAGGTCCGCCGCCGGAAGCTGGCCGCGCCGTCGCGCCCGGTCGTCCTCAACCTGAGCGCCGGCGCCAACATCAACGAGACGGCCTACACGGTGCTGGACCGCGCCGTCGACGCGGCCGTCGAGGCGGGCGTCGTGGTGGTCGTCTCGGCCGGCAACGACGCGATCGACGCCATCACGGTCACGCCGGCGCACGTCGAGAGCGCCATCACGGTCGGCGCGCACGACGACCGCAACCGGTTCGCCACGTTCTCCAACTTCGGTCCGGTCGTGGACCTGCTCGCGCCAGGTGTCAAGGTGCTCTCGCTCGGCGAGGGCGGGACGCTCGCGCGCAGCAACGGCACCTCGATGGCCGCGCCTCACGTCGCCGGCGCGGCGGCGCTCTACCTCGCGCTGCACCCGACGCACACGCCCGCGCAGGTGGAAGCTTATCTCGTCGGGGCAGCGCAGACCGGCACGACGCGCCTCCCCGGCAACACCACCGACCGACGCCTCTGGGTGGGCGGCCTCGCGCCGATGACCCTCGCGCGGTAGCGCGCCTGCCTCACCTGAGACAGGCCTGAGACACCGGCGAGACACGGACGCGGGCGCCGCCCGCCCGCGTCCGTGCGAAGGGTTGGTTCGGAGGCGCGAAAACGCACCACTCGTGCGTATTTTGCGGGATTGCGCCCTCTGCTTCCGTCCCCGGACCCCGCCCTCGATGACCGACCCGACGCCGACGCCCATCCCGACCGACACCGCTTCGCGCGGCGACTACGGCGCCTCCAACATCCAGGTCCTCGAAGGCCTCGAAGCGGTCCGCAAGCGCCCCGCGATGTACATCGGCGACGTCGGCGTGCGCGGCCTCCACCACCTCGTCTACGAGGTCGTAGACAACTCGATCGACGAGGCGCTCGCCGGCTACTGCGACCGCGTGGACGTGACGATCCACGAGGACAACTCGATCTCCGTCGTCGACAACGGGCGCGGGATCCCGGTCGAGATGCACCCCACCGAGGGCAAGCCGGCCGTCGAGGTCGTGATGACGGTGCTGCACGCCGGCGGCAAGTTCGACAAGGACACCTACAAGGTCTCGGGCGGCCTCCACGGCGTCGGCGTGAGCTGCGTCAACGCGCTCTCGCACCGGCTCGACGTGGAGGTCCGCCGCGACGGCGGCGTCTACCGCATGGCGTTCGCCTGCGGCGACACCGTCGAGCCGCTGGCGCGCGTGCGCGACATGGCGGCCGGCGAGACGACCGGCACGACGGTCCGCTTCCACCCCGACGCCTCCATCTTCCTCGACACGGTCTACCGCTTCGATACGCTCGCCGCGCGCATGCGCGAGTTGGCCTACCTCAACCGCGGCATCACGATCACGCTGGCCGACGAGCGCGAGGAGGACGCCGAGCTGCGCTCCGAGACCTACCACAGCGAGGGCGGGCTGGCCGAGTTCGTCGGCTGGCTCGACGAGACGCGCGAGCCGCTCTACGACGGCGCCATCGAGATCGAGGACGAGTCCGGCGAGGTGCCCGTCGCGCTGGCGATGCGCTACAACACGGGCTACCAGGAGAACGTCCTCTCGTTCGTCAACAACATCAACACGCACGAGGGCGGGACGCACGTCTCGGGCTTCCGCCGCGCGCTGACGCGCATCCTGAAGCAGTACGCCGATGGCTCCGGCCTGCTGAAGAACGCCAAGGTGGAGCTCTCGGGCGAGGACTTTCGCGAGGGCCTCACGGCGGTCCTGAGCGTCAAGGTGGCCGAGCCGCAGTTCGAGGGCCAGACCAAGACCAAGCTGGGCAACGGCGAGGTCGCCGGCCTCGTCGAGAGCCTCGTCGCGCAGCGCCTCGCCGAGTGGCTGGACGATCATCCCAAGGAGGCGCGCACCATCGTCCAGAAGGTGATCCTCAGCGCGCAGGCGCGCACGGCGGCCCGCCGCGCGCGCGAGCTCGTCCAGCGCAAATCCGCGTTCGGCGGCGGCGGCCTCCCCGGCAAGCTGGCCGATTGCGCCAGCAAGGACCCCGCCGAGAGCGAGCTCTACCTCGTCGAGGGCGACTCGGCCGGTGGCAGCGCCAAGCAGGCGCGCGACCGTCACTTCCAGGCCATCCTCCCGCTGCGCGGCAAGATCCTCAACGTCGAGAAGGCCCGGCTGGACAAGATCCTCGACAACGAGGAGATCAAGAACATCGTGACGGCCCTCGGCGTGGGCCTCTCGGGCAGCGCCGACGAGATCCACTTCGACAAGCTCCGTTACCACACCATCGTCCTGATGACCGACGCCGACGTCGACGGCGCGCACATCCGGACGCTGCTGCTGACGTTCTTCTACCGCTACCTGCGTCCGCTCGTCGAGGCCGGCACGATCTACATCGCGCAGCCGCCGCTCTACCGCGCCAAGAAGGGCTCCAACGAGATCTACGCGTGGACCGACGAGCAGCTCGCAGCGGCCGTCGAGCAGCTCGGCGGCGGCAAGACGGTCGGCATCCAGCGCTACAAGGGCCTCGGCGAGATGAACCCCGAGCAGCTCTGGGAGACGACGATGGACCCGGCGACGCGCATCCTCCAGCAGGTCACCATCGCCGACGCGGCGGCGGCCGACAAGACGTTCTCGACGCTGATGGGCGACGCCGTCGAGCCGCGGCGCAAGTTCATCGAGCGCAACGCCCGCTACGCGACGCTGGACACGTGACCCCTGGCGCTTCGCGCCCAGAAGCGCGAGACGAACACCGCGCCGACGCGCGTCCGTAGGTTTCGCCCATGCGCCCCGACCTCTCCATCGTCGTCCCGGTCTACACCGAGGCCGAGAGCCTGCCCGAGCTCGCCGACCGCATCCGCGCGGCGATGGGCGCCGCCGGCCTTTCGTTCGAGGTCTGGTTCGTGGACGACGGCTCGACGGACGACTCGTGGGCCGTCATCGGACGGCTGAGCGCGGCCGACGGCCGCTTCCGCGGCGTCCGCTTCCGGCGCAACTACGGCAAGAGCGCCGCGCTGGCCGTCGGCTTCCGGCGCGCCACCGGACGCTATGTCGCCACGCTGGACGCTGACCTGCAGGACGATCCCGACGAATTGCCGGCGATGGTGGCGCGGCTGGAGGCCGGCGCCGACCTCGTCAGCGGCTGGAAGCAACGGCGCCACGACCCGCTCGAGAAGACCATCCCGAGCCGGTTCTTCAACGGCGTCACGCGGCGCCTGTCGGGCATCCCGCTGCACGACTTCAACAGCGGCATCAAGGCGTATCGCGCCGAGGTCGTCAAGAGCGTGCGCGTCTACGGCGAGCTGCACCGCTACATCCCGCTCCTCGCCAAGTGGGAGGGCTACACGCGCATCGAGGAGCAGGTGGTGCAGCACCACGCGCGCAAGTACGGGACCACCAAGTTCGGCTTCGAGCGCTACCTGCGTGGCTTCCTCGACCTCATCACGGTCATCTTCCTGACGCGCTTCGTCGGCCGTCCGATGGTGTTCTTCGGGACGCTCGGGACGCTCGGCTTCGTCACCGGCTTCGGCATCCTCGCCTACCTCGCCGCGGTCAAGCTGTTCTTCGGCGCGCCCATCGGCGGACGCCCGCTGCTGCTCTTCGGCGCCGTGCTGCTGCTGCTCGGCGCGCAGTCGTTCCTGACGGGCCTGCTCGGCGAGATGATCGCGCGGCCGGTGCTGGAGGACGCCGCGCGCTACGACGTCCGCGAGGAGACGCCCGCCGGTGAGGCCGTCGCCGCCTGACCGGCGGCGCGCTCACCGGCGCGTCAACGGCCGATGACGAGCGTCAGCGTGGTGCGCGTCTCGGCGTTCTCGGTGCCGGCCCAGACGGTCGTGCGACCGACGCGCAGGTCGGTCCGCGCCAGCGCGTCCAGCACCGGCGACGACGTGAGGCCGGCGACCGCCCGCGCCGCGCCAGCTGTACGGACCTCCCAGCCGGTGATGCGCGACGGCGCGTAGCCCCAGCCCTCGAAGCGTCCCCACGAGAACGCGATGGTCTCGGCGACCGCCAGGCGGAGGCCTGCGCGGCCGACCGTACGGGCGTCGCCGGCCCCGGCGAGCGGCGCGCCGACCGGCATTCCGCCGATGAGCGCCGCGTAGCGCGTCGTCACGCCCTGCTCCTCGACGAGCAGGCGCTCAGCGCTGCGCGCGACCTCGGCCTCGACGAGGCGGAGGGTGCCGGCACGCGTCGGCAGGTCGACGCCGGCCGTGGCGCTCCAGCCGAGGGCGCCGAGGCGCGGCAGCGCCTGCGTCCCGAACCCCGCGTAGCGGATGCCGCCGCTGACGTTGGTCTGCGCGTAGCCCGCCGTGACGTCGAGTGCCGGGCGCAGGCCGGCGACCATCGGGCGCCCGGCGAGCGCGGCGACGTTGGCCGAGGCAGCGACGCCGCCGTCGAACGTCGCGCCGCGCTTGGCGCCCGTCTCGTAGGCGTCGCCGGTCCAGACCGGTACGTCGGTGGAGGTGACGTAGCGGCCGGTGACGCCGGCGGCGACGCGCACGTCGCCGGTGGTCCCGACAGCGAGCGAGAGGCCGCGGAAGCGGTCGGCCGGCGCGTAGACGGTCCCGTCGCCGAGGGTGCGGTCGGCGCCGCGCATGGTGCCGGCGCTGGCGACGACCGACGCCGCGAGCGCGCCCCGCCGCAGGTGCCACGCGCTGGCGGCTACGCCGTAGCGGCTCTCGCCGAACCAGGCGTCCACCGGAGCGCCGCCGGTGGCGACGGCCGCGTCGCGCGCCGCGAGGGCCGCGACGGCCGGGTTCTGGAGCGCGGCGCGCGGGTCGTCGGTCGTGCGTCCGACCGTCGCCCCGCCGGCCTCGGCGACGGCCGGCAGGCCCAGGAACGGCAGCGCCGTGACCGGCACCTCGGTCTCCTGCGCGCGGGGCGCAGAGGCGGCAACAACGACGAGCAGGGCGGCGAGGAGGGAGTGCATCGGCGGCGGGAGGCGGGATGGCACGGCGCCGTGCAGCACCGCGCCGCCGCCGTCCGGCGACGGATGCCCGCGAGCGATTGTAACGTCGGCGCTCCCGCACGTTCCCCCGATGGCGCCCGTCCCCCTTCCCGTCTCGCCCCGGCGCATCGCCATGCTTGGGCCGCTGTGGCCCTACCGCGGCGGGATCGCGCACTTCGGCGCGTCGCTCGTGCGGGCGCTCGTCGGGCGGGGGCACACCGTTCGGCCCTACACGTTCCGCCGTCAGTACCCGGACCGCCTCTTCCCCGGCACGTCGCAGTTCGACGACAGCCCGCCGCCGGCGGGGCTGCCCCCGGCGCCGCGCGTGCTGGACTCCGTCTCGCCACCGTCGTGGCGGCGGACGGCCCGGCGCATCGTCGACGACGGCGCCGACGTGCTGGTGCTCCACTACTGGATGGCGTTTTTCGCGCCGGCGCTCGGGACGATTGCGAGGATCGCCCGCCGGCGCGGCCTGCGCGTGGTGACGGTCGTGCACAATGCCGTGGCGCACGAGCCGCGACCCGGCGAGCGCGCGCTCGCGCGCTGGGCGCTCTCGGCGAGCGACGCGCTCGTCACGATGAGCCGGTCGGTCACCGACGACCTCGCGTCTCTCGGCGTGACGGTGCCGGTGCGCCAGACGCTCCACCCGGTCTACGACGTGTTCGGCGCGCCCGTGGACCGCGCCGCCGCCCGCACCGCCCTCGGCCTCGACGCCGATGCGCCGACGCTCCTCTTCTTCGGGTTCGTCCGCCGCTACAAGGGGCTCCACGTGCTGCTGGCCGCGATGCCCCGCATCCTGGAGCGCCTGCCGCGCGCGCGCCTCGTCGTCGCCGGCGAGTTCTACGCCGACGAGGCCGCGCTCCGCGCGCAGGCCGCGCCGCTCGGCCCGGCCGTCCGCTTCGACGCCGACTACATCGCCGACGCGAGCGTCGCGCCCTACTTCGGCGCGGCCGACGTGGTGGTGCAGCCGTACGTGAGCGCGACGCAGAGCGGCGTCGCCCAGATCGCGTTCCACTTCGGGCGGCCGGTGATCACGACCGACGTCGGCGGGCTCGCCGAGACGGTCCCGGACGGCGCCGCCGGCCTCGTCGTCCCGCCCGACGACCCGGCGGCGCTCGCCGACGCCGTCGTGCGCTTCTTCGAGGACGGCCTCGCCGAACGTCTCGCCGAGGGCGTCGCCCGCCAGCGCGCCGACGGCACGTGGGACCGCTTCTGCGACGTGCTGGAGTCGGTCGTCTGACCCAGCTGCCCCGCCGGGGAGCCGCTCGCCGCCGGCCGCGTTCTGCCCTCCCCCCTGCCCCGCCCGGACCGCTGGACCCTCTGCGCATCGCCCTCTTCACGGGCAACTACGTTCACATCGAGGACGGCGTCTCCCGGACGCTCGGCCGGCTCGTCGGCTACCTCGTCGGCGAGGGACACGAGGTGCTCGTGCTCGGCCCGTCGGGTGCGACGCCGGCCGTGCACCAGCCGGGGCGCTTCGTCGCTGTGCCGTCGGTCCCGATCCCCGGCCGGCCGGAGTACCTGTTCACGACCGGCTACCCGCGGCACATTCGGGCCTACGTCGAGACGTTTGCGCCCGACGTGGTGCACCTTGCGACGCCCGACGTGCTCGGTCATCGGGCGTTGACGTGGTCTAGGCGGCGCAATCTGCCGACGGTCGCGACCTACCACACGCACTTCGTCAGCTACCTCGACTACTACCGCCTCGGCGTGCTGGAGGGCGCCGTCCGCGGCATCGCGCGGCACTTCTACAACCGCGTCGACGAGGTGCTCGTCCCGACGCCGGCGATGGAGGACGACCTCCGCACGCACGGCGTCACGGCGCCGCTGACGCTCTGGCCGCGCGGGATCGAGCTGGACCGCTTCGACCCGGCGCGCCGCTCCGACGCGTGGCGCGCCGCCCACGGCTTCGCGCCCGACGACGTGGTGGTGCTGTTCGTGAGTCGCCTCGTCAAGGAGAAGGGGCTTGACGTGTTCGCCGAGGTGGTGCGCCGGCTGGAGGCCGACGGCGCACGCGCGCTCGTCGTCGGCGACGGGCCCGAGCGCGAGTCGCTCGCTGCCGCCCTCCCCGGCGCCGTGCTCACCGGACACCTGTCGGGCGACGACCTGCTCACCGCCTACGCCTCGGCCGACGTCTTCCTCTTCCCGAGCGAGACCGAGACGTTCGGCAACGTGACGCTGGAGGCGATGGCGTCGGGTCTGCCGGTGGTCGCGGCCGACGCCGCCGGCAGCCGCAGCCTCGTCGCCGACGGCGTCACCGGCCGCCTCTGCCCGCCGCGCGACGTGGACGCCTTCACGTCGGCCACCGGCGCGTTCGTGCGCGACGCCGACCTTCGCCGGCGCCTCGGCGCCGCCGCGCGCGAGGCGGCGGCCGCCTACGACTGGCCGACGATCCTCGGCCGCACCGTCGAGGCCTACCGGCGCGTCATCGCTCGCGCGGGTCGTCGGTCCAGCGCAGCTTGAACGTCGGGCGGCGGAGCGCGCGCCAGTCGCCGAGGTCGTAGCGGCGGCGCCAGCGTGGGCGGCGCGGGTCCAGCCAGCCGTTGTCCTCCAGAACCTGCATCAGCGCCGGGAAGAAGATGAGCGTGCTCGCGAGCGTCGCCGTGATGCCGACGACGGCCAGCACGCCGATGGAGCGCAGGCCCGGGTGCTGCGACGTCAGCAGCCCGCCGAAGCCGATCAGGTTGGTGAGGGCGCCCATCGAGAGGTGCTCGCCGGTGGAGCGCAGCACGCGGCGGATCGAGCCGCGCCCCTCCTCCTGGTAGCGGTGCGCGAGGTGCACACCGCCGTCGTTGCCGATGCCGAGCACCGTCGGCAGCACGACGAGGTTGTAGAACGTGAGCGCGACCCCGCCGACGACCATGCTGCCGAGCATCCACGCCAGGCCCACCATCAGCGGCGAGACGGCGATGAGCGTCCACCGCAGCGAACGGAACGAGAACGCGACCAGCACCACCACGAGCGCGAGTGTGAGCCCCACCATGAGCGGACTCTCCTCCTGCATCAGGCGCAGCATGTCGGCCGCGATGAGCTGCGTGGACGCCGCGTGGAACTGCGTGCCGTCGGGCGTCTGGACGTCGCCGATGCGTTCGGCGAAGCGCATCGAGCGGCGGCCGTCGTTCATGTTGCCGCTCGGGAAGACGATCACGAACTGCCCGATCTCGCCGTCGCGCGTCATGAACGGGCGCGTCAGGAAGGCCGGGACGCTGTCGAGCGGGATCGGCGCCGTGGCCGACGCTGCGCGGCGCAGCCGCGCGACCTGTCCCGTCGTGTCGGCCGCGAGGAACGGGTCGTCCAGCAGCGTGCGGATGTCGGCGAGGCGCGCCAGCTTGAGCGCCGTCGAGGCCGAGTCGGTCGGGAAGCGCTCCTGCAGGCTCTCGACCGCGAGGATCATCGAGTCGGTCTCGGCCATTGCCTTGAAGGCGTCGGCCACGCCGCGGACCTCGGCGGGCGTCTCGAGCAGGATGTAGGCCGGGTTGCGGCGTGGGTTGTCGCCGGTGACCGGCGCCAGCGCCTCGGCACGGCGGTCGTATTCGTCGTACTCGGGCTCGAGCGACGAGAAATTGTACTCGAAGCGGACGTGCGGCAGCAGCGCGAGGCAGACGCCGGTGACGGCGAGCGAGCCGATCAGGATGGTGCGCGCAAACGGGAAGCGGCGCTCGGTGTCGGGGCTCTCGCTCTCGTGGCGCACGCGGAGGTCCAGCACGCCGGAGCGCTCGGCGATCGTCAGCAGCGCCGGCAGCACGGTGAGCATCGCGACGAGCGCGAACAGGATGCCCGTCCCGCCGATGAGTCCGAACTCCGAGAAGCCCCGGAAGTCGGCGATCAGGAGCACGAAGAGTGCCGTCGCCGTCGTGGCCGCCGAGACGGCGATGCCGCCGCCGGTGCTGACGAACGTCTCCTCGACGGCTTCCTCGACGCTCTTGCCGTCGCCGCGCTCCTCCGAGTAGCGCGCGTAGAAGTGGATCCCGTAGTCGATCCCGAGCCCGAACAGGACGAGCCCGAGCGTGGACGTCATCAGGTTGAGCGTCCCGTACGCGAGGGCGGCCACGCCGCCGGCCCACGTCATCGCCATCAGCAGCGGCAGCGCGAGCAGGACGGCCGTCACCGGCGTCCGCAGCAGCTCCCCGGCGATGACGCGCAGCACGAAGCGCCCGCCGGTCTTGGCCTGCACGCTCTTGTAGAGGAAGTACAGCACCACGGCGAGCAGCACCGAGAGGACGCCGGCGCCGAACGAGTTCTGGACGTCGCTCGTGATGGCGCGCACCTCGATGGTCTGCCGCAGGAGCCGCCCCGCCGGCGTCACGACCATCATCGGGTCGTAGCTCGCCGGCCGCATCGCGATCACCAGGCTGTCGACGTCCGCGTACAGGCGCTCGACGTAGCCGATGTCGGTCTGCGCGCCGCGCGGGAGGAACTTGACGACGAGCGTGGTGCTGTCGGGGCTGATCTCGTACTCCTTGAGGGCGAGCTGCGCGAGGTCGCTCCGGAGGCGGTCCTGCTCGGCGCGGCGGGCGGCGGCCTCGGCGCCGCTCTCGCGGTCGAACAGGTTGGTCTGGAGCGGGTCGGTCGCCTCCCGCACGGCCGTCGCCTGGTCGCGCAGGAACGCCTCCAGCCGGTCGAGCTCCTCGAAGGTCGCGAAGTAGAGCGCGTTGTCGGAGACGAACCGGACATCGCGGCGGTAGTCCACGCGCGAGAAGTAGGGCTCGCCGTCGGCGTCGCGCAGCGCCATCATGCGCGGGATGAACGCCTCGGCGAAGCGCTGATTGGCGCCGAAGCTCTCGTTGCGGATCGCGACGTCGACCGTCGTCTCGGCGCCGATCGTCTGCTGGAGCCGCTGCATCGCCTGCACGCTGGCGTACTCGGGCGGCAGCAGCGTGATGATGTTGGTGTCGATCCGCAGGGAGCTCGCCTGCCAGAGGCCGAGGGCGGAGAGCGCGCCGGCGACGAGCAGCACCACGAGCGGGTGCCGCACGACGAAGCGGGGCAGGACGCGGAGCCTGTCGAACACGAGCGGAGGAGCCGAACGGGGCGAGTCTAGCGACAGGGCCGGCGGCGTCCCGGCGTTTCACGTGAAACGCGGTCGCCCCGGTGGTAGGCTAGCGCGGCGCTCCTGCGCACGGTTCCGCCCTTCCCCTCTCCGATGCCTCATACCTACGCATCTCTCTCTGTCGGCGACACCTACTCGGCGTCGCGCACCATCACGATGGACGACGTCCGCGTCTTCGCCGACGTCACCGGCGACGACAACCCGATCCACGTGGACGAGGCCGCGGCGGCGGCGAGCCGCTTCGGCAAGCCGGTGGTCCACGGCGTCTTCCTGCTCGGGCTGGCGTCGAAGGTCCTCGGGCGCGACTTCCCCGGCGACGGCTCGGTTGCCGTCTCGCTCACGGCCAAGTTCCTGCGCCCGGTGCCCGTCGGCGAGACGGTGACGATCGAGGTGACGGTCGCCGAGAAGATCGAGGCCCGCGGCCACGTGCGGATGAAGATGTACGGCTACATCGGCGGGCGGACAGCTTTCGGCGGCGAGGCCGTCGTCATCCCGCCGCCGGAGAGCGAGGGGTAAGGAGCGAGGCGCGACCCAGGCCGCGCCTCGCGTCCCGGTCTAGCGCTCCGGCAGCTTGAGCGCCGTCCCGCGCGGGAGCGACTCGGTGAGCTGCACCTGGTTCAGGATCGCCATGCGCTCGGGATTGAGCCCCTCGGGGATCGTCCGGCCCTGAAGCATCTGCTGGAGCGTCGTCGTGCCGGTGGTCGTCACCACGTCGAGGCGCGTCGGCTGGCGGTTGAGCAGGCGGCTGTCGGTGAGGCGGCGGAAGCTGTCGGCCGTCTGGCGCAGCGCGCCGGCCTGCGTGTTGAAGCTCTGCTGCGGCGCGATGCCGAGGATCTGGTAGACGTTGCCGCCATACTCGATGAACGTCGCCGTGAAGCCGACGGCGCCGCTCTGCTGCTGGGCCGTCCCCTCGACGCGGGTCGCCGGGTTGCCGCCGACGGTGATGCGGCGGTTCTGGGTGACCTGGAGGCCCTGCTGGCCGGCGAACGTCCGCGCGGCCGCCTCGGCGGACGTGCCCTGCGCGAGCGTGAACTGGAGGCCCGCCTGCTGGTTGGGTGCGACGATGGTGACGGCCTGCGCCGAGTTGTTGACCGTCCAGCCGTTCGGGTAGTCGAACGAAAAGCGGAGGTCGGGGTGGTGGAACGTGTTGCCCTCGGTGAAGCCCTGCCGCGGGTTCTCGCCGATCACGATGCCGTCGATCGCGCGGAGGTACTCGGCGGCGTTGGTCTCGGTGGCCTGCGGGTACTGGGCCGCGAGCTGGCGGATCGTGACCTCCCGCTCACCGGGGTCGGGGTGCGATGACAGGAAGCTCGGGAGGCCGCCGCCGGATTCCTGCGTCAGCCGCCGGAGCGACGTGAAGAAGCGCGACCCCTGCGCGGCGTCGTAGCCGGCGAACGAGGCGTAGGCGACGCCGGCCTGGTCCGACTCGCGCTCGGCGTCGCGTCCGTACCGGAGCAGCAGCAGCTGCGCGCCCGTCGAGCCGTAGTTGAGGATGCCCTCGGCCACGCGCCCGCCGCCGACGACGCCGCCGAGCACCGCGGCGCCGAGAAGCCCGAGCTGGCCGAGCTGCGCGCGCGCCGCCTGCTCGGATGAGTGGCGCCCGAGCACGTGTCCGATCTCGTGGCCGAGGACGACCGCGAGCTGGGCCTCGTTGTCGAGGTGGGCCAGCAGGCCGCGCGTCACGTAGATGAAGCCGCCCGGCAGCGCGAACGCGTTCACCACCGGCGAGTCCAGCACGCGGAACGTGAACGGTGTGTTGCGGATCTCGGCGGGCGTGTTGGGGTCGGTGTAGGCGCTCGTCTGGAGCACGGCCTGGGCCACGCGCTGGACGTACGCATTGACGTTGGCGTCGTCGTAGAGCCCGAACTGGGCGGTGATCTGCGGGTCGGCCTCGCGGCCGATCTGCACCTCCTGCGCCCACGTGTAGGCCCCGCGCTGCTGCTGGCCGGTGACGTAGTTGATGTTGGACGTGCCGCACGCCGTGAGCGACGTGGCGAAGACGACGGCTACGACCGCACGGGTGAGGCGGGGCATCGCAGAAGGGATCATGGTGCGAACGCGGTGGAGGGAGCGGGAGTCAGGGTGCCGTGTTCCACGTGGAACACAGCGTCGCGGTCCGTCAGGCGACCGGCGAAGGGCTCGGCGCGGGCGGCCGTCACGATCGACTGGCCGAGCGTGCCGGCCGTCAACAGCGCGAGCACCCGGTCGGTTCGGTGGGTGTCCAGCGTGCCGAACACGTCGTCGAGCAAGAGCAGCGGCGGCTCGTCGCGGTGACGGGTGAGGAAGAGCGCCTGCGCGAACCGCAGCGCGAGCGCGAACGTCCGGTGCTGGCCCTGCGAGCCGTAGGGCCGAAGTTCGTGCTCGCCGAGCGAAAAGACGACCTCGTCGAGATGCGGACCGACGACGGTACGCGCGGTGTCGCGGCTGCGCCGCTCGGTCCGGCGGAGCGCCGCGCGGAGCGCCGCTGCCGCGTCGCCGTCGTCGGCCACCGACGGTGCGTAGCGAAGCCCGGGCGCGCCGCCCTCGACGCCGAGCAGCTCGAACGCGTCTGCGAGGTGTCCGCCGAGCGCCTCCACGAACGCCCTCCGGCGGTCCACCAGCCGAGCGCCACGTACGGACAGTTCCTCGTCCCATGCGTCGAGGGTGCCCGGCGGGAGCGCGCCGCCGCGTCGCACGCTGGCGAGGAGCGCATTGCGCTGCTGGAGCGCCCGCCGGTACGCCATCAGGTCGTCGAGATACACCGGGTAGGCGAAGCTGAGCGTGACGTCGAGCAGGCGCCGGCGCTCGACCGGTCCGCCCGCCGTCAGCTCATGGTCGGCCGGCGAGAGAAACACGAAGGGCACGATTCCGACGAGCGCGGCCAGCCGCTCGGCCGGGGTGCCGTTGATGAACGCCCGCTTGCCCTCACTGGGCATGCTCGCTACGCGAACACGGGTCGTGCTTCCGCGCTCGGTCTCGATCTCGCCCTCGACGCTGAGGAAGGTCGCGCCCCGCTGCATCACGTGGGCGTCGGGCGCGCCGAGCAGGCTCTTGCCGAGGCCGAGGTAGCCGGCCGCCTCCAGCACGTTCGTCTTGCCGGCCCCGTTGGGGCCGACGAGCAGGGTCAGGCCCGACGCCGGTTCCAGGCGAGAGTCGGTGTGTGCGCGGACGTGGCGGAGGTGGAGGGAGCGGAGGCGCATCGATACGGGAGACACCCGACGGTACGGACAGATCCCGCGCTCTGTTCAGAGTCCGGTTCGCGCGCTCGGTCGCGCCGGCGTACCATCGGGTTCCCTTCCGCCCGGCTGTGCGTCGCTTCCTGTTGCCTCTGCTGCTCGCCACCGGCCTCGGGGCCGGGCTCACCGGGGTGCGTGGCCAGGCGCGCGATGCGTGCCGCGACGAGTTCAGCGCGCTCGCCGACGCCATCGTCGGGCTCGAACGAGCCAGCTTGGCCGACCACGTGGCCATGCTGGAGCGCCTGCGCCGGCTTCAGCGGCGCCACGCCGAGGGGCCGGACGAGTGCCGCTCGGACATGGCGGTCGAAGAGGTCACGCTCGTCAACTACCTCGACCGCACCGAGGAAGCGATCCGCCTCGCGGACCGCTACCTGGCGTCCGATCTCGCCGAGGCCTTCCCGGTCCACCGGGCCTTCGTGCTGCGGGTGCGGGGTTATGCGCGGGAGGCGCTCGGGCAGACCCTGGCCGGTGCGCAGGACTACCTCGAGGCGGCGGCGCTCGCGCCCCGGCTGTCGTACGGTCATGCGCTCCTGGCGCTGGGCGACGGCGTCGAGACGGCACTGGCGCTGGGCGACCTCACGACGGCCGAGCGCCTGTCCGCCGAGAGCGAGCGGATCGTTCGCGGGCAGCCTGCCCACGATGTGCGCGCGGAGCGTCTCACGCTCGGGCGTGTGTTCAGCGCGCGGACGGGCCTGCTCGTGCGCGCCCTCGCCACCGCGCCGCCCGGCGAGCGCCGCCCGGTCGCGATCCGCCTGCGCGCCGCCGCCGACACGGCGGTGACGGCCCTCGCGGTCGGAATCGCCTACAGCCGCGACCCCTTGGTCGATCACGCCACCGTGGCGCTGGCATGGAGCGCGCGTGCGCTGGCCGAAGCGGTGCTCGGAAACGCCCCGGCCGCCCGGTACGCCATCGGCGAGGCCGACCAGCAGTTGCGGGCATCGGAGAGCGTCAGCCGCGACGCCGGGTACACGGTCTGGCTGCGCGCCGTGGACACGTACCGCGAACTCGCGGACCCCCGCGCGACGCAGGGTGCGGCCACCCGTGCCCGAGACGAGGCGCGTCGGGCCGGGGTTCTCTCGGCCGAGGCGGCCGCCGTCGAAGCGCTCGGTGCACTCGCCGAATCGGCGGGCGACTGGGGCTCGGCCGAGGAGGCGTACCGAGAGGCCGTGGCCCTCCACGAGGTGGAGCGTGAGCGTCTCGAGCTCCAGGACTGGAGCGTGACGGCGTTCGCGGCGTCGCAGACGCCCTACCGCGGACTCGCCCGGTTGCTCGCGCGTCAGGGCCGCGCCCGCGACGCGATGGTCGTGCTCGACCAGAGCCGGGCGCGACATCTCCGCGATCTGCGCGCCCAGGTCGCGCTCCGCGACCGCCTCGACGCCGACGGGCGCCGCCACGTCGATTCGCTCCTGACCGCCATCGAGGAGCAGCGCCTGCGGCGGCTCCGTCAGCCGGGTGCCGATGTGGCGCTCCAGATCTCGCGTCTCCAGACAGAGCTCCGAGACGCGATGGCGATCGACCAGACGACGCCCGAACTGGATCTCGGCGCGCTCCAGCGGACCCTCGCTGCCGGGGGCCGCTCGCTCGTGAGCTACCTCCTCGGTCCCGACGCCAGCTTCGCCTTCGTCGTGACGTCGGACACCGTCGCCGTGCGGCCGTTGCCGGTGACCGAGGACGACGTCGACCGGAGGCTGGCGGCGGCCCGGGGTCCGTGGGCCGCCGCGCCCGACGCCGCCCTGGCTCTCGCCCCGCTCCACGCCCTCCACCAAGCCCTCCTGGCGCCGCTCGACGGGCTGCTCCCGCGCGAGGGGGCGCTCGTCGTCGTGCCCGACGGTGCGCTGGCCGATCTGCCGTTCGGCGTGTTGCTCGAGGCGCCCGCCGACCGCTACGAAGGCGCTCCGTACCTCCTCCGCCGCCGACCGGTGGCGACCGAACTGGCGGCCGCGCTGCTCATCGAGCCGGTGGACGCCGCGCCGGCGTCGGCCGTGGACCTCGTCGCCGTCGGACGGAGCCGGTTCGGGCCGTCGGTGGGCGACCGTCGGGGCGGGAGCGGCACGGCGCTGCCGGATCTTCCTCACGTTGCCGACGAGATCGAGCGCGTGGCGTCGCACGCCCGCCGCCGATGGGTGGCGCTCGACGGACACGCCACCGAGACCGCCCTGATGGAGCGCATCCGCGACGGACGGGTCGTCCACATCGCGTCCCACGCCGAGGCGTCGCCGGCCTTCCCGATGCACTCCAAGATCCACCTCTGGCCCGGCGACGCCGACGACGGGGTGGTGCACCTGTACGAGTTCCAGGGGCGCCGCATCCCGGCGGACCTTGTCGTGCTGAGCGGGTGCGCGACCGCCGGCGGGGCGTACGCCGACGGCGAGGGCACGCTCGGGTTGCACTACGGGCTGCGCGCCGCCGGCGCCCGCGCCACGCTCGCCACGCTCTGGCCGGTGGATGATCGCGCAACGGCCGACGTGATGGAGTCGTTCTACGCGGCGCTCGCCGCTGGGCTCCCCAAGGACCGCGCACTGCAGCGCGCCCAGCTGGCGTATCTCGACGCTCACGAAGGGCTGGCAGCGAGTCCGTTCTACTGGGCGTCGTTCGTGCTCGCCGGCGATCCCGCGCCGGTGGCGCTCACTCCGGCGCCGCGCGTGGCGCCCGTCATCTGGGGCGCCGGGCTCGTGCTCCTCGTCGGGCTAGCTTGGGCCGCTCTCCGCTGCCGCCGCCGTGTCCGACGCCCCCCCGCCCCTCTTTGAGCAACTCCGGGCGCTCACGACCGAGACGCGCAACCCGCGCTCGATGCACCTCGACACGGCGCCGCTCGGCGAGGTCCTGCGCCTGATCCACGACGAGGACCGGCGTGCCGTGGAGGCCGTGACGTCCGAGCTTCCGTACGTCGAGCAGGCGGTGTTCCACGTGGAACGTTCGCTCCGACGCGGCGGACGACTCTTCTATGCCGGTGCGGGCACATCGGGACGCCTCGGCGTGCTCGACGCCGCCGAGTGTCCGCCCACGTTCGGGACGGATCCCGAGACGATCCAGGGCCTCATCGCCGGCGGGCGCGAGGCGATGTTCCGCGCCCAGGAAGGCGCCGAGGACCGCGAGGCGTTCGGCGCGGCCGACGTGGATGCCGCCGGCGTGACGCCCGACGACATCGTCTGCGGCGTCGCCGCGAGTCGTCGGACGCCCTACACCGTCGGCGCCGTTCGTCGCGCGAAGGCGCTCGGCGCGACGACGCTCTACGTGACCTGCAACCCGCGCGACGCCTTCGGAGCGTCCGACGTGGCGCCGCTCGTGGACGTCGCCATCTGCCCCGACGTCGGACCCGAGGTGCTCATGGGCTCGACGCGCATGAAGAGCGGCACCGCCACCAAGCTGGTCCTCAACATGCTCTCGACGGCCACGATGGTCCGGCTAGGCAAGGTCTACGAGAACATGATGGTGGACCTCCAGCTCACCAACGAGAAGCTCGTGGAGCGCGCCCGCCGCATCGTGATGACGGCCACCGGCGCGACCTACGGCGAGGCCGCCGACACGCTCGACGCCGCCGGCGGACACGTCAAGACGGCCCTCGTGATGCGCCTCGCCGGCGTGGACGCCGACGACGCCCGAGAGCGCATCGCGCGGGCCGGCGGATTCGTGCGACGGGCGATCGCCGGCGAGGCGTGGTCGCCGGGGGGCGGTGTGTGAAGCCTCGCGCGGGATGCACCCGGTCGCGTCCGGAGCGCGTACTCAGGGACAGAGACCGTTGCCCCTCCCGTGCTGCTCGCGCTTTCGCTTCTCCTCTCTGCTCTTCCCGCCGCTCTGCCGGCCGACAGCCTCATGGCCGACTCGGCGTCTCGCCGTGCGCTGGCCGAGGCCGTCGAGCGCTACGCGGGTCCGCTGGACCCCGAGTGGGACGGTGCGGGCTGGCGCGTCGGGTGGACCGACCTCAACGGCGACGGCCTGCTCGACGCGCTCGTTTACCTCGACGGCCCGGCGTGGTGCGGCTCCGGCGGCTGCACGGTGCTCGTGATGGAGGCCATCGGCGAAGAGGACGCCGAGGAACTGGGCGCCTTCCGTCCGGCCGCCGAGATCAGCCTGATGCACGGGCCGGTGACCGTCGCGCCGACGGCCGTCGACGGCTGGCACGACCTCGTCGTGGAGGACGGGCAGGGCGTGTGGCGTCGCCTCCGCTTCGACGGCGAGACGTACCCGTTCAGCCCCGGCGACGGCGACGTGGTCGCCGGCGCGCCGACGGGCGGGACGGTCCTCTTCGCCGACGGCGAGTAGCGCGAGAAGGACCTCGGGCGGCGGACCCGCCGGCGCCCGTCGCACGTTCCGACCGGCCCCTCCCCTGCCCCGCCGGTGACCCTTGCCGACGTCCGCGAGCGCCTCGCGGCCACCCCTGCTTTCGCGGACGTGCGCGCCGCCGTCCGGCGGCTCGCCCCCGGCGCGACGCTCCGCGTGCGGTCCGCCGCCGGCTCGTCGCCGGCCTTCCTGATCGTGGACCTGCTCGGCGCCACCGGCGGACCGCTCGTCGCGCTGCTGCCCGAGAGCGAGAGCGCCGACTACCTCCGGAGCGACCTCGAACAGATCCTCGGCTCCGACGACCGCGTACTCTTCGTCCCGCCCACCGGTCAGGAGCCGTACGACCCCGAGCAGCTGGCCGACACGCTCCCGCTCGTGCAGCGCGCCGACGCGCTCGCGCGGCTGCGCGACGGCTTCGCCGGCGTCGTCGTGACGAGCGCCGAGGCGCTCGCCGAGCGCGTCCCGCCGCCCGACGAGGTGGCCGATGAGACGCTCACGATCCGCGTGGGCGACACGCTGGAGCCGGAAACGCTGGTCGACCGTCTCGTCGGACAGGGCTTCGAGATCGTCGAGTTCGTGAGCGCGCCGGGCGAGATCGCGCTGCGCGGTGGCATCCTCGACGTGTACCCGTTCGCCGGCGGCTTCCCGCTCCGGCTCGAGTTCTTCGGCGACGAGGTGGACTCGATCCGCGAGTTCGACCCGGCGACGCAGCGGAGCGTGAGCCGCAGCGAGCAGGCGCGGCTGGTGCCCAATCTCGGCGAGGCCGGCGGGCACGCGACGCTGCTCGACTTCGTGGACGCGCGCGCGTCCCTCGTGCTGTTCGACCGCGAGCGGCTGGCCGAGATCGCCGGCGCGCGCTTCGAGGCCGCCACTGCGGCCCACGCCGAGCGGTCAGCGGCCGATGACCCCCTCCCCTCTCCCGCTGAGCGCTACGTGAGCGGCGAGGCGTTCGCGGCGCTGCTCGCCGCCCGACCGACCGTCCAGCTGGGCACCTTCGCCGGCGCGGCCGACGCCGAGCTGGACCTCGGGACCGCCCCGCAGCCGAGCTACGCCGGCGACCTCGCGCGCCTCCGCGCCGACGTCGAGGCCGACGGCGCCGAGACGCTCGTGCTGTGCGACAGCGCCACGCAGCGCGGACGCCTCTTCGAGCTGCTCGGCGGCGACACCGAGACGGGCAAGGAGCCCGTTGCGCGGCTGGCCGTCGAGAGCCTGCACGAGGGCTTCCGCGCGTCGGCCGCAGGCCTCAACGTCTACACCGACCACCAGCTCTTCGACCGCTACCACCGGCCGACGTCGCGCAAGCGCCGCCGCCTCACCGGCGGGCTCACGCTGCGCGACGTGCAGGCGCTCCGCCCCGGCGACTTCGTCGTCCACGTGGACCACGGGATCGGGCGCTTCGCCGGACTCCAGACGATCACGGTCCGCGAGCAGCGGCAGGAGGCCGTGCGCCTGCTGTTCGCCGGCGGCGACGAGCTGTTCGTCTCGGTCGGCGCGCTGCACAAGCTGCACAAGTACTCCGGCAAGGAGGGCCACCAGCCGAAGCTGACGCGCCTCGGCACCGGCGCGTGGGACCGCCTGAAGGCACGCACCAAGAAGCGCGTCAAGGACATCGCGCGCGACCTGATCCAGATCTACGCCGCGCGGCGGGCGGCGGCTGGCTTCGCGTTCCGCGCCGACACCGTCTGGCAGCGCGAGATGGAGGCCGCCTTCCCGTTCGAGGAGACGCCCGACCAGGACGCCGCCATCGCGGCGATCAAGGACGATATGCAGCGGCCCGCGCCGATGGACCGGCTCGTCTGCGGCGACGTCGGGTTCGGCAAGACGGAGGTCGCCGTGCGCGCGGCGTTCAAGGCCGTGCAGGACGGGAAACAGGTCGCGGTGGTCGTCCCGACCACGATCCTCGCCCGGCAGCACGTCGAGACGTTTACCCGGAGGATGGGCCGTTATCCCGTGCGGATCGCCGCGTTGAGCCGCTTCGTCGCGCCGGCGCAGCAGAAGGAGACGGCCCGAAAGATCGCCGCCGGCGAGGTGGATGTCGTCATCGGCACGCAGCGCGTTCTCTCCAAAGACGTGAAGTTCAAGGACCTGGGCCTGTTGATCGTGGACGAGGAGCAGCGCTTCGGCGTCGGCGCCAAGGAGAAGCTCCGCGCGCTCCGTCCGGACGTCGACACGCTCACGCTGACGGCGACGCCCATCCCGCGCACGCTCCAGTTCTCGCTCCTCGGCGCGCGCGACCTCTCGCTGATCCAGACGCCGCCGGCCAACCGTCAGCCCGTCGTCACCGAGATCCACACGTACGACCCCGACCTCGTGCGCGACGCCATCCTCTACGAGGTCTCGCGCGGCGGGCAGGTGTTCTTCATCCACAACCGGGTGCAGACCATCGACGAGATGGCGGCGACCATCCGCGCGCTCGTGCCCGACGTGCGCGTCCGCGCGGCGCACGGACAGATGCCCTCGGCCGAGCTGGAGGCCGTCATGCTGGACTTCATGGACCACCAGTTCGACGTGCTCGTGAGCACCAACATCGTCGAGAGCGGGCTCGACGTGTCCAACGCCAACACGATCCTCGTCAACCACGCCGAGCGGCACGGGCTGGCCGACCTCCACCAACTGCGCGGGCGCGTCGGGCGCAACGACCAGCGCGCGTTCTGCTACCTGCTCGTGCCGAGCGTGCACACGCTCACGCGCGAGGCCCGGCAGCGCCTCCAGGCCGTGGAGGAGTTCGCCGACCTCGGCGCGGGCTTCCAACTCTCGATGCGCGACCTCGACATCCGCGGTGCGGGCAACCTGCTCGGCGCCGAGCAATCCGGATTCATCGAGGACGTGGGCTTCGAGACGTACCACCGCATCCTCGACGAGGCCGTGCAGGAGCTGCGCGCCGAGGAGTTCGCGGACGTGTTCGACGCCAGCGAGGCGGTCCCCCCCGCCCCGGAGCCGACCCTCGAGACCGACGACGACGTGTACATCCCGAGCGCCTACGTCGGCAACCCGGTCGAGCGGCTGAACCTCTACCGGCGCCTCGCCGAGGTGCAGGACGCCGACGGCGCGGACGCCTTCCGCGCGGAGCTGGTGGACCGCTTCGGCCCGACGCCGCCGGAGGTGGAGACGCTGCTCACGCTGGCCGCGATGCGCCCGGCCGCGATGCGGCTGCGGACGCCCCGCGTGACGTGGAAGAACGAGCGGCTGTTCGTGACGGTCCCCGACCCCGGCGAGGACGCGTGGTTCCACGCGCACCGGTTCCAGCCCTTCCTGGCGGCGCTCGCCGGGCTGGGGCGGCGCTACGTGCTGAAGGACAGCGCGGCCGGGCGGCTGCGGGCCATCGTGCAGGAGGTGCGCTCGCTCGCCGACGGCGCGGCCGTGCTGGAGGCGCTCGCGGAGGCGACGGAGGCGGCCGGGGTCACCGGCGCGTAGCTCGCTCGGTGGGTGGGCACGTGCGGCGCTGCGTGTTCTGCGGAACCGTTCGGCAGAACGCGCGGGCCGAGTTCGGGATCGTGTTGTGCGGAATGGGCTGGGGGCGTATCATGAGCGCGTTATGCGAAACGAAGCCGCCGGGATTATCCAGACCGGTTCCGCATAGTCCTTGTTAGCCAGCACGGCTTCGGTGTCTTTTCGTAACCACCACGCCCGAGCAGTCACTGTGCTTGTTCCCATCCCCTCCTAATGCAACCTGGACCGTCCGACTGAGAATCAGATGACTGGCGATGCCGACAAGTCGCCCGCTAACGCCATCATATCACGCTTCGCTGGCGTAGCCGGACGAACGCTCCTGCTAGAGACACTTTCCGAGTCTGGCCTGCTCCGTGGACTTGGTGACTTGGGAGAGCTCGTGTCTCGCAGTGAACTCGTCGAACTGCAGCCGGGTGCAACGTTAATTCAGCAAGGTGCGCCAGACAATGACATTTACGTCATCATCTCTGGCACATTGGCAATTTCGGTGAATGGCCGCCACTTGACTGAGCGGTCGGCGGGCTCTCACGTAGGTGAGATGGCGCTGATTGATCCAGCGGCGAGACGATCCGCTACTGTCGTCGCAAGTGATCATTCACTCGTCTTGAAGTGCTCCGAACCGGTGCTAACTGAATTCGCAAACGCCAATCCACGCGTGTGGAGGCGAATTGCCGCAGAGCTGAGCAGACGATTGACCGAACGGAATGCCCTGATACGAACGCCACGAGTAGAACCGGTTGTCTTTGTGGGGTGCTCGACTGAGGGACTTGAGATCGCTCGCGAGATTCAAGTCGCATTCGATCATGATCCCGTGATCGTTGAAATTTGGACCGATGGCGTATTCAATCCGTCGAAGACACCGATCGAGGACCTGACCACACTAGTAGCTCGGATAGACTTTGGCGTGTTACTCCTATCGCCCGACGACAAGATCGTGAGCCGGGAGGTTGCCGCCTTTGGACCGCGCGACAACGTTCTTTTCGAGCTCGGTTTGGTAATGGGGCAAATCGGTCGCGAGCGTACTTTCGTCTTCTCTCCACGCGGCACAGACTTCAAAATCCCGAGCGACCTTTTGGGCGTGAAGCCAATTGACTACCCAAATGGATCTGTCGAAAGTGTTCGCTCACGGCTGGGACCTGCTTGCACAGAACTCCGCCGCGCCATCAATCTCCTTGGCCCGCTCTGACCATGAAAAATGCAGCAGAACTCACCACGCTGGTAAAGAACGTTTTGAACACCGCGTGGGCGACTCGCGAAGGGCGGGTGGTCCCCGAGGCGAGTGATCTCAAGCTCGGCAATGATGCGATTACTCTCGATGGCACCGTGCTTTACGCGGACCTTGCAGATTCAACTGGTCTAGTCCAAGGGTACAAGAATTGGTTCGCCGCGGAAGTCTATAAATGCTACTTGATGTGCGCTTCCGAGATGATTAGAGGCAATGGCGGGTCGATCACTGCTTTTGACGGCGACCGGGTAATGGGTGTATTCATTGGCGACTCCAAGAATTCAAACGCAGCAAAGTGCGCACTTCAGATCAACTATGCCGTTACACAGATCATCAACCCGGCGATCAAGGAGAAGTATCCAACTTCCGCGTACGAGGTGAAGCAAGCGGTCGGTATCGATTCGAGCTCACTCTTTGTGGCAAAGACAGGCGTTCGGGGCGATAACGACTTGGTGTGGATAGGTCGAGCAGCCAACTATGCGGCCAAGCTTTGCAGCCTGCGAGACGGCAACTATGCCTCAGTGATCACGGCAGACGTGTACAATAAACTCAGTGAGAGTTCTAAGTATGGAGGCAATCCAAAACAAGACATGTGGACCAAGTTTACTTGGCAGGAAACGGGACTAACAGCATACCACTCATCGTGGCACTGGAAGCCGTAACGCATATCGATGCTGGCTAACAGAACATTGCAGACTGGCGGCCGCGCTATTGTTGACGTAATACGCGCGCCATTATTTGATGCGGATGCAGCTGAACTCAAACGTTATACATCACTCCCATTGCGCTATGTGGATCACGCACAGCTTCATCGGTACGACGCGCGACGGCACCCGGTGCCTGTTCTTCCTGCTGTTCGAGGACTACATCGAGGCCCAGACGCAGTTCGCCCGGGAGTTAGACTTGGAGCTGGAGCGGTTCGCCCGGAACCTCGGTGACCAGGGCGCGGTGGTTCGTCCTTTCACCGGAGATATCGAGTCCGCGAGGAAGAGCGTTTTAGACAAGGGCTGGACCGAGAAGCAGAAACGGGAGCTGTACAAGACGCCTTCGATTCTGATGATCGGCGTAGACTTTGACGAGTTCGACCCTCAGCAGCACCAGTGGATGCTGCTCCACTTGGGTAGCAAGCAACACGAGGGAGCTGCTGGCGCATACCGCTTCCGCAAGGCACTTGAGGCGATCGCTCAAGCCGTGAACGACTTGGGGGCGGACCCGTTCGACGTGGCGCATGATGTGCAGTATGAGGTGACGGCTGCCGATGCCGTGAAAGTGTTAGAGGCAAAGCCGGGAGCATTCGGGTTCAGCATTGACCTCGTTCAGGCAGGAACGCTGCTTAGGAACTTCTACCAACGCCGCCGTGACGTATAACCCCCATAATCAGGTCTTTGTCAAGTAGGGGCGTTTCCGGCGCAGCAGAGACAGCCGTGCCCTGCGCTCCGTGATCGACTGCGCGCCCGGTCGTCGGAGCAGCGGCGCCGCGAGCCCAGATCGGAAGGGTTCTCACCTGCGAAGCGCTGCGATCCACTCCACCGGCCTCGATGCCGACTGCCCGGAACCGAACCGTCCGCCGTGATCCTCGTTGCACGCACTGGACTCCCACCCGTCAGATCCATGCGCACCGTTCCGCTGGACGAAGCCCAGAAGACGCTTCCCGAGTGGATGGAGCAGGCCGGCGGCGGCGAGGACGTGGTCATCGCGCGCGGCGACGGCGCCTCGTGTCAGCTCGTCCCCGTCGTCGGCCACGCGCCCCGCCGGGGCGGTGCATGGAAAGGTCTCGTGACGGTGCCGGACGACTTCGACGCTCCGCTCCCCGATGTCGAGCCGTACTCCTGATGCGGCCCCGATTCCACAGCTACGCGCTTGCTCGGTTGAGAACCTTGAGATCCGAGTCATCCCGAGCTTGCCGAGGGATCTCGACGCGCTGATCCGACGCGTCGAGATCCCTCGACTCCGCTTCGCTCCGCTCGGGATGACGATCCATCCGGGCGTCTCCACCAGGCACCACGCGGGCGCTGATTCGTGACCGGTGACGCGCGATCCGCAGCCGGGCCGAGCATAGCCGCAGAATCCGACCCGAGCCGGGAGCGTTCCACGCCAGATCCTTCGCCTGTTCCGATGGAGCGCGCCGACGTCTACCACTCCGACCCCGACATCCTCGGCGGCACGCCCGTCTTCACCGGCACGCGCGTCCCCATCGACACGCTCCTCGTCTACCTCCGGAAGGGGAAGCGGATCGACGACTTCCGCGACGACTTCCCCACCGTGACGCGCGAGCAGGCCGAGGCGCTCCTCGACCTCGCCGAGCAGGAGCTGGTCGCCGCGACATGATCCGCGTCCTCCTCGACGAGAACCTCCCGCGCAAGCTGAAGGGATCGCTCGACGCAGATGTCGTCTCCATCGCGCGAACCGTGCCGGAGTGCGGCTGGGGCGGGATCACGAACGGTCGTCTGCTCCGGCTGGCCGCCGCCGAGTTCGACGTGCTGCTGACGATGGACCGGGGAATCGCGTACCAGCAGAACCTGTCGGGCCTCGACCTCTGCCTCGTCGTGCTCTCGGCGGTCAGCAACGACATCGACGACCTCCTCCCGCTGGCACCAGCCCTCAACGCGGCGCTGCGAGAGGCGACGCCGGGTCGGGTGCTTCGCGTGGCGAAGTAGAACCCGAGCCGCACGCCCACGGCCGGTGACGCCGACTCGCGGGACCCTGGCCCATCCGGCGCCGGTAGGCGCCGTCCGTCCCGACGCCACCGTCCGTGCCCCTGTGTGCACTCCGCCTGTCCGTCGTCCTCGCGCTCGTCGCGTGCGGGCTCGCCGGCTGCCGCTCGCCGTCGGACGACGCCGACCCGCTCGCGCGCGACGAGCGCACCACCGGCCTCGACGCCGACCGCCTCGCCGCCGTCGTGGCGCGCGCCGAGGCCCTGCCGCGCCTGCGCGCCCTGATCGTCGCCCGCGACGGCGACGTGTTCGCCGAGCACTACGCCGGCGGCTACGCGCGCGACGAGCCCGCCAACATCAAGTCGGCCTCCAAGTCGGTGCTGTCGGCCGTCGTCGGCGCCGCCATCGCCGACGGCGTGCTGGAGGGCGTGGACCAGCCCGTGAGCGGCCTGCTGGCCGGCGACCTGCCGCCGGACCCCGACCCGCGCCTCGCCGAGATCACCGTCGGCCACCTCCTCTCGATGCAGGCCGGCCTGGAGCCGACGTCGGGCCGCCGCTACGGCGCGTGGGCGGTCAGCCCCAACCTCGTGCGCGACGCCCTCGCGCGCCCGTTTGTGGCCGACCCCGGCGGGCGGATGCTCTACTCGACCGGCTCGTCGCACCTGCTGTCGGCGGCGCTGACGCGCGCCTCGGGCGAGAGCACGCTCGCGCTCGCGCGCCGCTACCTCGGCGACCCGCTGGGCGTCACCATCCCGCCGTGGTCGCGCGACGCGCAGGGCGTCTACCTCGGCGGCAACGAGATGGCGCTCTCGCCGGGCGCGCTGCTCGCCTTCGGGGAGATGTACCGCGCCGGCGGCGTGCACGAGGGCCGGCGCGTGCTGCCCGAGGCGTGGGTCCGCGCCTCGTGGACGCCCCGCGCGGGCTCGCCGGTCCGGCGCGACGCCTACGGCTACGGCTGGTGGATCCGCCGCATGGGCGGCCACCGCGTGTTCTACGCGTGGGGCTACGGCGGACAGATGGTCTACGTCGTCCCGTCGCTGCGCCTGACGGTTGTGATGCTCTCCGACCCGACGACGCGGAGCAGCGAGGGTGGCCACCTCCGGTCGCTCCACGCGCTGCTCGCCGACGGCGTGATCCCGGCCGCCGAGGCCGGATCGGGCGAGGCGTCGCCGGCGTAGGCCGTCTGCCCGGGCGCGCCCCTCCCCTGCCCCATGCCGACGGTCATCGACGACTACCTCGCGGCGCTGCCGCCGGCCCAGCGGGACGCGCTCGCGCATCTGCGCGCCGTCGTCCTCGCGGACGTGCCCGACGCCGAGGAGGCCATCAAGACGCGCGTCCCGGCGATCCGGTACCGGGGCAAGACCGTCATCGGCTTCGGCGCCGCGCGCGCGCACCTCGCGTTCTACGTGATGTTCGGCGACGCGCTGGTGCAGCTCCGCGACGAGCTGGACGGCTTCGACGTATCGAACACGGTTGTCCGCTTCACGCCCGAGCGTCCGCTGCCGGACGAGTGGGTGCGGAAGGTGGTCGCGGTGCGCCTCGCAGAGATCGACGCGGCGTCCCGCCGGCGATCACGCGCGGCGTAGTCGTCGAGCCGACGAACGCCTGCGAACGCCGCGATCTTGGCCGACGACGCGCTCCCGCCCGCCCCTGCATGACCTACGCCGCCGAGCAGCGCGTCGCCGAGGAGGCCGCGCGCGCCGCCGCCGCCTTCATCGCCGCCCACGCCGGGCGCCTCGCGCCGTCCGACCTCCGCGCCAAGGCCGAGCACGACTACGTCTCGTACGTGGACGAGGGCGCGCAGGCGATCCTGCTGGAGCACCTCGCGCGCGCCTTCCCGTCCGACGCCGTGCTCGCCGAGGAGGGCGCCGCCGGCGAGGTGGCGAGCGCCGGCCGGCAGTGGATCGTGGACCCGCTCGACGGGACGACCAACTTCGCGCACGGCGTCCCGCCCTACGCCGTCTCGGTGGGCCTGCGCGTGGACGGCCGCGCGGCCGTCGGCGTGGTGCTCGACGTCTCCAGCGGGACCCTCTTCTCGGCCGCCGACGGCGCGCTGGCCGTCGACGGCGTCCCGGCGCGCGTGTCGGAAACCGCCGCGCTGGACGACGCGCTCGTCGCCACCGGCGTCCCGTTCCGCGACTACCGCTGGGCCGAGGGCTACCTCGCCACGTTCGAGCGCGTGATGCGGCGCACGCGCGGCATCCGCCGCCACGGCGCCGCGAGCGTGGACCTCGCGTGGACCGCCGCCGGCCGCTTCGACGCCTTCTTCGAGGCCGGCCTCGCGCCGTGGGACGTCGCCGCCGGCGTCGCGCTCATCGAGGCCGCCGGCGGGCGCGTCACGGCCCTCGTCGCCGGCGCCGACCCCGTCGCCAGCGGCGGCGTGATCGCCACCAACGGCGCGCTGCACGGCGCGATGGAGGCGCTCTGCGAGCCGCTCGCCGAGGCCTACCGGCGCGTGGGCGCGTGAGCGGGAGCGTCCGCGCCGCGCGGTCGCCGCCGCGCGCCGCCGTCACCCATTCCGAACGATTCCGCACGTTTATGGGACGAAAGGTCGCGCGGCCGGCGGTGGGTGAGGATATTCGCGGGTCTGTCCGTCCCCCGCCCCCGATGAGGTCCCTGGTTCTGCGTCCGGCGTTCGCCGCCCTCCTGTTGATGGTCGTCGCCGGCGCGGCCGCGGCCCAGACGCCCTGTTCGGGCGGCTCCGCCGGCGGCTACGCCTGCAACAACGTGGACCTGATGGCCCACCTCCCGCTCTCGACGTTCGCCACGGCGGGGAGCGTCGCGCCGAGCGGCGGCAACGACATCTGGGGCTGGACCGACCCGCAGACCGGCCGCGAGTACGCGCTCGTGGCACTCACCAACGGCACCGCGTTCGTGGACGTGACCGTCCCGACCGCGCCCGTCTTCCTCGGCAAGCTGCCGACGGCGACCGTCTCCAGCTCGTGGCGCGACGTGAAGGTGTACGCCAACCACGCGTTCATCGTCAGCGAGGCGTCGGGGCACGGGATGCAGGTCTTCGACCTGACGCGCCTGCGGACGGTCACGAGCCCGCCGGTGACGTTCACCGCCGACGCGCGCTACACCGGCGCCGGCAAGGCGCACAACATCGTGATCGACCCGGCGGTCGGGCGCGCCTACCTCGTCGGGGCCAACCAGAGCGGCTTCACGTGCAACGCTGGCGGCCTCCACATGGTGAACATCACCACGCCGACGAGCCCGATCTACGCCGGCTGCTACGATGCCGACGGCTACACGCACGACGCCCAGTGCCTCGTCTACGACGGGCCGGACAGCGACCACACCGGCAAGACGATCTGCTTCGCCTCCAACGAGGACACCGTCACGATCGTGGACGTGACCACGCCCGCGTCGCCGGTCCAACTCGCGCGCGCCTTCTACCCCAACCCGAGCTACACGCACCAGGGCTGGCTCACCGACGACCGCCGCTACTTCCTCGTGGACGACGAGCTCGACGGCGGCACGTCCACCCCCACGCGCACGCTCGTGATGGACGTCGCCGACCTCGACGACGTCAGCTTCGTGTTCGCCTACAGCGGCACCAGCAACGCGCGCGACCACAACCTCTACGTGCGCGGCACGCACGCCTTCCTGAGCAACTACGCCGCCGGCCTTCGCATCCTCGACATCGGCGGGATCGACGGCGGGACGTTCACCGAGGTCGCGTTCTTCGACACCTTCCAGCCGAACAACAGCTTCAACTTCAACGGGCAGTGGAGCAACTACCCGTACTTCGCGAGCGGCAACGTCGTCACGAACGACATCGAGAACGGCCTCTTCGTGCTGCGCCCGAGCCTGCTGCCGCCGCCGTCGGCGAGCGTCGCGCCGGCGAGCGTCGCCGCAACGCTCGCGCCAGATGCGACGACGACGCGCGCCGTCACGGTCTCGAACACGGCCGCGCCCGGCAGCGCCGACCTGACGTGGAGCGCCTCGCTCGTCTTCGCCCCGTCGGTGGCGCCGGCCGCGCCCGAGCCCGCGGCCCGCAAGGGCGACTCGTCGGCCGACGGGACCGGTGCGACGTCGTTCGGCGCCGGGGGGCCCGACGCGTTCGGCTACACGTGGACCGACTCCGACGAGCCGGGCGGCCCGACCTACAGCTGGGTGGACATCTCGACGACCGGCACGTCGGTCACGCTCGGCGACGACGCGGCGGTCTCGGTCCCGCTCCCGTTCGCGTTCCCGTTCTACGGGACCGACCGCACGAGCGTGCGCATCGTGTCCAACGGCTGGCTCGGCTTCGCCGGCAGCGGCGCGAGCACGGCCTACCAGAACGCCTCCTTCCCGAGCAGCGGCGAGCCGAACGACATGGTCGCGCCGTTCTGGGACGACCTCAACCCCGGCAGCGTCGCCGGCCGCATCCGCTACCAGGACATGGGCGACGGCCGCTTCGTCGTCTCGTGGCTCGGCGTCCCGCCGTATTCGGGCAGCGGCACGTACACGTTCCAGGCCATCCTGTACGCCACCGGCGAGATCGTCTACCAGTACCAGTCGATGACCGGCGCCCTCACCAGCGCGAGCGGCGGTATCGAAGACGGCGCGGGCGCGTCGGGGCTGACCGTCTTCCACAACGCGGCGTACGTGGCGAACGGCAAGGCCGTCCGCTTCTCGACGCCGGTGCCTCCGCCGACGTGGCTGGTGGTGTCGCCGTCGAGCGGCACCGTCGCCCCCGGCGCCTCGGCCCCGCTCACGCTCACCCTCGACGCCGACGGACTCGACGAGGGCGT
>Ga0209053_1000284_pt1 | contig 42595 bp, 43 predicted proteins | sample EBPBio152010_DNA_FD_185864 | JGI IMG/M metagenome (GOLD analysis project Ga0209053, IMG submission 185864) | Wastewater treatment Type I Accumulibacter community from EBPR Bioreactor in Madison, WI, USA - Reactor 1_7/15/2010_ DNA (SPAdes)... | ecosystem: Engineered > Bioreactor > EBPR >... | reverse complement strand
GGTCGATCAGATCGACCTTGCTCAGCCCGCCATCGCGGCCAAAGACATAGGCGAAACGCTCGTCAGGGCTATAGGTCATCGAGGCGTGGGACAGATCGCCCAGCCCCTCGATCCGGCCCAGCGCGGCGCGGTCGGATCGGTCGATCAGCAGCAGGCTGCCGGTCGCGCGCTCGATCACCAGACCCAGATCGCCGGTGGACTGGCCCAGCGCAGGCAAAGGCAGCAGGGTCAGCAGAACAAGGGCAAGCGCGCGTTTCATCTTGTGTCCTTCGTCGTCAGATAGTCGGCGATCCAGCGGGCTTCGTCTTCGGTCAGCAGCGGCCGCCAGGGCGGCATCGCGGTGCCCGGCACGCCGTCAAGAATGATCAGCGTCAGCCCCTCGGGCGTGCTGTTGGCCAGCGCCTCGCGCGTGAGGGGGCGGCCCAGCCCGCCCTTCAGCGTCAGCCCGTGGCATGACCCGCAATCCTGCGTGACCATATGTTCCAGCGCGGCAGCCCGGTCGGGGGTCACCTCGGCCATGGCCGGGGCGGCGACCAGCGCCAGCGCGGCCGCAAGGCTACGCATGGGCCACCTGCCCGGCGGCCTCGGCCGCAAGGGCGGCGGGGTCGGCCAGGGAAACGACATGCCCGATGATGAACAGGACCGGCGCCTGCATCCCGGCGCGGGTCACATCGGCGGCAATGTCGCGCAGCGGGGCACGCAGACGGGTTTCGCGCGGCGTGGTGGCATGGGCCACGGCCAGAACCGGCAAGTCGGCGGGCATGCCATGCGCCATCAGTTGCGCGGCGATCTCTGCCATATTGGCGACGCCCATATAGACGACCAGCGTCGTCTCGGCGCTGGCAAGCGAGTGCCAATCCAGATCCAGCGCGGCATCCTTGGCGCGATGGCCGGTGACATAGCGCACCCCGGTCGCCAGGCCCCGATGGGTCAGCGGCACCCCGGTCGAGGCCGCGGCACCCTGGGCCGAGGTGATGCCGGGGGTATAGTCGCAGGGCACGCCGGCATCCCGGCAGGCCGCCGCCTCCTCGCTGCCGCGGCCAAAGATCAGCGGATCGCCGCCCTTGAGCCGCGCCACGGTCAGCCCCTGACGCGCCAGCCGCACCAGAAGCGCGTTGATCTCGTCCTGCGGCACCTTGTGATGTTGGGGCAGCTTGCCCACGTCGATACGCTGCATCGCGCCCGGCAGCAGCGCCAGAATTTCAGGGCTGACCAGACGGTCATAGACCACCACATCGGCAGCGCGCATCAGGCGCAGCGCGCGCAGGGTCAGCAGATCCGGGTCGCCCGGCCCGGCACCGATCAGGTGAACCCGGCCCAGGGTGCCCTCGGGCAGGCCGGACGGGGTGCGAAGCTGCGAAAGATCGTTCATGGCTGTCGGGTCCGACTGGCTGGGCGGGAAGGGAAAGACCCCGGGCGGCGCACCGCCCGGGCAGTTTTCAGGGAGCGCCCCGAAGGGCGTGGGGATCAGTAGATATCCTTCTGGGTGTTCAGCACGTTGAACTTGCCCGTCGGGGTGATCAGACGCGGATCCTTGATCACGGTCTTCAGCTCCAGCGTCTTGTCATCGACGACGACGATGGCGCTTTCCTTGTCCTTGGCGTTCCAGACGCTGAACCAGACCTCGGTGCCTTCCTTGTTGAATTCGGGCTGCACCACGCGCGGCTGACCATCCGCGATGCCGGCCCATTCACCGATCGGCAGGGTCTTGAACTCCGGGTCCACGTTCGGATCGCCACCCATGGTCGAGATGTCGAACACCGCGACATTGGCCGACACTTCGGCATCCGGGTTCAGCGGCGCATCGACGTAAAGATGCGTGCTGTTCGGGTGGGTCTTGATGAACAGCGACCCGCCGCCCAGACCAAAGAAGTTGTCCACGATCTTCCAGGCGTGGTCGGCATGCCCTTCCGGGTCGGTGCCGATCAGCGCGATGCTTTCATCGCCCAGGTGCGAGGTCGCCCAGACCGGCCCATAGACCGGGTGGGTGAAGTTCGCGCCACGGCCCGGATGCGGGGTCTGGCCGCCGGTTTCGATCAGCGCTGTCAGCTTGTCTTCCTTGGTGTCCACCACCGCGATCTTGCCGCGCTGGTTGGCCGCCACGAGAAAGTAGCGATGCGTGCTGTCAAAGCCGCCATCGTGCAGGAAGCGCTCGGCCTCGATCTCCACCGTCTTGAGGTTCTTCAGGTCGGTGTAATCGACGAACAGGATCTTGCCCGTCTCTTTCACGTTCACGATGAATTCCGGCTTGTAATGGCTGGCCAGAATCGAGGCGACGCGGGGTTCGGGGTGGTAGACCTGCTCGTCATAGATGTTGCCACGGGTGGAGACGATCTTCAGCGGCTCCAGCGTTTCGCCATCCATGATCACATATTGCGGCGGCCAGTAGGCGCCGGCGATGGCCAGCTTGTCTTCCCAGCCCTCGAACTTGGAGGTCTCGACCGACCGCGCCTCGATGCCGATCTTGATCTGCGCGACCGAGGCCGGTTCCTTCATCCACAGGTCGATCATGTTGACCAGGCCGTCGCGGCCGATCACGAACAGATAGCGCCCCGAGGCCGAGATGCGGCTGATATGCACCGCATAGCCGGTGTCGATAATGGCGCGGATCTCGTGGGTGCCGCCGTCGATCAGCGCGATCTGGCCGGCATCGCGCAGGGTGACCGACATCAGGTTCTCGATGTCGATATCGTTTTCCTTCTGCTTGGGCCGGTCTTCGGGCTTGACCAGCACCTGCCAGCTTCCCTTCATCTCGGGCATGCCCCATTCCGGGGGGGCCGGCGGTTCCAGCAGCAGATAGCGCGCCATCAGATCGACCTGCGACTCGCTCAGTTCGCCCGAGGTGCCCCAGTTCGGCATCCCGGCGGGCGAGCCATAGGTGATGAAGCTTTGCAGATAGTCATAGCCATTGGCGCGGGTGATGTCGGTGGTCAGCGGCTTGCCCGTGGCCCCCTTGCGCAAGACGCCATGGCAACCGGCGCATCGTTCGAAATAGATTTGCGTCGCCTGCTGGAATTCCTCTTGCGTCATGACCGGATCGTCGGGTTTGCGGCCCGGGATCTCGACCTGCAACTGACCCAGCGTGGTCATCGAGGGTTCATAGGCGGCGGCGGGGCCATCGGTATGGTCCTTGGGCTTGTCCTGTGCCGCAAGCGGCGCAGCCATCAGCCCGAGGGCCAGGGCCGCGCTGCCCAGCAGGACGCTCCTGGCGAATTTGGCTCGGGGTGTCATGGGATGTCTCCATAGAGCTGGTGAGGCTGGGCCGACCATGGCGCGCGGGGGGTGGCGCGACCTTGACTTTTGTTAAGGCTGGCAATCCGCCGCAGGGGCAGGGTCGGGCATCCTGAACGCGAGTGCCGAAGATGCGCCTTTTCCCCGCGCTCTGCCTGATCCTGACCCTGATCGCGCCGGTGGCGCGGGCCGGCGGCGATGCGGTTGCCGCGCCCGACCGGCATGACCCCACCCCGGCCGAGGCCGCCGCCCTTCTGGGCAGTGCCACCCTGCCCGCCCTGCGCCGCATCGACGACGGCGTGCCGGGATGGGAGGCGACGGCGGACGGGCGGGTGATCGGGCAGATCGGCTCCACCTGGGAAATCGCGGGGTCGGTGGGCTATTCCGGGCGGCCGCTGGATGTGCTGGTGGCGCTGGCCCCCGATGCCCGCATCGCCGGCGCGCTTCTGGTGCAGCATAACGAACCCGTGCTGACGCTGGGCATTTCGGATGCCGATATCGCCGCCTATGTGGACGGGTTTCGCGGCTATGACCTGGCCGCGCCTGCCGCCAGCGCCGAGCCGGGCCTGCCCGATGTGATCAGCCGGGCCACGGTTTCGACCGGCGTGATCCGTGACGGCATCCTGCGCACGGCGCGCACGCTGGCCATGGGGCGCGGGCTGATCGCGGGCGGGCGGGTCAACCGGCTTGACTATACCGCCGCCGGATGGGGGGACCTGATCGCCATGGGTGCCCTTGGCGAATCCGCGATTCCGATGACCGAGGCCGCCGCCGCGTTGTCCGGGGCCAAGGTGCCGCTGAGCCCTGGCAAGGGCGATTTCCTGCATCTCTGGGCCGGGATCATCGACCCGCCGACCATCGGCCAGAACCTGCTGGGTCAGGCCGAATTCACCCGCGCGACCGGCGCGCTTGGTGCGGGCGATGCTGCCCTGATCGTCATGTCCTCGGGGCTTTATTCGCATCGCGGCACCGACTGGACCCGCAGCGGCGTCTTTGACCGGCTGGTGATCCGGCAGGGCGATACGGTCTGGCAGCCGACCGCCGACCGATACCGCATGGTCAAGCGGCTGGCGCTGAAGGATGCGCCGGCGATCAAGGAAATCAGCCTGTTCGCCCTGCCCGCCGCCATCGACCCGACCCGCCCGATCCGGGTTGAGGTGACGGCGACCCGCGCGGCGGCCAGCGGCCCCGACCTGCATCTGACCCTGATGGCCGAGACCACCCTGCCCGCGCGCTTTCGCGCCGATCCGGTGGCGGAGGTGCCGCTCTGGCAGCAGATCTGGCAGCAAAAGCGTCTGGCGGCGGCCGTTGTCATCGTGATGCTGACGGCGCTGACCGTGATCCTGTTCGCGCAAGACTGGATCACCCGGCGGCCCCGGCTATGGCGGGCAGGCCGCCTGACCTTTCTTGCGACCAGTTTTCTGGTGCTGGGCATGGGGCTGAACGGACAATTGTCGGTGGTGCAGGTGGTGGCCTTCCTGCATTCGCTGCTGAACGGATTCCGCTGGGAAACCTTTCTGATCGAGCCGGTGATCTTTCTGCTTTGGGGTTTTGTCGCGCTTGGGCTGCTGTTCTGGGGGCGCGGGGTCTATTGCGGCTGGCTTTGCCCCTTTGGTGCCTTGCAGGAACTGACCAATGCCGCCGCGCAGCGGCTGGGCGTCCGGCAGATCGCCGTGCCGCAGGCGCTGCATGAACGGCTTTGGGCAATCAAATACACGCTGTTCGTGGGCATCGTCGCGCTGTCCTTCTATTCGATGCATGACGCGCTGCTGATGGCCGAGGTGGAGCCGTTCAAGACCGCGATCTCGTTGCGGTTCGTCCGGGCCTGGCCGTTCCTGCTGTTCGTCGCGGTGCTGCTGGGGGCGGGTCTGTTCATCGAGCGGTTCTATTGCCGCTATCTGTGCCCTCTGGGCGCCGGGCTGGCGATTCCGGCCAAGCTCAAGATCTTCGACTGGTTGAAGCGTCGCCCGCAATGCGGCCGCGAATGCCGGATGTGCGAGACGAAATGCACCGTCGGCGCGATTGATGCGATCGGCCGTATCAACCCCAATGAATGCGTCCTCTGCCTGCGCTGTCAGGTCATCATGAATGACGGCACGGAATGCCCGGTGCTGAAGCGGCGGGCGCGGGCGGGCGATTGACTTTGCTCAAGGCGGGCGGCGGGCGCCGCGCCGATCCTGATCCGAACCATCAACCTTGGGGGCCGCCATGCCTGCGCTGCGCATCCTGTTTTCCGAAGGGTTCCGGGCCTTTTTCTGGCTGGCCGGCGTCTTTGCCGTGCTGTCGGTCACGCTCTGGGACATGTGGCTGTCGGGCTGGATCGACCTGCCCGTACCGGCGCCGCAGGACTGGCACGCGCATGAGATGATCTTTGGCTATGGCGCGGCGGCCGTGGGCGGGTTCTTCCTGACCGCGGTGCCGAACTGGACCGGCGCCCAGGCGGCGCCCCATCGCTATGTCGCGGGGGTGGTCGGGCTTTGGGCGGCGGGGCGGATCGCGGTCTGGGGGCTGGCCGGCTGGCCCGTGCTGGTCGCGGTGATCGACCTTGCCTTTCTGCCGGTGCTGTCGCTGCGAATCGTGGCGATGCTGCTCAAGCGGCCCAAGGCGCAACAGATGATCTTTCTGCTGGCGCTGGCGCTGCTGTGGCTGGCCGATCTGCTGGTGCATCTGGATTGGCTGGGCCTGACCGACACCGCCCCCGCCGGGCTGCGCGGCGGGCTTCTGGTCTTGTGCGGGCTGATCATGGTGCTGGGTGGACGGGTAACGCCGGGCTTTACCCGCAATGCCATGGTGCAGGCCGGGCGCGAAGACCGGCTGCCGGTGAACCCCGCGCCGCTGGCCGCGCTGTCGATCACGGCGGCACTGGCGCTGCCGGTCGCCGTGCTGGCGGGGCTGCCCGCGGTGGTGCAGGCGCCGGTTGCGCTGATTGCCGGGGGGGCGGGTCTGGCGCGGGTCGCACTGTGGCGCGGGGCCTGGACGCGCAGCCGGCCGATCCTGTGGACCCTGCATCTGGGCTACGCGATGAACGCGCTTGGGCTGGTGGCCTATGGGCTGGCGCAGGCGGGAATCGGATCCGAGATCGCGGCGCTGCATCTTCTGGGGATTGGCGGGGTCGGCGGCATGACACTGGCCATCATGTCGCGCGCGAGCCTTGGCCATACCGGGCGGCCACTGGTCGCACCGGGGCCGGTCGTGCTGGCCTATGCGCTGATCCCGCTGGCGGCGGCGCTGCGCTTTGCCGCCTCGGCCCTGCCGGGCTGGCGCGATATCGCGATGCCGCTTTCGGCGCTTCTGTGGATCATGGCCTTCGGTCTGTTCCTGCTGGCCCTGTCGCCCGTGCTGTGGCGGCCACGCCTGCCGCGTGGGGGGGCACCGGCATGAAGCGCCGGCGTTTTCTGACCATCGCCGCCGCCCTGCTGGCCTGCCCCGCCGGGGCAACCGAGGCGGATTTCGTCTGGACTGGCACCGGCTTTGGCGGCGCGCTGTCGCTGCGCCTGTCGGGGCTGGCGCCCGCGCAGGCGCCGCGCCTGACCCATCGCATCACGCAAGAGGTGGCGCGGCTGGAGGGGCTGTTCAGCCTGTTTCGCGATTCCGCACTGACCCGCCTGAACCGCGACGGCCATCTGGCCGGGCCGCCGCCTGATCTGCTGGCGCTGCTGCGGCTGGCGCGGCAGGTGCATGAGGCAACCGACGGCGCCTTTGATCCCAGCGTGCAACCGCTCTGGCAGGCGATTGCCACGGGGGGCGACAGCGCCGCCGCGCGAGGGCGGGTCGGGCTGTCGCAGCTGCGGCTGTCGGATCGCGAAATCCGGCTGGGGCCAGGACAGGCGCTGACGCTGAACGGCATCGCGCAGGGCTGGGCCGCCGACTGTATCGCCGGGCTCTTGCGCGATGCGGGGTTTGGCCCGGCGCTGATCGACATGGGCGAAATTGCCGCAGTCGGCCCCCGCCCCGACGGCACGCCCTGGCGGGTCGCGCTGGCCGGGCCCGAGGGGCAGGTGCTGGGCAGGGCGCGGCTGGAGGATCGGGCGCTGGCCACCTCCGCGCCGCGCGGCACACTGATCGGGGCCGAGCGCCAGCCCCATATCCTTGGCCCGCAAGGGCAATCCCCGCTATGGCGCACGGTTTCGGTCTCGGCCCCTTCGGCGGCGCTGGCCGATGCGCTATCGACGGCGTTCTGCCTGATGCCACGCGCACGCATCGACCGCGCGCTGACGGCCTTTCCCGGCACGCGGCTGGAACTGCTGGTCTGACAGCACCTGCGAGATTGACTTTTGTTAAGGCCGGACTCGCGCCGCTCGTTCACAGAAGGGTGACTGCAACCGCTCAGGGAAGGACACCTCGCCATGCGCGAAGTCATGACCAAGAGCATGGCCCGGAATATCTTTTACGGCGGGTCACTGTTCTTCATCGCCATCTTCGTGGGCCTGTCGGTCCACTCTCACATCTACATCAACAATACCTCGACCGATCGCGCCACGCTGACCGACAGCGTCGCCGCGGGCAAGCATCTGTGGGAAAAACACGCCTGCATCAATTGCCACACCCTGCTGGGCGAGGGCGCCTATTTCGCCCCCGAACTGGCCAATGTGATGACCCGCTGGGGCATCGAACCGGGTGACAATGAGGGCGCCTTTACCGCGCTGAAGGGCTGGATGGATGCCATGCCCACCGGCATCGAAGGCCGCCGCCAGATGCCGCAGTTCAACCTGACGGATGACGAATATCGCGAGCTGGCCGATTTCCTGCTGTGGACGAACACGATCCGCGCGCAGGACTGGCCGCCGAATGACGCGGGCTGAGGGGGAAAGGATCATGAAATACCAATCGCAAAAGATCGCGCGGGCCTATTTCGGGGTCGCCATGGCGCTGTTCGCGGTGCAGGTGACGCTGGGCCTCGTGCTGGGCTATATCTATATCCAGCCCAATTTCCTGTCAGAGCTGCTGCCCTTCAATGTCGGGCGGATGCTGCACACCAACAGCCTGATCGTGTGGCTGCTGCTCGGGTTTTTCGGGGCGGCCTATTATCTGGTCCCCGAGGAAGCCGAACGCGAGATCCATTCGCCCAAGCTTGCCTATCTGCAATTGCTGATCCTGGTGCTGGGCACTGCCGGCGTGGTGGTGACCTATCTGTTCAACCTCTTTGACGGCAACTGGCTTCTGGGCAATGAGGGGCGCGAGTTCATCGAACAGCCCCGCTGGGTCAAGGTGGGCATCGTCGTCGCGGCGCTGATCTTCCTCTACAACATCTCGATGACGGTGCTGGCAGGCAAGAAGACCGCGATCACCAACATCCTGCTGCTGGGCCTCTGGGGGCTGGCGCTGCTGTTCCTGTTCGCCTTCTACAACCCGTCGAACCTGGCGCTCGACAAGCAATACTGGTGGTTCATCGTCCATCTCTGGGTGGAAGGCACCTGGGAACTGGTGATGGCCTCGATCCTCGCCTTCCTCATGCTCAAGCTGACGGGGGTCGACCGCGAGGTGATCGAGAAATGGCTTTATGTCATCGTCGCCACCGCGCTGTTCTCGGGCATTCTGGGCACCGGGCACCATTACTACTGGATCGGCATGCCGGGCTACTGGCAGTGGATCGGCTCGATCTTCTCCAGCTTCGAGGTGGTGCCGTTCTTCGCGATGATGGCCTTTGCCTTTGTCATGGTCTGGAAGGGCCGTCGCGATCACCCGAACAAGGCGGCGCTGCTGTGGAGCCTTGGTTGCGCGACGCTCGCGTTCTTTGGCGCCGGGGTCTGGGGCTTCCTGCATACGCTGCACGGGGTGAACTACTATACCCATGGCACGCAGATCACGGCGGCGCATGGCCACCTGGCCTTCTATGGTGCCTATGTCTGCCTCAACCTCGCGATCATTTCCTATGCGATGCCGATCATGCGCGGGCGCGATCCCTATAATCAGGTGCTGAACATGGCTTCGTTCTGGCTGATGTCGAGCGGCGTGGTCTTCATGACCTTCACGCTGACCTTTGCCGGCACCGTGCAGACCCACCTGCAACGGGTGATGGGCGAAGGCTTCATGGATGTGCAGGATCAACTGTGGATCTTCTACGCCATGCGCTTTGGCTCGGGCATCGCGGTGGTGGTTGGGGCGATCCTGTTCATCTATTCGGTCGCCGTGCCCCGCCGCGAAGTGATCGAACCCGGCCTGCAAAGCCCGGCGGAGTGACAGACATGGATGGAACGCGCAACAACGACACGAAGGGGGGGGCCGAGGCCCCCTTCTACCTCGCGCAGGGCGATGAATGCGATGTTTTCGCAACTGCCGCCGCGCATCGCCTCCCGGTGCTGCTGAAGGGCCCCACCGGCTGCGGCAAGACCCGTTTCGTGGCGCATATGGCGGCGCGGCTGGGGCGGCCGCTTTACACGGTCGCCTGCCATGACGATCTGTCGGCGGCCGATCTGATCGGGCGCTATCTGCTCAAGGGCGGGGAAACCGTCTGGGTGGACGGGCCGCTGACCCGCGCGGTGCGCGAAGGCGCGATCTGCTATCTGGACGAGGTGGTCGAGGCCCGCAAGGACGTGACCGTCGTCCTGCACCCGCTGACCGATGACCGCCGCATCCTGCCCATCGACCGCACCGGCGAGGAGCTGGTGGCGCATCCTGATTTCCTGCTGGTCGCCTCGTATAACCCCGGCTACCAGAACATCCTGAAGACCCTGAAACCCTCGACCCGGCAACGCTTCGTGTCGCTGGAATTTGCCTTCCCCCGGCCCGAACACGAAATCCCGGTGGTCGCCCGCGAAAGCGGCCTGTCCGAAGATCGCGTGCAACCGCTGGTCCGTCTCGCGAACAAGCTGCGCGCGATGAAGGGGCAGGATCTGGAGGAAGGGGTATCAACCCGCCTTGTCGTCTATGCGGCCACGCTCATCGCCGGTGGTATGCCGGTAGAGCGCGCGATCCGCGCGGCCATGATCGAGCCGCTGACCGACGATGCGGATGTGAAGGCCGGGCTCCGCGATCTTGTGACAGCCGTGTTCGGGTGAGGCCGGTCATGTCACGGATCGAGTTCGAGCCATGGGAACCCGAAGAAACCGTCGGGAAACTGTGGCACGCCTTTGCCAGCTGTCTGGACGCTGATCCCGTCCACGAAGGAGCCCGTGTCCCGCTGTCACAGGTGGGCGGACGGCTGGCAGTCCTTTTTCGCGGTCTGGGCGGCGATCCGGCGGTGGAAATCCGCGCGGTGGCCGAGGAAACCAGCCAGCACCGCCTGTCGCTGTTGCGGCGGCTGGGCACCTGGGCCGAAAGCGCGCCGCGCGCCAGCTTTGACGGCGCGGCGTTGCGCCTGCCGGAAAGCTTGGCGGTATTTCCCGCGGCCGAGGCCAATGCCGCGCTTTATGTCTGGCTGGCCGCCGCTGCCGCCCATGCCGGCGCGGCACCCGATGCGGGCGGCGATCCGCTGCATGCCGATCTGGCCCGCCTTGCCGCCGCGCAGGATATGGTCGCGGCGACACTGGCCGATGCGCCGGGCCTGCGCGCGCTCTATGCCGATCTGGCCGCCGCCACGCTGGCGCAGCGCAGCACCCCGCATCTGCCGCAGGCCGAAGCGATGATCGAGGCACTGATCCGGCATCTGCTGGGCGATCCGGCGCCGCTGTCGTCCCGCGCCCGTGCCGCGCGCGCGCTGTTGCACAGCGGCGATATCGCCGCCCTGCCCCGTGCCCCGCGCGGCTATCGGCCGTTCCGGCCGGTCGCGCTCTGGCCCGATCTGCGGCTGCCCGAACGCTCAGAGGCGACAGCGGTCGAAACCCGCGCCACCGAGGGCACCCCCGAGGAAGGCGAGGGCCGCAGCCACCGCGCGCGCCGCCGCAAGGCCGATCAGGCCGAACGCAATGACAGTTTCATCCTGCACAAGTTCGAGGCGATCCTGAGCTGGGCAGAATTCGTGAACCTCAACCGCCGGGTCGAGGATGACAATCAGGACGACGCGAAAAAGGCCGCCGACGATCATGACGAGATCGGTTTGGGCCAGCTTTCCAAGGCCCCGGCGACGCGGCTGAAGCTGCATCTCGACCTTGCCCCCGAAGACGTGGATCGCGAGGCGCTTTCGGGCGTTTCCACCTATCCAGAATGGGATATGCGCAGCCGCAGCTACCTGCCCGCTCATGCCCGCGTGCTGTCAAGCCGTGCCGAGGCGGGGCTTGAGACCCCGGCCTTTCGCAGCGATCCGCGCGCCGTCGCCCGCATCCGCGCCGTGCGCCGCCAGTTCGAGGCGCTGCGCCCCAGCCGGGTCTGGACACCGGGCCACCCGGATGGCGACGATCTGGACATGGATCGCGCGGTGCGCGCGCAGGTCGATCTGCGGGCCAATGGCGAAGGGTCCGACCGGGTCTGGCGTCAAAGCCGGGCCGAAAAGCGCGATCTGGCGGTGTCGATCCTGCTCGATATCTCGCGTTCGACCGAAAGCGCGATTCCGGGCCATGGCCATGGGGGACGTTCGGTGATCGAGGTAGAACGCGAGGCGCTGGCGGCGCTGTCCTGGGGGCTGGATGCCGTGGGCGACGATTTCGCGATCCATGCCTTTTCCTCGCTCAAGCGGCAGCGGGTCTTTGTGCAATGCGCCAAGGATTTCGGCGAGACCATGGGCCCCGAGGTTGAGGCCCGCATCGCCAACCTGCGCCCCGGGCATTACACCCGGCTGGGCGCGGCGATCCGACATGTGTCGCGCGGTCTGACCGATCAGGCACGGCGGCGGCGCCTGCTGCTGGTCATCACCGATGGCAAGCCCAATGACCTGGATCATTACGAGGGGCGCCACGGCATCGAAGACAGCATGATGGCGGTGCGCGAGGCGCGTCGCGCCGGTCACGCCGTGTTCGGCGTCACCGTGGATCGCGACGGCAAAAGCTGGTTCCCGCGCATTTTCGGGCAGGGCGGCTTTGCGTTGATCCCCGATCCCGACCGGCTGACCCAGGCGCTGCCCGCGATCTATCGCCAATTGGTGACGGGATGAGCGCCACCGATCAGCGCGCCCTGATCGACGATCTGCCCGGCGATCTGATGATGTGGGTGCTGATCGTGTCGGAGCTGCTGGTATTCGGTGCCGGGATGCTGGCCTTTCTGGCGGTGCGGATCACCGACCCCGCCGGCTTTGCCGAGGCGCAATCGCATCTGCACCGCACCGCCGCCGGGATCAACACGCTGGTGCTGGTGACCTCGGGCTGGCTGGCCGCGCTGGCGGTGCGCGATGCCGAGGCAGGCGCCCTGCCCCGCCTGCGCTGGCGGCTGGTGCTGGCCGCCGGGCTGGGGGCGGTGTTTCTGTGGCTCAAGGCCGGGGAATATGCCGATCTGGCCCGCGCGGGTCTGAGCTTTGACAGTCACCCGTTCTTTACCTTCCATCTGCTGCTGACGGGCTTTCACGCGGCGCATGTCGCGGCGGGGATGATCCTGCTGCTGATCGTGGCCCTGCCCGCCACCCCCCGCGCGACCGAGGCCGGCGCCGCCTTCTGGCATATGGTCGATCTGGTCTGGGTGCTGCTGTTTCCGGTGGTCTATCTGATATGACGCTGACCCGGGCCTGGATGTTGCTGATCGCGCTGTCGCTGGGTTCGACCCTGGTCGCGGCCAGCGGGCTGAGCGGGCGCTGGCTGGCGGTTCTGGTGCTGCCCTTGGCCTGGGCAAAGGCGCAGGTGATCCTCACGCGCTATCTGGGTCTGGCGCAGGCCCCGGCCGTCGCGCGGGGCTTTGCACTGGTGCTGGCGCTGTTCATGGCAGCATTGATCGGGCTGGCCGCCTGGCCGGCCTAGCCGCGCGACCAGGCCAATGCGGGATCTTCCTCGACATAGTCGCGCAGCGCGGTGATATCGTCGATGATCGCGACGTTCTGGCGGATTTGCACGCCCTGATCCTTGAGCCTTGCAAAGGCGCGGCTCAGGCTTTCGGGCTTCATGCCCAGACGACCGGCGATCAGCACCTTGTCATAGGGCAGCGTCACCTGACAGGCGCCCTGGGTGCAGGGCGCCAGTTCCAGCAGGAATTCCGCCACGCGCTGCGCCCCGGTCTGCGCCTTGAGCTGTTCGACCTGCCCGACCAGACTGTGCAGATGCGCAAAGGTGGCCGACAGGATCGCGATGGCGACCTCGGGGTTTTCGCGGATCTGGCGCAGGATCACATCGGCCTCGATGCGGATCAGCGTGCAATCGGTGACCGCCTCGGCCGCGACGGGATAGGTGTCGTGGCGAAAGGCCACGGCCTCGCCAAAGCTGGCGCCCTTGGTAAAGACGCCCACCACGGCCTCGGCGCCGCTGGGGGCGACGCGATACAGCTTCACCCAGCCATCCACCACGATATAGATCGCGCTGGCCCGCTCTCCCTGCAAAAAGATGGTGCCGCCGCGCGGAAATTCACGGGCGCGGGCGGTGGCCAGCACGGCCTCGGCCACGGCGGGCGGCGCGGATTCCAGCAGCAGCGAACGGCGCGCGAGGGCGATATGGTCGGGCTTCATGTCTCCTCGGATCTGCCCCGCCTGGTGCGGGGTTCAGACGCGCGCATGGTGCAACGCCCCCGCCCCGGGTTCAATGCCAAAACGCCCGGAGCAAAGGCAGCCTGCCGGCAGGTCACCCCGCCGGCGCCGCGGCCATGGCCTGCATCGCGGTGACCGCGATCACAGCCAGCACCTCATCGGCGGTGCAGCCGCGCGACAGATCATTGGCGGGTTTCGCCAGCCCCTGAAGCACCGGGCCAATCGCGGTCAGCCCGCCCAGCCGCTGCGCGATCTTGTAGCCGATATTGCCCGAGGCGAGATCGGGAAAGACAAAGACATTGGGGCGGCCGGTCAGGCGGCTGCCGGGGGCCTTGCGGGCGCGAATGGCATCGTCGAGTGCGGCATCGAACTGGATCTCGCCATCCACCTCCAGATCGGGGTCGGTCGCGCGCAGTTGCGCCAGCCCGGTGCGAATGCGCCCCAGGCTTTCATGCTCTGCCGAGCCGGCGGTGGAAAAGGACAAAAGCGCGACGCGCGGCGCCTCATCCAGCAGCGCCCGGGCCGAGGCGGCCGAAGCGCGCGCGATATCGGCCAGTTCGGCCGCCGTAGGGGTGATGACCAGCCCGCAATCGGCAAAGATCATGCCGCCCTTGATCGGCGCATCCTTGGCGCAGGACAGCATGAGGAAAAAGCTGGAAACCGTGGTGATGCCCGGCGCGCGGCCGATGAATTGCAGGGCGGCGCGCACCGTATCGGCGGTGGTCGCCACGGCGCCGCCCACGGTGCCATCGGCCTGGCCCAGCCGCACCCGCAGCGCCGCCTGCACCAGCGGATCGCGCACCAGATCGCGGGCCTGTTCGATCGTCACACCCTTGGCGGCCCGCAGGCGGTGGCATTCCGCCGCCAGCAGATCGAGGTCGGGCGCGTGGTCGGGGTCGATCACCGCCACCGCATCGGGCGCGGCCCCCAGGGCAGCCAGCGCCGGCCTGACCCGCGCGGGGTCGCCCAGCAGGGTGATGCGCGCCAACCCGTCAGCCACAGCCCGCACGGCGGCGGCCTGAATGCGCGGGTCTTCGCCCTCGGGCAGCAGGATATGCCGGGGCGCGGCGCGGCAGGTTTCGTAAATCCGGTCCAGCGGTTTCATCGCTTACTCCAGCACATGCAGGCCCATCAGCACGAAGGCGCCGATGAACGCGGTTTCGGTGACCAGCAGCGCAATGGCGAGCGGCCCCACCTCCAGCATCTTCGCGAGCGAGGTCTTGATCCCGACTGCCGCGATGGAAATCAGCAGCGCCCAGCGGGACAGGCCCGAGGCCGCCTCGGCCACCGCCGCCGGGATCAGCCCCAGCGAATTGAGCGTGGCCAGCGCGACAAAGCCCAGCACGAAACCGGGCAAGAGCGGCGGGCGCTTGCCCTCGTCGCGGCCCAGCCCCTTGGCGCGGATCACCAGGGCCGAGACCAGCACCACCGGCGCCAGCATCGACACGCGGATCAGCTTGACCAGCGTCGCGGTTTCGCCCGCCTCTTGCCCGACCGAGAACCCCGCGCCCACGACCTGCGCCACGTCGTGAATGGTGCCGCCCAGAAACACCCCGCTTTCCAGCGCGGTAAAGCCGAAGGCAGCGGAAATCATCGGATAGACCACCATCGCCACGGTCGAAAGCACGGTGACGGCCAGCACGGTGAAGACCAGATCGCGTTCCGATTTCTCGTGCCGCGGCAGGATGGCGGAAATCGCCATGGCGGCCGAGGCGCCGCAGATCGCGACCGACCCGCCGGTCAGCAGGCCAAAGCGCCAGTCGCGCCCGGTCAGCCGCGCCAGCAACAGACCGAACAGCACGGTCGCCACCACGCCCGCCACGGTCAGCGCGATCAGCCCGGGGCCAAGCGCCCCCAGCATATCGACCGAGATGCGCACCCCCAGCAGCGCAACCCCCAGCCGCAGCACATTGCGCGCGGTAAAGGCGATGCCGGGCGCGGTCTTGGTGCCCTCCTCCGACAGAAAGTTCAGCGCAAGCCCCAGCAGCAGCGCCAGCAGCATGGCCGGGGCGCCGTAATGTTCCGACAGGAACTGCGCGGTGGCGGCGACAAGCGTCGCGGTGATGAAACCGGGAAACAGCAGCCGGATCTGCGAAGGGGTCTGGGCGACGGTGGCGAGCATGATCATTCTCCGATGGGCGCGGCCCGCGAAGGGGCCGCGCCGTTGGCGTTAGAGTGCGCCTTTTTGCGGGCGCATGTCATCGCGGCTGATGCCCGCAACGGGCACCGGCTTTTTCATCGCATCGCGGCGGAAGGGCTCGCCCAGTTCCTGATTGAGCAGCACCTCGATGAAGGTGGTCTGGCGATCCTTCATCTGGCGATCGACCGCGCGGCGCAGCTCCTCGGTCAGCTCCTCGGTCGAGCGCACCTGCACGCCATGGGCACCGCAGGCCCGCGCAATGCCGGCATAGCTGGTGTCGCGGTCCAGTTCGGTGCCGACAAAGTTGTTGGCATACCACAGCGTCGTGTTGCGCTTTTCGGCGCCCCATTGGTAGTTGCGGAAGATGACCATGGTGATGGCCGGCCAGTCGTCGCGCCCGCAGGCCGTCATTTCATTCATCGAGATGCCAAAGGCACCGTCGCCGGCAAAGCCGATCACCGGGGTATCCGGGCAGCCGATCTTGGCGCCCAGAATGGCGGGGAAGCCATAGCCGCAGGGGCCGAACAGGCCGGGCGCCAGATATTTGCGGCCCGCCTCGAAGGCCGGATAGGCATTGCCGATGGCGCAGTTATTGCCGATGTCGGACGAAATGATCGCCTCATCCGGCATGGCGGCCTGAATGGCGCGCCAGGCCTGCCGCGGCGACATCAGGCCGGCATCGCGCGTGCGGGCCTCCTCGTTCCAGACGGTGCCGGGGTCGTCCTGTTCGTGGTCCAGGCTGGACAGTTCCTGCGCCCAGCGGGATTTGGTCTGCGACACCAGGGCGCGGCGGTCGGCGCGGCCTTCGTCGCCGGCGGTGCCCGAAAGCTGCGCAAGAATGCCGCGCGCCACCTTGCCCGCATCGCCCTGAATGCCGACCGTCACTTTCTTGGTCAGCCCGATCCGGTCGGCATTGATATCGACCTGGATGATTTTGGCCTCTTTCGGCCAGTAGTCGATGCCATAGCCCGGCAGGGTCGAGAACGGGTTGAGCCGCGTGCCAAGCGCCAGCACGACATCGGCCTTGGCGATGATCTCCATCGCGGCTTTCGACCCGTTATACCCCAGCGGCCCCATGGCCAAGGGGTGCGAGCCGGGGAAGCTGTCATTGTGCTGGTAGTTGGAGCAGACCGGCGCATCCAGCCTTTCGGCCAGCGCGACCACATCGGCAATCGCGCCGCCCAGCACCACGCCCGCGCCCGACAGGATCACCGGGAACCGGGCCTCGGACACCAGCCGCGCGGCCTCGGCCACGGCCTCTTCGCCGCCGGCGGGGCGTTCGAAATGCACCATCTGGGGCAGATCGACGTCGATCACCTGGGTCCACATGTCGCGCGGGATGTTGATCTGCGCCGGGGCGGAATTGCGCCAGGCCCGCAGGATCACGCGGTTCAGCACCTCGGGGATACGCGAGGCGTCGCGCACCTCTTCCTGATAGCAGACGCTGTCGGCGAACAGACGCATCTGTTCCATTTCCTGAAAGCCGCCCTGGCCGATGGTCTTGTTCGCGGCCTGCGGCGTGACCAGCAGCATGGGCGTATGGTTCCAGTAGGCGGTCTTGACGGCGGTCACAAAGCCGGTGACGCCCGGCCCGTTCTGTGCAATCGCCATGGCCATCTTGCCGGTGGCGCGGATGAAGCCGTCGCACATCAGCCCGCCATTGGTTTCATGCGCCACATCCCAGAAGGTGATGCCGGCCTGGGGGAACAGGTCCGAAACCGGCATCATGGCGGAACCGATGATGCCAAAGGCATGTTCGATCCCGTGCATCTGAAGCACTTTCACAAAGGCTTCTTCGGTGGTCATTTTCATCGCGTGTCTCCTTGTTCTCGCGCGGGATCAGCCGCGTTCGTCCCGATAGTGGTAAAGTTTGTAGAGGCCCCATTGGCCCAGCCGCCGGAACGGCGTCTTCCAGCCCTCATGCGGCAATTCCTGGTGAAAGATCGGCAGGCGCGGCACATCGGCGGCGCGGCCGGCGACCATCTGCGCCATGCGCCGCCCGGCCTGGGCGGAATACATGACGCCGTTGCCGCCATAGCCAAGCGCGTAATAGGCGTTCGGCAGGTCGGGCATGGCGGTGATGCGGGGCATCATGTCATGGCTGACATCGACCCAACCCCACCAGCTGTAATCAAGGTCGATCCCGCGCAGCGCCGGAAACTTGCGTGCCAGTCCCTCGCGCAGGCCCGCCAGATGGGCGGGGTTGTCGGCATCCTGCCCGGTGATCGCGGCGCGGGATCCGATCTGCACTCGGCCATCGGGCAAAAAGCGGTAATAGTGACGCAGGGTGCGGGTGTCGGTCAGGGGCGAAAAGACCTGAAAGCCGCAGGCGTCGCGTTCCGCCGGGGTCAGTTTCCGCGTGACGATGGAATTCGACATGATCGGCATGATGCGGTCGCGCAGGCGCGGATGCAGGCCGCGCGGGGCATATCCCGCCGTCGCCACCGCCACCGCCCGCGCCCGCACCGTGCCGCCGGGGGTGCGCAGATGGTGGACGCCGTTCTTTGTCTCCCAGCCTTCGACCGGGCTGTCGGTATGGATCTTGGCGCCCAGTTCGCGGGCCGCGCGCATATAGCCGAAGGCGAGCTTGGCCGCGTGAATCGCGGTGCCGTCGGGTTCCCACATGGCGCCATGCGCCTCGTGGTCGCGCACGGCGGTTGCGTGCAGCTCGTCCCGGGTCAGCATCCGGGCGCCGTACCCGAAGGTTTCGCGCAAGAGCGCCGCCTCTTGCGCCAGTTTCGGCATCATCCAGCCCTTGTGGGCAATGTAGTAATGCCCGCCATCCTGCGGTTCGCAGTCGATGGCGTGATCGGCGATCAGCCCGCGGAACAGGTCGAAGGCCTCGGTCACCTCGGCATGCAGACCCTTGGCGGTTTCCAGCCCCCAGCGTTCGATCCATTGCGACCGCTTGAGCCGCCCGGAGGAGATCTGCGCCTGGCCGCCATTGCGGGTGGAGCAGCCATAGGCCACGCCATTCGCCTCCAGCACATGCGCCTTGATGCCGAATTCCTTGGCCAGATGCAGCGCGCAGGACAGGCCCGTATAGCCCGAGCCGATGACGACGACATCCACATCCATGTCGCCGGTCACCGGGCCGTCATCCTGCGGCGGCGGGCCGGCGGTGCCGATCCAGTAGGTCGGGGCATAGTCGGAACCCGCGCCGATGGAACGATCGGTGATCGGGTCATATTTGGGGTTGTAGGCGGCGCGTGCGCGCATGGGTGTCGTGCCTGGCATCGACGTTATTCCTGCAATGAATTTCGGGGGGTGGGATCAGCGCGTTTCGATCACGGGGCGCTGCTTTCGGAAGGCCTGTTTCATCACCAGCTTGCCGTCGCGCAGGGTGAAAAGATCGACGCCCTGCGCCTCGGTCCGGCGGCCCTCGGCATCGGTGCCGCGAAAGGTCCATTCCGACACGGCGCGGTCACCGCAGACGAAATGCCGGTGATCGGCCCATTCGGCATCGGGCATCGCGGTCCAGACGGCGGTGAAGGCGCGGGCGATGGCCTCGGCCCCGTCGATGCGGGTGCCAAAGACTTCGGGCCCGCCGACGGTGGTAAAGACGCAATCGGCCGCGAAATGGGTCATCACCGCGTCGATGTCATGCCGGTTGAAGGCGTCGAAGGTCGCCTTGAGGTCATCGGCGGTCAGGGTGCGGGTCATGGTCGGTCCTTTCAGATCAGTCTTCGGCATAGGGGACGATCAGCGTGGGCACCCGCGCGCGGCGCAGCACCCGTTTCGCCACCGTCCCGAGGAAGGTGAGGGAAATGCCATGGGCATGGCTGCCCATGAGGATCATGTCGGCGGGCAGGCTTTGCGCCCGCTTCAGGATGGCTTCGGCGGCAAAGCCCTCGATCAGTTCGATGTCATCGACCAGATCGCGCAGGGCCTGTTCGTCCTGCGGCATGGCGGCCCAGAAGGCCTCTTGCCGTTCCAGCAGGATCTGCCGGGTCGTCTCGGCCCGGCGGGTCATCGCCAGGCGCCGGGCCTCGGGATCCTGCATGAAAAGCTGGATGGTCAGCCGGGCCTCGTCGCTCATCGGTTCGATGGCGTGCAGGACATGCAGCCGCGCGTTCAAGGCCGCCGCCAAGCCGACCGCATGGCGGAACGCATAGGCCGAGGTATTGGACAGATCCGTCGCGTAGAGGATGGTGCGGATGGGTTTCAGCATCTCAATACCCCATGATCCTGGGCAGCCAGAGCGCGATATCGGGGAAGGCCGCGATGACAGCGATCATGGCCGTGCTGGCAAAGGCGAAGGGCAGGGCGCGCATCGAGATTTCCTCGATCGAGACATTGGAGATGCCCGAGGCGATGAACAGGTTTTCGCCCAGGGGCGGGGTCTGGAACCCGACCGACAGGGTGCAGATCATCACGATGCCGAAATGGATCGGGTCGATGCCCACCGAATAGGCGACAGGCAGCATGACCGGCACCAGGATCATGATCGCGGCCAGCGTTTCCATGAACATGCCCACGAACAGCAGGAAGACGATGATCAGCGCCCAGATCACGGCGATATTCTGCGTGAAGGACAGCATGGCCGAGGCGATATGCGCGGGGATCTGGTTTTCGACCAGGATGCGGCCAAAGATGGTCGCGGTGAACAGCACCAGCAGCACGCGCCCGGTCAGCCAGGTCGTTGCCTCCAATGCGCGCATCACCTCTTTCACGCGGATTTCGCGGTAGATGAAGATGCCCACGATCAGCGTGTAGAAGATCGCGACGATGGCCGCCTCGGTCGGGGTAAAGAACCCGGCATAGATGCCCCCCAGGATCACCACCGGCGCCATCAGCGACCAGAAACCCTTGTAGCAGGCCTCAAGGATATGGCGCAGCGACAGCGGCTCGCTTCCGCCGCGATAGCCGGCGGCGCGGCAGCGGATGTAGTTCATCACCAGCAACCCCGACGCCATGAGGAAGCCCGGCAGGAAGCCCGCGATGAACAGTTTGGAAATCGACACGGTCTGAAAGGCGCCGAATTTCTCCACCGCTTCGGCCGGGGGCTGCATGCCCATGGCCGAGATGCCGAAGATCACCATGGGGATCGAAGGCGGGATCACGATGCCCAACCCGCCCGAGGCGGCGGTGACGGCGGCGCCATAGCCCCGCGCATACCCGGCCCGCGCCATGGCGGGGATCATCAGCATCCCGACCGCCGCCGTGGTGGCGGGGCCAGATCCCGAGATCGCGCCGAAGAACAGGCAGGCCATGACCGTGGCGGCCGAGATACCGCCGGTGAACGGCCCGGCCAGGCTTTCCGCCACCGTGATCAGCCGGCGGGAAATGCCCGCCGCCTCCATCAACGCGCCGGCCAGGATGAAGGCAGGCAGCGCCATCAGCGGAAAGGCCCCGACCGACGAAAAGGCGATCTGCACCATCTTGATCGGGTTGTCGCCCAGATACCACATCGCCGCCAGCGCCGAGACGCCCAGCCCGACCGAGATCGGCGCGCCCAAGAGCAGCAGGAAAAAGAAGGTGCCGAACAGAACGAGAATGATCTGGCTATCCATCACGCCGCCCCCGCCTTGGCCGCATCGGCGGCGATGGCGTCAAGATCGACCTGATCGGGGTCGCGCGGGTCGATGCCCAGCACGAGCTTCATGTAATTCACCTGAAGGATGCGCAGCGTCATCAGACCAAAGGCGATCGGCAGCACCAGCATGACATAGCGCATCGGCCAGCCCAGGGTCTGCGCCCGCACAAAGGGTTTCAGCAGGCCCAGATATTCGATGGCATACCAGACGAAGACCAGGTTGAAGCCGACCCAGAACAGGTCGCCCGCGGCCTCGACCCAGCGGGCCACGCGGCGGGGCAGGCGGTTCACATGGAAGGACACGCGGTTATGCGCATACATCCGCGCGGCATAGCTGGCGCCGAAATAGGCGAACCAGACGAACATGAAGACCGACAGTTCCTCGATCCAGGTGATCGAATTGCCAAAGACCGAGCGGGACACGATCTGGATGAACAGAAGGCAGACGAAGGCAGCCAGCAGAACCTGGCAGATATAGCTTTCCAGCTTGTCGAGATGTCGCCAGAAGGGGTGCATGGGGCATTCCTTTGGGCTGAGGGCGGACAGGACCGGGGCCGACGGGCGGCCCCGGCGCGGGCATCATTCGACCGTGGGCCGGCCCAGCGATTGCAGCACCCCGTTCAGCACCTCTTTCCCGCCGATGCTGTCATAGAATTTCGGCCAGACCGTCGTGGTGGCGAGGTCGATGAATTCCTTTTCTCCATCGGCGGGATCCGCGATTTCCATGCCCTTGGCGGCCAGTTGTTCCTTGATCGACGCCTCTTGCGCGCGCAGGAATTGCCCCGAGGCAAGCGTCGCATCGCGACCGGCCTCCAGCACCGCCGCCTGTTCCTCGGCCGAGAGCGACTGGAACACCTGTTCCGACACGATCAGCGGTTCGATGGAAAAGATGTAGCGGATGTTGGTGACGTATTTCTGCACTTCGTCGAACTTCATCGCGAAGACGGTCATGTAGGGGTTGTCCTGCCCGTCCACGACCTTTTGTTGCAGCGCGGCAAAGGTTTCCGACCAGGCCATCGGCGTGGGGTTGATGCCCCAGGACTTGTAGGTCTCGATCATGATCTCGTTCTTGGGAACGCGGATCACGAGATCCTTGAGATCGGCGACCGTGGTGACGGGATGTTTGGAGTTGGTCAGCACGCGGAAGCCCGAATAGGCCCAGCCGATGATGCGCACGCCGGCATCCTCGACCGTGCGGTCCACCATCTGCTGACCGATCTCGCCCTGGGTGATCTTTTCCGCATCCTCAAGCGACAGGATGACATAGGGCAGGGTCAGCGTGCCGACCGAGGGCGAAAACGGCGTGATGTTGTTGATCGCCAGGATCGAGAAATCCAGCGTGCCGGTGGCGGCGGCGGTGACGGTATCCTGTTCGTCGCCCAGCTGACCGTTCAGGAACAGCTTGGCCGTATGCGCACCGGCCGATTTCGCCTCCAGCGCCTTGACGAAGGCGAGGCCAAGCGCCTCTTGCGTGCCGCCGGCGCCATCGCCCACGGCGATGCGAAATTCCCGCGCGGCGGCGGGCATGGCGCTGGCCAGCAGCATGGCAAGGACGGTCGCGCGCCGCAGCGCCCGGAAAGAATGGAACATTGTAAACTCCCTGATTTCCCGACTCTGACGGCCGGACTGCGGCAGGTTGTCACGTTGCGCGGGTCATGGTTATATCCAGTTGAAAACAAGAATAGGTCCAGATTCGATGAGCCTGACCGGACAGATCTCGGCCGAAATGTTCTTTGTGGACCGGCTGCGCCCCGAACCGTTGCAGATGCAGCTGGCGGCCTCGATCATCTCGGCGATCCTTGACACACGGGCGCAGCCGGGCACGCGGATGCCCTCGACCCGGGCGCTGGCGGCGCATCTGGGCATTTCGCGCCTGACCGTCACGCTGGTCTATCAGGAGCTGGCCGCGCAGGGCTATCTGACCAGCCTGCCGCGATCGGGCTTTGCGATTTCGGAAAAGGTGCCGCATCGCCGGCTGGATCAGGCCGATCCCGCCCCGACGGTGCAGGTGGACTGGGCCGCGCGCCTGCCCGACCTGACCAGCCGCCGGCAGATCCACAAACCGCTCGACTGGCGCAGCTATCCCTATCCGTTCATCTATGGTCAGGCCGATCCGCGCCTGTTCAACCATGTCGCCTGGCGCGACTGCGCGCGCCGGGCCCTGGGCGCGCGCGAATTTGCCGAACTGGCGGATGACCGGCTGACGCAGGATGACCCGGTGCTGGTGGATTACATCTGCCGCAACACCCTGCCGCGCCGGGGCATCCGCGCCCGGCCCCAGGAGGTGTTGATCACGCTGGGTGCGCAGAACGCACTATGGATCGCCATTCGTCTGCTGGCGCGGCAAGACCGGATGGCGGTGATGGAAGACCCCGGCTTCCCCGATTTCGCCGAGACGCTGCGCCTGCATGGCATGCCGATTCATTATGGCCGCAGCGACGCCGAGGGGCTTGATCCCGCGGACCTGCCGGCGACCACCGGGCTGGTGCTGGTGACCCCCAGCCACAGCATTCCCGCCGGGTTGACCATGACGCTGGAGCGGCGCAACGCCCTGCTGGCGGCGGCGCAGGCGGGGGATTTCATTGTGATCGAGGACGATTACGATTTCGAGATGAGCTTTCTGGAACCGCCCTCGCCCTCGCTCAAGTCGCTCGACCGGGCGGGGCGGGTGATCTATGTCGGCAGCTTTTCCAAATCGCTGTTTCCGGGGCTGCGCATCGGGTATCTGGTCGGGCCGGAGCCGTTCATCCGGCAGGCGCGCGCCTTGCGGGCCATGATGTTGCGCCACGCGCCGGCGCATATGCAGCGCGTCACCGGCTATTTCCTCGCGCTTGGGCATTACGACGCGCATATGGTGCGGCGGCGCGAGGTCTTTCGCAAACGGCGCGAGACGATGGTGGCCGCGCTGGCCGAAACGCCGGTGCAGATCGTCGGTGCCGCGAAACATGGCGGATCGAGCCTGTGGGTCGCCGCCCCCGAAGGGGTGGATAGCGGCGCTCTGGCGCGGGCGCTGCGTGATCAGGGCGTGCTGATCGAGCCGGGCCATCCGTTCTATCGCAGCCCGCCGGCGGTGTGCCAGACGTTCCGTCTGGGTTATGCGTCGATTGCCGACGGCGCCATCGCCGAGGGCATCGCCCGGATCGGCCGCATGGCGGCGCAGCTTGCCCGCGAAAGTTGAACGCCGCCGGCCCCGCTGGCCCTTGGCGCGCCCGTGAAAATCGGACAGGGTGCAAGGGTCGCGCCATGGGGGTTTGCCTTGCGTCATCTGGTCCGTTTCGTTCTTGTCCTGACTGTGCTGACCGGCTGTGCCCAGCGCGGCACCGTCACGCTGGATCCCGATGCCGCGAAGGTCGGCGCGGTGCAGCAGATCTATGTCGGCACCACCCGCGAGATCGACCCGGCCACCGGGCGCTTTGGCAATGGCCGTTCCGAGGCCGAGCAGTTCGCGCGCTTTGCCGTCTCGGTTCCGCCGGAACGGCAGTTGGGCAGCATCGTCTTTCCGCGCCGCCATGGCAGGCCCGATCCGCGCCGCGATTTTCTGACGACCGAGGCGGTGATGCAGCCCGGCCCCGCCGCCTTTCGCGCCGATCTTGCCGCCGGCCTGCGCCGGTTGCCCAAGGGCAAGCGCGACGCGGTGATCTATGTTCACGGCTTCAACAACACCTTTGCCGAAGGGCTGTATCGCATCGCGCAACTGTCGCATGACCTGGAAATGCCGGGCGTGACGCTGCATTACAGCTGGCCCTCGGCGGGCAATCCGCTGGGCTATGTGGCGGATCGGGACAGTTCGATGTTTGCCCGCGACGGGCTGGAGACGCTGATCCGCGAGACCGCTGCGGCGGGGGCGGAACAGATCGTGCTGGTCGCGCATTCGATGGGTTCGGCCCTGACGATGGAAACGCTGCGCCAGATCGCCATCCGCGGCGACACAAGGCTGAAAAGCCGGATCGCCGGGGTCATGCTGATCTCGCCCGATATCGACGTGGATCTGTTCCGTATGCAGGCCCGCGCCTATGGGCCGCTGCCGCAGCCGTTTCTCATCTTCGGATCGGATCGCGATTCCCTGCTGAACCTGTCGGCGCGGCTGACCGGGCAGCCGGAGCGGCTGGGCAATCTGGGCGATCTGAGCCGGGTGGCCGACCTGAAGGTGACCTTTGTCGATACCAAGGCCTTCAGCGCCGGCACCGGGCATTTCAATCTGGGCGACAACCCCGCGCTGCTGCAACTGATGGGCCGGGTGCAGGAGGTGAACGCCGCGTTTGGCGCCGATCAGCGCGGCCGGGTCGGGCTGCTGCCGGGGGTCGTGCTGACGGTGCAGAACGCCACGCAGATCGTGCTGGCCCCGGTGGGAGCGGTGGCGCAGGAGCTGACGCGCTAACCGCGCCGACGCAGATAGACGTAATAGGCGCCGGCGCCGCCATGGCGCAGATGCGCCTCGGTGACCTGCAACACGCAAGGCCCCAAGGGCGGCAGGCGCAGCCAATGCGGCACCTGATGTTTCAGCACGCCATAGCGCATGGGGATCGGGCCGTGATCCGGCCCCTGCTTGCCCTTGCCAGTGATCACCAGCACCAGCCGCAACCCGCGCGACCAGGCGTTCAGGATGAAATGGATCAGTTCGGGATGTGCCTCGGACAGGGTCATGCCGTGCAGGTCGATCCGCGCCTCGGGGGCCAGCTTGCCGCGGATCATCCGGGCGTGGTTCTTGCTGTCCATCAGGACCGGCGCGGCGGTCAGCCGTTCGGTCAGGCCGGGCTGGGTCTCGACCCCCGATTTCGGGGTGCTGCGTTCGCCCACGCGAAAGCGGTTCAGCTTGGGCTCCGGCGGGGCAGGCGTGACCTCGGGCTTGTGAAAGCTGGCGGGGGTTTCCGGCTCTGGCAAGGGCGGGGCGGGATGCGCACCATGTATCGGCCGCAGCGTGCGCGCCACGGTCTGCCAAAGCTCTGCCTCCTCGGGCCGCAGGGATCGCCGGCGCGCCATGGCCTAGCCGTCCGGGTTCATCGCATAGGCGAGGTCGATCGGCAGCAGCACCAGCATCCGCCCGCCATCCTTGACCGTGCCCGCATCCTCGCCGGCATCTGCGCCAGTGCCGAAAAAGATGTCGGCGCGTTGCGCGCCCTTGATCGCGCCGCCGGTATCCTGCGCGACCATCAATTGCCGCAAGGGGCGGCGGCCGTCCTTTTCGATCCAGATCGGGGCGCCCAGCGGATTGTAGCGCGGATCCACGGCCAGCGACCGCATCCCGGTGATCGACCGACCCATGGCACCGATTGGCCCCTTGTCCTGCGCCAGATCGGGCAGGCGGCGGAAAAACACATAAGAGGGGTTGTGATCCAGCACGGCATGGCCCGGCCCCGGATTGGCCCGCACCCAGGACCGGATCGACTGCGCCGAGACCTGATCGGGCGTATGGGTGCCACGGCGCACCATTTCCTGCCCGACAGAGCGGTAGGCATGGCCGTTCTTGCCGGCATAGCCCACGCGCATCATGCGGCCATCGGGCAGGCGAATGCGCCCCGAACCCTGCACATGCAGGAAGAACACCTCGACCGGATCGTCGAGCCAGGCAAGTTCCAGCCCACGCCCGGAAATCGCGCCGCCTTCGATCTGGGCGCGGGAATAATAGACCATCCCCTCTTTCAGCTCGGGCGGGCGGGCGTAGATCGGAAAGCGAAAGCGCGCGGTGCGATAGGGCGATCCGTCCAGCACGGGTTCGTAATAGCCGGTGAACAGCGCCGGCGGATTGCCGATCAACACCGGGCGATAGAACATCTCGAAATAGGCGCGGGCGCTTTCGGGGCTGTCGCCGGCATCGCGGGCCAGCGCGCAAAGCGGCGCCCAGGCCGGATCCTTGAGCAAGTCGCAGGTGACCAGAAAGGCCCTGAGCGCGGGACGCGGGTCATCCTCATTCCAGGCGTCCAGTTCCTCGAAGGTCATGACCTGCGCCCGAACGGGTTCGGGCGCGGTCATGAACAGGGCCAGAAGCGCGAGGACCAGCCGCATCGGCGCCTCATTCCCCGGTGGCCACAAGCTGCCAGTTGGGATCGCTGCTGCCCATCACGCGGCCAAAGGTCCAGATATCGCGCTGGCGCTTGACCTCGGTCGCGGAGCCTTCGATGACCTCGCCGGACTTGTCGCGCACGATGCTGGTCAATTCGCCCCCGAAACGGATCGTCACCTCGGCCTCGCGCGTGGCGGGGTCGAAGCTGGCCGATTGCAGGGTCAGTTCGCGCAGGCCCACGAAATTCGCCTCGACCGTCAGGCCCTGCGCCTCGCGCGCGGCGATGGCGGCGGCAAAGCTTTCATGCACCTCGGGCGCGAGGAAGGGACGCACCGCCGCTAGGTCGCCGCGTTCGAAGGCCATGAGGATCATCTCATAGGCGCCACGCGCCCCTTGCAGGAAGGTGTTGACGGAAAAGCCCGGCTCGACCTGCTTCATCGCGGCCAAAGCGCGGGCCGTATCGGAACCTTCGGCGGCGTGGTCGGTGATGTCGAGATCCGGGCCGCCCTCGATCACCTCGAACTGGCGGGTGACGGGTTTCGGATCGGCCGGTTGCGGCGGTTTCTCGAACCCCTCGCGGCTGCCCAGCACCGAACGCAGCTTGAGGATGAGGAAGACCGCGATCCCCGCAAGCACGAGAAGTTGGATCAGGGCGTCGTTCATGCGGACCTCGGGCAGAGACAGGGAGGAGGGAGTGGTAAGAAGGGCCTTGAGCCCCTATGTAGGCAAGGGGTGTGGACAAGTCCACCTTGGGAAACGCGGAGAAAGCGAAGATGCGGCTGTTTGGCCCGATGATCGTGCTGATGCTGGTCGAAATTGCCCTTTTCATCACCGTGGGCGGCAAGATCGGGCTGCTGGCTTCGCTGGCGGTGATCGGTGGCACGGCCTTGCTGGGCGGCGTGGTGCTGCGCCGGTCGGGCGAGCGGATCGCGCTGGATCTGCGGTCGACCATGAGCGGGGCGCAGGTGGCGGCGGCTGGCGGGCATGGGCTGACCATGCTGGCCGGTGTGCTGCTGATCCTGCCGGGTTTTCTGGGCGATCTGCTGGGGCTGATCCTGCTGTTGCCGCCGGTGCGACATCTGATCGCGCGCCAGGTGGCGCGGCGGGTGCAGGTGCGGACCGGCTTTGGCATGGACCGGCAACAGGATGTGGTGATCGACGGCGAATTCATCGAACTGGACCCCGAGAATGTGCCGCCGCGCGGCCCCTCGGGCTGGACGCGGCATTGAGGCCGCGCGCCCCGGCTGCTAGACAAGGCCCAGATTGGGCCGATTGGCGGGAGTAAAGAGATGGCAGAAGAAAACGGGGCGGCCGCGCCGCAGGTGAAGATGAGCGTGCTGGCGCAGTTCGTGCGCGACATGTCGTTTGAAAATGTGGTGGCGCAAAAGGGCCTGAACGGCGCCGATGTGCAGCCCGATGTGCAGGTCGCGGTCAGTCTGGATGCGCGCAAGCGCGCCGTGGAAAACCAGTATGAGGTGCTGAACAAGTTCCGCATCACCTCCAAGAACAAAGGAAATGGCGATACGCTGTTCCTGCTGGAGCTGGAATATGGCGGCATCTTCCATGTCGAGGGCGTGCCGGACGAACAGCTGCATCCGTTCCTGCTGATCGAATGCCCGCGTCTGCTGTTCCCGTTCATCCGTCGCATCATCTCGGATGTGACGCGCGATGGCGGCTTCCCGCCGCTGAACATCGACACGGTGGATTATCTGGCGCTCTACCGGCAAGAGCTGGCGCGTCGCGCGCAGGCCCAGCAGGCCGAAGCGCAGCCGGTGCAATAAGCCCGGTCTACTGGCGTTTCAACCAGATTGCGCCGTCGCCCAGCTTGGCCACAAAGGCCTCATGGGCGGCGGCTTCCTCGGCCGTAAGCCGGCTGGGAAGGGGCGCGGGGCGCGGCATGGGCCGCCAGGTTGCATCGGCCTGCGCCTGATTGCGCTGCGGCGTGGCCTGAGCCGCGGACAGGACCAGACCGGGCTGCCGCCCACCGATCAGTTCCAGATAGACCTCTGCCAGAATCTCGCTATCGAGCAGCGCGCCATGCTTTTCACGCATCGAATTGTCGATGCCAAAACGGCGGCACAAAGCATCGAGCGAGGCCGGAGAGCCGGGAAACTTGCTGCGCGCGATCATCAGCGTGTCAATCGCGCGGTCATTCGGGATCTGCGGAAAGCCATGCACGCGCAATTCCCAGTTCAGGAATTTCATGTCGAAGCTGGCATTGTGGATGACCAGCTTTGCCTCGCCGATGAAATCGAGGAAATTCTGCGCCTCATGCTTGAACAGCGGCTTGTCGCGCAGGAAATCGTCGCCCAGGCCATGCACCTCGAACGCCTCTTTCGGCATGGCGCGTTCGGGGTTGAGATAGACGTGAAAGGTCTGGCCGGTGGGCATGTGGTTGAACAGCTCCACCGCGCCGATTTCTACGATGCGGTGCCCCTCGGAGGGTTCAAAGCCGGTGGTTTCGGTATCCAGCACGATTTCACGCATGGCGGCCCTCGCGGATATAGGCGATCAGCGCGGCCACGGCGGCCTCGACCGCCGGCAGGCTGAGCGTTTCGATGATATGGGTGGCGCGGGCGCGTTTGTCGCGGTCGGGCATCTGGCGCGACAGGATCAGCGCCAATTGCGCCTCGGTCATGCCGGGGCGGGCCAGCACGCGGCGGCGTTGCAGATCGGCGGGCGCGGTGACCAGAAGGGTCGCGTCCATCTCGGCCTCGGTGCCTTTTTCAAACAGCAGCGGAATGTCGAAAACCGCAATGTCAGAGACGGTTTCGGCCAGAAACTGCGCCCGATCAGCAGCAACCAGCGGATGCACGATCGCTTCCAGCACGGCAAGCTGTTCGGGGTCTTGCGCGAGCAGGGCGCGCAGCGCAGCGCGCGACACCGCGCCCCCCTCGATCACGCCGGGAAGGGCCTGCGCCATCGGCCCGACCGCCGCACCCCCGGCAGCATAGAGCCGATGCACCGCGGCATCAGCATCCCAGACCGGAATGCCCGCAGCCTGAAAGAACCCCGCCGTGGTGGATTTGCCCATGCCGATGGAGCCGGTCAGGCCAAGGCGAAAGGCGGTCATGCCGACAGAACCACGCGGCGGGTTTCGTCATCCACCACGGGCTTGTGGCCGAACCAGCGTTCAAAGCCGGGCACGGCCTGATGCAGCAACATGCCCAGACCATCGACGATGCGGGCGCCGCGTTCCTCGGCCTCGATCAGGAACTGGGTTTTCAGCGGTGTATAGACGATATCGGTGGCCAGCGCCCCACGCTGGAGCGCATCGAGCGGCACGGTGAAATCGGCCTTGCCGGTCATGCCAAGCGAGGTGGTGTTGATGACCGTTGCCGCGCCTTCCAGCATGGCGCCGGCCTGCGTCCAGTCATGCACGACGACGCGGGCGCCGAAATCCTTGCGAAATGCCTCGGCCCGCAGACGGGTGCGGTTGGCGATCCGCACCTCGGGCACGCCGACCTCCAGCAGGGCGGCGACGACTGCCCGCGCGGCCCCGCCAGCCCCCAGCACGGCGGCCGGCCCTTCGGCAGGGCGCCAGTCAGGCGCGTTCTGGCGCAGGTTGGCGATGAAGCCCAGGCCGTCGGTATTATCGGCGTGGATCTTGCCATCCTTGCGGAAAATCACCGTATTCGCCGCCCCGATCAGCGCCGCACGATCGGTCACGATATCGGCGATACGCAGCAGGTTTTCCTTGTGCGGCAGGGTGACGTTGACCCCGACAAAACCCATCCGGGGCAACATGCGCAGCGCAGATTCAAAATCGGCGGGCGCAATGTCGAGCGGCACATAATGACCCTTCAACCCATAGCGCCGCAGCCAGAACCCGTGCAGCGCCGGCGAGCGGCTATGCGCGACAGGGTGCCCGATCACACCAGCCAGCGGAATGCGCGGAAGATCGGTCATGTCTCGATGAACCCCCTCTGTTCCAGGTAGGCCAGCAGCGGCAGGAGCGGCAGGCCCAGAACGGTAAAGTAGTCGCCTTCGACCGAGGAGAAAAGGCGGATGCCTTCCTCCTCCAGCTTGTAGCCCCCGGCAGAGTGGCGCAGGCTGTCCCAGTTGCGCGTCAGATAGCCATCGAGCCAGGTTTCGGAAAAGCGGCGCATGGTCAGATCGACGCGGCCGACATGGCGCCAGATCGGTTCACCCTTGTCATAAAGAACCACGGCAGAGAGCAAGCGGTGGGTCTGCCCGCGCAGGAGAAGCAGCTGGTCGCGGGCCTCGGCCGGCGAGGCAGGCTTGCCAAAGGCGCGGCGGTCGAATTCCAGCACCTGATCGCAGCCCAGAACCAGGGCCTCGGGGTGCTTGTCGGCCAGCTTGCGGGCCTTCATCTCGGCCAGGGCATCGGCGATGTCACGGGGATGGGCGCCCTCTGCCTCCAGCGCGGCGCGGATGGATTCCTCATCAATGCGGGCGGGCAGGGCCGTGACGGTCAGCCCGGCATTGCGCAAGAGGGAAAGGCGCGTCTCGGACGCGGAGGCGAGCAAAAGGGGGCGCGACATCTGAGGGTGCTTCTGTGGAAAATCCTGCTTTGTTCCGTTGGCCGGAAATCTGGGTAACCCGGCCCACAGCCCGGGATGGCGGGATGGGAGCCGAGTTGTCAAGACAAGCGCGGAAGATGTCCACCTGTGGGCGGCCTGTCATGGCGGATGGGGAGGAGCGGTTGACCCACAGGGGCAGGAAAAACGGCGCGGGACAGAATTGCTGACCAAACTGAGTCCATGGTGTTGAATTTTATGAAATATTTGTGATGTCCGCGCTTTGGGTATGACGATCATCCGACAGTTATCCCCGGAATCTGGACTGTGGAGAACTCTGGGGGCCGGGCGGGATATCCGGTTATCCCCATGCCCTATCACATCATTTTCTTTCTTCTTTCTTTTATTCATAAGAAGGGAAGAACGAGGAAGGCGATGGAACCGATGGGCGATTTTCTGGCAAGCATTTACCCTTGGGTGAAGTTCCTGCATGTGATCTCGGTCATCAGCTGGATGGCGGGGCTGTTCTACCTGCCCCGGCTGTTTGTCTATCATGCAGAGCAGGTCGGGCAGGGGAATGCGACCGATACGCTGTTTCAGACGATGGAGCGGCGGTTGCTGAAGGCGATCATGAACCCGGCGATGATCGCGAGCTGGATCTTTGGCCTGGCGCTGGTGCAGACGCCGGGGATCGTGGACTGGACGATGGTCTGGCCCTGGACCAAGGCGGCAAGCGTGCTGGGGATGACCTGGTTTCACATGTGGCTGGCGGCACGGCGCAAGGATTTCGCCGGGGGGACCAATCTGCGCAGCGGCCGGACCTACCGGATGATGAACGAGGTGCCGACGATCCTGATGATCGTGATCGTGGCGTCGGTCATCGTGAAGTTCTGATTTTGTTGACTCGGGGCGGTGGCGCGCTTATGTGGGCGATTGAGCAGGGCCGTCCGGCCTGATGCCTTTCCCGATGACAGAATGATCCGGGCCCCCTGACGGGGCTTTCGTGGATGGACGATTTTCCCATGACCCTTGAGCGGCTGAACCTTTCCGATCTGAAAGCCAAGACCCCGGCGGAACTGCTGGCCATGGCCGAGGAGTGGGAGATCGAGAACGCGCCTTCCATGCGCAAGGGCGAGATGATGTTCTCGATCCTGAAAGAGCATGCCGAGGAAGGTTGGGAAATCGGCGGCGATGGCGTGCTGGAGGTGTTGCAGGACGGTTTCGGTTTTCTGCGCAGCCCCGAGGCGAACTATCTGCCCGGCCCGGATGATATCTATGTCAGCCCGGACATGATCCGCACCTTCAGCCTGCGCACCGGCGACACGATTGAAGGCGTGATCCAGGGCCCGCGGGACAATGAGCGTTATTTCAGCCTGGTGAAGGCGGAGCGGATCAATTTCGACGATCCCGAAAAGGCGCGCCACAAGGTGCATTTCGACAACCTCACGCCGCTTTACCCGAATGAGCGGCTGAAGATGGAAATCGACGATCCGACCATCAAGGATCGTTCGGCCCGGATCATTGATCTGGTCGCGCCGATCGGCAAGGGCCAGCGCGCGCTGATCGTGGCGCCGCCGCGCACCGGGAAAACCGTGCTGTTGCAGAACATCGCGCATTCGATCGAGGTCAATCACCCGGAATGCTATCTGATCGTGCTGCTGATCGACGAACGACCCGAGGAAGTGACGGACATGCAGCGCAGCGTGAAGGGCGAGGTTGTGTCCTCGACCTTTGACGAACCGGCGACGCGGCACGTTGCGGTGGCGGAGATGGTGATCGAAAAGGCCAAGCGGCTGGTCGAACACAAGCGCGATGTGGTGATCCTGCTGGATTCCATCACGCGACTGGGGCGCGCCTTCAACACCGTGGTGCCGTCGAGCGGCAAGGTGCTGACCGGCGGTGTGGATGCCAACGCGCTGCAACGGCCGAAGCGGTTCTTTGGTGCCGCGCGGAACATCGAGGAAGGTGGTTCACTGACCATCATCGCGACGGCGCTGATCGACACCGGCAGCCGGATGGATGAGGTGATCTTTGAAGAATTCAAGGGCACCGGCAACAGCGAGATCGTGCTGGACCGCAAGGTCGCCGACAAGCGGGTCTTCCCGGCGATGGACATCCTCAAATCCGGGACGCGGAAAGAGGATCTGCTGGTCGAGAAATCCGACCTGCAAAAGACCTATGTGCTGCGCCGCATCCTGAACCCGATGGGGACCACGGATGCGATCGAGTTCCTGATCGGGAAGTTGAAGCAGACCAAGACCAACGGCGAATTCTTCGACTCGATGAACAGCTGACAAGTTTCGGGGGCGGGACATGGACACCATCTTTGCCCTGGCGACGGCCCGGGGCCGGGCGGGCGTTTCTGTCATCCGGCTCTCGGGGCCCTTGGCACATCAGACGGCGCAGCGGCTGACCGGGCGGGATTTGCCCGGCCCGCGTCAGGCGGCGTTGCGGCGGTTTTCCTGGCAGGGCGAGGTGCTGGACGAGGGGCTTTTGCTGATCTTCGGTGCGGGTGAGAGCTTTACCGGCGAGGAGGTCGCGGAGTTTCAGCTGCATGGCTCGATGGCCATTGTGGCGGCTCTGCTGCGGCTTTTGTCTGGCATGCCGGGCTTGCGGCTGGCGGAGGCGGGCGAGTTTACGCGCCGAGCGATGGAGAATGGCCGGCTGGATCTGTCGCAGGTCGAGGGTCTGGCCGATCTGATCGACGCAGAGACCGAGGCCCAGCGGCGGCAGGCGATGCGGGTATTTTCCGGCGCGATCGGGAAGCGGATCGAGCTATGGCGGCCCAAGCTCTTGCGGGCGGCCGCGCTGCTGGAGGCGGTGATTGACTTCGTCGAGGAAGATGTTCCTGTCGATGTGACGCCCGAGGTGCGCGGCCTGGTGCGCGATCTTCTGACGGATTTGCGCCGTGAAGTGGCGGGAGCACCCATGGCCGAGCGGATCCGTGAAGGATTCGAAGTGGCGATCCTTGGAGCGCCAAATGTCGGAAAATCTAGTCTTTTGAATATGTTGTCTGGCAGGGACGTGGCTATCACCTCTGAAATTGCGGGCACGACGCGGGATGTGATCGAGGTTCGGATGGATCTTGCCGGGCTGCCGGTGACTCTTTTGGATACCGCGGGTGTGCGCGACACCGAGGACCGGATCGAGGCGATTGGCGTGGAGCGGGCACTGGCGCGGGGGCGGGTGGCCGATCTGCGGATCATCCTGCTGGACGATCCTGCGGATCCCTTGCCGGTCGAGCCGGGCGAGGATGATCTTGTCGTGATCGGTAAGGCGGACCTGCGGCGGTTTGAGAATTGCCGCATGATCTCGGCCCGGACGGGCGAGGGTATCGAGGCGCTGATCGGTGAAGTTGGCGCCGTTCTGGCGCGGCGGAGCCTGGGTTCGGGTAGTCTGGTGCGAGAGCGGCATCGCCTGGCGGCAATTCAGGCGATTCAGGCTTTGGAATCGGCGCAGGATGAGCTAGACGGCGGGGCAGAGAGACTCGAGCTGGCGGCCGAGGAATTGCGCCGTGCGATTCGGGCGCTGGATTCTCTGGTTGGCCGGATTGGTGTCGAGGATGTGCTGGGCGAGATCTTCGCCTCGTTCTGCATCGGCAAGTAGGAGCGTTTCACGTGAAACATTTTGATGTCATCGTCATCGGCGGCGGGCATGCCGGATGTGAGGCAGCAGCGGCGGCGGCGCGGATGGGTGTGCAGACCGCGCTGATTACGCTGCGACGTGAAGATCTGGGGACGATGTCCTGCAATCCCGCGATTGGCGGGTTGGGCAAGGGACATCTGGTGCGCGAGATCGACGCTTTGGACGGCGTCATGGGTCTGGTCGCGGATCAGGCGGGCATACAATTCCGGCTGCTGAACCGGCGAAAAGGGCCGGCGGTGCAGGGGCCGCGCGCGCAGGCAGATCGCAAGCTTTACCGGGCCGCCATGACGGCGGCACTGGATGCCGAGCCGACATTGACGGTGCTGGAGGCCGAGGTTGCCGATCTGCTGTTTGATGGCGACCAGGTGCGTGGCGTGCGGCTGGCCGATGGGGCGGAGGTCCTGGCGCAGGCAGTGATCCTGACAGCGGGCACCTTCTTGAACGGGATCATCCATATCGGGGATGTGCGACATTCGGCCGGGCGGATGGGGGACAGGCCCTCGATCTCGCTCGCGCAGCGTCTGGCGGAGATGGGCTTGCCGCGCGGGCGCCTGAAGACGGGAACGCCGCCGCGGCTGGATGGGCGGACGATCCGCTGGGAGGGGCTGGAGAGGCAGGACGGGGATGAGACGCCGACCATGTTCTCATTCCTCAATCGTGGCGGGCCGGTGGCGCGCCAGATCAGCTGCGGCATCACGCATACGAATACCCGCACGCATGACATCATTCGCGAGAACCTGTCGCGTTCCGCCATGTATGGCGGGCATATCGAAGGGGTCGGGCCGCGCTATTGCCCGTCGATCGAAGACAAGGTCGTGCGCTTTGCCGAGAAGGAAAGCCATCAGGTATTCTTGGAGCCCGAGGGGCTTGATGACCACACTGTCTATCCCAACGGGATTTCGAGTTCGTTGCCGGTAGAGGTGCAGGAAGCTTATGTCCGTTCGATCGAGGGGCTGGAGGCGGTGACGATCCTGCAGCCGGCCTATGCGATCGAGTATGATTATTTTGACCCCCGCGGGCTGACGGAGACGCTGGAAAGCAAGCGTTTCAAGGGGCTGTATCTCGCCGGGCAGATCAATGGCACGACGGGGTATGAAGAGGCAGCGGCGCAGGGCTTGGTGGCGGCGTTGAATGCCGCGTCTGGGGTCCTGGGGCGCGATCGGATCGTGTTCAGCCGCACCGATAGCTATATCGGGGTGATGATCGACGATCTGATCACCTTTGGTGTGTCGGAGCCCTATCGAATGTTCACCTCGCGTGCTGAATATCGTCTGACGATTCGCGCAGATAATGCCGATCAGCGGCTGACACCTTTTGGTGCGGCGCGGGGATGTGTGCGGGAGGGGCGCCGCCAAGCCTTTGACGCGAAGATGGAGGCGCTGTCGCGTGGACGTGAAGCGCTTGCTGCGATTTCGTTCACCCCGAAACAGGCACGGGAACTGGGCATCGAGGTCAGCCAGGACGGCGGGCGGCGCAGTGCGCTTGATGTACTGACCTTTCCGGATGCGAGCGTGGATATGTTCGATACCCATGCTGCCGAATTCGCCGCGCTTTCCCCGCTGATGCGGGAGCAAGTCCGTAACGATGCGCTTTATGCGCGGTTTGCTGAACGGCAATCGGTGGATATCGCCGCGTTGCGCAAGGATGAGGCGACCCTCATTCCTGCTGATTTCGACTATGCTGCGCTTTCGGGTTTGTCCGGGGAGTTGACGCAAAAGCTCGTGCGGCAGCGACCCACGACGTTGGCGCAGGCGGGACGGATCGAAGGGATGACGCCGGCGGCGCTTGTGCTGATCCTGGCGCATATTCGTCGCGGTCAAAGGAATGTGGCCGCAGGATGACGATTGAAGGCATGAATGTTTCACGTGAAACACAGGAGAAACTGGCGCTCTATGTTGATCTGCTGACCAAGTGGACCGCCCGTATCAATCTGATTTCCAAATCCACAATCCCGGATATTTGGGAACGGCATATAAAGGATTCACTGCAACTCGCGCGCTTTTTGACGCCTGAACAGCGTGTATGGGCTGATATTGGCTCTGGTGGTGGCCTTCCAGGGCTGGTTCTGGCGATTGCTGCGCTGGAGCTCGCGCCTGATCTGTCATTTGATCTGGTCGAGGTGGACCAGCGCAAGGCGACATTCCTGCGTGAGGTTGCGCGTCAGGTTGGGCTGCCGGTCCGGGTGCATGCCAGCAAGATCGAGCAACTTGCGCCGCTACAGGCTGATGTTCTGTCGGCGCGGGCCCTTGCGCCTTTGGCCGAGCTTTGCGTACATGCCGCCAGGCATCTTGCGCCGCATGGAATGGCGATTTTTCCGAAAGGCGGAAACTACCTGAGTGAAATTGAACAGGCGCGGCAAAATTGGGATTTCCATATCCAGCAGCAGCCAAGTACAACCCTGTCCGAAGCCCGTATTCTGGTTCTGAGCAATATCCATCATGTCTGATCCCTCGCGCCCGCCGCTGCCCAAGATCATCGCCATCACCAATCAGAAGGGCGGCGTCGGCAAGACCACCACCGCGATCAATCTGGCCGCGGGTTTTGCCGAGCTTGGCGCGCGGGTGCTGATCGTCGATCTCGATCCGCAGGGGAATGCTTCTACGGGCCTGGGCGTGGAGCCAGCATCGCGTCAGGTGACCAGCTACGATGTTTTGCTTGAGGATCTGCCGATCGACGAGGCGATACAGCCGACAGTCGTCCCCAATCTGTGGATTTGCCCAGCCAATGCCGATCTGGCCTCTGCCGATATCGAGCTTGTCGCGAATGAAAAGCGGAGCTTTTTGCTGCATGACGCCCTGCGCGATGTTAAGATTGACGCACTCGGGCTGGATTATGTGCTTCTGGACTGCCCGCCTTCGCTCAGCCTTCTGACGGTGAACGCGCTTTGCGCGGCGCATTCCGTGCTGATCCCGCTTCAGGCGGAGTTCTTTGCGCTAGAGGGGCTATCGCAACTCATGCTCACCATTCGCACGGTGCGGGAGGGCGCAAATCCTGGTCTTCGGATCGAGGGTGTGGTGCTGACCATGTATGATGGGCGCAATAACCTGTCGCAACAGGTGGAGCGGGATGTGCGCCAGACGCTCGGGTCGCTGGTTTTCGATACGATCATCCCGCGCAACGTTCGCGTCAGTGAGGCGCCGTCCTTTGCGCTGCCGGTGCTGTCTTACGATGCGGCCTCGAAAGGGAGCGAGGCCTATCGCGGCCTTGCATTGGAAATTGCCACGCGCAATGGTTTCCGCGCGAGTTCGGCTGAAAGGAAATGAGCATGGAGCGCAAGTCGGATCGGCGGGGCCTGGGGCGCGGGCTTTCTGCGCTGATGGCGGATATCAATCTCGACAGTGCCCCCGCTGACACCGGGGCGGCCGCTGCCGGGCGACCCAAACGCGACATGATGCCGGTCGAAAAGCTGGAGGCCAATCCAGCGCAGCCTCGGCGGCGTTTCTCTGACGATGATCTGCGCGACCTTGCCGATTCCATCCGCCTGAAGGGTGTCTTGCAGCCGCTGATCGTGCGGCCGATGGCCGGGCGTGATGGTATTTTTGAGATCGTGGCGGGCGAACGCCGTTGGCGGGCCGCGCAGATCGCACAGGTGCATGAGGTGCCGGTCGTCGTGCGTGATTTCGACGATGGCGAAGTGCTTGAGGTAGCGATCATCGAGAATATCCAGCGCGCCGATCTGGACCCGATCGAGGAGGCGCTGGCCTTCCGACAGCTGATGGATCGTTTCGGCCATACGCAGGAAAAGCTGGCCGAGGCCCTTTCCAAGAGCCGGAGCTATATCGCGAACCTTCTGCGTTTGCTCGCTCTTCCCGATGAAGTGCGCGAGATGGTGTCGGATGGTCGCCTGTCTGCGGGCCACGCGCGGGCGTTGATCACTGTGCAGGATCCGATCGAAATGGCGCGGCGCGTCGTTGAGAGGGGGCTTTCGGTGCGCGAGACTGAGGCGATGGTGCGGGCTCTGTCGGATCGACCTGAGCCAGTGAAGCGCGCGCGTAGCGCTGTTGCAAATCAGGAAGTTGATGCCGATACCCGTGCGCTCCAGCATGATCTGTCCGCCAATCTCAACATGTCCGTCACCATCCGGCATGAACCGGGTGGTGAGGTAGGAATCCTCAGCATTCGCTACAATACGCTTGAGGATCTGGATTTCCTGTGTCAGGCACTGTCCGTTGCCAAGCGCGACATGTTCTAGAGCTACAGCGCCTCGACGAGCTTCAACAGAACAGCATTGAGCAGCGGACGGCCCTTCGGGGTCGTGCGCAGCCGATCTTCGGTATGTTCCACCATGCCGAGTGCGGTCAGCTCCGCGACGATATCAGAGCTCGTGGTCAGGCCGGTCAGTCGTTGCAGCCGACCCAGCGGAACACCCTCTCTGAGCCGCAGACCCATGAGCAGAAATTCCGTGGCGATATCCTGCGCCGAGAGCGTGTGATCCCGGTCTTCCAACCGGCCCGCGCTGGCCGCAGACAGCCAGCCGGCTGGATCGCGCGCGGCAGCAGTCGCGATTCGCGCATCTTTCAGCGTCACCCTGCCATGTGCGCCCGGGCCGATACCAATGAAATCTCCGGATTTCCAATAGATCTGGTTGTGCCGCGATTCCGCCCCCTCGCGCGCATGGTTGGAGATTTCATAGGCCGGCATCCCGGCGGCCTCGCAAAGTTCCTGGGTCAGGTCGTGGAAGTCTGCCCCAAGGTCTTCGCTCGGCAGGCCCGGCAACAATCCGCGCCGAAAGCGTTCATTGAAGACGGTACCTTCCTCAATTGTCAGCTGATAGAGTGACAGGTGATTGCTACCAAAGCTCAGGGCGCGGGTCAGTTCGGCCTCCCATGCCGCAAGTGTCTGGTTCTGGCGGGCATAGATCAGGTCAAAGGAGTAGCGATCAAACAGGTTCGCGGTCGTCTCCAATGCAAGCAGGGCTTCGGTGCTACTATGGGTGCGACCGAGTCGGCGAAGATCTTCGTCATTCAGGGCCTGAACGCCGAGCGAGATTCTGTTCACGCCTGCATGTCGATAGGCGGCGAGACGCGCGGCCTCGACCGAGGTCGGGTTGGCCTCAAGCGTGATCTCGATATCATTCGCAAACCGCCATTCGCGCGCGGCCGTTTCCAGCAGCCGCTCCACCAACCTTGGCTCCATCAGTGAAGGCGTGCCGCCGCCAAAATAGATCGAATTGAGCGTTCGCTCTGGTGTCAATCGGGCATTGCGGGCGATTTCCTTCACATAGGCATCGGCCCAGGCATTCTGGTCGATCCGCGCAGCGACATGGCTATTGAAGTCGCAATAGGGGCATTTCGAAAGGCAGAAAGGCCAATGAACATAGAGCCCAAAGCCGCCTTCTCGCCATTCCTCTTGCGTCGCAGCCGAGTGTTTCACGTGAAACATCCCGCCAGCAGCTTGCGGAAGGCATCGGCGCGGTGGCTGATCCGGTTCTTCAGCGCCCAATCCATTTCACCAAAGGTGATGTCGTGGCCATCTGGGCGAAAGATCGGGTCATATCCATGCCCGGCCTCGCCGCGCATCGGCCAGACGATCTCTCCTTCAACAACACCCTCAAAGACCTCATCATGGCCATCTGGCCAGGCCATGACCAAGGTGCAGTGAAAGGCGGCGCGATATGGCGCTGACGTGCGGCTTGCCTGAAGCTCCGCCCAGACCCGCGCCATGGCAATATCAAACTGGCGGCCACTTGGCGTTTCCGCCCAATCTGCGGTGTAAACGCCGGGCGCGCCGCCCAAAGCCGCAACACATAGACCGGAATCGTCTGCTAGCGACGGCAATCCGGTTGCCGAGGCTGCCGTATGCGCCTTGATCCGGGCATTGCCGACGAAGCTGTTCTCGGTTTCAGCCGGCTCAGCCAGCCCCAACTCGCCAGCCGAAACCACCTCGATCTGCATGGGAGCGAGGAGGAGACGGATCTCCTCCAGCTTTCCCTTGTTGTGGGTCGCAAGAACCAGCTTCGATCCGGCGAGCTTTCTCATCCCTCAATCGCCCGCGCCTGTGCGGCGAACAGCAGCGCGGCGCCCTGTTCAGCGAGATCCAGCAGCTGATCCATCTCTGCACGGCTGAAAGTGGCCCCTTCAGCCGACATCTGAACCTCGATCAGACGGTTATTGCCGGTCAGGATGAAGTTGCCATCTGTGCCTGCCGCGGAATCTTCTGCATAGTCGAGATCCAGCACGGGCTGACCGGCATAGATCCCGCAGGAGATAGCGGCGACATGGTCGATGATCGGGTCCGAACTGATCACGCCAGCTTTCAGCAGACGATTGACTGCCAGGCGCAGGGCCACCCAACCACCGGTGATCGAGGCGCAGCGCGTGCCGCCATCGGCCTGGATGACATCGCAATCCACCACGATCTGCCGCTCTCCCAGGCCCGACCGATCAACGCCGGCGCGCAGCGACCGCCCGATCAGGCGCTGAATTTCCTGCGTGCGGCCGCTTTGCTTGCCGGCTGCGGCCTCGCGGCGGGTGCGGCTATGGGTTGCGCGCGGCAGCATGCCGTATTCCGCGGTCACCCAGCCCAGCCCGGTATTCTTGAGAAAGGGCGGCGCCTTCTCCTCCAGCGTCGCGGTGCAGAGGACATGCGTATCCCCCATGCGGATCAGGCAGGATCCTTCGGCATGTTTCGTGACGCCGGTTTCAATGCTGACATCACGCAGTTGATCGAGGGCTCGTCCGGAGGGGCGCATGTTCTGTCCTTGTGTATAACTTTTCCCCAGATATCCGCGCGGCGCAAACAAGTGCAACCGTTATTGACGTTGTCACGCGGCGCCTCCAAATTCGGAGCAGACCTTGGAATGGACGGATGATGGAGCGTTCACAACTGCTCTCGGAAATGAACGCGCGCTCGCGTGAGGTGTTTCGCCGGGTGGTTGAGGGTTATCTCGCCTCCGGCGATCCTGTCGGCTCCCGCACATTGACGCGCGATTTTTCAGAGCGCATTTCGGCGGCGACCATCCGTAACGTGATGCAGGATCTTGAATATCTCGGCTTGCTGGGCAGCCCGCATGTCTCGGCGGGGCGGATTCCGACGCAACTCGGCTTGCGGCTTTTCGTCGATGGATTGCTCGAAGTTGGCTCGGTCA
>Ga0209053_1000276_pt1 | contig 43564 bp, 35 predicted proteins | sample EBPBio152010_DNA_FD_185864 | JGI IMG/M metagenome (GOLD analysis project Ga0209053, IMG submission 185864) | Wastewater treatment Type I Accumulibacter community from EBPR Bioreactor in Madison, WI, USA - Reactor 1_7/15/2010_ DNA (SPAdes)... | ecosystem: Engineered > Bioreactor > EBPR >... | reverse complement strand
AAACAAGGTCTCCCTTGAGAGCCGTGGAAGACCACCACGTCGATAGGCCGGAGGTGTAAGTGCAGCAATGCATTCAGCTGACCGGTACTAATTGCTCGATAGGCTTGATTTGATCCAGTAACAGCAAAACTACGGGTCAAAAGCAAAAAACTTGAACAACCTGATGTTCCTCAAACGGGTCTTTCCTCGGTTTGGTGGTCATAGCGACAGCTAAACACCCGATCCCTTCCCGAACTCGGCCGTTAAGGGCTGCCACGCCAATGGTACTGCGTCTCAAGACGTGGGAGAGTAGGTCACCGCCAAACCTAGAAAAGACCCCATCAACGATACAAAACACCCTGACGCGGGGTGGAGCAGCCCGGTAGCTCGTCAGGCTCATAACCTGAAGGCCGCAGGTTCAAATCCTGCCCCCGCAACCAGTTTTATATAATCACTTCAACAGGTTAGCAGCCGCCCCCAAGGGCGGCTTTTTGCGTTCCGTGCCATGGTGCCAGCGTGAATATCGGACCAGGCCCGCCTGAAAAGACAGAAACGCCGCTTACGTCGCATCACCGGGTCAAGCGGATCATGGCCGGACAGGCAGGTGCCTCTCCGGGCCTATCTCTGGGATTGCACCCAGGACCAGGTTTCGGCAAGCCCGGCCTCCAGCGACATGCGCGGATGCCAGCCAAAAGCGGCGCGGGCTCTTTCGATATCCAGGACGATACGCGGGACATCATAGGCGCGGCCGCTCTTGTAGATTGCCTGGGTCTCGCATCCGGTGGTTTCCAGCGCGACCCGGACGATGTCATTGACCGAATGCCCGGTCCCGGAACCGGCGTTGAAACACCCGGTTGCCGGCTGCATCAGCGCCTCGACACAGAGTGCGGCCAGATCCTTCACATAGATGTAGTCCCGCACGACGCAACCGTCGCCCCAGACCTCGATCGGTTCCTGCCGGTGCAGCTTCCACAGATATGTGCCGATGATCCCCTGAATGCCGGTATGGCCCTGGCGCGGACCATAGGGGTTAGACGCCCGCAGGATGACGGGTTGAAGGCCATGAAGCTCCTGCTCCATGTAGATGTATTTCTCGATGGCCGTCTTCACGATCCCATAGGAATTGATCGGGTTCTGCGGATGATCCTCGTGGACGCGCTCGGTTTTCGGAATGCCATAGACCGTGCCGCCAGAGGACAGGTAGACAAGCTTGCGAACAGGTTTGTTGCGCAGGATCTCCAGCAGCCGCACCGTCGCGATGAGGTTGCCGGTAATATCGGCCACGGGATCGAGATTGGAGGTGGCAGGGACCGTTGTGCTGGCACCGTGAAACACCGCATCGACGCCTTCGAGCGCCTCGTAGATCAGGCTCGTGTCCGAAAAGTCGCCAAAGACATATTCCACCCCCTCGAGTGGCGGGCGGAAGGCTTCGGGTCTGCGATCCAGCACCCTGACAGCGGCGCCGCGCGCGCGGAGATGATCGACGACATGCGAGCCGATAAAGCCGCATCCTCCTATGACGAGCGTTCTGGGGGCCATGTCCCGTATATGGTTCCATATCTTGCCACAGCGCCAAAGCACCGGGGCCACCTGGGCAGAAATGCACGCGCAATTTAAAAGAAGCAGCGGGTTGTTCAACCCATGACAGAAACAATCGGCGGAAAGCAGTGGACGCTCTGGCAGTGGTCCAGTATCACGGGCCGCAAAGAGGGCCGCGTGCTGCATCCGGCGCGCCTGACTGTGCGATTCCAACATGTTGCTACTGACGCCTCAGGCGGGGGCGAATTCCGAACTGCCCGCGCTTTGCCGCCAAAGATGGCCTGACCTGCCTCTGGTGATGATGGGCAGGGCAGGGGATCCGCATCTCCCGTCGGCGGATATTGTCATCGAATGGCTTCACCCGCAGGGCACTGCGGCGGGCTGGTTTACCGGCGCGGCTCATGCGTTGCGGTTTCGCCTGCGCGGGGCGGGGCTGCCCCTTGTCATGATCAACAGCCCTCATGTCGAGGCCCTGCCCGCGGACCTGCCCGATGATCTGGAGATCCGGCTGACGCTGGGGGCGGGGGATTCGATCGCGGCACTCTCGCTCGGGCGTGCCCTTGCCGCAGGGGCATTGTTGCAGGGCTTTGCGGCAAGGCTGCGCGACTGCGATCTGACGGATCCCGACTTCGCGCTGCTGCTCACGGAATTCTTTCAGGGGCCTTCCGAATGCTAGATGCGATCTGGCGCAAATACGCGACCCTTGCCGGGGTTTTCGAGGCGCGACCGCAGTTTCACAGTCCCGCGGCACGCTCCCGCGCCAAGGCCTATGCGACACTGAAAGGCCAAAGCCCGGCCATGGGGGCCGTGCTTGAAGATCTGGTGATCGACCCCGATCTCGTGGCGGCGCTGCGGGCCGGCATCCCCGGCGCGCAGCATCTGGCCTATGAGCTGATCTGCCTGGGGGCCCCCGTCGATGCGATGGTATCGCATTTCTCGCGGCAGCATTACCTGACCCTTTACCCTGACATTGCCTCGGCCAACATGAACGCGCTGGACCACTATCTCCGGTTCGGCGCGTCCGAGGGGCGCAAGACCCTGGCGGAGATCCGGCGCAACCAGATGGCCGGCACCCAGCCCTTCCGCCCGGAATGGCCGACCGTCCTGATCTGCGTTCATGAGATGTCGCGCACTGGGGCCCCCGTGGTCGGGCGCGATCTGATGCGCGAGGCGGCCCGGGATCACAATGTCATTGTCGCGGCCCTGCGGGGCGGGGATCTGCTGGACAGTTTCCTGGAGGGGGCCTGCATGGTCGTCATCTCCCCCAATCCGATGGAAGATTTCAAGTTCACGCAACATGAAGCCTTCTCGCAGATCGAATTCGCGATCCTGAACTCGGTCGAATGTGTGCCCTTCATTCGCCCTCTGGTCGCGCGCGAGATCCCCTTCGCCTCCTATATCCACGAATATGCCGACTACACATTCCCGGTCTGGAAATCCACCTTCACCGGCCTGTTTTCCGATATTGTCGTCTTCTCGTCCGAACATGTGAGGGATTCCTGGCAGGGGCGGCTCACCGATATCGACTTCGACATGGCGCGCGATACCAGCATCATCGCGCAACGCCCCGCCATGTTCGGCACCCTTCCGGATCAGGAGCGCGACGCGGCACGGGCGCATCTCTCGGGCCTGCTGGGCCGGGATCTGACCGGGACCCGCATCATCTGTGGCGCCGGCCATCTGCAATGGCGCAAGGGCAGCGACATCTTTCTCATGGTCTCCCGGATGGCCCGGCGCCGCAGCGAAGACACGGTTTTCCTCTGGATCGGCGCGGGCCAGAACTTCGAGGATATGGGATTTGGCACCTGGTTCGACTATCACCTGCGCCAGATCGGGGCCAATGATCCACAGGGCAACCTGTTCCTCCTGCCCGCTGGCGACGAATATCAGGCCGTCATGCAGGCCTCGGATGCGATGTTCGTGTCCTCGCGCCTCGATCCGCTGCCGAATGTCGTCTTCGACGCCCTCGCGCAGGGGTGCCGGGTCGTCTATTTCGAGGGCGGCACCGGCTTTTCCGACGCGGCCTATCAGGGGACCGACCGCCTGATCGGCGTCGATTATGCGGATCCCGAAGCCGCCCTGCTCGCCCTGCTGGCGCTGCCCCCCAAGACAGGGCAGGACGCGGTGCCGGCTGCCGCGCCGGCCGACTTCAATGTCTTTCTCCAGCTCCGCACCGCCCTGCGGGAGAGGTTGGCGCAACAGGACCATTTTGTCATCGGCGCCTCGACCTTTGACCTGCCGATCCTCTTTGGCACCTCGGACGAGGACCGGCCGCTGCGCCAACGCGCGCGTGAAAAGATCCAGACCTACGGCCGCCGCATGTTGTGGCGTGACATTGCCGAGGTGGAACGCAGTCTTCGCCAGTCTGACAACTGGGTCCATCGCGGCATGCGTGTCGCCGCCCATGCAGATATCTCGCCGCAGGAGATGCAGGCCGATCTTCCGGCCTTTTCGCTGCATGTTCACGCCTTCTACACGGATGAATTGGCCGAGGATCTGCGCAATCACCAGACCTATCACCTGGCACGGCGCATCGTCGTGACCACCGATACCGAGGAAAAGCGCAGCGAGATCGCGGCGCTGATGGCCGCAGAGGGGCTGACGCCCGAGATCGTGCTGGTGCCCAATCGCGGACGTGACATCCTGCCCTTCCTCGATCTGTTCGCCCCTGGCGGCGTTGCCGGGCAGGACGAGATCTGGTGCCATGTGCATCAGAAGAAATCGCTGGCATCGGCCACCGGCGGCGATGTCTGGCGCAAGTTCCTGCTGCGCGTCCTGCTGGGCGATGCCACAAGCCTGCCCTCGGCACTGCGCGAGATCGCCGATCCGCGAGTCGGTCTGGTGGCACCGCTCGATCCGCATTATGTCGGATGGAGCGCCGCCCGAAAGATGCTGCCTCACTTTGCCAAGGCGATGCCGGGGCCGCTGCCGGCCCATCCGCTGCTGTTCCCGATCGGTAACATGTTCTGGGTCCGGCGCCCCGTCATCGACGCCATGCGCGCCCTGTTCGGCCCGGCCTATCTATGGCCTAATGAGCCGATCCCGAATGACGGGACAGAATTTCACCTGATCGAACGCCTCTGGCCTGCGATGGCCGCACAATGCGGGCTGGATGCGGTGTTCGTACACAAGACTGACGAGCGGAGAGTGTGACGATGGTCGAACTGATTTTCCATGTCGGCATGGGCAAGACCGGCACGACCTCGTTGCAAGCTGCATTGTCGGAAAACAGCGAAACGGTCCTGCGCGACGCAGGGCTTTGCTATCTCGGCATGTGGATGGGAATGGTCGATCCGGCCTTTGAGGGCTATGGCGGTTTCCAGAAATTCCTGCGCCAGACACCCGAGCGGCAACAGCAATCCGCCGCGCGTCTGGTCGCCCATGTCCAGGAGCGCGCGGCGCACGAGGGCTTCACCCGCTTTCTGGTGTCGAACGAGGAATATCTCGAATGGGGCCGCGCGCTGAGCCCGTTTTTCTCTGCCCTGGCAGAACAGATTCCCCTTCGGGTTCTGATCTATGCGCGGCCGGCCGGCAGCTGGCTTCCCTCGGCCTGCGCGCAATGGGGCGCCTATCACAAGACCAATATGGGCCCGGTCGCCCCCGTGCAGGATGTCGCCCGCCGCCTGGTCCAGCAATACGATCACATCCTGCGCTGGCACGAAACTCTGGGCGAGCGGATCCATGTCCGGCTGTTCGATCGCAAGACGGACCTCTTCGCGGATTTCAGCACCCAGATCGGTGCGGATCTTCCGCCGGCGTCGCGGAACCTTCAGGCCCGGCCCGCGCCGGCCGACCTGCTGCTGCGCACGGCATTCAACAGCCACTTCAAGGCCCCGATGCTGCCCAATGCCTATAACCAGCAGGTTCTGCCTCTGCTCACAAACGGGCTGCCGCGCAATCTCTCCGACAAGTTCGCGCATCTCTATGCCTATGACACGCTTGCCGATGTCATCACCGGGCATGAGCCGGTCTGGCAGGAAATCCGCACCCGCTTTGGCATCGACCTAGCGACAGAACCGGTCAGCGCCCCGCCTCCCTATGAGCCGGCAGAGCTGATTGATGCCCTGCTCGGCAATCTGCTGGATCTGACGACACGCCAGGCCGCGGATCTGCGCGAATTGAGCGGACGGCTGGCCACATTGGAGACCGCCCATAAGGGCGTGCCGGAAACCATCTCCGCGCTGGAACAACGCCTACGCCAGCAGGAGCAACGCCTGGGGCAGATGGAGCAAGAGCAGGCGCAGGTGCGGCGTGATCTGGCCGGCCATACGGCCCGCGTCTCCGTGCAACGCCACCGTCAGCTTGATACGAACCTTGCCCTGATCGCCGGCCATACCGTGCCGGGCGCCGTGGATGCGGCCCCGATCGGCACCCAGGCTGGCAACCAGACTGGCAACCAGACTGGCACATTGTCCCGCCTGGCCGCAGAGCGGGACGCGGCACAGGCGCGGTTGGCCGAGCAGAAACAGGCCGCCGAGGCCCAGAAAGCCAGGTCCAGGGCCGAACTCGCCCAGATGCAAGGCCGCATGACCCAGATGCAGGGCAGCACCTCATGGAAGCTGACCCAGCCGCTGCGCAGCCTGTCCCGCCTGCTCCGGCGCCTTGGCCGGTCCTGAGGGCAACACGCATTCATGCAGATACCCGAGAATATCCGCCAAGGTGAGGATGGCCGGCTTCTCCTGGTCGGGGGCCGGCACAATGTGCTGCGTCTGTTCACCGGAGAGACCAGACCGGCGGCCGGCACCGTCGAGACGTTCCTGTCCAACCATCGGCAGCGGCGCGAGATCTGTGCCGGGCGCGGCATCAGTTTCTCGCAATGGGTATTTCCCGATCCGATCACCTTTCCCGGCAGCCTTGGCGCCGGGCAGGGGCAATCGGTCCTGCGGGCCGCGCTGCGCGACGCTTCCTGGCCCGACGATCTGCATTACCCCTGGGATCTGATCGCCCCCTACCCGGAACGGCAACTGAAAACTGATACGCATTACAGCCCGCTGGGTGCGGCCTGCCTGGCCCGCGCGGCCGCCAGTGCGGCCTTTGGCCATGACGATCCTGACCATTTCGCGCAGATCGTGGCACAGGCCAGCCTGAAGTCGGGTTATCGGGGCGATCTTGCCGTCCAGTGTGACCCACCCCCCGAGGAAAGCCGGCTTGTGCTGCCGGGCGTTCCCGCGTTGCAATCTGCCTCGAGCGGCCTGCAAGCCGGCAATAACGGGATCATCCATCTGATCCGGTCGGAACAGGCGGTTTCAGAGCGGCGGTTGCTCATCTTCGGCGACTCCTTCTTCCGGTCCATGTTGGGGGAACTGGCGCGCTACTGGCGGACGATCATCTTTTTGCGCACACCGTTCTTCCATAGCGAGATGCTCAATGCCGTGGCCCCGGATGACATTTTCGGTGGCATGGCCGAACGCTATTTTCCTTCGGTCCAGCCGGATGCGGAAAGACCGCATTTCCTGGCATGGCCCCTGATGCAGGGACGCGGCACCAACCCGGATCCGGGATTTGCCGAACTCTGGAGCGACCTGATCGATTCACGCGCCCTTGCCACTGTCACGCAATAGGACGTTTTCGGTCGGAACAGGGGCGCGTTTCACACCGACAGAAACATCGGATAAGCTTGATTATGTCATAATATGTCAGCTTTTGCACCTAAATGACGGAACTCAAGATTTCAGTGGACACGCATACAGAGATGAAGGAAGTCTAAGAACCACCCCAGGGCTATAACTAGTCATGCGCCCACCAAGTAAGCGTGTGTTCAGGAGGGGTGATCAGATGGATAAGCCTTCTGAATTTCCGACATTCGGCTTTACCTCTGGCGGCATGAGGATCACCACGTTAAAATTTGCGCAGACATCCGACACCGCCGAGCGCGCACCCATATACCCGAAACGTAACCCTATCACTAAATTGACCTGCGCCCGCCTCGTCATCCCTCAAGAGGTCATCAGCATGCACAAATTAAAAATAAAAATCGCTGCAGCAGCAATTATACTCGTCCAACTCCAGGCCTGCACCCCGACCAATCCAGCATCCAGCAACATGTGCAAGAATGACTCGGCTGATCAAAATTTTACACTGCTGGGGGAAATTGAACAAGGAGAACCAGCGGCTCCAAAGGCATATTACAGTCCAGAGAAAAAACTAGTACTGATAGAAAGCTGGAAAGGTGACTGCATAAAAGAAATAAGCATGAGCGGGGATGTGCGCCTTCGTTCTGGCCTTGCCCTCACAAGTTTCAACAATGATCAATTCACAAAAAAAAGGGCAACTGTTTACACTAGAGAGGGAGATAAGTGCGAAAGTGACACGAGGCGCTACAGGGAGGAATTTCAGAAATTCAGTCAAATAGACATGGGAAAATATGAGACGATAAGCGGTTCATTTGTTGAGCCCACAAGCGAGTGTGGGAACCTGATAACCAAAATGATGTTTATAGGGGAGGTGTCGAATGACATCAAGACTACCACCCTGCTGATAATCGGCAACAACGTAGTCGTAGAGGTATCGAAGTGGAAATAAATCTCACCACGCCTGAAACGTCGAGCGTCAAGTTTGGCATAAAATTTGAAACGAGGGTCAGACACGGGCTGGCTTAGCATGTGCAGATCCCCACCGGGTCGATCACGCCGGCTTCCCCGGTCACTTCTCCATGCCCCGAATAAAGAGCAGCGCAGCCAGGCCAGATTCCTCCATCTCTCATTAAAATATGACCTGAACTGAAGGGCCCTGGGGAATATTGCCGAATATGTTATCGGAATAATGGCCCCAAACAATATCGTGGCAATTCCGAGAAAGGCGGATGCATCAGAAAAAACTCCGGCCCAATAGCTCATATCACTCGGCAGGGTGAGCGCACCAAAAGCCAAAGCCAGAAGCGCCACGCCGACAAGAGCAGAATACTTGACTGACTTTTTTGGCCGTTGCGCGTTTCGCCCCAGCGGGCGGTATGGCTGGTTTCCGACGGTCCCTTCCTGCATTCATATTGCGGGTTGAGCGTGCTTCAAGCTGGTATCCGCACTGGAGAGCTGCGCGGCCACCAGAGCGCGACCGGGACACCCCGCGACCGCAGGCCGGGCCCTTGCTGTGCCTGCCGGAAAAGAACCGCCTCCCGCCAGGCGCGCCGGGGGCGGAAGGCTGTTCGCGCCGCGGGCGGCATGGCGGGACAGGATCGCGCCGGGGCGCCGCGGCGCGGCTTGTTTTCCGCGGCATTTTTCGCGCAGGGCGCGGAAATCCCCGCAATCCCCGCCTGTGCCCCTTGGACGCGGCGCGAAAATTTGCGACACCGCCGCCAGCAAAATTCAAAGAGGTCTTCCATGACGACGACCAGCACCGCGGCCGGGATCAGCCAGGCCACGCTGACCCACCTGCAACGGCTGGAGGCCGAGAGCATCCACATCATGCGGGAAGTGGCGGCCAATGCCGAGAACCCGGTGATGCTCTATTCCGTGGGCAAGGACAGTGCCTGCATGCTGCATCTGGCGAAAAAGGCCTTCTATCCGGCCCCGCCGCCCTTTCCGCTCCTGCATGTCGATACGACCTGGAAATTCCGGGCGATGTATGACCTGCGCGACAAGGCCGCCCGGGATGCGGGGATGGACCTTCTGGTCTATCACAACCCCGAAGCCATGGAGAAAGGCATCAACCCCTTTGACCATGGCAGCCTGCATACCGACATGTGGAAGACCGAGGGTCTGAAACAGGCGCTGACCAAGTGGAATTTCGACGTGGCCTTTGGCGGCGCGCGCCGCGACGAGGAAAAATCGCGCGCGAAGGAACGGGTGTTCTCGTTCCGCTCGGCCAATCACCGCTGGGATCCGAAGAACCAGCGCCCGGAACTGTGGAAGCTTTACAATACCCGCAAGTCCAAGGGCGAAAGCATCCGGGTCTTCCCGCTGTCGAACTGGACCGAGCTGGACATCTGGCAATATATCCACCTCGAGGGCATCGAGATCGTGCCGCTGTATTTCAGCGCGCCGCGTCCGACGGTCATCCGCAACGGTCTCACGCTGATGGTGGACGATGATCGCTTTCCGCTGGAGCCCGGCGAGACGCCGGTCATGCGTTCGATCCGCTTCCGCACGCTGGGCTGCTATCCGCTGACCGGGGCCGTGGAATCCGAGGCGAAAACCCTGCCCGAGGTCATTCAGGAAATGCTGCTGACCACCACGTCGGAACGTCAGGGCCGCGCCATCGACCACGATCAGTCGGCCTCGATGGAGAAGAAGAAGCAAGAGGGGTATTTCTGAGATGACCGCGACCCAAGACCCCGTCTACGTCACCGACGCCCTGATCGCCGAGGATATCGACGCCTATCTGCTCAAGCATCAGCACAAGACCATGCTGCGCTTCATCACCTGCGGCTCGGTCGATGACGGCAAATCGACGCTGATCGGGCGCCTGCTCTATGACACCAAGATGATCTTCGAGGATCAGCTGGCGAGCCTTGAGAAAGACAGCAAGGCCGTGGGCACCCAGGGCGGCGATATCGACTTCGCGCTCCTGGTCGATGGCCTGGCGGCCGAGCGTGAACAGGGCATCACCATCGACGTGGCCTATCGCTTTTTCGCCACCGAAAAGCGCAAGTTCATCGTGGCCGACACCCCCGGCCATGAACAATATACCCGCAACATGGTCACCGGCGCCTCGACCGCCGATCTGGCGGTGATCCTGATCGACGCGCGGCAGGGCGTGCTGACCCAGACCCGGCGGCACAGCTATCTGGTGCAGCTGCTGGGCATCAAGAACATCGTGCTGGCCATCAACAAGATGGATCTGGTGGGCTACAGCCAGGAACGCTTTTACGAGATCGTGAAGGATTACTCGCATTTCGCCCAGCAGATCGGGATGGAAAGCTTTCTGCCGATCCCGATTTCCGGGCTGAAGGGCGACAATATCGCCGCGCGCAGCAGCGGCATGCCCTGGTATCAGGGGCCGACACTGCTGCAACATCTGGAAGAGGCGCCGGTCAACGATGCGCGGATGCTGGATCAGCCCTTCCGCATGGCGGTGCAATGGGTGAACCGCCCCAACCTCGATTTCCGCGGTTTTGCCGGGCAGATCGGCGCCGGCGTGGTGCGCCCGGGCGATGCGATCCGGGTGCTGCCCTCGGGCAAGACCACCACGGTCAAGTCGATCCCGACCTTTGACGGCGATCTGGATCAGGCGATTGCCGGCCAGTCGGTCACGCTGACCTTCGCCGACGAGATCGACTGTTCGCGCGGCGATGTCATCGTGCGGGCCGATGCACCCTGCGAGGTGGCCGACCAGTTCGAGGCGACGCTGGTCTGGATGGACGAACATGCCATGCTGCCGGGCCGTCCCTATCTGCTGAAGATCGGCACGCAGACCGTGACGGCGACGGTGACCGAGCCGAAATACGAGGTCAACGTCAACACGCTGGAACATCTGGCGTCCAAGACGCTGGGCCTCAATGCCATCGGCGTGGTCAATATCTCCACCGACCGGGCGATCCCGTTCGAGGCCTATGCGGTGAACCCCGATCTGGGCGGTTTCATCCTGATCGACCGCATGACCAATGCGACCGTGGCCGCCGGCATGATCCATTTCGCGCTGCGTCGCAGCCAGAACATCCACTGGCAGGCCGTCGATGTGAACCGCGAGGCCCATGCCGCGCTCAAGACCCAGAAACCCGCCGTGGTCTGGTTCACCGGCCTGTCGGGGTCGGGCAAATCCACCATCGCCAATCTGGTGGAGAAAAAGCTGCATGCGCTTGGCAAGCACACCTTCCTGCTGGATGGCGACAATGTGCGCCACGGGCTGAACCGCGATCTGGGTTTCACCGATGCCGACCGGGTGGAAAACATCCGCCGCGTGGGCGAGGTGGCCAAGCTGATGACCGATGCCGGGCTGATCGTGCTGACCGCCTTCATCTCGCCCTTCCGGTCGGAACGCCGGATGGTGCGCGATCTGATGGCCGAGGGCGAATTCATCGAGGTCTTCGTGAACACGCCGCTGGACGTGGCCGAGGCGCGCGATGTGAAGGGGCTTTATAAAAAGGCCCGCTCGGGGCAGCTCAAGAACTTCACCGGCATCGACAGCCCCTATGAGGCGCCCGAACTGGCCGAGATCACGGTGAACACCGTCGATCTGTCGGCCGAGGAAGCCGCCGACCGCATCGTGGCCGCGCTGCTGGCGCGCTGATCGCGGGGCCAGATCAAGGAAAAGGCCGGGCATCTGCCCGGCCTTTTTCATTGCGTCAGGGGTTTTGACGGATCACTCCGGCAGGACGCGCACGGCGCCCTTGTCGGCCGAGGCCGCGAATTGGGCATAGACCTTCAGCGCGGTCGAGATCTGGCGCTTGCGCGGTTCGGCCGGTTTCCAGCCCTGCGCATCCTGCGCGGCGCGGCGGGTGGCCAGTTCGGCCTCCGGCACGGCCAGATGGATGGTGCGGTTCGGGATGTCGATCTCGATCCGGTCGCCATCGCGCACCAGGCCGATGGTGCCGCCGGCCGCCGCCTCGGGCGAGGCATGGCCGATCGACAGGCCCGAGGTGCCGCCCGAGAAACGGCCATCGGTGATCAGCGCGCAGGCCTTGCCCAGACCCTTCGATTTCAGATAGCTGGTCGGATAGAGCATTTCCTGCATGCCAGGCCCGCCTTTCGGCCCCTCGTAGCGGATCACCACCACATCACCTGCCGTGACCTTGCCGTTCAGAATGCCGTAGACCGCCGCATCCTGACTTTCAAAGACCACGGCCTTGCCGGTGAATTTCAGGATGGATTCGTCCACCCCGGCGGTTTTCACGATGCAGCCATCCAGCGCGATATTGCCCTTCAGCACCGCCAGCCCGCCATCCCTGGAGAACGGGGTTTCGGCCGAGCGGATGACGCCGTTCTGGCGGTCGGTATCCAGATCCGGCCATTCCGACGACTGGCTGAAGGCGGTTTGCGTGGGCACGCCCCCCGGCGCGGCCAGGAACAGCTTGCGCGCCTCGGGGTTGTTCGATTTGGCGATATCCCACTGGTCGATCGCCGCCCCGATCGAGGGCGCATGCACCGTGGCGCAATCGCGCGCGATCAGCCCGCCACGATCCAGCTCGCCCAGAATGGCCATGATGCCGCCGGCGCGATGCACGTCTTCCATATGCACATCGGCCTTGTTGGGCGCGACCTTGCACAGGCAGGGCACCTTGCGCGACAGCCGGTCGATATCGTCCATGGTGAAATCGACCCCGCCTTCCTGCGCCAGCGCAAGGATATGCAGCACCGTATTGGTGGAGCCGCCCATGGCGATATCCAGCGCCATGGCATTTTCAAACGCGGCTTTCGACATGATCGACCGCGGCAACACGCTGGTATCGTCCTGCTCATAATAGCGCCGCGCCAGATCCAGCACCCGCCGCCCGCTTTCCAGGAACAGCCCCTTGCGGAAGGCGTGCGTCGCCAGGGTCGAGCCATTGCCCGGCAACGCCACGCCAAGCGCCTCGGCCAGGCAGTTCATCGAATTGGCGGTGAACATGCCCGAACACGACCCGCAGGTCGGGCAGGCCGCCTGTTCGATGGCCTGCAAATCGGCATCCGAGACGTTTTCGTCCGCCGCCGCCACCATGGCATCCACCAGATCGAGCGCAACCTTGCGCCCGTCGCCCAGCGTGACCTTGCCCGCCTCCATCGGCCCGCCCGAAACGAAGATCGCCGGGATGTTCAGCCGCATCGCCGCCATCAGCATGCCGGGGGTGATCTTGTCGCAGTTGGAGATGCAGACCATCGCATCGGCGCAATGGGCATTGACCATATATTCCACGCTGTCGGCGATCAGCTCGCGCGAGGGCAGCGAATAGAGCATCCCGTCATGGCCCATGGCGATGCCATCATCCACCGCGATGGTGTTGAATTCCTTGGCGATCCCGCCCGCGGCCTCGACCTCGCGGGCGACCATCTGGCCGAGATCTTTCAGGTGAACGTGCCCCGGCACGAATTGGGTAAAGCTGTTGACGATGGCGATGATCGGCTTGCCGAAATCGCTGTCCTTCACCCCGGTCGCCCGCCAGAGGCCACGGGCCCCCGCCATGTTGCGGCCATGGGTGGTGGTGCGGGAACGGTATGCGGGCATGTCTGAGATCCAAAGGCTGGCGGTTCGGGGGTGATGAGTGCGCTTTCGGGCGGCAAAAATCAACCGCCCGCCTGCATTTTCGCCCCAAAAGACAAGGGGCGGGCGCCCCTGCCCCACCCCATCCCCACCCCTTCCCGGCCCCGGGCCGGCCCCTTCTCCCTTGGCCCGCCTCTGGCCCTTGGCGGCGGTTTGGGCCATCCTGTGACCGGACAAGAGGCGGGCAAGGCAGGGAAAGGGACGGCAGATGGCACCGAAATTCGGCACAAGCGGGTTGCGCGGGCTGGTCACCGAACTGACGCCCGATCTGGTCGCGGCCCATATCCATGCCTTTGCCGCCGCCTGCCCCATGGGCAGTGGCATCTGGGTCGGGCGCGACCTGCGCCCCTCGTCGCCCGCGCTGGCCGAGGTGGTCTTGTCGGCAGCGCAGGCAGCGGGGCTGGCCACGGTCGATTGCGGCGCGGTGCCAACCCCGGCGCTGGCGCTGGCGGCGATGCAGGCGGGCGCGGCGGCGGTGATGGTGACGGGCAGCCATATTCCGGCCGATCGCAACGGGCTGAAATTCTACACCCCCCTGGGCGAGATCACCAAGGCACATGAGGCCGCCATTCTGGCGGCCCTGCCCCGCCCTGCCCCCGCCGACCCCGCGATCCATGGCCCGGCCCGGCGGCAGGCGGCGGGCGTGGGCGCGGCCTGGCGGGCGCGCATCCTCGCCGCCTTCGGACCACAGGCGCTGGCCGGGATGCGGATCGGGGTCTGGGATCACAGCGCGGTCAGCCGTGACCTGCTGGCCGAAACCCTGGCCGGGCTGGGGGCGGAACCTGTGCCTCTGGGCCGTTCAGAGACGTTTGTCCCCGTCGATACCGAGGCGGTCAGCGATCAGGCCCGCGCCGCGCTGGCGGGCTGGGCGCCGGGGCTGGCGGCGATCCTTTCCACCGATGGCGATGGCGACCGGCCCCTGCTGGCCGATGGCACGGGCGCGGTGATCCCCGGCGATATTCTGGGCCAGATCACCGCCGCCGCCCTGGGAGCCGAGATCGTGGTCACCCCGGTCAGCTCCAATAGCGGCGCCGAAGCCTCGGGCGCCTTTGGCCGGGTGATCCGCACGAAGATCGGCTCGCCCTTCGTCATCGCCGCGATGGAGGCGGCGGGCGGCAAGGTGGCCGGCTACGAGGCCAATGGCGGCTTTCTGCTGGGCTTTGCCGCGCAGGGCCCCGCCGGGATGCTGGCGCCGCTGATGACGCGCGACAGCCTGTTGCCGCTGGTCGCCGTGCTGGCCGAGGCGCGCAAGGCCGGGGGGCTTTCCGCGCTCATCTCCCGCCAGCCCGCGCGCTTTACCGCCACCGACCGGCTGGAGAACACCCCGCCCGAGGCGACCGGGCCGCTGCTGGCGCGGCTGACCGCCGATCCGGCGCCGCTGCTGGCCGGGCTGGCCGAAACCGAGGCCGCACGCGACCTGACCGACGGGCTGCGGCTGACCCTCGCATCGGGGCGCGTGCTGCATCTGCGCCCCTCGGGCAATGCGCCCGAATTCCGGCTTTATGCCGAGGCCGAAACCCCCGCCGCCGCCCGGGCCCTGCTGGAGGCCGCCCGCGCCGCCGTGGCCGCGCGGCTCTGACGGCCGAACATGGCGGGAAAGCACCGATCCCGCCCCGCCATGGCCGCTTCGGGGCGTTTTGGGCTTGAAACGCAGGGGGCAAGCCGCTTTACAGCGGGAACCCATTACCCCGGATCCTGTGATGAAGCGCGTTCTGACCTACGGCACTTTCGACACCCTGCATTACGGCCATATCCGCCTGCTGCAACGCGCCCGCGCGCTTGGCGATTACCTGATCGTCGCGCTGTCCACCGATGAATTCAACGCGATCAAGGGCAAGAAGGCCTATCACAGCTGGGAAGAGCGCAAGGCCCATCTGGAGGCGCTGCGCTATGTCGATCTGGTGATCCCGGAAAACACCTGGGAACAGAAGCGTCAGGATGTGACGCTTTATCATGTCGATATCTTCACCATGGGCAGCGACTGGGAAGGCAAGTTCGACTTCCTCTCCGATCTCTGCACCGTCACCTATCTGCCGCGCACCGAGGGGATTTCCTCGACCATGATCCGCAATACGATGGATCCGCAGACGGGCGAGCCGGTCATCGCCCCCACGGCGGCCGAAACCCCGGCCTCGTGATCGCGGCCCCGCGATGAGCCTGCCCCGCAAGATCCTGTCCCGTCTGACCGATCGTGACTGGCTGGCGCGCCGGCTGCGCCGCGGCATGGGCGACGGGATCAGCCGTGCGAAAGAGGCGGTCGAGGTGCTGGATACCCGCGTCAGCGCCCGCATCCCCCTGTCGGAGCCGATCGAGGCGCTGCGGCACCGGCTGGAGACACAGCCCGCGCTGGATTTCCTGCATGTCGATCACAGCGGCGCCAACCCCGATCCCGGCATCAGCCTGATCAACCTCGCGCGACAGAATGCCGAGACGCGGGCCAAGCTGGTGGCGCTGGCCAATGCGGGGTTTCATGTCTATGCGCTGCGCGACGGGGTCACCTCGCTGGTGCGGCACCGCCGGATCCGCCATCTGTGGCGCGAGGTGATCGCGGGCCATGTGCAGGTGGACGAGAACGAGATCTTTCACACGCTGGAACGCGCCCCCGGCCCGGGCGAGCCGCGGTTGCTGGTCGTGTTCTCCTCGATCGCGGCCAAGATCTACAATCCCGGCCTGATGCGGCATTTCGAGCGGAACTTCTCCTCGCTGCCGAAATATGTGCCGCAGAACACCCATATCCTGCGCATCGTCGATTTCGGCGCGGTGCTGGGGTCGTTCTACCTCAATTCGCTGGCCCTGCCGCAGAACGAGACCCATATCTGGGCGCGGATCGCGGCGACGGCGGCGGAGCTGAAGGTGGCGCGGCACAATATCGTGCTTTACGGCGCCTCGAAGGGGGGCACGGCGGCCACCTTTCACGCGCTGCGCCATGGGCTGCGCGCGGTGGCGGTGGATCCGATCCTGTCGGACGAACATTACATCAAGGTCCATCGCGACCTGCATTTCACCCAAGGCACCTTTCCCGCCACCAAACAGGCGCGGTTCCGGGCGCTGATCCGCAACGCCCTGCACCCGGAGGCGAAGCTGTCGGTGATCTGTTCGCGCCGCTCGCCGCAATTCGCCTATATCGAGCCGACACTGATCACCCCTTTCCGCGACCGTTTCCTGTTCCTCGACTCCGACAATCCCGGCATCGAGAACCATCCCGATGTCGGGCCAAAGACCGTGGCCCATACCCTGTCGCAGCTGAACCTGCATCTGGCCGGGCTGCCCCCGCCCAGCGGCCTGCACACCGTCTGGTGAGACGGATGCGCGACGGTTGCAACAGCGGGGGGGGCTTGCTAATCAGCGCCGATCCCGCAGCCGGCCCCGGGCCGGCCCCCCGGCCGGCCAGCCTCTCGGGCCGGGCCCGCATATCGGACATGGCATGAGACTGACCGTACATATCGGCACCACCAAGACCGGATCGACCAGCATCCAGGCCTTTCTGCGCGCCAATCGCGCCGCCCTGCTGGCACGGGGTTTTTGCGTGCCCGAAAGCCTCGGCGCCCAGGATCACCGCCATGCGGCGCTGTCCTGCCTGAATTTCGGCCAGAGCGGCGATCTGATGAAGCGGCAGGGCCTGACCGATGCCGCCATGCTGGAGAAGTTCCGCGACCAGACCCGCGCGGCCTATCTGGCGGAACTGGAAACCGCCCGCGCCCGGCATGGCGCGCGCGAGGTCATCATCACCAGCGAACATCTGCAATCGCGGTGCAGCCAGCCGCGCAACCTGATCCGCTTTCGCGACCTGTTTGCCACCGGCTTTGACGATCTGCGCATCCTGGTCTATGTGCGCCCGCAATTCGACCAGATGATCTCGCTCTATTCCACCATGCTGCGCAACGGCTTTGCCGACACGATCGACGAACATGTCGCGCGGCACATGACCGACAATTACTTCACCTATTTCGATCTGGAGGGCATCCTCGCGCGCTGGAGCCAGGTCTTCGGCGCCGATCGCCTGGAGGTGCGGCCCTACAAGGCGCTGCCGCCGCCCGATCAGGGCGGGGTCGTCGCCGATTTCTGCGCGCTGCTGGGGCTGGATCCGGCCGATCCGGGCCTGACACGGCCGGCGGATTCCAACAGCTCCATCCATGCCGGCGGGCAGGAATTGCTGCGGCTGTTCAACCTTGCCCTGCGCGCGGGATCGGACCCCGCCACCGCGCTGGAGGGCTGGATCGCGACCGAAGCCCCGGCCCGTGCCCTGGCGCCCCGCGCCGTCGCGGGGCTGCGCCAGATCCTGTCGGCCCCGGCCCTGAGCCCGACCGCCCGCCGCGCGCGGCTGGTCCGCTGGGTCGAGACGCATTGTTCGGGCAAGGGCGCCGAGGCCAGCCTCGCACAGGCCCGGGCCTTTCAGGCGCGCTTTGACGCCGGCAATGCCGCCGTCATCGCCCGCCACTTCGCCGGTCACCCCGACTATCTCGAACCCCGCTGGCCCCGCGCCTGAGGGGACCGCCCCGCCGGGGCCGCCGCACTGGACATGCCATGAAACGCCTGCTTCGCAAGTTCCTGCTGATCCTCAGACCCCTCGACGCGCGGCTGCGCCGGGTCCGGCTCTATGGCCGGTTGTCCTCGGGGTTGCGGCAGCGCTACCGCGCGGCCATGGGCTTTCACGCCGATCACCGCAGCTATGTCGCGGGGCTGGACAGCATCGCGCCGCGCCCCGACACGATTCTGTTCGAATGCTATTGGGGCAAGAAATTCGGCGATCATCCGCTGGCGCTCTATCGTGCGCTGCGGCGCACGGTGCCGGCGGGCACCTTGCGCATCGTCTGGGTCGCGGCCCCCCGCGCGGTGCCGCCGGCCGAGATCGCCGATGACCCCGATGTGATCCTGGTCAGGACCGGCAGCGCCGATTATGGCCGCGCCCTGCTGGAGGCCGGCGCGCTGGTCAATAACGTGACCTTCCCGCCCTGGTTCCTGCGCCGCCCCGGCCAGCGCTACCTGAACACCTGGCATGGCGTGCCGATGAAGGCCATGGGCCGCGACATGGCGGCGCCGCTGGTTTCCATGGCCAATACGCAGCGCAATTTCCTGCAAGCGGATCTGATCCTGGACCTGAGCGATTATTACCGCTGGGCCACGATCCGCCCCTATGACGTGGAACGGCTGGTGGCCCCCGCCCTGCTGCGCGGCGGCGCGCCGCGGGTGGATGACACGCTGCATTGCCCGGTGCCCGCCGGTGATCTGCGCGCCCGCTATGGCATCGCGCCCGCGCAGCGCGTGGTGCTGTTCGCCCCCACCTGGCGCGGCAATTCCACCGCCATCGCCCCGGTCTTCGACGAACAGGCCCAGCTTTACGGCGAGATCGCCCGCCAGCTTGGCCCCGACTGGTTCGTGCTGTTCTCGGCGCATCAGATGGTGCGGGTCAGCGATGCCGGGCAGGTGGCCAATGGCGCGCTGGTCGCGGCCAATGACAATATCAACGATCTGATGTCGATCGTGGATGTGCTGGTCAGCGATTATTCCAGCATCCTGTTCGACTTCCTGCCGGTGGACCGGCCGATCGTGCTGCATACCCCCGATATCGAGAGCTACAGCACCGAGCGGGGCCTCTATCTGCAACCCGCCGAATTGCCCTGCGCCGAGACGCGCGACCTGCCCGGGCTGATCGCCGCGATCCGGGCCGGGCGGCGCCCGTCGGATTTTGCCGATTACCCCGCGATGCGCGCGCGCTTCATCCCCGAAGAGGACGGCCAGGCCGCCCCCCGCGCCCTGGCGGCGCTGCGCGCGTCGGCGGCCCCTGCGGCCGTGCAAGGCGACGGGCGCCAGCGCCTGCTGATCGCGCCGGGGGGGATGCTGCCCAATGGCATCACCTCCTCGCTCAAGGGGCTGATGGCCAATCTCGATTACGACCGCTACGACCCCTATATCCTGCTGGACGCGCCCCTGATGGGCAAGGATGCCAACCGCATGGCGCAGTTCCGCGATTTCGATCCGCGCTGCAACTGGATCCTGCGGGTGGGCGACCTGCTGCTGACCGAGGCGGAGCGCCCGGTCTATCACCGCTTCCGCAGCGGCGCGGGCCGGCTGGATGACGCGGAAATGGCGCAGATCGCCGCCATCTTCGCGCGCGAAAACCGCCGCCTGCTGGGCGAGGCGCGCTTTGATCTGGCCATCGAATTCGGCGGCTATGCGCCCTACTGGACCGGGCTGATCGCCTGTTCCAACGCCGCGCAAAAGGTCTGCTACCAGCACAACCACCTCTGGGCGGAATATGCCAACGAGGATGCGGCGCGGAACCAGAAGCAATTGTTCGGCGTGTTCCAGACCTATCGCTGGTTCGACCGCATCGTCGCGGTGTCCGAGGAAACCCGGCAGGTGAATACCGAACATCTGGCCGACTTCTATCCGCCGGGCCTGACCAGCCATACCGTGCGCAACACGCTGGATGTGCGCCGCGTCACCACGCTGGCGGCGCAGCCGCTGGCGGAAAGCCACGCAGAGGCGGCGGCGCTGTTCGAGGGCGCGGGCACGCGCCTTGTCACGCTGGGGCGGCTCTCGCCGGAAAAGCGCCATGACCGCATGATCGACGCCTTTGCGCAGATCGCGCAGGATCACCCGCAGGCGCGGCTGATGATCTGCGGCACCGGCCCGCTGGAGGAGACGCTGCGCGCGCAGATCGACCGGCTGGGCCTGGGCGCGCAGGTGCATCTTCTGGGTCAGGTCGCCAATCCCTATCCGCTGCTGGCTGCCGCCGATGCCTGTGTCATGTCGTCGGATTACGAGGGGCAGCCGATGGTGCTGCTGGAGGCGCTCTGCCTTGGCACGCCCTGTATCGGCACCGATATTCCCGGCATCCGCGCCGTGCTGAAGGATGGTCAGGGCGTGATCGTCGCCCCCGAGGTGCCGGCGCTGGCCGCCGCCATGGCCGAGGCGGCTTCAGGCCGCCTGCCGCGCCGCGCCGATCGTCTGGGCGAGACCTATGCCGCCGAGACCATGGCCGAATTCTATCGCATCGTCTGCGACGCGGAGTGACGCCATGACCGCCGCCGCCCCTCTTGTCTCGGTGGTGATCCCGGTCTTCAACGCGGCCGTGACGCTGGAGGGCACGGTGGCCTCGGTGCAGGCGCAGGGCCTGACCGACTGGGAGGCGCTGCTGATCGACGACGGATCGACCGATGCAAGCCCGGCGATCGTCGCGCGGCTGGCGGCGGCGGATCCCCGGCTGCGCCCGCTGTGCAGCGCCGGGCAAGAGGGGGCCGGGCCCGCGCGCAATCTGGGCATCGCGGCGGCGCGGGGCCGCTTCATCGCCTTTCTCGACGCCGATGACCGCTGGCACCCCCGCAAGCTGGAGCTGCAACTGGCGGCGATGCAGGCGGCGGGCCTGCCGTTTTCCTGCACCGCCTATGAACGGGTCGATGCCGCCAGCGGCGCGCGGCGGGTGGTGGGCGTGCCCGCCCGGGCCAGCCGGGGCGATCTGCTGAAAACCAATACCGTGGCCTGTTCCACCGCGATCTATGACCGGGCGCATTTCGGCCCGCGCGCCATGCCCGCGCTGCGGCGGCGGCAGGATTTCGCGCTCTGGCTCGATCTGTTGCGCGACACGCCCGCCGTGTTGGGCCTGCCGCTGATCCTGATGACCTATCGCGAACACCCGGCCTCGCTTTCGGCCGCCAAGGGCCGGGCGGCGCGGGATACCTGGACCCTGTATCGCCAGGCGCTTGGCCTGCCGCTGCCGCAGGCGGCCTGGTATTTCGGGCATTATGCGCTGCGCGGGGTCTTGCGCCACCGCCTGCCGGGGCTGGCCCGGCGATTGGGCTGGTTGCAGGACGCGCAGCCGCCGGCGGAGGCCGCATGAGCGCGCCGCGCCTGACCATCGCGCTCTCCACCATGGCCGACCGGCTGGCGGGCCTGAGCCCGGACCGCCTGCCACCGATGCCCGATGTGGTCTGGCACCTGTTCGTGCAGGGGCCGGCGGCGGCGGTGGCCACAGGCACCGCCCGACTGGTCGCGACCCGGCCCGATATCGCCGTCACCGCATTGGACAGCCGGGGCGTGGCCCGCAGCCGCAATGCTGCGCTGGCGGCGGTGACGACCGACTGGCTGCTGTTTGCCGATGACGATCTGACCTTTCACCCCGCAGGCATCGCCGCGCTGATCGCGCGCTGTGATCGCGAGGCGGCGGCCGATTTCCTCTGCACCCGGCTGACCGACGAAACCGGCCGCCCGCGCAAGCGCTATGCCCCCGATGGCACCCGCGCGCGCTGGTTCAATTGCGGCAAGGTCGGCACGCCGGAACTGGCGCTGCGCCCGGGCCAGGCCCGCGCGGCCGGCATCGGCTTTGACCCGGGTTTCGGCGCCGGCGCGCCCGACTGGATGGGCGACGAATACATCTTTCTGTGCGACGCGCTGCGCGCGGGCCTGAAGGGCTGGCATGTGGATCTGGTGCCCGCCAGCCACCCGGCGACAAGTTCGGGCCTGACCCAGGGCCCCGAGGCCATGGCGGTGCGCCGCCGCGTGCTGATCCGCGCGCTTGGCCGCTGGACCAGCCTGCTGCCCCGGCTGGCCTTTGCCCTGCGCCATCGCCGCACCCTGGGCGGCTGGCGCGGCGCGCTGGCCTTCCTGCGGCCCTGAACCTGCCCGCCGCCCCATTGCGGCAGGCGCCCGCCGGGGCTATGGCAGGGCATCCCGTTCCAGTCCTGCCAAAGGATGAAGCCCGACGATGAAGATCGCCCTGCCCCGCCGGGTCCGGCTCAGCCGGTTTCTGAACATGCACCATTCGCGCTGGACCCGCCTGCCGCTGGGCGGACTCATGTGGCTGTTCACGCTGGCCGCCACGGCCGAGCCGGTGCTGGCGCGCGAAATGGCCCGCCGGGTGATCGTGCAGGATCAGTTCCACCGCGCCGCGCGCCGCGCCTCGTTCTATGCAAGGCGCGGCTGGATGCGGCTGAACCTGTCGCGCGACATGGTCTATGTGTTCTGCAACCAGATGACCCTGCCGGAGCTGGCCGCGCTGCGCCGCTTTCTGACCCGGCGCGAAACGGCCCATCCGCCGGGGCTGATCGCCTGCGATCTGGCCTATGTCTCGGGCATGGCCGTGCTGGAAGAGGCGGCGCAGGCCCCCGCCAGCGGCAGCCCCGCCCTGACGGCGGCGCTGGAGCAATTCCGCCAGGATGCCGACCGGGTGCTGGAGGCGATCCGCCTGACCCCGGCCGATCTGCCCGAACTGCCCGAGGAAAAGGATCGCGACGGTTTCGCGCTGGACCGCGCGGCGCAGGCATTGGCGGATTTCGCCCGCGAAATGGCCGCCATCGGGGCGCCCTGGTTCGTGCTGTCGGGCACGCTTCTGGGCATCGTGCGCGAGGGCGGCTTTCTGGCGCATGACTATGATATCGACGCGGGCATCATGGCCGAGGGGGCCGATCCGGCGGCGCTGCGCGCCCGGCTGAACGCCGGCGGGCGCTTTCGCTGCACCGATCTGGAATGGCAGACCAGCTTTGACCGCGACGCCGCCGGGCGGGTATGCGTGACCCGCCGCCCGGTCTTCATGAAGGCGGCCCATGCCAATGGCACCTATATCGACATCTTCGTGCATTACCGCGAGGGCGACACGATCTGGCATGCCTCGTCGCTGTTTCGCTGGGACAATTCGGATTTCACCCTGACCGGCTATGATCTGGCCGGCACCCCGGTGCAGGGCCCGGCCGAGGCCGACCGTTACCTGACCGAGAATTACGGCGCCTGGCGCATTCCGGTGACGGAATTCAACTCCGCGCTCGACACCACCAATCAGAGCGTGGTGCGCAATCCGCTGTCGGTCGCGATCTTCCTGCGGCGGATCTGGATGGCCGAGCGCAGCAATCCGCGCGGGGCCGAGGCCCTGCGCCGGGCGCTGGCGCGCGGCGGCTTCATCGCGCCCACGGGGCCGGAAGGGGCCTGGCGGGCGGTGCCGGGTGCCTTTGCCGATGCCCCGCTCAGCGCCGCCGCAGCAGCCGGACCAGACGGCGCAACGGCGCGGTGACCCGCCAGGACAGGCTGACCTGCATCTGCGCGAGCCGCTGTTCGGCCGCCTTGCGCGCGGCAACCTCGCGCGCGAGCGCGGCCTTGCGCGCGGCCAGATCGGTCTCCAGCCGGGTCTTCTGCTGGGTCAGTCGCGCCTGTTGGCCCTGCTGGGCCAGCAAGAGCTTTTGCAACTGCGCCAGTTCGCGATAGCGCGCACCAAGCGCGGCATCCTTTTGCGCGCAATCGGGGCATTCCCCGGCCCGATGGCTGCTCATGCGACCTCCTCGTCAGGCCGCGTCAGGGCCGGATCCATGAGTTGCTGAAAAAAGGCCGCCAGGCGCGCCGCCTGCTCTGCCGCGCGGTATTGCGGCACGATCTGCGCATATGCCGCCTCTCCCAGGGTCTGCCGCCAGGCCTGGTCCCCGACCAGCCGCAAAAGCGCCGCCTGCCAATCCTCCGGGGTTGCGGCCAGAACGCCATTCACCCCGCTGGTGATCACCCCGCGATGCCCCGCAGTCGGCGAAGCCACCGTGGGCACGCCATGCAGGGCCGCCTCGAAGATCTTCAGCTCGCTTTTCGCATCATTGAACGCGCCCGGCGCCAGCGGGGCGAGATTGATATCCATGCCCCGCAGGAAATCATGCATGGCGGCATAGGGCATCAGCCCGTGCCGGTGGATTTGGGCCGCATGGCCCATGTCCGGCAGCTTGAGCGGGCCGACGATATGCAGTTCTGCCTCCGGCATCCGCGCCAGCACCGCATCCAGCGCGGCGTGGCATTCCTCGAAATCCCGGGAATGGGTGGCCGTGCCCGAAAGATAGGCGATGCGCACCGGCCCGCCCTCCGGGCGCGGCGGCGGCATGCCATATTCCGCCAGCAGATCGCTGGACAATGTATTGGCGATCACCGCCGCAGGTTTGCCAAAGGCGGCAACCGAAGCTGCCAGAGGGGCCGTCGAAAGGGTGAACCCATCCGCCATGGCCATCACCGCCCGGCACCCGGCAGACATGCGATAGAGCGCATTCGCGCGTTTGGGATCCCTGCGGAAATATTCCGACTGCGTGAAGGCCATGTAATCATGCAGCAGGTCATCGGTGTCATAGACGATGCGCGCGCCGCAGGCCCGGGCCCCCTCGATCAGATCCAGCAGACGCTCCGACCATTCCATGCGACAGAGCGAAACGATATCCGCCCCCGCCAGGATGGCGGGGCTGGCATGGCGTTCGTCCAATGCGCAGACATCCCAACCCAGCCGCTCCAGTTCGGGCAAGAGCGCGAAGATGCGATAGCGGTTGGTGATGTTCTGGCGCACGGAATACAGAAACACGATCCGCGATCGGATGGGCCGCCTGGCCGGGCGGGTAAATCCCGGCAGCAGGGTTGACCCGCGCGCCAGACGCCGCACCTCGCGCAGGACGCGGGCCGCATTGCCATCATCCCGGAACTTCAGGAAATGATCGCGGCAGTTTTCATAGCGCAGGCGCGCCTCTGCCCCCGGGGGCCGCAGCGCATCGCCAAGTGCCGTCATCAGGCTGGCAAAGGTTTCGCAGACCGGGCCGGGAAATACCTTTTCCAGATCGTAGAACAGGCCACGTTCGCGCGCCTCATATTTCCTGCGATCATAGGCAAAGCTGACCGCCGGGCGCCCTGTCAGCATGAAGTCTATGAAAACGCTGGAATAATCAGTCATGAGAATATCGGATTCCCGGTAGAGCATCTCGACATCCGGGAAGGCAGCCGCGGGCATTTGCAGGAAATCAGGCCCGCTCAGCTGCGAGCTGTATTGCCGGGCCTTGTCGGCGGGATGTTCGCGGATCGCCATGACCAGACCATGTTCCGCAAGCCAGGCAGACAGCTGCGCCACCTCATCGGGGGTGAAGTTGTAATAGCCATGTTTCTGGTCATTGCGGAATGTCGGGCAGAACAGCACCATTCGGCGTCCGGCCTTGCGCGCCCGGATCTCTGCCAACTGCGCGCGCAGGGCCGCAGGCAGCTTTTCCTCATCCGTCAGGATGAAATCGTGGCGCGGCAGGCCGGTCAGCCAGATATCGTCAAAGGTCAGCGGCCAATAGGCTGCGGTCATGGCCAGACGATCGACATCCGACGCGCTGATGACGGCGGTCAGCCGGCGATTGTCGGCCTCCCAATCCTCACGATGGGCGGGCAGGTCCAGAGACGCAAACCCGATCCGTTTCAGCGGAATGCCGTGCCAGAGATTGATGACATCATGCGCCCCGGGCGTCAGCGGCCATTCCAGATTGGGCTTGGCGCCGTGACGGACGAACAGATACCGGCAACGGGCCATCAGGGCCTGGCCTTCCAGCGATTTCAGCGGCACCGAAATCACGTTCACCCCGTCGGTGTCGATCACCTTGCCCCGCGTGAAGATGACCTTGGTGATCCGCGGATCGTTCTTCACCGCCTCGAAGACCGCTCGGCCATTGTCGGACAGGCTGTGATCATAGAGGCAGACAGGAAAGCCCCAGTAATGATCGTATTTCGGCACCTTGCGATCATAGGCCGCGAAATCCTCCGCGCTGAGCGGCTCGGGCGGCAAGACACCATCCGTCAGGATCGCATGATTGCGATACAGCCGATCGGCCCGCGATACACGCTGGATATTCGCCTCGATGACCGGAACGGGCGTCACCGTGCCGACCTCGTCCAGCAAGGCCGGCCAGAACGCCAGGGCCGAGGCATAATAGGGATTGTCCGAGACCAGATACCGCTTGAACAGAGGAAATCCGTCGCGGATCAGATCAAAGATCACATCCGTATAGACCGGATGCCGCCGTGTCACGACAGGAACCCAGGTGCCGAAGAGATGGCCACGCCCGATCAGGAACCGCGTCAGCCCCACCTCGTATTTGCGCACGATGCTGTATTTGTTGCGCTCTGCCCGCACCTGCCCGACGAGCCGGCGAAACAGCGGATCCCGCAGCACGGGACGGCGAAAGGCCATGAAATAGGAACCGACATGGAAATCATAGATCGGGTCGCGTTCGAAACGCCCCAGCATTTCTTCCCGGATCCGGGCAACGGGCAGGCTTTCCTCGGCGGGGAAAGGCTGTGTCGTACGGGTGGCCGCCAGCCCCTTGGTCGCCTGCATGCCCCACCAGGCACAGGGCCGGGCGGCCATGGTTTCCAGCACCTCGTCCAGCGGCCGAAGCAGATAGCAGCTGTCATTGACGAACAGCACCTCGTCATAGGTCTCCAGCCGGTCCCAGCCGACCAGTTCACGCGCAAGCAGGCTGTAGGATCCGAAATCATAGGCGCCGTGACGCCGCGCCCAGGCGCCGGTCACGATCCCGTCCAGCCGCGCCAGTTCGCTGGCCGGCATCTCGCAATCGGCCAGATAGAAGACATCGGCATGGCGGGCCAGTTCGCGCAGGAAGATCAGCACATAATCATCAATGCGCAGGCCCGGATCATAGGCCGCGAACAGGCAGGCACGGCGGGGGGCGGCGGGCAGGGGCACGGCCCCGGCCATGTCGAAGGCGACACGGCGGGGGGGATGGGGGACATGACCCCTGGCCTTGCCCTCGCGCAGGTAGTGCAGGAAAGGGTTTTCGTCCGGCGTCGCGAATTCATGCCCGTAGTTCTGCGCATACCAGACCAGATCGAAATCCGGACCGGGATTGCGCAGATCACGATGGCCCCACCGCAGAAAGTGTTCGTAGGCGCTGGAAACCTTGCTCAGGTCAATGACGGGGTTGGTCTGTAGATAGAATGCAGTGTCGAAATCAGGCGGCGGCCCGGCCTCCAGCGCGGCAGGGACAGCGGCGGGTGCCGGAAAGTAATGCCCGGCGAGAAGGGCCTGCGCGCGTCGCGACAAGACGGCAGGCGGCGTCTGATTCAGGCGTTTTTCGAAGTCCGGGCAAGGCGGGCGCCGCAGGCTCAGACCGAACTGACGAAAATGCAGATCCGGGGCCATCCCTGAAAGCCCGACATCCGCATGGACCTGCCGATACCACTCGGCATCGAAGAGGCCTGCCGTCATGATGGCCTTGGCCAGTTCTGACATGTCGGGCTCGGTGGATACAGCCATGAGGGTCCCTTACCAGAACGCAATGCGCCTGACTCATACCTTCCACCTCCCGGGTTGACCAGAGCGGACCTCCCCCGCCACCAGCGGCCCCGCTTGACATCCGCCCCGCGCCCCGCGCAAGCACGGGGGATGACTGCCCTGCCCGCTTTTCCTCGCGCCCTTTCCGCCCTGCGCCGGCTCTGGCTGCGCGGGCGCCGGGGACTGGCCGGGCGGGTGCGGCTCTGGCTCTGGCGGCCCGATCCGCAGAGCGACGCCTATCTGGCCGCGCTGGAGACCCCGCTGGAACCCGACCTCGTGCTGTGGCAGGGCGAGGGCGCGGGGCTGGCCGCCGATTGGGCCGCGCGGTCCGACCGGCAGCGGCATGTGCTGGCGATCGACAGCCCCGGCAGCCTGCCCGCCCCGCCCGACACCCCGCGCCTGCGCCCCGGCAGCCCGGATCACGCCCGCGCCCTCGCCCATGCGGGGGCGATCCGCACCGATCGGCCCCTGCCCCTCTGGGCACTGCGGCGCCAGGGGCAACGCCTGATCTGCCCGCCCGGCGCCGATGGCCCCGCCTGGGCGCATAGCCTGCGCCAGCAGGAACCCGGCCCGGCACCGCGCCCGCAGATCGCGCTGTTCGGCGGCGGCTGGAAGAATAACGGCATCACCGCCTCGCTGCTCAATCTGCTGGGGGCGCTGGCCGATCACGATCTGGACCTGCATCTGGTGACCGAGGCCCGGTCGGAGGAGGCGCGGGCCAATCTGGGCAAGCTCGATCCGCGGATCCGGGTGATCCATCGCGACCGGATGCCGATGCGGCGGGCCGAATATGCGGCCCTGAGCCGGTTTCAGCGCGACAACGATCTGTCGGACCCGGCACTGGCCACGCAGATTCAGGCTCTGTTCCGGCGGGAATCGCGGCGCCTGTTCGGCGCAAGGGTCTTTGACGCCGCGCTGGATTTCAGCGGCTATTCCCGGGAATGGAGCGCGCTGATCGCCGCCACCCCGGCCCGGCGGCATGTGATCTGGCAACACAACCACCTTCAGGCCGAGGCCGAGCGCCGCTTTGACAGCCTGAATGGGGTCTTTGCCACCTATCGCTGGTTCGACACCCTCGCCAGCGTCTCGGACGAAACCCGGGCGGTGAACCAGACGCATCTGGCCCGGCATTACCCGCCGGGCGCGCGGGCGATCACGCTGCGCAATGTGATCGACCCGGCGGCGATCCGCCAAAATGCCGCCGCCGCCCTGCCCGCCGGGCTGGAGGCCATTCTGGCTGGATCAGAGCCGCTTTTCGTCATGGTCGGGCGGCTGTCGCCGGAAAAGGCGCAGGCGCGGGCGGTGCAGGCGCTGGCCCGGCTGACGGGGGCGGGCCAGGCGGCGCGGCTGGTCATTCTGGGCAGCGGCCCACTGGAGGCGGCCTTGCGCGCCGAGGCGGCAAAGGCCGGGCTGGAGGGCCGGGTGATCCTGGCCGGTCATGTCGAAAACCCCTTCCCCGTCATCGCCCGTGCCGATTGCCTGGTGCTGAGTTCGGATTACGAGGGGCAGCCCATGGTGCTCTTGGAGGCGCTGACCCTGGGCGTTCCGGTCATCGCGACCGATATTCCCGGGGCGCGCAGCGTGCTGGGCGGATTGACCGGTCCGGTGCTGGTACCCCCCTCGGTCGAGGGGGTCGCGGCAGGGATGCAGCGCTTTCTGGCGGGCGAGGTCTCGGCTGCGGGCTTTGACGCCGCAGCCTATCGCACCGCCGTGCTGGCGGAATTCTTTACCGAGATTCTGGGCCGGATCCCGGCCCGACGCTGATCACTTGCGATAGCCCGGGCGCTGCGACCAGCCCCAGGCATCGCGGATCATCTGCGGCAGGGTCGATCGCTTCGGCTCCCATCCCAGTTCCTCGACCGCCCGGGCAGAGCCCGAAACCAGCGCCACCGCATCGCCCGCCCGGCGCGCGCCCTCGATGATCGGCACCTCGGCATTGGTGACGGCGCGGCTGGCCTCGATCACCTCGCGCACCGAAAAACCCGATCCGGTGCCCAGATTGAAGGCGCGGCTGCCCTTGCCATCCAGCAGCCAGTTCAGCCCCAGCACATGCGCATCGACCAGATCCATCACATGCACATAATCGCGCACGCAGGTGCCATCGCGGGTGGGATAGTCGCTGCCAAACACCGTCAGCGCCGGCCGCTTGCCCGCCACCGCATCCAGCATCAAGGGAATGAGATGGGTTTCCGGCACATGCTGTTCACCGATCTCGCCGTCAGGATCGCAGCCCGCCACGTTGAAATAGCGGAAGATCACATGATTGAGGCCATGGCTCGCGCCGAAATTGGCCAGCATGTCCTCGATCGCGCGTTTCGAGGCGCCATAGGAATTGATCGGCTGCTGAACGCTGCCCTCATCGAGCAACACGCCATCCTGATCGCCATAGGTGGCACAGGTGGAGGAAAACACAAAGTTCCGGCAGCCCGCGGCCAGCGCACCCTCGATCAGGTTCAGCGCGCCCATGACATTGACCCGCCAGTATTTGCCCGGGTCGGTCATGCTTTCGCCAACCAGGCTGAGCGCCGCGAAATGCAGCACGGCAACGGGGCGGTATTGCGCAAAGGCCGCGTCCACATCGGCGCGGTTCATCAGATCGCCCCGGAAGAAGGGGCCGAACTTCACCGCCTCTTCCCAGCCGGTATTGAGATTGTCGAAGGCAACCGGCACAAAGCCCGCGGCCTTGAGCACCTTGCAGGCATGGGCGCCGATATAGCCCGCGCCGCCCGTCACCAGAACCGTCCTGCCCTCTGTCATCATACGCTCTCCGACTGCACGCCCGCCTTATGGGCCTGCCGCGCTGCGGGGGCAAGCCATGCGCATGGTTTCAGCCCTGTTCGCGCAGCCAGTCCAGCAACCGGGCGCGCAGATCGGCCGTCGCGCGCGGGCCTTCCAGCGTGATCCGCCCCGAGGCATGGGTGGAAAGCCGCAGGCCAGGCAGCGGTTCCTCATCGGGAATCGTCTCTGTGACGGCGGTTTTGGCGGGTGTCAGCGCCTTCTGGATCAGCCGCTGTTCCGCCGCCGCATCCGGGGGTTCCCGGCCCAGGGTCGTGCGCAGACGGGGGGCCAGCGTCGCATCCCCCTCCAGCGCCTGCGCCAGTTGCAGGCCCAGCCTTTCGCCGATGGATTCGGGAAAGCGCAAGGCGCCATCCAATGCCCGCACGATGGTCAGGAACGACCCGATCTTGGACCGCTTGGCCCGGCTGGCCGCCGCAAACAGCGCCCGCAACGCGGCGCGGTCATCCGGGTAGACCCCGGCCGCCACCGCGCGTTCGGCAATGCGCGCGCGTTCATAGAACGACAGGCCAACCCGGATCTCGTTTTCCTCGACCATGGCGACATAGGCGTCAGAGGCCTGATCGGGTTTGCGCAAAAGGGCCAGCACAGAGCCGAAAGCCGGGTCTTCCGCCGCCAGTTGCCGCAGGGCCGACAGCCGCCGCCAGCCAGAGATCAGCCCGTAACGATCCGGGCCAAGGGGTGCGACCTCGATCGGGGTCTGTTGCCCCCGGGCGCGCAGGGATTCGACCAGCGCCGCCATCTCTTCGGGGTCGGAGGCGATGCGGTCGCGCACCAGATAGCCGGCCTCCACCTGATCCAGCGGCAGCGACAGGACCAGCCGCCCGCCTTCGCGCGCGGCGTGCAGCGTGGCGGCCATCTCCTCCATCGCGGCGGTCGCGGCGGCGGCGCCGGCCATATCGGCAATCGGCGGACGGACCGTCGCGGGGAAGGGCGTCTCGGGCAGATCCTCGGCCATGCTGCCGAAGGGCGTCAGTCTCTTGCGTTTGGCCATGTCAGCCCCCCTGCCCCGGAACCATGTCTAACCGCGCCTTCAGAGACGGTTTCCGGGCGGTTTCGCGCGCGAAACACCCGGTCATTCCGCGGCCTCCTGCGCGGCGGCCAGCTCATCCCGGCGCCAGCTGCCCAGCACCAGCGCCTTCACCGCCGCCCAGGTCTCGTCAAAGGTTTCGCGGCCCCGGGCATAGGTCTCGCGATTGAAGTCGCGGTAATCGGCCTCGTAGATGCCGCGCACCTGTTCACCGGCCTGCCCGATCAGCGCAGTGAAATCCTGCCGGTGCGGTGACAGGGTCTTGCCCAGCCAACCCTGCATCAGGGCCGCCAGCTCGGCCTGCTGACTGCCATCGAAGCGGGTGATGAGCGTGCGCACGGCATCCCATTCAAAAGCCAGCTCTGGCCGGCCAAGCGCGCGGGCGGCCAGATTCTCGCCCTCCTCGATGGAGCGGAAGGTGGAATGCAGCATGTCGAAGAAACGCCCAGTGGAATCGAATTCCAGGAACGAGGCCCCCATCGGCACCAGCAGGATATCGGCCGCGGCCAGCCCGTTTATGGTCAGATAGCCAAGCGCGGGCGGCGTATCGAGAAAGATCAGGTCATATTGATCCAGCACCCCGTCGGCGGCCAGGCTCTCGGTCAGGGCATCCCACAGCTTCCAGCCGCGCGACTGCATGCGCCAGACGGGGATCTGGAACTCGGCCCAGTAAAGGTTCAGCTGGGCGCCGATCAGGTCGATATTCGGCCAGTGGGTTTTCTGGATCAGACTGTCGGCCTTGACGGACAGCGCCTCGGTCAGTGTGTCATCCAGCGGGATCGGCGCATCGCCACGATCGAGCCGCCGCTGGTTATCGACCCGCAAATGGGCCGCGTAGTGACGTGCGAGCAGCGGAAAGACCGTCTGCCATTCATCCTCGACCCGGCCCCCGAAGATCGAGGTCATCGAGCCCTGACTGTCGAGGTCGATCACCAGCACCCGATAGCCATCGAGCGCGGCCGACATCGCCAGATGCGCACAGGTGGAGGTCTTGCCAACCCCGCCCTTGAAATTCGCCACTGCCAGCATCTTGGCCGGCAGGCCCGCGGGGCGCCAGGCGGCATAGGGCTTGGCGCGCGACCCTTCGGCGGCAAAGAAGGCGCGCAGGCGCAGCACCTCGTCCAGGGTGAACCACTTGGCGCCGCCCTCGGTTTCCGAGGCGCCTTGCGGCAGGTCGGGGTTCTGCTTCAGCACACGCCGGAAATGCGCCTGCGCGACCGGGATCAGATAGCGGGTGATTTCCCAGGTCGAGAACATCCGCAGCTGACGCTGGCCCCGTTCATCCAGCCCCCGACCGGCCAGACCCTTGCGCCCGGTCTCGCAGGCCTGGGCGATCTGGCCAAAGCCTTCGGTCGTGGTGGGCTGGCCAAGAGCCGCCAGCGCGGCATCCGGGTCAATGCCGAAATAGGGGGGAAGGGGTGCTGCTGCCTCGGGCTTCATTCTCGCCTCATGTGCCGTGTTTTTCGCATCATAGCGCAAAACGCAGCACATGGAAGAAAAGACATCACATCACGGGAATTTCCATGCTGATTCTGGGGCTTGCTGGGTTTTCACCAGCCTGTTCCCGCGCGCCGGGGCTGGGTTTTGCTGCCGGAGCAAAGATTTTTTCTGTTAGATGGATGTTATTCTTTCTTGTTACGGCTGTATCCCCTTTTCTGGATCGCCTTGAGAAGAAAGAAAAAAATGACGCATCAGGATGCCATGGCGACTCTGATCCGACGCTGGAGCGACTCTGATCCGACAATCGGGTGACTCTGATCCGTCGCTCGGCCGGCTGGACGGATGCTGTGGATAACTCTAGTCTGGGTGTCACTGAAACCCCGATGCGAAAACGGGGATCGAAGACGAGGCAGGCAGATGGCGGAACTGGCGGCAGCGGGGGCATTCCCCGCGCGAAGGCGTGGCGGCATGGCGACAAGCGCGCCGCCGGTCATTGGCGATCTGTTCATCTGCGACGTGCTGGAGGCGAGCCCGAAGGACGATCTGGGCACGATGGAACATCCGATCTTTTCGCTGTCTACCAAGCCCGACCGGCGCATCCTGCGCTATGAGCATAATGGCGCGACGGTGGAGGTGGTGCCCTCGGTCAAGGGGCGCGCGACCATCCATGACAAGGATATCCTGATCTATTGCATCAGCCAGCTGATGGCGGCGCTGAATGCCGGGCGCGAGGTCAGCCGCACCTTGCAGCTCAAGGCGCATGACCTGTTGCAGGCCACGCGGCGCGATACCGGGGGCGACAGTTATCTGCGGCTGCGCGAGGCCTTCGAGCGGCTGGCCGGCACCCGCATCACCACCAATATCACCACCGGCGGGCTGGAGGCGACCAGTGGCTTCGGCCTGATCGAAAGCTGGGAGATCCTGCGCAAGACCCGGGGCGGGCGGATGATCTCGGTCATGGTGACACTGTCGGAATGGCTGTTCCGCTCGGTGCTGGCGCGGTCGGTCCTGACGCTGAGCCGGGACTATTTCACCTTGCGCAAACCGCTGGAACGGCGGGTCTATGAACTGGCGCGCAAACATTGCGGGCGGCAGCCGGAATGGCGGATTTCTGTCTCTGTACTGCATAAAAAGGCCGGATCCTCGGCCCCGGTGCGGGTGTTCCGCGCCGCGATCCGGAAGATGATCGAGGAGGCCCAGCTGCCCGATTACCTGATGACCGAGGAGCCGGGCGACGTGATCCGCTTTGCCCGGATCGGGGTGATCGAGGAGGAACCGGCCGCCGATCTGGCCCCGCCGCGCCTTGACCCCGATGTGCTGGATGCGGCGCGCACGCTGGCCCCGGGCGCGGATGTCTATGCGCTGGAGGCGGAGTGGCGGTCCTGGTGGCTGCAAACCGGGCGGCCCCGGCTGTCGGCCCCCGACCGGGCCTTTCTGGGCTGGGTGAAGGCGCGACGCCAAGGTTAACGGAAAACCCGCGCGCGGCCGGGCGGGTCAGGGTTTCGCAGCGAATTGCGGCAAGGATCGGCGCTGATTTCGTGATCCGCAGGAGCCGCGCCTGATGCCCGATACCTCGCCCAATCTTGACCTGCCCTATCTGATGCCGGCGCAGGCCCAGAAACATGTCACCCATAACGAGGCACTGGAGCGGCTGGACGCGCTGGCGCAACTGGTGGTGGAGGCCTTTGGCGCCACCACGCCGCCCGCCAATCCGGGCGTCGGGCTGATCTGGGCCGTCACCTCGGGCGCGACGGGCGATTGGGCGGGCAAGACCGGCAAGCTGGCGCTGCGGGTGGCGGGCGGCTGGATCTTCATCGCCCCGCGCGAGGGGTGGCGGGCCTGGGGGCGCGAACAGGCGCAGCTGCGCATCTGGCGCGGGTCAAGCTGGCAGGTGCTGCCGATGGAGCAGCTGGGCAGTCTGGGCATCGGCACCACCGCCGATGCGGTGAACCGTCTGGCGGTATCGGCCGAGGCCTCGTTGTTCAGCCATGACGGCGCCGGACATCAGATGAAGATCAACAAGGCCGCGGCCGGACAGACCGCCTCGCTGCTCTATCAGACCAACTGGTCGGGCCGGGCCGAGATGGGTCTGACGGGGAATGACGATTTCAGCGTGAAGGTCAGTGCCGATGGCAGCGCCTGGACCGAGGCGCTGCGGGTGGCCAGGGCGACCGGGGTCGCGGCCTTTCCCGCCGGGCTGACCGTGGCGGGCGCCCTGCCCTATACCCGCACCACTTTGCTGGGGCCGGTCAGCCAGGCCGCCGGGCAACCCACCGGCGCGGTGATCGAACGCGGCAGCAATGCCAATGGCGACTATGTCCGCTGGGCCGATGGCACCCAGATTTGCAGCCACAAGGTGACGCTCGGCTATACGGCGGCCAATGCGCTTTTGGCGACATGGGCCTTTCCTGCCGCCTTTGCGGCCGGCTCTGTTCCCACGGTGTTGACCGCGCTCAACCCCAATGTCTGGTCGAACATGCCGTCTGGCCTCTCGCGCGGGGATGGGGCGCTGACGCCGGCCAATGTCTCGGCTGGCAGCACGCTCATTTATTGGTGGGCCCGCAGCGGTGCTGTCGCCCTGGTCTCGGGCAATCAGGTCGAGGCCTATGCTCTGGCGACCGGCCGCTGGTTCTGAGGAGGACAATCATGCAGATCACCCTGATCCCGCAGCGCCGCGACGACGGCCTGACCCTGAGCCGCCAGGGCGACATCCTGTGTCTCAATGGCGTGGAGCTTGATTTCGCGCCGCTGCCCGAAGGCGGCCTGCTGCCTGCCGAGGCGGTGGCAGGCGGCTGGCTGGCCGGCCCGGTGGCGCGCGTGGCGGGCCTGTTGCAGCTGTCGATCCTGCTGCCGCATGGGCCGGGGCAGGCCCCTGCCCCGACGGTGCTGCGGCTGGAGGGCGATGGCCCGGTCGCCCTGCCCGGTTCCGAAACCAGCCCCGAGGAGGTGCAGTGATGATCGACTGGAGCCTGATGATTGCGCCCGAAACCCGCGCTGCCGAGGCCCGCGCGGCCGCGCGGGCGGCACTGAAGACCCGGCGCGATGCCGAGATTGCCGCCGGCATCCTGTGCGAGGGGCTGCCCGTCGCGACCGATGACGTGTCGCAGGCGCGGTTGGCCGGGGCGGCGCTGGCCGCGCTGATGGACCCGGACCTCAGGCTGGGCTGGAAACTGCCGGATGGTCGTTTCGTGACGCTGGACGGGGCCCAGGTCCTGACGCTGGCCCGGGCGGTGCGGGCCCATGTGCAGGCCTGTTTCGACCGCGAGGCCGCCGCACTGGCCCAGCTTGACGCCGGTTAGCGGCGCCCCGGGTCCAGCAGGGCGGCCAGATAGGCGCCATAGGCGGTCTTGCCGAACAGCCGCGCCCGTTCGGCCAGCTGATCCGGGGTGATCCAGCCATGATCGAAGGCAATCTCCTCGGGGCTGCCGACCTGCTGGCCCTGGCGTTCCGACAGGGTGCGCACGAAATTCCCGGCATCCAGCAGGCTGGCATGGGTGCCGGTATCGAGCCAGGCAAAGCCCCGCCCCATCTGTTCGACCGACAGGCTGCCCTCGGCCAGATACATTTCCAGCAGGGAGGTGATCTCCAGCTCGCCCCGGGGCGAGGGCTGCACCGCACGGGCGCGTTCCGGCGCGCTGCCATCAAGGAAATACAGCCCCGTCACCGCATAGGCCGAGGGCGGATCGGCGGGTTTCTCGACGATACGGTTCACCCGGCCGCTGGCATCGAAGCCGACCACGCCATAGCGTTCGGGATCGACGACATGATAGCCAAAGACCGTGCCGCCGCTGGGGCGCGCATCGGCGCGTTCCAGCATCTCGGGCAGGCCATGGCCGAAAAAGATGTTGTCGCCCAGCACCATGGCCGAGGGTGCCCCGGCCAGGAACCCCTCGGCCAGCAGATAGGCCTGGGCCAGTCCGTCGGGCGAGGGTTGTTCGATATAGCTCAGGCTCAGCCCCCATTGGCTGCCATCGCCCAGCGTGCGGCGGAACTGGTCCTGATCCTGCGGGGTGGTGATGATCGCGATCTCGCGGATGCCGGCCAGCATCAGCACCGACAGCGGATAATAGATCATCGGCTTGTCATAGATCGGCAGAAGCTGCTTCGAGACGCCGATGGTGATCGGGTAAAGCCGCGTGCCGGATCCGCCGGCCAGAATGATTCCCTTGCGCTGCATTTCAGGCGCCTTTCAACTCGGTGATCACATGGGCCAGGGCGGCCCGCCAGTCTGGTTGCATGATGCCGAAATCCGCCGCCAATGCGGAACAATCAAGGCGGGAATTCAGCGGACGGCGCGCCGGGGTCGGATAGGCATCAGACGGGATATCCTCGACCGTGACCGGCAGACCGGCCAGCGCGAATGTTTCGCGCGCGAAACCGGCCCAGCTGGTTTCCGGCGCGCCGGCAAAATGATGGGTGCCGCCGGCGGCGCCTTCCCGCAGGGCATCGGCCAGGGTCAGGCAGGCGGCGGCGATGGCATCGGCCGGGGTCGGCCCGCCGATCTGGTCGGCCACCACCCGCAGGGCGGGGCGATCGGCGCCCAGCCGCAGCATGGTCTTCACGAAATTCGCGCCATGGGCGGAAAACACCCAGGAGGTGCGCAGGATCACATGCCGCGCGCCCGAGGCCCGCACCGCCACCTCGCCCGCCAGCTTGGAGCGGCCATAGGCACCCAGCGGCGCCGTGGGGTCGCTGGGGCGAAAGGGCAGGGTGCCCGCGCCGTCAAACACATAATCGGTGGAGATATGGACCAGCGGAATATCCAGATCGGCACAGGCCTGCGCCATGGCACCGGGGGCCGCGCCATTGACCAGGGTCGCCGCGTCCTCCTCGGTCTCGGCCTTGTCCACCGCCGTCCAGGCGACCGCATTGATCACCGCATCCGGGCGCTGCGCCCGAATGGCGGCGGCGCAGGCGGCAGGGTCGGAAAGATCGGCCTCGGCCCGGCCCAGAAACCGCGCGTCCGGCGCCCGGCGCGCCAGTTCCCGTGCTACTTGCCCGGTCTGTCCGAATATCAGCAGGGTCATTGCCGTCTCCACAACAGGGGTGCCGTCAGCATCACCCCACCCGCTTTTCGCCGGTTCCCAGCCGCTCGCCCACGCCTTGCCGGGCCTGAAGCGGGCGCCACCAGGCCTCGTTCTCCAGATACCAGGCCACGGTGCGCGCCAGACCCTCTTCGACCGTGACCGAGGGGCGCCAGCCCAGTTCGGTGCGAATGCGTGTCGGATCAATGGCATAGCGGGCGTCATGGCCGGGGCGATCGGTCACGAAGGTGATCTGGTCGGCATAAGACCCCGCCGCCTTGGGCCGCTTTTCATCCAGAATGGCGCAAAGCGTCCTGACCAGATCGAGATTGGTGCGCTCATTCTCGCCGCCGATATTGTAGCTGCGGCCCAGCTCGCCCTTTTCCAGCACCAGCAGCAGCGCATCGGCGTGATCTTCGACAAACAGCCAGTCCCGGATGTTCGAGCCATTGCCATAGATCGGCAGCGGCTTGCCGGCCAGCGCGTTGAGGATGATCACCGGCACCAGTTTCTCGGGGAAATGGAACGGCCCGTAATTGTTGGAGCAATTGGTCAGCACCACCGGCAGGCCATAGGTTTCGTGCCAGGCGCGCACCAGATGGTCGCTGGCCGCCTTGGAGGCCGAATAGGGGCTGCGCGGGTCATAGGCGGTGTCTTCGGTGAACTTGACCGCCGGGTCGGCGGGCAGGGATCCGAAAACCTCGTCGGTGGAGATGTGATGAAAGCGGAACGCCTCGGGCCGGCCCTCGGCCTGCCAATAGCTGCGCGCGGCTTCCAGCATGTTGTAGGTGCCGTTCACATTGGTCTCGATAAAGGCGCCCGGCCCGTCGATCGAGCGGTCCACATGGCTTTCGGCGGCCAGATGCATCACCGCATCGGGGCGATGCGCGGCAAAGATGCGGTCCAGCGCGGCGCGGTCGCGGATATCGGCCTGTTCAAAGGCGTAAAGCGGCGAATTGCCGACGCTGGCCACGTTTTCCAGGCAGGCCGCATAGGTCAGCGCGTCCAGATTGACCACGCTATGCCCGCGGGAAATCGCCAGCCGCACCACGGCCGAGCCGATGAAGCCCGCGCCCCCCGTCACCAGTATCTTCATCTTATCCCTCGTAAGCGAATGGCGTCTTGAAATCGGCCAGCGGCACCGCCGCGGCATCCTTGGCCGACAGGACCGGGGCTTCGGTCAGCCCCCAGTCGATGCCGACCGAATCCCAGGCGACGGAACCGTCGCAGTCGGGCGCGTAGTAATCCGAGCATTTGTAGACGATCTCGGTATCGGGCGCGCGGGTCACGAAACCATGCAGAAAGCCCGCCGGGATCAGCAATTGCCGCCCGTTTTCGGCCGACAGTTCCACCCCCACCCATTGCCCATAGCTCGGCGATCCGGCGCGGATATCCACCGCCACATCCCAGAGCGCGCCCCGCCCGCACCGCACCAGCTTGGCCTGGGCGTGGGGGGGCGACTGGAAATGCAGGCCGCGCAGCGTGCCCGCCCGGGCCGAGACCGAATGATTGTCCTGCACGAAGTCGATGTCGATCCCGGCATCGGCCAGGCGCTTGCGGCTCCAGCTTTCGGAAAAGAAGCCGCGCGCATCGCCGAAACGAGCGGGTGTCAGGATGACAACGCCGGGCAGGGCGGTCTGTTCGATCTGCATGTTCGTCACGTCTTTCTCGGTCTGGGGCCCCGGGCCAGCGGGCCGGACTATGCCCGTGCCCGCCGGGCAAGAAAAGGGGCCGGATCAGTCGTTGTTCAGAATGTCGCGGTGATAGCGCCCAAGCAGCACCACGCCCAGAAACAGCGCGCCCAGCCCGACCAGCAACACATAGGCCGGATTGACATAGCTTGCGTCATACATCGGGTAAAAGCCCTTGCGCATCTCGCCGGTCACATGCAGCAGCGGGTTGTACCACAGGATTGACCGGGCAAAGGCGGGCATGTCCTCGTAGATGAACATCACCCCCGAAGCCAGCATCAGCGGCCGCATCGCGATGCCCCAGATCATTTCCCAGACCGGGATCAACCCGAACAGCGCGCAGTTCAGCACGCCGATGCCAAGCGCCACGGTCAGCAGCATCACATGTGCCAGCAAGAGCGGCGGCAGTTCCAGAATGACCCGGGAATCGGAAAAGATCAGGATCCCCAGCAGCACGAGGAAGGTGACGGTGATCCCGGTCAGCGCATTCAGTGCAAAGCGCGCCAGCACCGCATCGACCCAGGTCACCGCCGGATACATCAGCAGCGGCCGCGAATAGGTGATCGACCGCGCCACCGATCCGGCAATGTCGCCATAGACCATGAAGGGCAGATAGCCGGTGGCGTAGAACAGCAGGAAGCTCGCGCCCAGCGGCGGGTTGCGGATGAAGATCCCGAAGGCGATCGACAGCAGCAGGATCGCCCCCACCGGTTCCAGCACCGCCCAGAGATAGCCCCCCGGCGACCGGCCATAGCGCGAGGACATCTCGCGCAGGGTCAGCGCCAGAACGGTGCGCAGCGTCGGAAAGGGCCGGGTCTGCACGCGCCGGGGTTCCTGCGCCGGCGGCAGGGCGGGCGACAGGGCAGGGGGAATGGCGGGCAGGGCAGGGGAGGCGGGCATGCACGAACCTGTGGGCAAACGGGTGCTGGCGTTTCAGTCGCCCATTATGTAGAAGGGGGCGCATAAGTTCAAATCGGTTGATGCCGAGGCAAGCCCTTGAATGATCAGCAAAACCCAGATGCGGCCGTTGCACAGGGGCAACCTGTCGAACCGGCCCCGGCCCGCGCCGGGGCGCGGGCGCAGCCCGCTGCGGCAGGGGTGAAGGCCCGCGGGGCCGGGGCCCAGGGCCCAGGCCAGCGGCTTTCCGCCGAGGCGGAAGGGGCGGCCCCCCGGGCCGGGGCCCGCGCCGCCGCCGCGCCGCGCCCGGCGCCGATCATCGAGATCCGCCCCATGGCCGAAGCCGCGCAATTGCGGCCGCGCCATCGCCGGCTGGCCTGGTCCTTTGTCGTGCTGGTCGTGCTGCCGCTGGTGCTGGCGATGAGCTATCTCTGGGGCGTGGCGCAGGATCAATATGCCTCGACCGTCGCCTTCACCATCCGGCGCGAGGACAATACCTCGGGCGCGCTTCTGGGGGGGCTGGCGCAGCTGACCGGGGGCGGGGGCATGTCGGAATCCGACATCCTCTATGAATTCATCCAGAGCCAGGAAATCGTCTCCGCCATCGACGAACGCATCGGCCTTGGCGCGATCTATGCGGCGCATTGGCCGGGCGACCCGGTCTTCGCGCTCTGGCCCGATGCCCAGATCGAGGAATTGCACGATTACTGGCGCCGCATGGTGCGCATCTCTTACGATCAAAGCACGCGGCTGATCGAATTGCGCGTGCTGGCCTTTACCCCGGAGGATGCGCAGCGCATCGCCGGCGAGATCGTGGCCGAGAGCCAGCGCATGATCAACGACCTGAACACCCAGGCCCGCGAAGACGTGATGCGCTATGCCAATGCCGATCTGGATCAGGCGGTGGCGCGGCTCAAGGATGCGCGCGAGGCGCTCAGCCGTTTCCGCACCCGCACCCGGATCGTCGATCCCTCGGCCGATATCCAGGGGCGGATGGGCGTGCTGAACAACCTTCAGCAACAGCTGGCCGAGGCGCTGATCGACAATGACCTGGTGCTGGGCACCACCCAGGAAAACGACCCGCGCCGCAATCAGGCCGCGCGCCGCATCCAGGTGATCCGCGACCGCATCGCCGCCGAACGCCAGACCTTTGCCTCGGCCGACGGGGCAGGGGAGGCCGACGAGAATTACCCCGAGCTGATTGCCGAATTCGAACGCCTGACCGTCGATCAGCAATTCGCCGAAGAGGCCTATCGCACCGCGCTGGCCGCACTCGATCTGGCCCGGGCCAATGCCTCGCGCCAGACGCTCTATCTCGCGCCCTATATCCGGCCGACCCTGCCGCAGGTGGCGGAATTCCCGCAGCGCTTCGTCTGGTCGGGCCTGGTCGGGCTGTTCCTGGTCCTGGCCTGGTCGATCGGCGCGCTGATCTTCTACAGCGTCCGCGACCGGCGCTGATCCGGGCCGGGCGCATGATCCGCTTCGAGCATCTGCACAAGAGCTTTCGCACCGGCGGCGCGCGCAAGATCATCGTGCAGGATCTGGACCTCACGCTGCCCACCGGGCGGTCGCTGGCGCTGCTGGGGCGCAACGGGGCGGGCAAGTCCACCCTGTTGCAGATGGTGGCGGGCACGATCCGCCCCGATGCCGGGCGCATCGTCTCGGATGGCACGATCAGCTGGCCGGTGGGCCTGGGCGGCGCGGTGCATCGCGACCTGACCGGGGCGCAGAACATCCGCTTCATCGCCCGCATCTACGGGGTCGATACCGAACAGCTGGCCGCCTTTGTCGAGGATTTCGCCGAACTTGGCCGGCATTTCCACATGCCGGTGCGCAGCTATTCCTCGGGGATGCGGTCGCGGCTGACCTTTGGCGCGGCCATGGGCATCCGGTTCGACACCTATCTGGTGGACGAGGTCACCGCCGTCGGCGACGCCGCCTTTCGCCGCAAGAGCCGCGCGGTGTTCCGCGAAAGGATGAAGACCTCGGGCGCGATCATGGTCAGCCATGACATGAGCACGGTGCGCGAATTCTGCGACTCGGGTCTGGTGCTGGAACTGGGCCAGCTGTGGTATTTCGACGATCTGGAAGAGGCGATCGCCCTGCATCAGCGTCTGATGGGCGACGAACCCGCCCCGAAACGCCGCCGCCGCGCCTGAAGACGGCGGACCCGGCCCGACGATTCTGCGATTCCTGCGCCTGCCGTCGCCCCGCCCCGGGGCCGCGTCGCGATTTCCCGCACCCGTGCCGCCGCCTGCCCGGGCACAGTGCCAATGAAACAAGGGGGATTTGTTGTTTGGTGAAGAAAAAGCGTTTGGGGAGTGATTTTTGGCTTGCGGGTTTTGTTGGGTGGGTCTAGAAGCCGCTTCACCGCAGCGGTTGAGGCTGAAGCGGGACTGGAGATGAGGTTGGCGGCGCGCCAAGTAAGAGGCGCGGTGCTGGTTTTTGTTCTTCGGGTGCTCTTTGACATTGATGATGAATGAAGGGATATGCGGGCGGTTTGGTCGTTTTCGACGGCGGACGTTTGCATATCGGCTCACTAGCTTCGGCGATGATGTGAGTGTCAGCTTCACGTTTGTGGGTCATGTTCCTGATGGGACTTGGCACATGAATGAGAAAGACCTGTATCTGTGACGGATACAGGCAGATGTGCGAAGGTTCGACGTCAAGGATAGCGTTTCGGCGCTTTCAACTTGAGAGTTTGATCCTGGCTCAGAACGAACGCTGGCGGCAGGCCTAACACATGCAAGTCGAGCGAGGACTTCGGTCCTAGCGGCGGACGGGTGAGTAACGCGTGGGAACGTGCCCTTTGGTACGGAATAGCCCCGGGAAACTGGGAGTAATACCGTATGTGGTCGAGAGACGAAAGATTTATCGCCAAAGGATCGGCCCGCGTTGGATTAGGTAGTTGGTGGGGTAATGGCCTACCAAGCCGACGATCCATAGCTGGTTTGAGAGGATGATCAGCCACACTGGGACTGAGACACGGCCCAGACTCCTACGGGAG
>Ga0209053_1000270_pt1 | contig 44367 bp, 36 predicted proteins | sample EBPBio152010_DNA_FD_185864 | JGI IMG/M metagenome (GOLD analysis project Ga0209053, IMG submission 185864) | Wastewater treatment Type I Accumulibacter community from EBPR Bioreactor in Madison, WI, USA - Reactor 1_7/15/2010_ DNA (SPAdes)... | ecosystem: Engineered > Bioreactor > EBPR >... | reverse complement strand
GCATCGCGGCGGGGCCTGCCTGCCGGGGCTGCGGCTGATGCAGAAACTGGCGCAGGCCGTGGGGGCCGTGCGCATGGGGCCGGAATTCGAAATGTCAGGCAGCCTGCGCTCCGATGCCTGCGGGCGTGACTGCCAACTGGCCTGGCGGGTGGCTGAAAGCGGCGCCTGGGTCTTTGGCGATGTGGCCGAGGGCTGCGATCTGGAGACGATGATGGCCCATGCGGCGGGGCAGGAAGGCGCCTTGCGCCCCGGTCAGGTGCCGGGGGCGGCGGCGGTGCTGGTCACGCGGGCCGGGCGGCTGAGCTGACGCTCAGCGCCCGGTCAGCCAGTTGCCCAGCCGCGCCAGGCGCGAGGTCTGCGTCAGCCCCAGATCCGCCTCGCGCCGGTCGGCGCCGTTCAGCAGCGCATACATCCCCCGCACCCCCAGCCAGCGCGCGGGCTCGGGTTCCCATTTTCGCGTCGGGCGATTGACCCAGGGCAGGCGGGTCAGGCCGGTGTCGCGGCGCAGCACCAGATCGGCCAGCGTGCGCCCGGCCAGGTTGGATGTCGAAACCCCGACCCCGACATAGCCGCCGGCAAAGCCCAGCCCGGTGGCCGGGTCAAAGCCCAGCGTGGCGCACCAGTCGCGCGGCACGCCCAGCACGCCGCACCAGCCATGGTCGATCCGCGCCCCGCGCGCGGCGGGAAAATGGCGGTGCAGGATGGCGGTCAGCCGGCGCAGCGTCTCGGGGTCCGGGGTGCCGCTCTCGTCGAGGCGCGAGGCAAAGCGATAGGGCACGCCGCGCCCGCCCACGGCGATGCGCCCCTCGCGCGTGCGCTGGCAATAGCAATAGGCATTGGCGAAATCCCCAAGGATTTCATGCCCGTCCCAGCCGATTTCGGCCCAGATCTCTGGCGGCAGCGGCTCGGTCACGATCTGCGCGGAATTGAGCGGCAGCCAGTCGCGGCGATGGCCCGGCAGGGTGGCGGTAAAGCCCTCGGTCGCGCGCAGGATCACCGGCGCGCGCACCACGCCCTGCACGGTTTCCACCCGGCCGGGGCCATAGCGCAAGACCTCGGTCCCCTCGACGATGCGGGCGCCGGCGCGTTCCACCGCGGCGGCCAGCCCGCGCACCAGCTTGGCCGGCTGCACGCGCGCGACGCCCGTGACGATCATGCCGCCCAGCGTGCCGGGAATGGCCACGCGGGCGCGCGCCTCGGCGGCGGTAATCGCGCGCACGCGGCCTTCCTCGCCCCAACTGGTGCGATGGGCCACCTCGGCATGCAGGCGGCCCAGTTGCGCGGGGGTGGCGGCCACCATCAATTCATCGGTGCGGCGGATATCGGCCTCGATCCCCTCGGCCTCGGCGACGGCGATCACCTCGTCCACCGTGCCGTTCATCGCGGCGACCATGGCGCGCACCGCCTCGGCCCCGTGGCTGCGGGCATAGCGTTCCTGCGACCAGGCGAAGCCGCCGGTCAGCCAGCCGCCATTACGCCCCGAGGCGCCAAAGCCCGCGAAATCCTTTTCGATGACCAGCACATTCAGCGACGGGTCGGCCTGTCGCAGATACCAGGCCGCCCAAAGCCCGGTATAGCCCGCCCCGATGATCGCCACATCGGCGGTCGTGTCGCCCGCCAGGGCCGCGCGGCGGTCGGGCAGGCCGATATCGGCATACCAGAACGACACGCCGCCCAGGGCGCGCGGGGTCATTGCCCCGGCTCGGTTTCGCGCAGGACGGCGGTGCTGACCTCGGCCGATTTCAACATGTCTTCCAGCGTCAGCGATTCGATGATCAGCAGGTAAGACCAGAACACTTCGGCAAAGACCTTGCGGATGCGGCAGGTCGCCTCGTCGCTGCAATCCTCGCAGCGCTGATAGGACCGCCGCGACAGGCAGGGCAGCGGCGCGATCGGCCCGTCGATCAGGCGCAGCAGTTCCGAAAGCGAGATGTCGCGCGGCGCCTGGACCAGCGTATAGCCCCCCGCTCGCCCCCGGGTGGAGGCGATGACGCCGGCATTGCGGATTTCCAGCAGGATATGTTCGAGAAACCGCTTTGGCGTGCCGGACCGCCGGGCGATTTCCTCGATGGTCAGCGCCTGGGGCACGGGCTGGGCGGCCTCATCGGCCAGGGCCAGCAGGGCCTTCAGCGCATATTTCATCTTCTGCGTGATCATAGTGATTCCGTAAGGGCAAAGCCGCGCGGAATCAATCGGATGCTGGGGCCGGGCAAAAGATTCAGATGCTCAGCGCGGCTTGCAGCGCCTCGCGGGTCAGCCCCTCTTTCGGATGCGACAGGTTCACCGCGCCGCGCTTGAGGACGTAGAAGTGATCGCCCAGGCCAAAGGCGAAATCGAAATACTGTTCGACCAGGATGATCGCCATGTCGCCCTTGGCCTTGAGATAGTCGATCACCCGGCCGATCTGCTGAATGATATTGGGCTGGATGCCCTCGGTCGGTTCGTCCAGCAACAGGACCTTGGGCCGCATGATCATCGCCCGCGCGATGGCAAGCTGCTGTTGCTGCCCGCCCGACAGATCGCCACCGCGCCGGTGGCCCATGTCCTTCAGCACCGGGAACAGGTCATAGATCTCGTCCGGCACGCGATGTTCGGATTTCGGCAGCAGAGAAAAGCCGGTTTCCAGATTCTCGCGCACCGTCAGCAGCGGAAAGATCATCCGCCCCTGCGGCACCACCGCCAAGCCGCGCCGGGCCATCTGTTGCGCGGGCAGAACGGGCAGAGCCTCGCCATCCAGCGTGACTGTGCCGCCCGACCGCGGATGCGTGCCCGCCAGCGCCTTAAGGAGCGAGGTCTTGCCCACCCCATTGGTGCCCATGACACAGGTCACGACCCCGGCCCTTGCCTCCAGGTCGATGCCGTTCAGGATCTGGCTGCCGCCGTAATGCAGGGTCAGCCCTTCGGTTGTCAGCATGTTCAACGCCCCAGATAGACTTCGATGACTTGCGGGTTCTTGGTGACGTGGTCGAGGCTGCCCTCGGCCAGCACCGAACCTTCGTGCAGCACGGTGACCTTGCAGTTCAGCCGGCGAATGAACTCCATGTCATGTTCCACCACGACGACGGCGCGGGTCTTCGCCAGCTCGACCAGCAGCGCGGTGGTCTGTTCGCGCTCCAGAAAGCTCATCCCCGCGGCCGGTTCATCGACCAGCAGCAGGCGCGGCTCCTGTGCCAGCAGCATGGCGATTTCCAGCCATTGCTTCTGGCCATGCGACAGCTCGCCCGCCTTGCGCGCCAGATGATCCTGAAGCCCGACCTGTTCGGCCAGTGCGGCCACCTTGGCGCGATCCTGGCCGGTTTCGCGCCAGAACAGCACCCGCCACGGCGCGCGCTGGGCCTTGAGCGCGAGGATCAGGTTCTCGGACACGCTTTGATCCTCGAACACGGTGGGGCGCTGGAACTTGCGGCCCACACCGGCGCGGGCGATCTGCGCCTCGGACATCCTGAGCAGTGATCTGGGCACCTCGCCAAAGGTCACCGTGCCCTCGTCGGGGCGGGTCTTGCCGGTGACGATATCCATGAAAGTGGTCTTGCCGGCGCCGTTCGGGCCGATCACCGCGCGCAATTCCTGCGGGCCGATGGTGAAGGACAGGTTGTTGATGGCGCGGAACCCGTCAAAGGTGACGGACACGCCCGAAACCTCCAGCAGGGATGTGATGCGCGGGGGGGCGATCGTGGTCATGCGTCGGCCTCCTTTTCGCGCAGCGCGCCGTCATCGGGGCCAAGCTGGGCGCCATGGCGGCGCGGGCTGGGCAGCTTGTCGAACAGACCGCCAATGCCGCGCGGCACGAACAGCGTGACCAGCACGAAGGCGAGGCCCAGCAGCACCGTCCACCAATCGACCCAGTTGATCGTGTAGAAACCAAGCGGGATCGACGGCGCCATGCCCCCTGTGAACCACGAGGACAGGAGCGACACGAAACCCGCCCCGATCACCGCGCCATAAAGCCGTCCCCGCCCGCCAATCGCCACCCAGACCGCCAGATAGATCGAGGCGATGGGGGCGAGTTCGGCCGGGTTGATGATGCCGGCCTGCGGGTAATAGAAGGCCCCGGCAATGGCCGCGATCACGGCGGTCAGGGTAAAGACAAAGAGCTTGTAGCCCTCTACCGGGTAGCCGAGGAAGCGCAGGCGCTGTTCGTCATCGCGAATGCCGCGCAGCGCGCTGCCGAACTTGCCCGAGGTGACAAAGGCCGCCGCCACATAGCCAAGCGCCAGCAGCGCCGCCGAGGCGAGGAAGAACCAGATCGACAGGCTCGATTGCGGCACGTCGCCCAGGCCCGGCAGGTTCTGCAACCCCGACAGGCCGTTGTTGCCGCGCAGCCCGCTGTCGTTCTGGAACAGGTAGAGCGCCAGCGCCAGCGTCATCGCCTGGGTCAGGATCGACAGATAAACCCCGTTCACCCGCGCGCGAAAGGCCAGCCAGCCAAAGATCATCGCCAGCAGCGCCGGCACCAGGACGACCATCGGCAGTTGCAGCCAGGCGCTATGGGCAAAGGACCAGATCGCGGGCAGGTCGGACCCGCCGACCACGCCGAAGATCTGCGTGGCCACGCCCTGCGCCACCTCGTCCGGGGTGGGGGGGATCGGCGATCCGGCCAGCGCCTGCACCACGATTTCTTCGGTGCGGGCGTACATGAGCCACATGCCGGTCATGTAGCCGCCAACCGCGAAAAACGCCATATGGCCCAGCGACAGGATGCCGGTATAGCCCCAGATCAGATCCATGGCGAGCGCGACCAGGCAGAGGCAGAGCGTCTTGCCCAGCACCTTGACGAAGGCCGTGGGGATCAGGCCGAGGCCCAGACCCTCGGCCAGGACCGTGACCGTCAGGGTGAAGATCGCGAGGGCTGCGAGGAACCACAGGACCGAGGGATTGCGGGCCAGGAATGTGCGGGTCATTGCGGGGCCTCCGGCGTTGCGGCGGGGGTTTCACACCCCCGCACCCCCGTGGGATATTTTTGAACAGATGAAGCTGGGTCGTGGCGGATCATGGCGATCAATCTCCCGCCGCGCGGCCCTTGAGGGCGATGATGCCCCGGGGACGGAACTGGATGAACAGGATGATGAACAGGATCATGTAGGTCTGCGCCGCCAGCGTGTTCGAGGGGTTCAGCCACTCGATCACCTTCTGGAAGCCGCCGATCATGGCCGCGCCCGCGAGCGCCCCCGAGATATTGCCGACGCCGCCGACGACCACGGTCATGAAGGATTGCACGATATAGTCGGAGCCGAGTTCCGAGGTGACCTTGGCGAAGAGGCCGATGGCGACCCCCGCGATGCCGGCGATGCCCGAGCCGATGCCGAAGGTCAGCATGTTGATGCGGTCGGGGTCGATCCCCATGCTGGCGGCCATGGCGGGGTTCTGCGTCACCGCGCGCACCTCCAGCCCCAGCCGGGTGCGTTTCATCAGCCAGAGGAAGAAGGCGAGGAACAGCAGCGCCAGCACGAAGATCGCGATGCGGATATAGCTGATCGAGATGATGTCATTGAGGCTGAGCGCCCCATCCAGCCAGGCCGGCGCCGTGAGTGGGCGGGCCTGGGTGCCGAAGATGTTCTTGGCGATCTGTTGCAGCGCGATGGAGATGCCGAAGGTGGCCAGCAGCGTTTCCAGCGGGCGCTTGTAGAGGTGGCGGATCACCAGCCGTTCCATCGCGACGCCGGCGGCAAAGGTCACGGCAAAGGCCAGCGGCAGCGCGACGATGATCGAGACCGTGTAATTCGGGATCAGCTGTTGCACGACATAGCCGGTATAGGCGCCCATCATGATGAATTCGCCATGGGCCATGTTGATGACCCGCATCACGCCAAAGGTGATGGCAAGGCCGATGGCGGCCAGAAAGTAGATCGAGGCCAGCGACAGCGCATCCAGCCCCAGATCGACCGCCGTCATGGCGCCGACGCGGGTCTCTATGCTGGATAGCGTGGCGCGGGCGGCGCTGGTCACGGCGGGGTCGGGCTCGGTGAAGGCGTCGTAGAAGACATGGGCGGCGAGGGCGGATTTCACCTCGGCCTCGGTTGCGGCGGCGGGCACGATGCCGGCCTTTTCCAGCGCCTCATAAGCGCGGTCACGGCCTGCCTGGGTCGCGAGATCGGCCACCGGCACACCGGCCACCGCGCCATCGGCCAGATACGCGGCGAGGGTGTCTTTCTGGCCCTGCAAAGTCAGGCGGGCGGGTGCGAGGTCGGACGCCACCAGCAGCTCATAGGCTGCGGCTTCGGTCAGGTCGCGGCCCGGGGTCAGCCGCTGGGCGAGGTTGGTGTCCGCGGGCAAGGCGGCGGCGGCCATGCGACGGGTGGCCAGCAGCGGGTTCAGCGCGGCCCGGGCCTCCAGCGAGGTATCGCCGGCCAGGCTTTCGATCGCGGCCACGCGCGCGGCGCTGTCGGGGTCGAATTGCAGGGTGAGGAAGGTAGCGAGCCGTTCCTTGCGGGCCTTGAGCGCGGTATCCGTCTCGGTTGGGATCGAGGCGCGCAGCGGTTGCAATTGCGCGGCGGCGGGGGATTTCGCGATGGCCTCCAGCGCGCGGGCGCGCTGGGCGGGATCGGGATCGGAAAGGGTGAATTGCACAAGGGCGGCGCCGATCAGGTCGCGCACGCCGGCATTGGGCTTCAACTCGACGATATCGGCCTTGGCGGCGGTGCCGGCATCCTGGCCCTCCAGCGTCGTCAGCGCCCAGCCATCGGCGGTTTTCGCGATGCGCAGAAAGGCGCCATCGGCCTTGCGCAGTCCCAAGCCCCTGTCGGCCCAGGCGCGCAGCATTGCGGCCGCAGCCGGATCGCCGGTCGCCACGATGGCGTCGATCACCGGGCCGATGGTCTGGCGCGAGGGTTTTTCGATCTGTGCCCGCTCGGTGGTCAGCAGATCGGCGAGGCCCTGGGCCGAGACCGGCAAGGCAAGACAGGCCGCCATCACGAGCGGCAGAAGAAAGCGCAGCATCCGAACCCCTTTTCGGAAGGCCGGGGGCGGGTGCGCCCCCGGTGTCGTCTCAGATCAGTAGTTCGAGGTCAGCTGCACACAGGTCTTGGTTTCCGTGTTGTACATGCCGCATTTCAGGTCTTTCCAGTCCGATTCCAGCACCGCGGATTCCGGCAGGAAATCGGTCCAGGCGTCGCCGGGCACCGGCTCGGTCTGGCTGATGATGTCGAACTGGCCATCGGCGCGGATCTCGCCGATCAGCACGGGCTTGGTCAGGTGGTGGTTCGGCAGCATCTCGGCCACGCCGCCGGTCAGGTTCGGGAATTTCTGCCCGACCATGGCGTCGATCACCGGATCGACGGCGGTCGTGCCCGCCTGGGTCACGGCATTTACCCACATGTTGAAGCCGATGTAATGTGCCTCCATCGGGTCATTGGTGACGCGCTTGTCGTCCTTGATGAAGGCCTTCCATGCCTTGATGAATTCGGCATTCTCGGGCGTTTCGGCGGACATGAAGTAGTTCCAGGCGGCGAGATGGCCGACAAGGTTGGTGGTGTCGAGGCCCGAAAGCTCCTCCTCGCCGACCGAGAAGGCGACGACGGGCAGCTTGTCGGCGGTGACGCCGGCGGCGGCCAGTTCCTTGTAAAAGCCGATATTGGCGTCGCCATTGATGGTGGAGACCACGCCCACCTTCTTGCCATCGGCGCCAAGCGCCACGACATCGGCCACGATCTTGGACCAGTCGCTATGGCCGAAGGGGGTGTAGTTCACGAAGATGTCTTCCTTCGCGATCCCCTTGGAGATGAGATAGCTTTCCAGGATGTTGTTCGTGGTGCGCGGATAGACGTAATCGGTGCCGAGCAGGGCGAATTTCTGGATGCCCAGCTCCTCCAGATAATAGTCCACCGCCGGGATCGCCTGCTGGTTCGGCGCGGCGCCGGTGTAGAAGACGTTTTTCGACGATTCCTCGCCCTCATACTGCACCGGATAGAACAGCAGCCCGTTCAGCTCTTCGATCACCGGCAGCACCGATTTGCGGCTGACCGAGGTCCAGCAGCCGAACATCACATCGACCTTCGACACGGTCAGCAGCTCGCGCGCCTTTTCGGCGAAAAGCGGCCAGTCCGAGGCCGGATCGACGACGACCGCCTCAAGCTGACGCCCCAGCACGCCGCCCTTGGCGTTCTGTGCCTCGATCAGCATCAGCATCGTGTCTTTCAGCGTGGTTTCCGAAATGGCCATCGTGCCCGACAGCGAATGCAGGATGCCGACCTTGATCGGCGCTTCCTGCGCGAAGGCAAAGCGCGGCGTGACCATCGGTGCGGCGATGGCCGCGGCGACAGTGGCCATGAGCGAACGGCGCGTGAGATTCATGTTGCTTCCCCGTTTTGGCAAGCCTTGGCCGATCGGTCAGCGCGGTTGCGCCCCGTTGCGGTGCCTTGGCCCTGTTTGTCTGTTCCCCCGGCACATGGCGTGCCGTCCCGGTTTGCGGGTGACCCCGCGTGGCAAGAAAAGCGCGGGGCGGGGGCGGGTCGCAAGGGTCATGCCGCATTGCAGCACCGCATCTGGCGGCGCGGCGCGTGCGTGGTGAATTATTGGGCGATGAGTGGGGAAATGGCGCGGGATTGGGCGAAGGCCGGGCGAAAATCGACCTGATGGTGCGTGGAATCGACCTGATCGCCTGCGAATGTGGCAGGTCGCGCAGATCCGCCGCGCCCGGGTTATGGGGCGGCGGATCTGCCGGGTGTCGGGGTCAGACCTGTTCGGACGACCGCGCCCAGAGGTTGATATCCTCATCGGCGGCGATGCGGTCGATCTCGGCCAGTTCCTGATCGGTGAAATCGAGATTGCGCACCGCGCCCGCGCAATCGACCACCTGTTCGGGCCGTGAGGCGCCGATCAGCGCCGTGGTGATGCCGCCCGCACGCAAGACCCAGGCGATTGCCATCTGGGCCAGCGTCTGCCCGCGCGCCTGCGCCAACGCATCCAGCGCGCGCACGCTTTCAAGGGCGCGGGGCGTGATCGTATCGGGCGCGAGGCTCTTGCCCTGCGCGGCGCGGCTGCCTTGGGGGATACCCCCCAGATATTTCCGCGTCAGGATCCCCTGCGCCAGCGGCGTGAAGGCGATGGAGCCGACCCCCAGTTCCGCCAGCGTGTCCTTCAGCCCGTCGCGTTCGATCCAGCGATTGAGCATGTTGTAGCTGGGCTGATGGATCAGCATCGGCGTGCCCATCTGGCGCAGGATCGCCACCGCCTCGCGGGTGCGGGCGGAATTGTAGCTGGAAATGCCGACATAAAGCGCCCGGCCGGACCGCACGATGTGATCCAGCGCGCCCATGGTTTCTTCCAGCGGCGTTTCCGGGTCAAAGCGATGCGAATAGAAGATATCGACATAGTCGAGACCCATCCGCTTCAGGCTCTGGTCGCAAGAGGCGATCAGGTATTTGCGGCTGCCCCATTCGCCATAGGGGCCGGGCCACATGTCATAGCCGGCCTTGGAGCTGATGATCAGCTCATCGCGTAGCCCGGCGAAATCCTGTTTCAGAATCTGGCCGAACGCCTCTTCGGCGCTACCGAAAGGGGGCCCGTAATTGTTGGCCAGATCGAAATGGGTGATCCCGTGGTCAAAGGCGGCCTGACAGATCGCCCGCTTGGTCGCGTGCGGCGTGTCCTCGCCGAAATTGTGCCACAGGCCCAGACTGACCGCCGGCAGTTTCAGCCCCGACTGGCCGCAGCGCCGATAGACCATGCGGTCATAGCGGTCTGCGGCCGGGCTGTAGCGTTGCGGGAAATTGGCCATGCGTCTCCTCCATCTCTGCTAGCTTTTGATAGCGCAAACAGGGCGGTGACGAAAGGCGCCTCGCCGCCGCTCAGGCCGGGTCGATCCGGGCCAGCACGGCGCCAAAGGCCAGCACCTCGCCCGCAGCCGCGCGCTGGTGCAGACGGCCGGCACGATGCGCTTCGACCCGGGTTTCCATCTTCATCGCCTCCATCACCGCGATGACCTCGCCCGCCGCGACCATGGCGCCCTCCTCGGCCTGCCATTTCGCCAGCGTGCCGGGGATCGGCGCGGTGACATCGCCCGGATCGGCCTCTGCCGCCGGTGCCTCGGCCGGGGCGGTGCTGCCGGGCGCCGCAGCCATCAGACCGGCGGGCAGGCCCAGTTCGTGCCGCTTGCCGTCGATCTCGATCGCCAAGCGCAACATGGGCACCGGCGGCGCGGGGCTGACCCGGGCATGGGGCGCCACGGCGGCGGCCAGACGCTCGGCAAAGTCGGTCTCGATCCAGCGGGTATGCACGGCAAAAGCGCCCGCCTCGGCGCGGAAATCGGGTTCGGACAGCACGGCTCGGTGAAAGGGCAGGACCGAGGCCACGCCCTCGATGCGGAACTCGGCCAGCGCGCGCGCCGCGCGTTGCAGCGCCTCGGCCCGGGTGGCGCCGGTCACGATCAGCTTGGCCATCATCGAATCGAACGACCCCGACACCGCCCCGCCCGCCGCCACGCCGCTATCGAGCCGCACCCCCGGCCCCGAGGGCGCGTCGAACCGCGTCACCGGGCCGGGCGTGGGCAGAAAGCCGCGCGCCGGGTCTTCGGCATTGATGCGGAACTCGATCGCATGGCCTCGCGCCTCGGGCACATGGTCATCGGCCAGCCGCGCCCCGCAGGCGACCGCGATCATGGCGCGCACAAGGTCGATGCCGGTGGTTTCCTCGGTCACCGGATGTTCGACCTGCAAGCGGGTATTCACCTCCAGAAAGGAAATGGTGCCATTAGCCGACAGAAGAAACTCGACCGTGCCGGCGCCGCTATAGCCGGCATGGGCGCAGATGCGCTGCGCCGCGCCATGGATGCGCGCGCGCTGGTCATCGGTCAGGAAGGGGGCGGGGGCCTCCTCCACCAGCTTCTGATTGCGGCGCTGCAACGAACAGTCGCGCGTGCCGATCACCTTGACCGTGCCATGCCGGTCGGCCAGCACCTGCGCCTCGATATGGCGGGGGCGGTCGAGGAATTGTTCGATGAAACATTCGCCCCGGCCAAAGGCGGTCAGCGCCTCGCGCGTGGCGCTGTCGAACAGCTCCTCCACCTCGTCCAGTTGCCAGGCCACCTTCATGCCGCGTCCGCCGCCGCCAAAGGCCGCCTTGATGGCGATCGGCAGGCCATGGGCACGGGCAAAGGCCAGCGCCTCGGCGGCGCTTTCGACCGGGCCGGGCGTGCCGGCGACCAGCGGCGCGCCCACGGCCTCGGCGATGCGGCGGGCCTCGATCTTGTCGCCAAGCGCGGTGATCACCGCCGGGTCGGGGCCGATCCAGATCAGCCCCGCATCCTGCACCGCCTGCGCGAAATCGGCGCGCTCAGACAGAAAGCCATAGCCCGGATGCACCGCCCCGGCGCCGGAACGCGCGGCGATATCAAGGATCTTGCCGATATCCAGATAGGTCTCGGCCGGTTTCTCGCCGCCTAGCGCAAAGGCCTGATCGGCGGCATGCACGAACAGCGCGTCGCGGTCGCTGTCGGCATAGATCGCCACTGTCTCGATACCTTCGTCGCGACAGGCGCGGATGATGCGCAGCGCGATTTCGCCGCGATTGGCAATGAGAAGACGCTTCAGCGGGCGGTCGGGGCCATGGGCGAACAGGGACATGCGGGGCCTCTAGCGAAGGATGGTGGCAAAGGGGGCGGTGGCGGCAAAGCGGATGCGCGCGCCGGGCGGGATCTGCCCGGCCAGATCAAGGGCCGAGGGCAGGACAGTGGCAATGACAGGATAGCCGCCGGTCAGCGGGTGATCGGCCAGAAACAGCACCGGCTGGCCGGAATGCGGGATCTGGATCGCGCCGGTCTCCGTGCCCTCGGAGGGCAGTTCGCGCGCATCGGGGCGGGTGACGGGCTGGTCGCCCTGCAAGCGGATGCCAACGCGCGAGGATTGCGGCGTGACCAGCCAATCGGTCGCCAGAAACTGCGCGACCATTTCGGGGGTGAACCAGTCGGCGCGCGGGCCCAGCGTCACGGGCAGCGTGACCAGATCGCCGCTGCGGGGCAGGGCGGGGCTGGGGGGCTGTGGTGCCACCGCCTGCGCCGGGCGGCGGGCAGCACCCAGCCCGGTGCCGGCGGTCACCTCGGGCGGGCCGATGAAGGCCAGCGTGTCGGTCGCGGCCGAACCCAGCACCGGCGCCACCTCGAACCCGCCCCGCAGCGCAAGGTAGCTGCGCATGCCGGCGGCGGGCGGATGCAGCAACAGCTCGTCGCCCGCATCCAGCGCGAAGGGCGCGCGCGGATCGACCGGGCCGCTGCCCGCGATCTCGGCCCGGTCCATCGCGCCGCTCAGCGCCAGCGTCACCGCCTGTTCGGCGCGCAGACGCACCGGCCCCAGCGTGATTTCCAGCGCGGGGGCATCAGCGGGGTTGCCCACGGCGCGATTGGCCCGGCGCAGCGCGCCCAGATCAAGCGCACCAGAGGCCGCGACCCCCTGCCCGGTCTGGCCGGGGCGGCCGGCATCCTGAAACAGCATCGGAAAGGCGGTGGAGGTGACGGTCAGCGCGGGCGTCGCTTCGGGCTGCGGCACCGTGCGGGGCATCGCCGTAACCTTGCCGCGGGCCGGCACAAAGCGCGCCCGCACCCCGGGCCGCAACAGCGCCGGCGGGTCGCGCGCCAGATCCCACATCGGCACCTCGGTCCGGCCGATCAACTGCCAGCCGCCGGGGGTTTCCTGCGGATAGATACCGCAGAACCGCCCCGCCAGCGCGACCGACCCCGCCGGAATGCGGGTGCGTGGTGCCGGGCGGCGCGGCAGGTCAAAGCGCGGATCGTCGCCGGTCATATAGGCAAAGCCGGGCGCAAAGCCGCAAAATGCCACCTGCCAGGTCGCGGCCTGATGGGCGGCGATGACCTCGGCCACGCTCAGCCCCAGATGGGCGGCGACATCGGCCAGATCCGCGCCATCATAGGTCACCGGAATCTCCACCATCTCCGACACCGCGTCGCTGCCTTGGCGCATCGCGGGCTGGCGGGCCATGATCGCCTCGACCAGTGCGGGGCCGGTCGCATGGCCGGGCGCCAGCCGCACCAACAGCGTGCGCGCCGCCGGCACGATCTCGGCCACGCCCGCCACCGGATCGGCGGTCAGCGCATCGAACAGCGCCAGCGTCTGCGCCAGATCCTCAAGTTCAACCAGAACCGCGCGGGGGCTGACAGGCAGAAAACGCATCTTCACACCTGCCATTCGGTATCGGGGATATCGGTGATGAACATGCAGCCGGGCGCATGGGTGATAGCAAAGGGCGGGCGCGAGGCCATGACGGCGGCCTGCGGCGTTACCCCGCAGGCCCAGAACACCGGCACCTCGCCGGGGCGGATCGTGACCGCATCGCCGAAATCGGGCCGGGCAAGATCGGCGATGCCCAGCCTCTCGGGCGCGCCGATATGGACCGGGGCGCCATGCACCGCCGGATAGCGGGCAGAGATCGTTGCCGCCTCGGCCACGCGATCCGCCGGAATGGGCCGCATCGACACCACCATCTGCCCATGCAGCCGCCCGGCCGTGCGGCAGGCGCGGTTGGTCAGATACATCGGCACATTGCAGCCCTGCGTGACATGGCGCACCTCGATCCCGGCTTGCATCAGCGGCGTTTCAAAGGTGAAGGAACAGCCGATCAGAAAGGTGACCAGATCGGGATGTTCGGCCCAGGCGTCTGTCGCGTCGCTGACCTCAGCGGTCAGCACGCCATCGCGCCAGACGCGATACAGCGGCAGGTCGGTGCGCAGATCGGCCCCGGGCGCCAGCTGGGTCTGCGGGCTGCCCGGATCGGTCACATCCAGCACCGGGCAGGGCTTGGGGTTGCGCTGCGCATAAAGCAGGAAATCCCAGGCCCAGTCGCGCGGCAGCGAGATCATGTTGCATTGCGTGAAACCGGGCGCCATGCCGGCCGTCGGGGCGGTGCGCCCGTCGCGACAGGCAAGGCGGGCGGCGCGGGCCAGGGCGGGGTCGGGGCGCATCAGGCGGCTTTTCCGGCAAAGGGGGTGATCGCGACGCCGGCGGCGACCAGCGCCGCGCGGATGCGGCGGGCCATCTCCACCGCGCCGGGGCTGTCGCCATGCACGCAGATGCTGTCGGCGGCCAGATGCAGCACCGATCCGTCAATCGCCTCGATCCTGCCTTCGGTGGCCAGACGCGCCATGCGCGCCGCGACCAGATCGGCGTCATGCAGCACCGCCCCCGCCACGCGCCGCGACACCAGCTGTCCGTCGGGCGTATAGGCGCGGTCGCCAAAGGCCTCGGCCACGGTGGCAAGACCCGCGGCGCGGGCCTGGTCCAGCACCGGCGCCCCGGCGAGGCCCATCAGCACCAGCGACGGGTCCACCGCCTTGATCCCGGCGATGACGGCGGCGGCCTGCCGGGCATCCTGCGCGATGGTGTTATAAAGCGCGCCATGCGGCTTGACATAGCTGACCCGGGTGCCCGCCGCCGCGCACAGTCCCTGCAAGGCGCCGATCTGATAGATCACATCGGCGGTCAGCTCGTCCGAGGTCACATCCATCGGGCGGCGGCCAAAGCCCACGCGGTCGGGGTAGGAGACATGCGCGCCCACGGCGACCCCGCGCGCCGCCGCCGCCCGCAGCGTGGCCAGAATGGTCAGCGGATCGCCCGCATGAAAGCCACAGGCGACATTGGCGGAGCTGACGATCTCGAGCATGGCGGGGTCATCGCCCATCTGCCAGGCGCCATAGCCTTCACCGAGGTCGCTGTTGAGGTCGATCTTCTGGGTCATTGTTGCGGTCTCCGGGGGAAGGGGCGGCCCTGCGCGGGGCCGCCCGATGCGTCACTGGGCGAGGAAGGCAAAGATCGGGCCGACCGACTTTGCCCCCATATACCAGGTCAGGATACAGGTGATCGCGCTCAGTGCCAGAAGGCCGCGATTGTAGCGATGCCCGCCCATCAGATCCGACCGGGCAAAGCCAACATAGGTAAAGATCGTCAGGCCGATGGGCAGGATCAGCCCGTTGAAGCCGCCCACAAAGACCAGGATCGCCGCCGGCGCCTTGCCAAGCGCCAGATAGACCACCAGCGAAAAGCCGATGAAGGCAATGGTCGCGATGTCACGCGCGCGGTCGGTCATCGTGCTGAACACGGTCAGGAAGCTGACCGAGGTATAGGCCGCCCCGATGATCGAGGTCAGCGCCGCCGCCCACAGCACCACGCCAAAGATGCGCATCCCCCAATCGCCAAGCGCCGCGGCAAAGGCCTGCGCCGCCGGGTTGGCCGCCTGGCTCGACAGATCCAGCGTCACGCCCGAGGCGACGACACCCAGAATGGCCAGGAACAGCACAAAGCGCATGACTCCCGTCACCGCGATGCCGGTCAGCGCCGCGCGGGTCACGGCCGGCAGGTTGTGGGCGCCGGTCAGCCCTTTGTCCAGCAGGCGATGCGCGCCGGAATAGGTGATATAGCCGCCCACGGTGCCACCCACGATGGTGGTGATGGTGGGAAAGTCGATGACATCGGGCAGGATGGTCTGGCGCAGTGCCTCGCCCACCGGCGGGTTGGAGACGAAGGCCACGATCACGGTCATGGCGATCATCAGGAAGCCGAGCGCGATGATCATCCGGTCCAGCAGCATCCCCGCGCGGCGCGACAGGAAGATCGCGATGGCAATCAGCGCCGAGAGCGCGCCGCCGATGCGCGGGTCCAGCCCCAGCATGGCGTTCAGGCCCAGCCCGGCGCCGGCGATATTGCCCACATTGAAGGCCAGCCCGCCCACAATGACCAGCACCGCCAGAAGGTAACCCGATCCGGGAATGGCGGCATTCGCGGTTTCAGAGGCCCGGCGATTGGTCAGCGTGGTGATGCGCCAGATGTTCAGCTGCACCACGAAGTCGATCACGATCGAGGCGAGGATCGCAAAGGCGAAAGCCGCGCCCAGCTTGGCGGTGAAGGTGGCGGTCTGGGTGATGAAACCCGGCCCGATGGCCGAGGTCGCCATCAGGAAGATCGCCGCCATGAACCCGCCGCGAAGCGAGGACTGGGCGGCGGAAGGGCTGTTCAGCGGGGTTTCGCTCATCAGTCATGCTCCTGCTGCAAGGTGGGTTTGGGGTTTTTGCATGGGTTGATGTTCTGTCCAGTTGGTCATTCTGTCAAATTGAATCTGACAATAACTTGTAAACTGTTGAACAATATGGCAACGAAATCCTGACAAAGCCTGCCGGATGGGCAGATCAGGCGTGGTGTGGTGACCCACGCGGCGAATCGCGAAGGGCTGCGCCTTGCGGCGGGGCGCGGGTTCCGACATGATCCGGCGACTTGCAGGAGCCGATGATGACCGACGACGCGCCCAGCCTGGCCGAAGAAACCGCGACCCGGTTGCGCCATGACATCATCGACGGGATCCTGCCGCCCGGGCAGCGGCTGGCCGAGACCCGGCTGGCCGCCGATCTGAACGTGTCCCGCAACACGCTGCGCGAGGTGTTCCGCCTGCTGACGCATGAGGGGCTGTTGCGGCATGAACCCAATCGCGGCGTGTTTGTCGCGACACCCTCGATGGCGACCATCGTCGATATCTACCGCCTGCGCCGCCTGATCGAAGTGCCGGCGCTGGCCCAGGCCTGGCCGCGGCACGAGGCGGTGGCGCGGATGCGCCAGGCGGTCGAACAGGCCGCCCGCCAGCAGGCCGAAGGCGATTGGCGCGGTGTCGGCAGCGCCAATATGGAATTTCACGCGGCCATCGTGGCGCTGGCCGACAGCCCGCGTCTCGATACCTTCTTTGGCCAGATCATCGCGGAATTGCGGCTGGCTTTCGGGTTGCTGCACAGCCCTGAACGGTTGCACGCCCCCTATGTCACCCGCAACGCCGATATTCTGGCGCGGCTCGATACCGGCGACGCGGCGGGGGCGGCGCGCATCCTCTCCGACTATCTGGACCAGTCGGAGCGCGAGATCATGCAGGCCTTCGCGCGGATCGCCTGACGCCTAGTCGGTGCCCTCGGCCAGCAAGGCAGCCAGCCCCTCGCGGTAGCTGGGATACAGCAGGCGCACCGCCAGATCGCGCTTCATCCGGTCATTCCGCACGCGCTTGTTCTCGGCATAGAAGCTGCGGGCAAGCGGGGTCATCTCGGCCGTGGCGAAATCCTCGGCCGGGGGGAGCGGCAGACCCAGGAGCTGCGCGGCATGGCCGATCACCGCCTCGGGCGGGGCGGGATCGTCGTCGCAGACGTTATAGACCGCGCCCGGGTCGGGACGGCGGATCGAGGCCGCCAGCACCTGCGCGATATCCTCGACATGAATGCGCGAAAACACCTGCCCGGGCTTGAGGATGCGCCGCGCCGTCCCGTTGCGCACCTTGGCAAAGGGGCCGCGCCCGGGGCCATAGATACCCGCCAGCCGAAAGATGTGCAGCGGCAGGCCAAGTGCCTGCCATTCGGCCTCGGCCTGCACCCGTTGCACCCCGCGCAGGGTCGAAGGGGTCAGGGGGCTGGTCTCATCGACCCAGCCGCCGTCATGATCGCCATAAACCCCGGTGGTGGAAAGATAGCCGACCCATGCCGGCCGCGCGGCCCGCAGCGCCGCGGCCGCCTCCGCCACAACCGGGTCACCCCCCGGCCCTGGCGCTACGGAACACAGGATGTGGCTTGCCCCGGCGATCAGCGGCGCCAGCGGCGTGCCGGGCCAGATCACGGGTTCCACCCCGTCGCGGCGCAGGGCCTCGGCCTTGTCGGGGCTGCGGGTGGTGCCGATGATGCGCCAGCCCTGCGGCAAAAGCCGCCGGGCAAGGGCCTGGGCCGAATAGCCATGGCCAAGGGAAAGAAGCGTGCCTGTCATGGCGTCATTCTGGCCCCGGCGCGCGCGCCCCGCAAGGCCTGCCGCCCCATCGTCATGGCGCCGTCATGTCTCAGCGTCAGGGTCGGGGCGCGGCCTCTGCGCACGCCGCGCTTGATTTCGCCCCCCGGGAGGGTGCAGAAAGAACGATCAAAAAATGGACAGACCCGAGTGACCCAGATTTCGCAGACTTATATCGCGCCGTCCGATGCGGCGCATGAAAGCTTTACCGACGCGGCCGAGGCCGTGGCCCGGCTGGAGGCGCTTTATACCCAGGCCGTCGATTTCCTGACCGAGCAGTTCAACGCCGTGATGTCGGGCCATCCGCCCGCCGCGCGCGTGCGCGCCTGGTATCCCGAAATTCGCTTTACCACGACCAGCTTTGCCAAGACGGATTCGCGCCTGTCCTTTGGCCATGTGGCGCAGCCCGGCACCTATGTCACCACGATCACCCGGCCCGACCTGTTCCGCAACTACCTGGTGCAGCAACTGACCCTGCTGATCCAGAACCATGGCGTGCCGGTGCAGATCGGGCCGTCGGAAACCCCGATCCCGGTGCATTTCGCGGTGGCCAACCGGCCCGGCGTGGTGATCCCGCAGGAAGGCGTGCTGGATTTCCCGCTGCGTGACGTGTTCGACGTGCCGGACCTTTCGACCACCAATGACGATATCGTCAATGGCATGCTGACCGAATATGCCGACGGCTCGCGCCCGCTGGCGCCCTTTACCGCGCAGCGGGTGGATTATTCGCTGGCCCGGCTGTCGCACTATACCGCGACCGACCCCGCGCATTTCCAGAACCACGTCCTGTTCACCAACTATCAGTTCTATGTCGATGAATTCGAGGCCTATGCCCGCAAGGTGCTGGGCGATCCGGCCTCGGGCTATACGGCCTTTGTGGCGACCGGCAACCAGACCCTGACCACGCCGGACGGGGTGCTGACCCATCCGACCAAGATGCCGCAGATGCCGACCTATCACCTGAAACGGGCGGACGGGCAGGGCATCACGCTGGTCAATATCGGTGTCGGCCCGTCGAATGCGAAAACTGCGACCGACCATATTGCCGTGCTGCGCCCGCATGCCTGGCTGATGGTCGGCCATTGCGCCGGCCTGCGCAATTCGCAGAGCCTGGGCGATTTTTGCCTGGCCCATGCCTATCTGCGCGAGGATCACGTTCTGGATGATGATCTGCCGGTCTGGGTGCCGATCCCGGCTCTGGCCGAGATCCAGATCGCGCTGGAAGACGCGGTGGAGGCCGTGACCCAGCTGGAGGGCTATGAGCTGAAGCGCATCATGCGCACGGGCACCGTGGCCACGATCGACAACCGCAACTGGGAACTGCGCGACCAGTCCGGCCCGGTGCAACGCCTGAGCCAGTCGCGCGCCATCGCGCTGGATATGGAAAGCGCGACCATCGCCGCCAACGGCTTCCGCTTCCGGGTGCCCTACGGCACGCTGCTCTGTGTCAGCGACAAGCCGCTGCATGGCGAATTGAAGCTGCCCGGCATGGCCAGCGATTTCTATCGCACGCAGGTTGCCCGCCATCTGCTGATCGGGGTGCATGCGATGGAGCTGATCCGCGAAATGCCGGTGGAGCGTATCCACAGCCGGAAATTGCGCAGTTTCGAGGAGACCGCCTTTCTCTGACATTGCGGCAAAAGCGGGCAATTGCGGCCTTTGGGGCCTTGGGCGCGGGAATCTGGGCTTGAACTTTGCCCGGAAAACCTGTGTAGCAAGGGCACCAACCCGGCAAGGCCCGGGGGCCGACATACCGCCACTGAGAGGCGGGATAACGATAAGGATGACAAGATGTCCAAACCGATGACCAAGACGCAGCTCGTTGCCGCCCTGGCCGACGCCATGGGCGCAGACAAGAAAGTTGCGGGCGCTGCGCTGGATGCCGTGGCCGCCGTCGTGGCGCGCGAAGTTGCCGCCGGTGGAGCCGTGACCCTGCCGGGTCTGGGCAAGGTGGTCTGCAAGGCCCGCCCCGAGCGTCAGGTGCGCAACCCCGCTACCGGCGAAACCGTGACCAAACCGGCCGACAAGCAGGTGAAGTTCACCATCGCCAAGGCGCTGAAAGACAGCGTGAACGCCTGATCCTGCCAGATCACGGTGACAGGGCCGCCCCGAGGGGCGGCCTTTTTCATAGCGGAGGGGCACGCGCAATGGATCTGCGGGCAATTGTCATGGGGCTGGTCTTTGCCCTGGTCTGGTCATCGGCCTATGCGACCGCACGGCTGATCGTCGCCGATGCGGCGCCGATCCTGTCGCTGGCCATCCGTTTCAGCGTGTCGGGCGCCCTGGCGCTTGGCCTTGGCGCGGCCCTGGGGCAGAGCCTGCGGCTTGACCGGGCGCAATTGCGGGCGACGCTGGTCTTTGGCCTGTGCCAGAACGCGATCTATCTGGGGCTGAACTTCGTCGCGATGCAATGGATCGAGGCCTCGCTGGCGGCGATCATCGCCTCGACCATGCCGCTGATCGTGGCGGGGCTGGGCTGGGCCGTGCTGGGGCAACGCCTGCCGCGGCTGGGTGTGCTGGGCCTTGCCCTGGGTTTTGCCGGGGTGACGCTGATCATGGCCTCGCGGCTGGGGGCGGGGGCCGATCCGCTGGGCGTGGCGCTCTGCCTGGTGGCGGCGCTGGCGCTGGCCACCGCGACGCTGACCCTGCGCGGCGCGGCCTCGGGCGGGAATGTGCTGGTGGTGGTGGGCTATCAGATGTGGGTCGGCGCCGCCGTCCTGTGGGCCGTGGCCCTGACGGTCGAGCCCTGGCGGCTGTCGGTCACGCCGCAATGGCTTTTGGCGATGTCCTATCAGATCGTGATGCCGGGCATCTTTGCCACCGTCCTGTGGTTCGCGCTGGTGCGGCGCATCGGGGCGGTCAAGGCCGCGACCTTCCACTTTCTGAACCCGTTTCTGGGCGTGGCGATCGCGGCGCTTTTGCTGCACGAGGCGGTGCGGCTGACCGACATGATCGGCGTCGCCGTGGTCATGGCCGGCATCCTTGCCGTGCAACTGTCGCGTCAGGCGGTATAGGTCGCCTGCGTGACCGGCCGCGCCTGACAGCGCGCCACCCAGTCGCGGATCGCCGGGTCATCCGGCATCAGATCGGGCACCCAGGCATAGGGCGAATGCAGCAGCAGATCGACGGCGCTGTAGCTGTCGCCCATGATCCAGGGCCGCCCGTCCAGCGCGGCGCGCAGCCGGTCGGTCACCGCCTGCGGGTCGCGCCAGGTGGAATAGAGCACCGGATGCGAGGCCCCGGCCATCGCCGTCAGCAGCGCCGGTTCCATCGCGGCAGTATACCAGCACATCCAGCTCAGAAAGACCCCCCAATCGGGCGTGCCGGGCGCGGGCGCCATGGTGCTGCCGGGGAACAGTGTGGTCAGATAGATCATGATCGCCGGGGTTTCCGAGATCAGCCGACCGTCATGATCGAGGATCGGCACCTTGCCTTCGGGATGCGGGTTGGCCGGGTCGCGCCCGCCCGAGCCGTCGGCGCGCAGGATATTCACCGCGCGCCGGTCGATGCGGTCGCCTAGACCCATCTCCTCGATCAGCGCCAGGATGCGCCAGGACCGCGAATGGGGGGCATGGTAGAAGGTGATCATCGCTTTTCCTTTCCATTCTGCATGGCGCTGTTATCATTGAATACTCCTGCCAGAACCTGTCAGCATGTCATGGCCAAACCCGATCGCCTTTTCCGCCTTCTGGATGCGCTGCGCCGGCTGCCGCAGCCGGTGACCGCTGCCCGGCTGGCCGCCGAGATGGAGGTGTCGCCCCGCACGCTGTATCGCGATATCGCCGCGCTGCGCGCAGCCGGGGCACGGATCGAGGGCGAGGCGGGTCTGGGCTATACGCTGGCCGAAGACCCGGCCCTGCCGCCGCAGATGTTCACCCGGCTGGAGGTGGAGGCGCTGATGCTGGGCCTGGCCGAGATCGGGCTGGCGGGCGACCCGGCACTGGCGCGTGCGGCCGAGGCCGCCGGCGCCAAGATCATCGCCACCCTGCCCGAACGGGTGCAGCGCCAGGCGCTGCATGCGGCGCAGGCGGTGTTTCGCTGCGAGCCGCGCGCGCCGGCCCCCGCCCATCTGGGCCTGATCCGCGAGGCCATATGGGAGGAACGCGCGCTTGACATGACCTATACCGATCTGTCGGGCCGCCAGACCCGGCGGCGGGTCTATCCGCTGTCGGTGGTGTGGCTGGATCGGGCGCTGATGCTGCTGGCGCAATGCCAGTTGCGGCAGGATTTCCGCCGCTTTCACCTGCGCTCGATGCAGGATGTGTCGATGACCGGCGAGAGCTTTCGCCCGCGGCGCGTGACGCTGCTGCGGGCCTTTCACCGCATCCTGAAGGATCAGCCGCCCAGATGACGCTGGCCGCGCCGCGCGGCAAGCTCAATCTGTTTCATGCGCTCGCGGAACCGCGCGCGGTCTGCCTCGGAATATTCCGTGACGCAGGCGGGGCAGCAGACGCCGGGCTCATAGGCCGGGTGCGCCTTGTCTTCCGCGCTGATCGGGCGGCGGCAGGCGTGGCAACTGTCATAGTCGCCCGGCACCAGCCCGTGCCCGACGCTGACGCGCCCGTCAAAGACATAGCATTGGCCGTGCCAGAGGCTCTGATCCTCGGGCACTTCCTCCAGATATTTCAGGATGCCGCCCTTGAGGTGATAGACCTGCTCGATCCCCTCGCCCAGCAGGTAATTCGTCGATTTCTCGCAGCGGATGCCGCCGGTGCAGAACATCGCGATGCGCTTGTTGTGGAACCGTTCGCGATTGGCCGCCCACCAGGCGGGAAAGTCGCGAAAGCTGCGGGTGCCGGGGTCGATCGCGCCCGCGAAACTGCCGATCGCCACCTCGTAATCGTTGCGGGTGTCGATCACCGCGACATCGGGGGACGATATCAGCGCATTCCAGTCCTCGGGGGCGACGTAATGGCCGACGCGGGCGCGCGGGTCGATGCCGGGCTGGCCCATCGTCACGATTTCGCGCTTGAGCTTTACCTTCATCCGGGCAAAGGGCATGGCCTCGGCGTGGCTTTCCTTATGCTCCAGCCCCGCGCAGCCGGGCAGGGCACGCAGATGCGCCAGCACTGCGTCGATGCCCGCGCGGCTGCCGGCAATGGTGCCGTTCACCCCCTCGGCCGCCAGCAGGAGCGAGCCTTTCACCCCCTCGGCCTCGGCCAGCGCCTGAAGCGGCGCGCGCAGGGCGTCCGGGTCGGCAAAACGGGTGAAATGATAAAGCGCGGCGATGGTGATCATGCCCCGCATCTGCCCCTTTGGCCGCGCCAATGCAAGCGCGGCATTGACGCATGGCCCCTTGCGGCATAGCCAAGGGAAAACCTGACCGGGGGAAAGCCATGCGTGCAGCCGAAGAAGCCCTGATCGTTGTCGATGTGCAGAACGATTTCTGCCCGGGCGGTGCGCTGGCCGTGGCCGGGGGCGATGCCATCATCCCCGAAATCAACGCCATGATGCGGCAATTTCCGGTGCGCGTGCTGACGCAGGACTGGCACCCCGCCGATCACAAGAGCTTTGCCGAAAACCACCCCGGCGCCGCGCCCTTTTCGCTGACCCAGATGCCCTATGGCCCGCAGATCCTGTGGCCCACCCATTGCGTGCAGGGCAGCGACGGCGCGCTGTTTCACCCCCGGCTGGAAACCGCGCCGGGCGATCTGATCATCCGCAAGGGCTTTCGCCCCGAAATCGACAGCTATTCCGCGTTTTTCGAGAATGACCGCACGACGCCGACCGGGCTTGAGGGCTATCTGCGCACGCGCGGGGTGACGCGGCTGACGCTGGTCGGGCTGGCCACCGATTTCTGCGTGACCTATTCCGCACTGGATGCCGCGCGGCTGGGCTTTGCCGTCGCGGTGAAGATGAGCGCCTGCCGCGCCATCGACCTGGACGGATCGCTGGCCACCGCCTGCCAGCAGATGATGCAGGCGGGGGTCGATCTGATCTGACCGGCGCCGGGTCAGCTTTCATTAAGGCATTGCCCCTAGGATCACCCCGAGTCGAGGGACGAGGGTGCGATGCCAGCAGGCAGCGTCGAGGCGCGGTCAGAGTTCTTGCGGAGGAACAGCCCCGACGGGCTGCTGCGCCGCTATGCGCGCGGCCGGTTGCGCGCCTTTGCCCTGCGCCAGACCATGACCCTGATCGGCGCCCTGGTGCTGAGCCTGCTGGGCAATCCCTGGTTCGGCCCGCTGGCGGTGCTGTGCGTCCTGACCGGCGAGGGGGTAGAGGCCGCGACGCTCGGCTGTGTGTTGCGGCGGCGCGACGGTGCTTTGCCGCCCTGGCTGCGGCTCTGCGCCAGCGTGGCCGCGGCGGTGCAGGCCATGACCATTTCGGCCTGCATCCTGTTGTGCTGGGGCTGGGTGCCGCTGATCGAGGCGCGCTTCTTTGCCACGGTCTTTCTCATGTCGGCGGTCACCAATGCCAGCCTCGCCGCGCGCCACTTCCCCGAGGCGACAACGGCGCGGATCTGGGTCTATGGCCTGACGATGGGGGTCATGGTGATGGATCTGCTGCGCGTGGCGCCGCATCGCGGATCGCTGTTCATGATCCTGTCGATGGTGATTTTGGCCTATGCGGTGATCCTGTTCACCCGCACCATCGGCCGCAGCCAGATCGCACGCTATCAGTTTGAACGCGCGCTCCTGGACAAGCAGGTCGCGCTCAGCCAGTCGCGCAGCGAATTGCTGCGCGCCGCCCGCCTGTCGGAGCGGCTGGCCCTGGTCGCGCGCCACGCCGCCGACAGCATCCTGTTCACCAGCCCCGACGGCCGTATCGAATGGGTCAATCCGGCCTTCACCCGCATCACCGGCTACAGTTTCGACGAGGCCGTGGGGCGGTTTCCGGGTGATCTGCTCAATGCCGAGGAAACCTCGCCCGAGGCGTTGGCCTACCTGCTCCGGGCGATCGAAGCGGGGCAAAGCTGCCGGGTGCAATTGCAAAATCGCACCAAATCCGGGGGACGGGTCTGGATGGATATCAACATGAGCCCGGTCTTCACCGCCGAGGGCGCGCTGGATGTGTTTATCGCGCTGGAACGTGACGTGACCGAGGAACGCGCGCAACGCGCCGAACTGGCCGCCGCGCGCCAGACGGCCGAGGCGGCGGCCCAGGCACGGGCGCAATTCCTTGCCACCATGAGCCACGAGATTCGGACGCCCTTGAACGGAGTGATCGGCGTGGCCGAGCTGCTGGCGGATACCCCGCTCGATCCTGCGCAGCGCCACTATGCGCGCACGATCATCGACTCGGGGCGCGCGCTGCTGACCATTCTGAACGATGTGCTGGATCTGACCAAGCTTGAGGCCGGCAAGATGGTGCTGGAGGAGCGGCGCTTTTCCCTGCCTGACCTGTTGCTGGGCAGTCTCGACCTGATGCGCCCGGCGGCGCGGGCCAAGGGCATCGCGCTGACCGCCGACCTGCCGGAAAACCTGCCCGATTTCCTGGGCGATGCCGGGCGGCTGCGGCAGGTGGTTCTGAACCTTTTGGGCAATGCGGTGAAGTTCACCGAACAGGGCGGCGTCACCCTGCGGCTGAGCGTGAGCCCCGGAAAGGACCATGATGAAGTGGCGATTGCGGTGACCGATACCGGCATCGGCATCCCGTCAGAACGGCAGGAGCGGATCTTTGACAGCTTTTCACAGGCCGACAGCACGATTTCGCGCCGCTTTGGCGGCACCGGGCTGGGCCTGACCATCTCGCGCGAATTGATGGGGGTGATGGGTGGGCGGATCGCGCTTGTCTCGCAGCCCGGTGCGGGCACGACCTTTACCGCCACGCTGCCGCTGCGCCGGGCGCCCGGCGCCGCGCAAGGCACACCCCCCGTCGTCGCCCCGCCGGTCACTGCGCTGCGGGTGCTGCTGGCCGATGACAACCGGACCAACCGCATGATCGCGGAAAAGCTGCTCGGCCCCTGTGTCGCGCAACTGGATCAGGCCGCCGATGGCGAGGCGGCGCTGCGCCTCGCGCGGGCGGGGGCCTATGATCTGGTGCTGATGGATATTTCCATGCCCGGCATGGACGGCGTTCAGGCCACCCGCGCGATCCGTGCGCATGAGGCGCAGGTGGGCTGCCCGCCGGTCACCATCTTCGCGCTGACCGCCTATAGCGGCGAGGACGATCTGCGCAGCTTTCGCGAGGCCGGCATGGATGGCGCGCTGGCCAAGCCCTTTGTGCGGGCCGAACTTTACCATCTCTTGCGCCTGCTGGAGGAGCGGCGCACCGCCACGCCGCCGCCAGACCCGGCTGTGCCCGCCGCGCCACAGGGCAGGGCAGCGGGCTTTTGACCTTGCCCCCCGCTTTGCCGTAGACAGGGTGCAAAGCGGAGGGAAACATGGTTGATATCGCCACTCGGGTGCATAATCACAACTGGAAGATCGACCCGATCGTCCGTTCGCTTATCGATACCGATTTTTACAAGCTGCTGATGTGTCAGTCGATCTTTCGCAACAAGCCCGACACGACCGTCGCCTTCAGCCTGATCAACCGCAGCCATTCGGTGCGGCTGGCCGATCTGATCGACGAGGGCGAGCTGCGCGAGCAGCTTGACCATGTGCGCGGTCTGAGCCTGTCGCGGGGCGAAAGCACCTGGCTGCGCGGCAATACCTTCTACGGCAAACGCCAGATGTTCCGCCCCGATTTCATGGAATGGTTCGAGCAGATGCGCCTGCCCGCCTACCACCTGGAAAAGCACGACGGCCAGTTCGAACTGACCTTCGAGGGGCGCTGGCCCGAGGTCATGCTCTGGGAAATTCCGGCGCTGACCGTGCTGATGGAACTGCGCTCGCGCGCGGTGCTGAAGGGGATGGGCAAGTTCGAATTGCAGATCCTCTATGCCCGCGCCATGAGCCGGCTCTGGGAAAAGATCGAACGGCTGCGCCGGATCGAAGGGCTGAAGATCGCCGATTTCGGCACCCGCCGCCGCCACGGTTTCCTCTGGCAGGACTGGTGCGTGCAGGCGATGCAAGAGGGGCTTGGCGATGCTTTCACCGGCACCTCGAACTGCCGCATCGCGATGAAGCGCGACATCGAGGCGATCGGCACCAATGCGCACGAACTGCCGATGGTCTATGCCGCACTGGCCGAAAGCGACGCCGAACTGGCCGAGGCGCCCTATCGCGTTTTGGCCGACTGGCACGAGGAACATGACGGCAATCTGCGCATCATCCTGCCCGATACCTATGGCACCGAAGGCTTCCTCAAACGCGCGCCCGACTGGCTGTCCAAATGGACCGGCATCCGCATCGACAGCGGCGATCCCGCCACGGGCGCCGAGATTGCGATCCGCTGGTGGCAGGAACGCGGCGAGGATCCGCGCAACAAGCTGGTGATCTTTTCCGACGGGCTGGATGTCGAAAAGATCGAGGAACTGCATGCGCGCTTTGCCGGGCGGGTGAAGGTGTCCTTTGGCTGGGGCACCATGCTGACCAACGATTTTCGCGGCCTGGCGGGGGACCGCCTGGCGCCGTTCAGCCTGGTCTGCAAGGCGATCAGCGCCAATGGCCGGCCCACCGTCAAGCTCTCGGACAATCCGAACAAGGCAATGGGGCCCGCCGACGAAGTGGCGCGCTACAAGCGCGTCTTCGGTGTGGGCGATCAGGCCGCGCAAGAGGTGGTGGTCTGACGCGGGGAACCCGCGCTCAGCCCAGCCAGTTCAGCACGACGAAGATGCCGGCCGACAAAAGCGCGGTCAGTGGTACGGTGATCACCCAGGCGGCGCCGATCGACAGCACATGTGCGCGGCGCACCAGCTTGCGGCGGGCGCGTTCCTCGGGGGCCACGGGCTTGCCCTTGATGATGCCGCTGCGGCGGCTTTTCCGCTCCGCATTCCATTCGCGATAAAAGCCCACGCCGAACACCGCGCCGACCGCGATATGGGTCGAACTCACCGGCAGTCCCAGCCAGCTTGCCACGATCACGGTGATCGCCGCCGACAGCGCGACGCAATAGGCCCGCATCGGGTTGAGCTTGGTGATTTCCGTCCCCACCATTCGGATCAGTTTCGGCCCGAACAGCGTGAGGCCAAAGGAAATGCCGCCCGCGCCGATCAGCATCACCCAAAGCGGGATCTGCACCTTTTCGGCGGTGCCGCCATCGGCCACGGCATGCACGATTGCCGCCAGCGGCCCCACGGCATTGGCCACGTCATTGGCGCCATGCGCGAAGGACAGCAGTGCGGCCGAGATCACCAGCGGCATGCCGAACAGCGCCTTGAGCGATTTCTTGCGGTTCTCCATCCCCTCGGACTTGCGGCGGATGATCGGGCGGGTCGCCAGCACAGACAGCAGGCCGATGACCAGACCCAGCAGCAGCGCGCTGCCCATCGACACGTCGATGACCTTCTTGAGGCCCTTGATCGACAGATAGGTGGCGAAAGTGCCCGCCATGATGCCGATCAGGATCGGCACCCAGAACCGGGCGGCGCTGATCTTGTCTTCCACGTCATTGATGCGGCCCTTGATGAAGGCCAGAAACGCCGCCGCAACCACGCCCCCCAGAATGGGCGAAATCACCCAACTGGCGGCGATCTGGCTCATCTTGCCCCAATCGACCGCGCCAAACCCGGCCGCGACGATGCCCGCCCCCATCACGCCGCCGACAATGGCATGGGTGGTGGAGACCGGCGCGCCCAGCCAGGTCGCGAGATTGAGCCAGAGCGAGGCCGCGATCAGTGCGGCCATCATCGCCCAGATGAAGACATGCGGTTCGGCCACGGCCGAGGGCGCGACGATGCCGCCCGAGATGGTGGAGACGACATCGCCCCCCGCAATCAGTGCCCCGGCGGTTTCAAACACCGCCGCGATGATCAACGCGCCGCCCATGGTCAGCGCATTGGCGCCCACGGCCGGCCCCATGTTGTTGGCCACGTCATTGGCGCCGATGTTCAGCGCCATATAGGCGCCAAAGGCGGCGGCCGCGATGATGATCATGGAATTCGGGGCGCCGCCGGTGAACATCGCCGCCGCCAGCGCGCAGATCGCGACAAAGGCCAGCGCGACGCCGACCGCGATCAGGGGGCGCGAGAGAAAGGCCGTGGCCTGTTCCAGAACGACGAGGCGCGACAGATCCTTGTCGAGTGTCTTCCACTGGTTCTGCTGCGGCTGGGGGTCAGTCATGTTGCGGTCATCCGGTTGTCATGCTGCCGTTGCATTACCGGGCCGGGGCCAGAGGGGCAACAGATTCCCGCAGCCTGATCGCCTCAGGCGCCACCCGACATGACATGCCGCGCCCACATCCGCGCCCGGGCGATATGGCTGCGATGCACCGGGTGATCGGCGGGCAGGCGCGGCGCGGCCCAGCCGACCGAGGCCAGAACCCGCGCCAATGTGAACGCTGGCACCATATTGCGATCCAGCGGCCGCAGGCTGGCATAACCATCGCAGAGCGCGGCCTGAAGGGCGGGGCGGTCGGGCTCATACAAATCCTGCGACAGGACGGTGCCCAGATCATAGAGCCGGAAGCCAAAGCCGCTGTCGTCAAAGTCGATCAGCGCCGGGCCGTCGCCGGTCAGCAGGATGTTTTCGCGCAGCACGTCGGCATGAACCAGGCCGATCGGCGCCACGGTGGCGTGATCTTGCAACCGCTCGCGCAGGTAGTCGCGGGCGCGGCGCAGCTCGGCCGCGCCGTCTTCATCCAGCAGCGGGTGATCCCAGAACCGGCCCCAGAACGGCGTTTCGCCCAGCAGCCCGTCGATATCCCAGCGGGGGCGGGCAAAGCCCTCGGGCAGGTGCAGCCGGTCGGTTGCGTCATGCAGCGCGGCCAGCAGCCGGCCAAGCTGGCGGTGGCGGGCGCATTTCTCGGCGGTGCTGCCGGCCAGCGGCTGCCCGGCCTCGCCAAAGGCGGTGCCGTCGATCCAGCTGACGACCGAGGCGACGCGCCCGCCGGGCAGGGGGGGCAGCATCTCGCCCGTCAGGCTGGGCAGGGGGCGGGGCACCGGAAGCCCGGCCTCGGCCAGCGCGCCGCACCACCACAATTCCGACCGGATCGCCGCTTCGGTCTGATAGCCCAGCCGGTGCAGCCGCAGCGCGGCGCGGGCGCCATCGGGCAGGCGGATGGCATGAACCGCATTTTCGCGATTGCGCAATTCGGCGGTGATCTGCGCGCCCCAGAGCGACGCGGCCTGCTCTGCCTCGGTCATTCGTCTTCGATCTTTCCGCGCAATGCCTTCACCTCGGATCGGGCCGACTTGCCCGCCAGCCGTCGGCGCTGGCTGCCCAGCGTGGGCTTGGTCGGGATCCGGCGCTTGGGCGCCACAAGGGCGGCGCGGATCAGTTCGACCAGCCGTTCCTCGGCCAGGGCACGATTGCGGGCCTGGCTGCGGGTTTCCTCGGCCCGGATGACGATCGCGCCCTCTTGCGTCCAGCGTCGGCCCGCCAGCCGCTTCAGCCGCGCCTTCACCCCCGGCGCAAGATGGGGCGAGCGTTCGGCCTCGAACCGCAATTCCACCGCGGTTTCCACCTTGTTCACATTCTGCCCGCCCGGTCCGGACGAGCGCGAAAAGCTCTCGCTCAGTTCCCAGTCAGCAATGAAAAGGGTGTCGGTGATCCGCAGCATGGGCGCGACAGTAGCGGATTTCCGTCGCAGGGGAAGGGGGTGAGAATAGACGATAGCCCAAGTCGTTCATAATGCGTTTATATTTTAAGCGCGCAAGCCGGCGATTTTAAGGCGACGCTGAAAGAGAAAGGGTCGCCGGCAAAGCGGCGACCCTTTCCGAGTTCCAAGGAGATGGGCCAGTTAGGTTTCAAGCCCAATCTTGAGGTTTGATTTCAAGGGGTTGCCCTTAAATATCGCGCCTCCCGACTGTCCCGACACCTCTCTCCAATATCACTCTAGACACTGGATCACCTCCTTTCAAAAAGTTGCCGATAATTGGAGCGTGACACAGATTTTGCGATTGTCAAAAGGTTTTACACCGCGCGTAGCGTCAATTTTCCGACAACAAGCCGGAATGGCACAAGTGCCACAGCCGCCAGCGTCAGCTTCACCAGCCAGTCCGCCAGGGCGAGCGAGACCCAAAGCGGCGCGACCGCCCCGATCCCCAGCAGTGGCACGGCCTCATTGGCCCAGCTCACATCGGTGGCGGGGTCGATCCAGGCCAGTTGCGCGGCAAAGGCCACCGAAAAGAAGATCGCCGTGTCGAGGGTCGAAGACACCAGCGTGGAGACCAGCGGCGCGCGCCACCAGCTGCCCTGGCGCAGGCGGTTGAACACGGCAACATCGGTCAGTTGCGCGCACAGGAAGGCAAGGCCCGAACCGATGGCGACGCGCAGCGTGACCAGCGGGCCGAATTCGCCCATGATCTGCGACCCGATGAGCGAGCAGATCACACCCACCACAAAGCCCACGATCACCACCTTGCGCGCCGCGGCGGCGCCTTGCAGGCGGTTGGTCAGGTCGGTCACCAGAAAGGCGATCGGATAGGTGATGGCCCCCCAGGTAAGCCAGGGGCCGAGCAGATATTGAACAAGGATGTTTGAGGCGACGACAATCGCCGCCATGGCAAGGATGCCGGGCAGAAGCGTTCTGGACATGTCTGTTCCGTTTTTTACAAGGTCGCGGAGACTTGGCCCGCCGGGGCGGGCGTGAAGGCCGCCCCGATACGCCCGGCCGGGGCTTGCGTCAATCGGAAATGCGATATTCCACGATTTCGGTGCGCAGGAAGAACCGGAAATTGTCGTCGGCGATCATGCTCAGCCGCAATTGGCCCGGCCCGTCGCGCCAGACCGCCAGCCCCTCCAGATTGTCATGCCGGCCCAGTGGCGTTTGCAGCACCGTCTCGCCCGCGCCATCGGGGGTAAAGCGGCGCACGCGCGAGGCAAAGCCCAGAAGGCCGGCGAATTGGCGCTCCAGCACATAGAGCTTGCCATCCGGGCCGAAATCGGCGCCGACCGGCAGAAAGGCGCCCTGGCGCGGAATGGCAAAGGGCTGATCCCATTGCCCACCCCGATAGCGATAGACCGGGATCGGGCCGCGATCCGTCTCGCGCCCCTCGGGCAGGGTATAGAGCGCGCCATCCGGGCCGATTGCCAGCGCCTCGAGCGAGGCATTGCGGCGCATCTTGCGAAAGGCGGGCGCGAGGGGCAGGTTTTCGGCCGGGCCGTCCAGCCGGGGGTAATGCAGCACCCGCGCCACCCCTTCCAGCGCGACATAGGCGCTGCCATCGGGGGCCACGGCCAGGCCCTCGCTGTCATTGCGGCCGGCGGCCAGCGGCGCCTTGCCCTTGCCGCGCAGCAGGCGCACCGGCGCCGCCTCGACCCGCACGATGCGGCCGCCGGCATCGCGCACCAGCCGGCCCTGCGTCCAGCCGCCCCGGTCGGACAGCGCGGTAAAGCTGCTGCCATCGGCGCCGATCTCCAGCGCGGACATGCCGCCCAGTTGCGGATCCGACCCGCGCCAGCCGAAGGCCCCGACGAATCCGTCGCTGCGCGCGGCGACCCGGTCCTGCGCCTCGGCCGTGCCGAGGGCGGCGCACAGGATCAGGGCGCTGAGAGAACGGAGACGCATTGGGCTGGCAGGTCGGCCATGGTGTATTCGCGCGCCCCGCGCACCCGAGGCGCCGGATCTTTCGGCTTTTTCGACGGTTTGGGCGGGTTGAGGTAATCCGTCACCCACCACATCAGCGTGTCGTCGCACCCGTTGCCGCCTTTCGACAGTTCCGCCACCGTGGGCTTTTGCGTCTGGCACAGCGTGGCGCCGTCCGGGCATTTCAGCCGCACATGGAAATGCGTGTCATGCCCCGCAATGGGGCGGATCTTTTGCAACCAGGCCTTGTCGCGGCGCGTGGCGGTCTTGCACATCTCGATCTTGACCGCCGCGGCGACAAAAATCCGGTCCACCCGCGGATCCGAGGCCGCCATTTGCAACAACGCGGCGTGCTGCGGGGTCCAGTTCGCGGTGACGCTGCGCTGATCTGCCGACCGCACGGGGATCGAACTGATCTTTTCCCGCTCGGCCCGGCTGAGCGTCAGGCTGCGCGGCGGCAGCATCCAGATATCGGCATCCAGCCCGATCTGGTGGCTGGCATGGCCCGAGGTCATCGGCCCGCCGCGCGGCTGGCTCATGTCACCGATGTAAAGCCCACGCCAGCCGATCTGCGTGGCCCCGGCCGAAAGATCGGCCAGAAACTGCACCAGCGCGGGCTGGCCATAATTGCGGTTGCGCGACAGGCGCATCGCCTGCCAGGTTGGCCCGGTTTCGGGCAGTTGCACCATCCCGGCCGCGCATCCCCGGGCATAAGACCCGATCGGCATCGCCGCCTGTTGCGACGGTGCGGCCATGGCACCGAACAGCTTGTTCGCCAGCTTCTCCGCCGAGGCGGGCAGTGCTGTCAGGCCCAATGCCAGGGCCAGGGGAATCGCACGGATCATCGGGTCGCCTGTTCACCATTCGGTTTGACCCAGACTAGCAGAATGAGCGCGATCAGGAACAGCCCGATCAGCGGCGCGACCCCGATGCGCTGCGATCCGCTCAGATCCGAGGCGACGGCGATGGCGAATGGCGCGATAAAGGCCGTGGCCTTGCCCGAAAGTGCGAAAAGGCCAAAGGCCTCGGTCGCGCGTTCGGGCGTGGTGTGGAACACCATCATGGTGCGCGAGGCCGCCTGCACCGTGCCACCCGCCGCCCCGATCAGGATGCCGCAGCCATACATCACCAGATCGGGCAGCGACGATCCCGGCGCCAGCGGCAGGCCAAAGATCTGGTCGCGCGACATGCCCACGATCACCGCGCAGACCACGATCAGCACCCAGACCGAGCCGACGATCACCGGCTTCGGCCCGCGCAGCGCGTCGATCCGTCCGCCGATCCAGGTCGCCAGCGCCCCGGCCACCGCGCCGATGATGCCAAAGACCCCGATCTGCGTGACGCTCCAGCCCAGCACGCCCGAGGCATAGACCCCGCCAAAGCCATAAAGCGCATTGAGCGAGTCGCGGTAGAACATCGAGGACATGAGATAGGCAAACAGGCTTTGCCGGCTGGGCAGGGTCTTCAGCAGCCGCCCCAGATCGGCCAGCGATTGCCCCAGACCGCGCGTCGGCCCGTCATGGCGCGGCTCTTTCACCCAGAAAAAGAAGGGCAGCATGAAGACGATATACCAGATCGCGGTGAAGGGCCCCACGGCGCGCGTGCCTTCGCGCAGGCTGGCATCCAGACCCAGGATCGGGTCCAGCCCGATCAGCGTCTTGCCGGTGGCGCCGTTCTCGGCAAAGAGCGCGAGCATCACGATCAGCGACAGCACGCCGCCCGCATAGCCAAAGGCAAAGCCGGAACCGGAGATCTTGCCCATCTCGTCATGCGCGGCCAGCGAGGGCATCAGCGAATTGGTGAAGATGGTGGCGAATTCCATCCCGATCAGCCCGAGGCCAAAGCTCGCGATGGCCAGCGTCAGCGCGGGCGCGGTCGGCATCAGGAACCACAGCCCCCAGGCGCCCAGCACATAGCAGGCCGAAAATACCCAGATCCAGACCATGCGCCGCCCCGATCCGTCGGCGACCGCCCCCAGAATTGGCGCCAGAAGCGCGATGATCACCCCTGCCACGGTCTGCCCATAGCCCCAGACCGCCTGCGCCTCGGCCGCGGCTGCCTCGGGTGCCATGCCCAGCCCGGCATAATGGGCGCGCGCCACTTCGGCGAAATAGGGGCCGAAGATGAAGGTCAGAAGCAGGGTATTGTAGGGCTGGCTTGCCCAGTCAAAGAAATACCAGCCCCAGATCCGCTGCCGTGCCGTTGCCATGCCTGCCCCCGCGTTGTTTGCGCGATCAAGCCCGAAACCGGCGCGGGGCGCAAGGTTTCAGCGCGCCTCGGGCGGCCAGGGGCGGGTCGCGTCGGCGGCGATCCAGTGCTGCACCCAGTCGGGCAGGGCGGGGCTTTCCTGCGCCAGACCCATCGCCTCCACCACCCGCGCGGGCGGGATCATGCCCTGCCGCGAGGTGAAGGCCGACCGGCAGAGCATCTGGCTGGTGCATTCCTCGCCCCGCCACATGCTTTGCTCGATATACAGAAACCGCGCATCCCATCCCACGCAGCGCGACCGCATGGTGACGCGCTGAAAGGCGGTGACGCGCTTGCGATAGCGGGTGGAATTGCCGGCGATCGCCATGCCCCAGCGATGTTTCAGCACCACCTTGTCCAGCCCGGTGCGGATGCCCAGCGGCACCCGGCCCAGATCGAAAAGCGTCAGCGTGCGGCCGTTGTTCAGCTCCATCCAGGGGTCGATATCCCAGGGCCAGCAGACATGCCGGCTGACATGGGTGTCCAGCAGGCCCAGTTTTGGCGCCCGCCGGGCGTTCAGGATTTCCTTCAGAAGTCGGACATAAGGATACATGGCGCACCTCCGCCGCCCGGCCTGCCGTGCCCCGCCTGCGGGGTCAAGCGGAACGCTGCGGCAATTCTTGCGCGGAAAAGGTTGTGCTTTTGGGGGGCGCGCGCTACCTCAACCACAACAGATAGTGAGGACGCCATGGTTTCGATCCTGCAAATCCTGCTGATGCTGATCGGCGTCGCGCAGTTCATCATCATCGCCCATATCATCATGTCGTGGCTGATCAACTTTCAGGTGCTGAACCTGCGGCAGCCGCTGGTCGCGCAGATCTGGTATGGCCTGAACCGCCTGCTGGAGCCGGTCTATGGCCGGCTGCGCCGCATCCTGCCCGATCTGGGCGGGATCGACCTCGCGCCGCTGGTGGCGCTTCTGGGGATTTACGCGCTGCGCATCATCATCCTGAACAACGCCTACGCCTACTGACCGATGCAGCACCCGCGCGAGCTTCTGGCCTCGATCTTTGGCTTCGGGGCCTTCCGTCCCGGCCAGGAAGAGATCGTGGAGGCGGTGCTGGCCGGGCGCGACACGCTGGCCATCATGCCGACCGGCGGGGGCAAGTCGCTGTGCTTTCAATTGCCGGCGCTGTGCCGCGACGGGGTGACGGTGGTCATCTCGCCGCTGATCGCGCTGATGCGCGACCAGGTGCGCAGCCTGCGCGAGGCGGGGGTGGAGGCCGGCGCGCTGACCTCCGGCAATACCGAGGAAGAGACCGAGGCCGTCTTTCAGGCCATCGACGCCGGGCGGTTGAAGCTGCTTTACATGGCGCCCGAACGGCTGGCCCTTGGCGGCACCGCCGCGCTGTTGCGCCGGGCGCGTGTCAGCCTGATCGCCGTGGACGAGGCGCATTGCGTCAGCCAGTGGGGCCATGATTTCCGCCCCGATTACCTGCGCATCGGCGATCTGAAACGCGCGCTTGGCGTGCCGCTGGCGGCCTTTACCGCCACCGCGGATGAGGAAACCCGGGCCGAGATCGTCACTCGCCTGTTCGACGGTCAGTCCCCCGCCACCTTCCTGCGCGGCTTTGACCGGCCCAATATCCACCTCGCCTTTGCGGTGAAGGACAGCCCGCGCCGCCAGATCCTCGATTTTGCCGCCGCCCGGCGCGGCCAGTCCGGCATCGTCTATTGCGCCACCCGCGCCAAGACCGAAACGCTTTCCCAGGCGCTGCACGAGGCGCGGCACCTGACCTGCCACTATCACGGCGGGATGGAGGCCGAGGAGCGCCGCCGCGTCGAGGAACGTTTTCAGCGTGAGGATGGGCTGATCGTCTGCGCCACCATCGCCTTCGGCATGGGCATCGACAAGCCCGATATCCGCTGGGTTGCCCATGCCGATCTCTCCAAGTCGATCGAGGCCTATTATCAGGAAATCGGCCGCGCCGGTCGCGATGGCGCCCCGGCCGAGACGCTGACGCTCTATGGCCCCGACGATATCCGCCTGCGCCGCGCCCAGATCGACGAAAGCCCCGCGCCGCTGGAACGCAAGGAGGCCGATCACGCCCGGCTGAACGCGCTTCTGGGTCTAGCCGAGGCGACGGGCTGCCGGCGGCAGGTCTTGCTGCGCTATTTCGGCGAGGACAGCGCGCCCTGCGGCCATTGCGACCTTTGCGACCGGCCGGCGCAGCTTTTTGATGCGACCGACGCGGTGCGCAAGGCGCTGTCGGCGGCGCTGCGCACCGGCGAATGGTTCGGTGCCGGGCACCTGATCGACATTCTGACCGGCAATGCCACGCCCAAGGTGCGCGAAAAGGGCCATGACCAGTTGCCCACCTTTGGCGTGGGGGGCGAATTGTCGAAATCCGGCTGGGGCGCGGTGTTCCGGCAGATGATGGGGCGCGACCTGCTGCGCCCTGACCCCGAACGCTTTGGCGCCCTGCGCATGACCGAGGCGGCCCGCCCCATCCTGCGCGGCGAGGCGGCGATCACCCTGCGCCGCGACACGGTGCAGGCCGCGGCCCGCCCGGCGGTCAAGGCGCTGGTGGCCGAGGAGGACGCGCCGCTACTGTCGGCGCTCAAGGCCAAGCGGCGCGCCCTGGCCGAGGCCGCGCGCGTGCCCGCCTATGTGATCTTCCCGGACCGGACGCTAGCCGAGATGGCCGAACGCCGGCCCGCCACGCTGGATGACATGGCCGGGATCAGCGGCGTCGGCGCGAAAAAGCTGGAAAGCTATGGCGCGGCCTTTCTGTCAGTGATCACCGGCGCGGCGGAAAGCCTGCATCCGGCGCGGATGCGGCTGGCCGGCCAACCCGCCGGCGCCATCTTCGACCGGTTGGCCGAGGCGCAATTGCGCCTGATGCGCGGCGAGGATGGCACCGGCAAGCCGCTGTCGCTGTCGCAATCCAGCCTGCGCCGCATCGCCGAGGCGCGTCCGCAGAACCTGGCCGATCTCGACCGCGCGGGCGATCTGGGGGCGGCCAAGCTCGACCGCTTTGGAACGGCCTTTCTCGACATCTGCCGGAACGGATAACCCATGCTCACCGTGATTTCCCCCGCCAAACGCCTGGCCGATCCGCCCGCTGCCCTGCCGCACGGCATCGCCGCGACCGAGCCGGACTTCCCCGCCGAGACCTTTGCGCTGGCCAGCGTCGCGCGCGGGCTGTCCGAGGCCGATCTGGGCCGGCTGATGGATCTGTCGCCGGCGCTGGCGCAGCTCAATCACCGGCGCTTCGCGGCCTTTGGCACGCAGGATCGTCATCCGGCGGCGCTGCTCTTTGACGGCGACACCTATGCCGGGCTGGAGGCGCCCCGGCTGGAGGCCGATGCCTGGCGCTGGTCGAGGCTGAGCCTGCGCATCCTCTCGGGGCTATACGGCCTCTTGCGTCCGACCGACCTGATCGAGCCCTATCGGCTGGAGATGGGCACGCGGCTGGCCAACCCCCGTGGCGCCGATCTTTACGCCTGGTGGGGCACGCGGATCGCCACCGCGCTGAATGCCGCGGCGGATGGGGCGGGGGCGCGGTTCCTGCTCAACTGCGCCTCGATCGAATATTTCCGCGCGGTCGATCGCGGCGCCCTGCGTCTGCCCGTGGTGACCCCGGTCTTTCTGGAAGACCGGCCCGGCGGGCCCAAGGTCATCAGCTTTCACGCCAAGAAGGCCCGGGGCGCGCTGGCGCGTCATGTCATGATCCACCGCCTGACCGATCCCGCCGATCTGCGCGGTTTCACGGCAGGCGGCTATCGTTTTGACGCGGCGCAGTCACAGCCCGAAACGCTGGTGTTCCGCCGCGCCCATCAGGCCGCCGAGCTGGTATCCTGATCGGCCGGGACCGGCGGGCGCACCCCTGCGGGCGCAAGACTGGACAAGGCCTCGGTGATGGCGTTGCGGCGCAGGGGTTTCGTCAGATAATGGTCGATCCCCGCGGCCAGAATCGATTCCGCGTCACCCTCCATCGCATGCGCGGTCAGCGCGATGATCGGCACATGGCCCCGCCCGCCCTCCTGGGTGCGGATGGCACGGGCGGCCTCGCGCCCGTCCATCTCGGGCATGGAAATATCCATGAAGATCAGGTCGGGGGCAAAGCTCGTGAACAGATCGACCGCCTCGCGGCCGTTATTGGCAAAGACCAGATCCATGTCGAAATCCCGCACCATCTTGCGGAAGACGAGCTGGTTGGTGCGGTTGTCCTCGGCCGCCAGCACCCGCATCTGCCGCAGTTCCGCGACCGCGGGCGCCCCCCCCACGCCGGGCGAGAGCGCCTGAAGCTTGCGATAGAGATCGGCGCGCAGCACCGGCTTTTGCAGAAAGCCTGCCACCGCCTCGGCGCCGGGGGCTTCGCGCAGCGTGGCGGGGTTGCTGGACAGGATCAGGACGGGCGTTTCGATCCCGGCGGCGCGGAGTTCCTGAAGAAAGGTCAGCGCATCGAGTTCCGGCAGCGCATGGCTGCACAGGATCACGTCATGGCCGGGGTCGGTCTCGAGTATCGGCTGCGCCTCGGCCAGGCTGCGGCACAGGGTGACGGCGATGCCGCAGGTCGTCAGCTGCCGTTCCAGGATCGTGCGGTTGATGAACTGGTCGTCGATCACCAGCGCGCGGCGCAGCGTGATCGGCCCGGGCGTCTCGTCGCCCTGTTCGGCCACCGGCAGCGACAGGCGGAAGCCAAAGCATGACCCGCGCCCCGGTTCGCTGTCCACCCAGACCGCGCCGCCCATATGTTCCACCAGGCGCTGCGTGATGGCGAGACCCAGCCCCGTCCCCTCGAACTTGCGGTTGGAGGCGCTGTCCACCTGATTGAACTCGCCAAAGATGTGATCGAGGTTTTCCGGCGCGATGCCGATGCCGGTATCCTCGACCGTGATGTGAAGCTGCTGGCAGCCGTCGCCGGCCTCGATCCCGACGACCCGCACCAGCACATGCCCCTGTTCGGTGAATTTCACCGCATTGCCCATCAGGTTGGTCAGCACCTGCCGCAGCCGGCCCGGATCGCCGACATAGCGCGTGGGCAGGAACATGTCGAAGTCGATCAGCAGATCCACCCCCTTGGGCCGTGCCCGGGGCTGCAATAGCATCGCGACCTCGTGGATCACCCGTTCAAGATCAAACGGTTCGGGGTGCAGGGTCAGCCGCTCGGCCTCGATCTTGGAATAATCGAGGATGTCGTTGATGATGACCAGCAGCGCCTCGCCCGAGGAGCGGATCGTGTCGGCGAACAGGCGCTGCTCGTCGCTGAGCGGCGTGTCGCACAGCAGTTCGGCCATGCCGACCACGCCATTCATCGGGGTGCGGATCTCGTGGCTCATGTTCGCGAGGAAGGCCGATTTCGCCCGCACCGCCGCCTCGGCGGCCTCGCGCGCGCTTTCCAGCGCGGCCTTCTGGTCGCGCGCTTCGGTGATATCGACGCGCAGCCCGACGCGGCCACCATCGGGCGTGGCCTTGTCGATGACCCGCAGCCAGCGATTGCCGGAAATCGCATGTTCGAACTCCACGCTCGGCGCGCCGCGCATCGCCAGGCGTTCCTGCAACCACTCCTCCTCGCGGCCCATGGCATCGGCATATTGGCCATGCTGCAAGCCATAGCGCAGGATCGCCTCGAAGCTGGCGCCGGGCACCATGGCCGGGGCGCTTTCGGCATAGAGGTCGCGGTAGCGTTGATTGCAGACCATCAGCCGGTCCTCCCTGTCAAAAAGCACGAAACCGTCGGGGATTGCCTCGATCGCGGCCCAGATGCGCATCTGTTCGGTAATATCGACGGCAAGGCTGACCATGTCGCCATCGCGGGCGCGGCGATCGACCAGCCGCACCCATTGGCCCGAGGTCAACTGCAACACCACCGGCTCCAGCGGTTCCTGATCCCATCGGGCGACCATGCGGGCGCACCAGTCCTGCGGCGCTTCGTCCCCGATATCGACCACGCCATTTTCGGCGATGATGGCGAGGATCGCGTCATAGCCCTGGCCGGGCAGGATATCGTCGCATTCGAACAGCCGGCGAAAGGCGGCATTGGCGGCGACCAGGCGGTTGGTGCCATCGAACACGGCAAAGCCGTCGCGAATGGTGTCGATCGAATCCCACAGCCGGCGTTCGGCCATGACCGCGGCGGTATGCGCGCGCTCCAGATCGTTCAGAAAGCGCAGGTTCTGACCCTTGAGCGCCTCAGCCTCGGACAGGGCGGATTTCACCATCTGCCGCTGTTCGACGATCTGGTCCGACAGGGCGCGGGCATGCAGCGCCAGCTTTTCATTGGCGGCGAACAATTCGCGGCTTTTCTGTTCCAGCAGCCGTTCCGCCGCCAGTCGCCCCCGCCTTTCCTTCGCCAGCCGATCCATCAGTTCCATGCGATTCTCAACCCGCGGCGGCCGTTCTGGCCCCTTCGTCCCTGCAAACTGGCGCAACAACGTGAAACAAAACTTAACGGGAACAAATCGCGAAATGCCTGCCGCCTGACGTTGAAAGCGCGGCCGCGCCGTGCAACCATCCCCGCGTATTTTATGGGGAGTCGTTCATGCCCGCCTTTCATCGCATCCTTGCCACCGCCGCGACGCTTGCCTCTCTTGCCCTTGGCGCCTCGGCGCAGGAGATCGTGCCGGCCAAGCGCTTTGTTCTCAGCCAGGATGCCGATCTGCCGGGCGGCGATCTGTCGAGCCAGTTCGACACCACAATCGAGGCTTGCGAACGCGCCTGCATGGCCGATCAGCGCTGCACGCATTTCACCTTCAACAGCCGCAATGGATCGTGCTTCACCAAGCAGAATCCGGGCGAGGAAGCGTTTTATCAGGGCGCGTTTTCGGGCCGGCTGGTCAGCAATGATGCCAAGGTGGTGGCCGCGGCGCCCGACCGGCGGGCAGAGCTGACCTTCCTGCGCGATGACGAGATCGCGGCGGCGCTGGAGCAGGCGCAGGGCCTGGCCAACCGCCACACCACCGGGCAATGGACCGCCGAGGAGCACCTGTCCACCGCGCGCGACCGCGAGGCCGAAGGTATGCTGCGCGCCGCCTCCGATCTGGCGGGGGCGGCGGTCAATGCCTCGGACAAGGCAGAGGTCTGGGTGGAATATGCGCGCCTGCTGGCCGAGGCATCGCGCGACAATCGCGAGGGGGCCACCGACTATCGCCGCCGCGCGATTCCGGCCGCGACCAATGCCTATCTGCGCGCCGCGAACAAGGCGATCCGCCACAATGCGCTGGTGATCATGGCCCGCGCGATGGAGGCCGATGGAAGGGGCAATGATGCGGTCAAGGCGCTGCGTCTGGCCCAGCAATTGCAGCCGCGCGACGATACCGCGGCGCTGCTGGACGACTACGCCGGCAAATACGGCTTCCGCATTCTGGAAACCGATGTGCAAAGCGATACCGCGCGGCCGCGGGTCTGCGTGAACACCTCTGAGGATCTGGTGGAATCGGGGCTGGATTACACCCCATTCGTGCAACTGCCCGAGGCCGGGTTGACGGTGCAGCCCGGCGGTTGGCGCCAGCTCTGCGTGGAGGGGATGGCCCATGGCAAACGCTATCAGCTGACCTTCCGCGAGGGGTTGCCTTCGGCTGACGGGCAGGAACTGGCGAAATCGGTGCAGATCAGCGCCTATGTGCGCGACCGCCAGCCCGGCGTCCGCTTTGCCGGGCGCGCCTATGTCTTGCCGCGCGGCGATGGCGCCGCGCTGCCGGTGGTGACGGTGAATACCGACAAGCTGGATCTTGCGTTGTTCCGCGTGTCTGACCGCAACATCCTGCGGGCGGTGCAGAATGGCTATCTGAGCTGGCCGATTGCCGAATATCAGGAATCCGGCTTCACCGACGATGTGGGCGAACGGCTCTGGACCGGGACGGCGACCATGGCGCAAGAGGTGAACAAGGATGTCACCACCCGCCTGCCCATGGCCGAGGCGCTGAAGGACCGTCCGGCGGGGATCTATGCGCTCAAGGCCAGCGTGCCGGGGGTTGACCCCTATGCGGTGCCGGCAGCCTGGCAATGGTTCGTGGTCTCCGACCTTGGCGTGACCTCGCTGTCGGGGACGGACGGGCTGCATGTGATCGTGCGCAGTCTGGGCACGGCGGCGGCCAAGCCGGGGGTGACGGTCGAGCTTCTGAGCCGCACCAACGCCGTGCTGGCCACGACGACGACCGATGACAGGGGCTATGCCCGCTTTGACGCCGGGCTGACGCGCGGCACCGGCGGGGCGGCGCCCGCGATGCTGGTCGCGCGCGAGGGCGAGGGCGATCTGGCCTTCCTGTCGTTGACCGACCCGGAGTTTGACCTGTCGGATCGCGGCGTGGAGGGACGCGAGGCCGCCGGCCCGGTCGATGTGTTCCTGACCACCGATCGCGGCGCCTATCGTGCGGGCGAAACCGTCTATGCGACCGCGCTGACCCGCGATCCGCAGGCGCAGGCGATCACAGGCCTGCCGCTGACCGCCATCTTCAAGCGCCCCGACGGGGTGGAATATGCCCGGGCGCAGGCGCCCGATGCGGGGCAGGGCGGCCATGTCTTTGCCCAGCCGATTGCCGGATCCGCCCCGCGCGGCGTCTGGAAGATGGAGGTCTATGCCGATCCCGAGGCCAGCCCGCTGACCAGCCAGACCTTCCTGGTGGAGGATTTCCTGCCCGAACGCATCGATTATGCGTTGGCCCTGCCCGATACGCCGCTGCGCCTGGGCGACAGCGCGGAAATCGGGGTCGAGGCGAAATACCTGTTCGGCGCGCCGGGCGGCGATCTGGCGATCGAGGGCGATGTGGCTCTGCGCGCCGCCAAGGAACTGCCGGGCTTTCCCGGCTATGTCTTTGGCCGCCACGACCAACCCTTTGACGCGCGGATGGAGCCGATCGCGGGCGCGCGCACCGATGCGGCCGGCAAGGCCACGGTGCGGGCCAGCCTGCCCGAGGTCGATGATCCGGGCCGCCCGCTGGAGGCGCGCTTTACCCTGCGCATCGCCGAAGGCTCAGGCCGCCCGGTGGAGCGGCGGGTGGAGCGGATCCTGACCCCCTCCAGCCCGATGATCGGGGTGAAACCGCTGTTTGACGGCGAGGTGCCGGAGAATGGCGAGGCGCGCTTTGCGCTGATCGGCATCGGCGCGGGGGCCACGCCGGAACCGATGAAGGTCGCCTGGGAGCTGACCCGGATCGAGACGGAATATCAATGGTATAACGCCTCGGGCAACTGGAACTGGGAACCCGTGACCAGCCGTAGCCGCGTCGCCAATGGCGAGGCCGATCTGGGCGCCGCGCCGGTGGAGATTGCCGCCGCCGTGCGGTGGGGCGAATACGAACTGGCGGTGAGCCGGGTGGATGGCACGCCGGCCGAAACCTCGACCCGTTTCTATGCCGGCTGGTATGCGCCCGCCGATGCCTCGGCCACGCCCGACACGCTGGAGCTGTCGCTTGACAAGCCCGCCTATCGCCCGGGCGAGGTGGCCCGCCTGCGGCTGGTGCCGCGCGCGGCGGGCACCGCGCTGGTCATGGTGCTGGCCGACCGGCTGGTGTCGATGCAGGCGGTGGAGGTGACCGAGGGCGAGAACATGATCGACCTGCCGGTGACCGATGGCTGGGGGGCAGGGGTCTATGTTACGGCCTCGGTCCTGCGGCCGATGGATGTGGCGGCGGGGCGCAACCCGGCCCGCGCGCTTGGCCTGACCCATGCCGCCATCGACCCCGGCGCCGCCCGGCTGGAGGTGGCGGTCGAGGCCCCGCCCGAGGCCGCCCCGCGCGCGCCGGTCGATCTGGCGATCAAGGTCGCCGGTCTGACCGAGGGCGACGATGCCTGGGTCACGGTCGCGGCGGTGGATGTCGGCATCCTGAACCTGACCGGCTTCAAGGCGCCCGACCCCGCCGGGTATTATTTCGGTCAGCGCAAGCTGGGTATCGGCATTCGCGATGTCTATGGCCGGCTGAT
>Ga0209053_1000266_pt1 | contig 45014 bp, 44 predicted proteins | sample EBPBio152010_DNA_FD_185864 | JGI IMG/M metagenome (GOLD analysis project Ga0209053, IMG submission 185864) | Wastewater treatment Type I Accumulibacter community from EBPR Bioreactor in Madison, WI, USA - Reactor 1_7/15/2010_ DNA (SPAdes)... | ecosystem: Engineered > Bioreactor > EBPR >... | reverse complement strand
GCTGCGGGCGGTGGCCTGCGGCATGGTCGGGGCGCGGCAGGGCTGGCAAGAGGCCGCCTATCGCGCGCTGCCCTGCGCGCCGGTCGGTGCGCCGCTGCTGACCCTGCACCCCGCCGACCGCCGCCTGACGGTGCATGTGGTGCCGGGCCTGTGCCAAGCCGCCCCCGCCGATGTGATGCGCGGCGAGGAAACCCAGATCGCCGGCCTGCTGGTGCAGGAGCCGGGCTTTGACGGCATTGTCGGCCTGCCCGGTACGCATATGAAATGGGCGCGGGTCGCGGCCGGGGTGGTGCGGCAGTTCCAGACCTGCATGACGGGCGAATTGTTCGATCTGCTGGCGGGCCAATCGGTGCTGCGCCATTCGGTCGGCCCGGGCTGGGACGAGACCGCCTTTGCCGCCGCGCTGGCCGAGATGCGCGCGGCACCCGAACGCCTGATCCCCGCGCTGTTCGGCCTGCGGGCCGAGGGGCTGCTGCATGGGCAATCGCCCGATGCCGCCCGCGCGCGCCTCTCTGGCCTGTTGATCGGCGCCGAGCTTGCGGCGACCCGCGCGCTGTGGGAGGGGCAGGATATCGTGCTGATCGGCAGCACCGGCCTGGCCGCGCGCTATCAGACCGCGCTGGCGGCTTTTGGCCAGACCGCGCGCCTGCTGGAGGCCGAAACCGCAACCCTGGCGGGCCTTGCCGAGGCGCGCCGCCTGATCGGGGGAGAGAACGCCTGATGTCGCGTCCCGTCATCGCCATTCTGCGCGGGATCACCCCGCCCGAGGCCGAACCCGTCGCCGCCGCCTTGATCGCGGCGGGGATCGACCGGATCGAGGTGCCGCTGAATTCGCCCGATGCCTTTGACAGCATCGCGCGGTTGCACCGCGCCTTTGGCGCGCGGGCGCTGATCGGCGCGGGCACGGTGCTGAGCGTGGCCGAGGTCGAGCGCCTGCACGCGCTTGGTGCCGGGCTGGTCGTGTCGCCCGATTGCAACCCCGAGGTCATCCGCGCCACCAAGGCCGCCGGCATGCAAAGCTTTCCGGGCGTGTTCACCGCCACCGAATGCTTTGCCGCGCTGCGGGCGGGGGCGGACGGGCTCAAGGTATTCCCCGCCTCGATCATGGGGCCGTCGGGCATTGCCGCGCTGCGGGCCGTGCTGCCGCGCGAGGTGCCGGTGCTGGCCGTGGGTGGGGCGGATGCGGGCAATCTGGGCGATTGGCTGCGTGCGGGCGCCGACGGGTTCGGCATCGGCACAGCGCTTTATCGCCCCGGCGACAGCGCCGATCAGGTGGCGGCCAAGGCCCGCGCGCTGGTCGCCGCCTATGATGAGGCCGCGCATGGCTGAGGTCTTTGACAATCGCCCCTGCTTTCTGGGCGAAGGGCCGCTTTGGCACCCCGACCGGCGGACGCTGTTCTGGTTCGACATCATCGGCAAGCGCCTGCTGGCGCGGGGCCAGGACGGCCCGCGGGACTGGCATTTTGACGAACATGTCTCGGCGGCGGGTCTGGTCGATGCGGCAACGCTGCTGATCGCTTCGGAAACCGGGCTGTGGCAGTTCGACATCGACAGCGGCACCCGTAACCTGCTGGCTCCGCTGGAGGCCGACCGCCCTGAAACCCGCTCCAATGACGGGCGGGCCGATCCCTGGGGCGGGTTCTGGATCGGCACCATGGGCAAGCAGGCCGAGCCGGGGGCGGGCGCGATCTATCGCTGGTATCGCGGCGCATTGCGGGTGATCGCGCCAGGCATCAGCATTTCCAACGCGATCTGTTTCGCGCCGGACCGGAGCTGCGCCTATTACGCCGATACCGCGCGGCAGATCATGTGGCGACAGCCGCTGGATGCCGAGGGCTGGCCCGTGGGCGACCGGGCGATCTGGCGCGACTTTACGACCGAAGGGCTGTGGCCCGATGGCGCGGTGACCGATGCGGCGGGCGGTATCTGGCTGGCGCAATGGGGGGCTGGCCGCGTGGCGCGCCATCACGCCGACGGGGCCTTTGACCGCGCGCTGACACTGCCCGCGCCGCATGCCTCTTGCCCCGCCTTTGCGGCTGGGCGGCTGGTGGTGACCACCGCGCAAGAGGGGCTGGACCCCGACGCCCTGCGCGCCGCGCCGCTATCGGGTCAGGTCTTTGATCTGGGGCCGGTGGCGGGCGCGCGGGATGAGCCGCGCGTCATGCTTTAGCCCAGCATCTCGCGCACCAGCGGGATGACGCGGGTGCCATACAGCTCGACCGAATGCATCAGCGTTTCATGCGCCGTGGTGCCGGCGGAATATTTCAGGCTGAACCTTTGCAGACCCAGATCGCGGATGGTGGCCGCGATCTTGCGCGCCACGGTTTCAGGGCTGCCGACATATTGGCTGCCGCCCTCCACCTCGGCCAGAAAGGCGTCGCGGGTGATCGGCGGCCAGCCGCGTTCGCGCCCGATCCGGTCATGCAGCGCCTTGTAGCCGGTGAACGCGGCCTCGCGCGCCTCGGCATCGGTGGCGGCGATCAGGCCGGGGGAATGCACGCCCAGCGGCTGCACCGCCTTGCCCATCTTCGCTGCCGCATCGTGATACAGCCGCACGAAGGGCAGAAAGCGCCGCGGATCGCCGCCGATGATGGCCAGCATCATCGGCAGGTCATGGCGCACCGCCCGCACCACCGATTCCGGGCTGCCCCCCACACCGACCCAAGTATGAATACCCCCCGGCCCGGCGGGCGGATAGACCGCCGGCACCGCGACCGGCGCACGGTGCTGGCCCTGCCAGGATACCGCGCCGCCCTTGTTCACCGCCACGAACAGCGCGAGCTTTTCCTCGAACAGCATTTCGTAATCGGACAGGTCGTGACCGAACAGCGGATAGCTTTCGACAAAAGACCCCCGGCCCAGAATGACCTCGCCCCGCCCGCCGGAAATGGCGTTCAGCGTGGAAAATCGTTGATAGAGCCGGATCGGATCATCGGTCGAAAGCACCGTGACCGCGGTGCCCAGCCGAATGCGCGAGGTGCGCGCCGCGATATTGGCCAGCAGGATCTCGGGCGCCGAAATCGCGAAATCGTCGCGGTGATGTTCGCCCAGATTGATCGCATCGACCCCGACCTGATCGGCCAGAACCGCCTCGTCGATCACATGGCGCAGCACCTGATCCTGCGGCAGCAGGCCGCCCTGCGCATCGCGCGTCACATCGCCAAAGGTATCGAGGCCGAATTCCATGCTCTGTCTCCTGTCCGTTGCGGGCAAGATAGGCAGGGCAGGGCGACTTGTCGCCCTGCGTGAATGCACAGGTCAGTTGCGCATCGCCGCAGGGTGTTCATCCTTCAACAGCAAGAGGAGCGCGGCGATGGTCAGCCCGACGCCCGTCAGCACGGTCAGCGGCGGCAGCGGGCGGCCAAGCACGATTTCCCACAGCAAGACCCAGGAGGGCACCAGATAGGTATAGGCCATGACCTTGGCCGCCGGCAGGCGCAGCGTGGCGAATTGCAGCGCGACAAAGGTCAGCGCGGTCGCCGCGACCGAGACATAGATCAGGCAGATCCAGACAATCGCCGGCAATTGCGCCCAGTCGGTTTCCAGCATCGCGCGCGCGCCATAGATCGCCAGCAGCAGGAAGCCCGCGACCATGACGCCAAAGCTGAAGGTCACCGCCGGTTCGCCCCGGTTCAGGCGCCGCACCAGCGGCGTATACAGCGCATGCGCCGCGCAGCCCCAGAAATACAGCCATTCGCCATGGCCGATCTCCAGCCGCAGCGCCGCCGACAGGTCGCCGCGAAAGATCACCCAGCCCGCCCCGACGGCCCCGACCGCCAGCGCCAGCGCCATGCGCCCGGTCGTGTGCTGGCGCAGGGTCAGCCAGCCGAACCCCGCCGCCATGACCGGCGTCAGGGTGAATACCGCCGCCGTCGGCACCGCCGCCGCGGTTTTCAGCCCCTCGAACATCAGGACGAAATAGATGGCCAGCAGCCCGCCCAGCACCAGATAGCGCCAGGGTGCCACCAGCGACTCGCGCCGCAGCTTGCCTTGCGCCACGGCGGCCGCCCCGACCAGCGCGCCCGCCAGGGCAAAGCGCGGCACGGTCAGCGCCGCCGGGTCGATCAGCGGCGCGGCCAGCGCCCCCAGCGAGAACGACCCCGCGACCAGCGCGGAAAAGGCCAGCATCGCCAGATGCCCGGCCTGGGCAGGCGAAAGGTTCATGCCGCGCCCCAGCCCGCCGCCGCGCGGCGCAGTTCGGTCAGAAAGCTCTGGACCTTGAGCGTGCGGTGCAGATCGACATGGGTCACGAGCCACAAGGGCGCCTCCCAGTCGCTTTGCGGCGGCATCACCTCGATCAGGTCGGGCTGGCTGGCGGCATGGCGCACCGGCAGAAAGCCGAGGCCAAGCCCCGCATGCACCGCCCGCGCGGTCGAATCCGGTTCGGTCGCGCGAAAGGAAATCGCGCTTTCCGGCACATGGGCGCGCAGCCAGCGGTAAAACGGCGCCCGGCTTTCCAGATTGTCATTGCCGATGAACCGGTGGCGCGCGAAATCGTCGGCGCTTTCGGGCAGGCCATGCGCCTCGGCATAGCTGCGCGCGGCGTAAAGCGCCGACCGCATGCGGATCAGCGGCTGCACCACATAATCCGGCTCTTGCGGCTGGCTACCGGCGCGGATCGCCACATGTGCCTCGCCGTAATCCAGCCGGAAGACACGCATGTCGGTCAGGAAACGGATGATGACCTGCGGATGGGCGCGCTGGAAATCGGCAAAGACCGGCGCCAGCAGATCGGCGATGCCGGTGATCGCCGTCACCAGCAATTCGCCCGAGACCACCTCGCCCTGCCCCTTGATGCGGCTGGCCAGCTGCGCGAACTGATCCTCGGTTGACTGGGCCACGGTCAGAAGGTCGCGCCCGGCCTCGGTGGGGGTATAGCCCCGCGCGTGGCGCTGGAACAGCTTGGCGCCCAGCCGTTTTTCCAGCGCGTCGATATGACGGATCACCGTCGCATGATGCACGCCAAGCGCATCTGCCGCCCCCGATACGGTGCCCAGCCGGGCCACCTGAAAGGCGGTGCGGATCTCGTCCCAATTGTCCATCGCGGCCCCCGTTCTGCCGCGCCAGATTATCCGCGTCACCTGCGGCGTCCAGCACAAACGCGAAGGGCCGGGGAATGTCTCCCCCGGCCCTCTGACGTCTCTGTGCGGCGGGTTCAGGCCACTTCGAATTGCAGCGGCTTGACCTGCTGGAACATGCCGGTCGCCTCCAGCGTGTCCACCACTTTCGGGTCGATCGCCTGATCCAGATACAGCAGCGCGATCGCATCCTGCCCCACGCCCGACCGGCCAAGGGTGAAGTTGGCGATGTTCACGCCGTTCTTGCCCATGGTCATGCCCAGAAGGCCGATGATGCCCGGCACGTCCTCGTTGGTGGTATAGAGCATATGGGCGCCGACCTCGGCGTCGATATTGATGCCCTTGATCTGGATGAAGCGCGGCTTGCCATCGGCAAAGCAGGTGCCCGCGACCGAGCGTTCGCGCTTGTCGGTGACCATGGTCACCTTGACATAGGCATCGAACACCCCGGTCTTGTCCTGCCGCGTGGTGGAGATCTGGATGCCCTTGTCCTTGGCCACGATCGGGGCCGACACCAGGTTCACATCCGGGTTCTGCGCCTTCAGCACGCCCGCGATGACCGCCTGGTTGAGCGCGGCGGTATTCATCTCGGCCACGCGACCGTCATAGAGGATGTTGATCGCACGGATCGGCTCTTCGGTCATCTGGCCGATGAAGGCGCCCAGATGCGAGGCAAGCTTGATCCACGGCCCCATGATCGCGGCCTGTTCGGCGGTGACATTGGGCATGTTCAGCGCGTTCTGCACTGCGCCGGTCAGCAGGTAATCCGACATCTGTTCGGCCACTTGCAGCGCCACGTTTTCCTGCGCCTCGGTGGTGGAGGCGCCCAGATGCGGCGTCACCACGACATTGGGGTGGTTGAACAGCACATTCTCGGTCGCCGGCTCCACCTCGAACACGTCAAGCGCCGCGCCCGCGACATGGCCGCTGTCCAGCGCATCCTTCAGCGCCGCCTCATCGACCAGACCGCCCCGGGCGCAGTTGATGATGCGCACGCCCTTTTTCGTCTTGGCGAGGTTCTCGCGCGACAGGATGTTGCGGGTCTTGTCGGTCAGCGGCACATGCAGGGTGATGAAATCGGCCTTGGCCAGCAGCTCGTCCAGCTCCACCTTGTGCACGCCCAGCGTTTTCGCGCGTTCTTCCGACAGGAAGGGGTCATAGGCGATGACCTTCATCTTGAGACCGACCGCGCGGTCGCAGACGATGCCGCCGATATTGCCGGCCCCGATCACGCCGAGCGTCTTGTTGAACAGCTCGACCCCCATGAATTTCGACTTTTCCCATTTGCCGGCATGGGTGGAGGCCGATGCCTCGGGCAGTTGCCGGGCCACGGCGAACATCATGGCGATGGCATGTTCGGCCGTGGTGATCGAGTTGCCGAAGGGCGTGTTCATCACGATCACGCCTTTCTTGGACGCGGCCGGGATATCGACGTTATCGACACCGATACCGGCGCGGCCCACGACCTTGAGGTTCGTGGCGCTTTCCAGCAGTTTTTCGGTGACCTTGGTGGCCGAACGGATGGCAAGGCCGTCATACTGCCCGATGATTTCGGCCAGCTTTTCCTTGTCCTTGCCGAGCTTCGGCATGTAATCGACCTCGACGCCGCGATCGCGGAAGATCTGGACGGCGGTTTCGGAAAGTTCGTCGGAAACGAGAACGCGGGGAGCCATATCGCTATCCTTTGCGAATATATGTTCACATTGATGCGCGGGGCGCATCCGGGGATGGGAAAAGGGGGCGCATCCGCGCCCCCGAAAGGATCAGGCCGCTTCGGTCAGCGCCGCGATCTCGGCCGCGAAGGCGTATTCGATCCAGGGCATCAGCGCGGTCACATCGGCGGTTTCCACCGTGGCACCACACCAGATACGCAGGCCGGGGGGCGCGTCGCGATAGGCGCCGGCATCCAGCGCCACGCCGGCTTTTTCCAGCCGCTTCGCCACGTTCTTGGCAAAGGTCGCGCCGTCCGCGATGCGCGGATCGGTGAACTTCAGGCAGACCGAAGTGCAGGAGGCCGTGGCCGGATCAACCGCCAGATTGGCGATCCAGTCCTTGCCGGCGATGAAATCGGCAATCGCCTTGGCATTGCCTTCGCTGCGCGCGATCAGCCCTTTCAGCCCGCCCAGGGATTTCGCCCATTTCAGCGCGACCAGATAATCCTCGACGCAAAGCATCGACGGGGTGTTGATCGTTTCGCCCACGAAGATGCCTTCGATCAGCTTGCCCTTGGAGGTCAGGCGGAAAATCTTGGGCAGCGGCCAGGCCGGCGTATAGCTTTCCAGCCGTTCCACCGCGCGGGGGGACAGGATCAGCACGCCATGGCCGCCCTCGCCGCCCAGCACCTTCTGCCAGGAGAAGGTGGTGACATCGAGCTTGTCCCAGGGCAGGTCCATCGCGAAGGCGGCGCTGGTGGCGTCGCAGATGGTCAGGCCGGCACGGTTCGCCGGGATCGCGTCGCCATTCGGCACGCGCACGCCCGAGGTGGTGCCGTTCCAGGTGAACACCACGTCGCGGTCAAAATCGACGGTGGCGAAATCGACGATCTCGCCATAGCCGGCCTTCTGCACCTTGGCATCCAGCTTCAGCTGTTTGACGACATCGGTGACCCAGCCTTCACCGAAGGATTCCCAGGCCAGCATTTCCACCGGGCGCGCGCCCAGCAGGCTCCACAGCGCCATTTCCACGGCGCCGGTGTCAGAGGCGGGCACGATGCCGATGCGGTAATCGGCGGGCACGCCCAGAATTTCACGGGTGAGGTCGATGGCCTCTTTCAGCTTCGCCTTGCCCACGGCGGCACGGTGCGAGCGGCCCAGCGGCGCGTCAGCAAGCATGTCGAGGGTGAAGCCGGGAAGTTTGGCGCAGGGGCCAGACGAAAAACGCGGATTGGCCGGGCGCGCAGCCGGGGCGATCAGATCAGCCATGGTATCCTTCCAGATATAAGCCTCTCGTTGGGGAGAGGTGTCCCGCTGCCGGGATTACGCGAAGGAAATCGGCTTGGCAAGCGGATTTATGTCGCTTGCGAAATATGACGTGCCGCTTTTGAATTACGGTTTGCGATCCGGCCCCCGGGGGCCTGCGCGCCAGCGGGTGACCAGTTCAACCTCCAGCAGCTTGAAGGCCAGATACAGCGCAAGGATCAACAGCCCGCGCAGCCCCAGCATCAGTGCCTGAATCAGCCCGCCATCCAGCAGCGCCATGCCGCCATGGCGCTGCACCAGATCGACATTCGCCATGGTCAGCCGGATCACGTCAAAGGACAGCCAGGCCCCGGCCCCGCCGACCAGCCCCATGACCAGAAAAAGCACCCAGGCGGGGTAGCGCGCCAGCCCGCGCATCGGCTCAGCCCGGCCAGATCATCGCGGTGGCGAATTGCACCCCCGCGATGAGGGCGGTCAGCCCGACGGCGAGCGAGCCCAGATCCTTGGCGTTTTTCGCCATTTCCGACCAGCCCGGAGAAAGGTGATCGACGATCTCCTCCAGCGCGGTGTTCAGCGCCTCTACCGCCAGCAGGGCCAGCACCAGCATGGCAAAACCGATGACCTGCCCGGCCGAGGCGCCGCGCAGCAGCAGCGCGGCCAGCCCCAGCCCGCCCCACAGGCATTCATGCCGCGCGGCGGATTCGCGCAAAAGCCGCCGCAGCCCCTGCAAGGAATAGCCGGTCGCATCGACCAGATGCAGCAAACCGCTGCGCGGTGGCACCACCTTGGGCGGTTCGGACATGTTACATCGCCTCTGTCTTGCGGCAGGACGCGACGAGATCGAGGTCATCGCTGCGCACGCCGGTCTGGATATCCATCAGACCTAGCACGCTGTGGAACAGGTTGTCATGGCTGACGGCATCCGCACCCTTGGCGGACAGACAGGCCTTGTCGATGCCCATGGCGCCGGCAAAGCGTTCCGACAGCCACAGCACGAAGGGCACGCGGGTCTGCACCTCGGGCGCCATGAAGGCGGGCGCGGCATGCAGATAGAGGCCACCCTCGCCCAGCGATTCGCCGTGATCCGACATGAACAGCACCGCCGGCAGGACATTGGGCGCGGCCTCGGCCATGTCGATCGCATGGGCGACCACGCGGTCGGTTTGCAGGATCGAATTGTCATAGGCGTTCACGATTTCCTCGGGCGTGCAGTCCGAGAATTGCGCGGTCCGGCAATCGGGGGTGAATACGGCCGCGGCCTTGGGATAGCGCAGGTAATAGGCCGGGCCATGGCTGCCGATCATGTGCAGGACCAGAACGGTGTCTTCGGTCATGCCCTTGATGGTGGTGTCGATCACCTTGAAAAAGGCATCATCGGTGCATTCGCCCTCGGCGCAGGAGGCGGGGTCGAATTTCGCATCCACCCGCTGCCATCCGGTGCGCGCGGCAACTTGCTGATCGCCGGTATTGTTGTCCCACCAATCGGCCTTGACGCCGGCATGGGCCAGCACATCCAGCAGGTTTTCCGACCCCAGGTATTTCGGGCGCGAATAGTCGTCGCGCGCGAAGGGCGAGAACATGCAGGGCACCGAGACGGCGGTGGAGGTGCCGCAGGAACTGGCCTGGGAAAAGTTGATGACATCGCGCTTGCGCAATTCCGGCGTGGTATCGCGGGCATAGCCGTTCAGGCCGAAATTCTGCGCCCGCGCGGTTTCGCCCACGAACAGGATCAGCAGGGCGGGCTTGTCGGCGGCGGACAGATGCGGGCCCTTTTTCGCATCGGTGCCCAGCGGTTTCGCGGCAACCTGTGCGCCGCGCATCTGATCCTTGCCGTATTTGTACAGTGCCGCGATGGTCGCGCCGGGTTGATAGGCGCCCATCATCTCCTTGTGTTCGCGGATCACGGCAGAGTAGGCCTTGAAATCGGTCATCAGGAAGGCGACGGTCAGCGCGAACCCTGCCGCGATAGAGACCGGCCAGCGCCAGACAAGATGCCGCAGCGGCGGCCATTTGACGCGCGGCCAGAACAGCAGCGCCGCTGGCAGCACCCCGGTCAGCGCCATGTGGCGCAGGTAATCGGCGGTGATCAGGTGCTTTGATTCCGTGACCGTGGTTTCCATGATGTTGCGGATCATGTCGCGGTCGATCAGCACGCCCAGCGTTTTCTGGTAATAGGCCGCCCCGGCGGCGACCAGGATCAGCACGGCCAGAAACGGCCGGTGCAGCCAGGGCAGCGACACCAGGCTGAGCGTGAAGAATGTCACGCTCCAGACCGCGAGGCCGATGCCGATGACATCCAGCGGCGCACCTTTGAACAGGGTGCTGGCGGCGGTCCAGAAACCGCCATTGCTCACGACCATCAGATAGGTCGCGACCACGAGATTGAGCGCGAGCGGGGTGGTTTGCGGCCGGCGCCACAGCGCGCTGTCCCGCGAAAGGATCGAAGTCATTCCATAGCCTGCAAGAGTGAGGAACGGGGCCGGCAGTTCCCTGCCAACCCCAGGCCCGCAACGGGCGGTTCAATGGCCGCGCTTGTGGCCGTCAATCATCGCGGTGACAAGGTTCTCGCGGTGGCGCCAGCTTTCCACGATCACGCCCGCGACATGCACCGCCGCCAGTACCAGGATCAGGGTCGCGGCCATCTCATGCACCTCCTCCAGCCATTCCGAGCCCCAGAAGGCATCGGTGGTCTGAAGCCAGCCGGTCAGCGCGGTGGCACCCACGGTCAGGATCAGCGCGACGATCATCGCCCCGCCCGCCGGGTTGTGGCCCAGAAAGCGCGGCTCGCGTCCGGCACGCAGCGCGGCCAGATAGGCCAGCACCTTGCGCGGGCCCCTGACAAAGTCGCTGAACCGCGCGTGGCGCGGGCCGACAAAGCCCCACAGGATGCGCAGCGCGATCAGCGCCGCCACCCCATAGCCCGAGGCCTGATGCAGTGTCTTGGGGCCGTCTTCGGTCAACCAGCACACCGCGATCAGCGTCAGCAACAGCCAGTGGAACCCGCGCACGAACGGATCCCAGACCTTGACCATGCCGGGGGCCGTGGCGCGATCACTCATCGCTGCCGACGATTTCAAAGCTGGCCGGGTCGATGAAGACCTCGACCTTCTTGCCGTCCTGATCCTTGCCATAGACCTCAAAGCAGCCATCCTCGGTCTTGATGTTGCTGATGGTCCAGCCCTTGCCTTCCAGATCGGCGCGCAGGTCGGCCTCGGGGCGCCACTGGTCTTGCGGCACGTTGCAGCGCTCTTCCGCAAGGGCGGGCACGGCGGCGGCCAGGGTGACGAGGCCGGCGATCAGGAACTTGCGCATCAGTTTCTCCTATATGCTCGATGCTTGATGGCGCCCTGATCGCAGCCCAACCTTGCGGACGGCTTACGGTTTTGGAGGGGCACAAGTTTTTTCCGGCCGCGGGGAAACGTCTCGCCTTGGCGCGGCGGCGGCGCTATCTCTGGGGGCATGAGATTGCTGCTTGTCGAAGATACGCTTGATCTGGCCGAGGCCGTCGCGGGGTTCCTGCGCGGCGAGGGGCATGCGGTGGATCACGCGCCCGACCTTGCCACCGCCGATGCGGCCTGGGCCGTGGCAGATTACGCCTGTGTCATTCTGGATCTTGGCCTGCCGGGCGGATCGGGGCTGGAACTGCTGCGCGCCCGTCGTGCGGCGGGGGACAGGACGCCGGTCCTGATCGCGACCGCGCGCGACCAGATCAGCGACCGCATCGCCGGGCTGGATGCCGGGGCGGATGACTATGTGGTCAAGCCCTTCGACCTTCAGGAACTGGCCGCGCGCATCCGCGCCCATGCCCGGCGCGGGCAGGGCCAGCCGGCAAACCGTATTGCGCTGGCCGGGCTGGAGATCGATCGCGCCGCCGCGAAGGTCTGGCGCGACGGGGCCGAGCTGCGCCTGACCTCGCGCGAATGGTCGGTGCTGGATGCCTTGCTGGGCCAGCGCGGCCGCATCATGTCGCGCCCCGCGCTGGAGGAAACGCTTTACGCCTTTGACGACACGATCGAAGGCAACGCGGTGGAGGTCTATATCTCGCGCCTGCGGCAAAAGCTGGGGCCGGGGGTGATCGAGACGCGGCGCGGTCTGGGATATCTGGTGCCATGAGCCGGGGCTGGTCTCTGGCCGGGCGGCTGTCGCGCCACATCCTGCCGTTGGTGGCGCTCGGGTGGGTTGCGACCATCGGGCTGGTGGTCTGGGCGCTGGACCATGAAATCGGCGAGCTGATGGACGAGGAGATGGAGACGGTGGTGCAGACCACCATCCTGCTGCTCGATTCCGCCGAACATGGCCACGGGCGCGACCCGATCCCGCGCGAACTGGGGCTGACGCCCGACAGCGACGAACAGGTGCTGCGCGTCACCGCCGCCGATCTGCCGGTGGCTCCGGCGCCCTGGGGCGTGCTGACGCGCGATGGTTTCAGCAATGCGCAGGGCTGGCGCGTGCTGCGCCGGCAGGCCGATGGCGCGACGATCGAGATGGGGCATTCCCTGGCCTGGCGGCGCGAGGAGGTGCTGGAAAGCACCAATGTCCTCGTGGTGCCCATGCTGCCGCTGCTGGCGCTGGTATTGTGGGCCACGCGGCGCACCATGCGGCGGTCGATGTCGCCGGTCGGGCGCTTTGCCTCCGAGGTGACAGGGCGGCGGCCCGACGACCTGTCGCCGCTGGAAACCGGCGGCCTGCCCGATGAGCTGCGCCCGCTGGCGCTGTCATTCAACGATTTCCTGCACCGGATCGACGCGCTGCGGCAGGCCGAGCGGCACTTTGTCGCCAATGCCGCGCATGAATTGCGCACGCCGCTGGCCACGCTGCGCGCCCGGCTGGAAACCGGCGGGCCGGATGTGGCGGCGCAGGGCATCGCCACGCTGGAGGCGCTGACCCGCCGGGTGGAACGCCTGCTGCAACTGTCGCGCGCCGAGGCCGGGTTGGGGCGCGAGGCCGGCGAGGCCGATCTGGTCCGCATCCTGCGGCTGGTGCTGGAGGAGGAGGCCCGCCACAGCCCCGGGCCGATCCGGCTGGATGACGGCGATGTGGAACGGCTGCCGCTGCGGGCCGATCCCGATGCGCTGGCGATCCTGCTGCGCAACCTGATCGAGAATGCGGTGCAGCATGGCATCGGCGATGTGCGGCTGCGGCTTTACCCCGAGGGGCGGCTGACCCTGTCGAACGCCGCCGCCCCCGACGCGGCCTTTCGCATGGCCCCCTTTGACAAGCGCGACGGCTCGCCCGGCACCGGGTTGGGTCTGGCCATCGTGCAGGCCCTGGCCGAGGATCTGGGTCTGACGCCGGAATGGCGCATCGCTGACGGCCGCGCCAGCGTCACGCTGGATTTCGCGCCGCTGCGTCAGGGCTAGGGCCGGGCGAACAGCACATCCGACAGGGCGTCGGGCAGGATGGGCTTGGGCAGGATCGGCACCCCCATCCGGGCCGCGCGCTGGCGCATTTCCTCGCTGCGATTGGCGGTGACCAGCCGCGCGGGCACCGCATCGCCCAGCCGGTCGCGCAGCGCCGCCAGACAATCCAGCCCGTCCATCCCTTCGCCCAGCTGATAGTCGATCAGGCAGATGTCGGGTTCGACCCCGGTCGCGTCGATCAGCTCCAGCGCCTCTTCGCCCGAGGCGACATCCAGCACCGTCACACCCCATTGTTCCAGCAGTTGCACCATGGCGCCGGACAGTTCCGCGTCGTTCTCCACCAGCAGCACCAGCCGGTCCGAGGCCTCGGGGTCGCGTTCGGCGCCGGGGCGGGCGGGGCTTTCGGGCAGGGGTTGCGCCGGCCCGGTCGCCGGCGGCAGATCGACGGCAAAGCATGACCCCCGCCCCGGCGCCGAGCGCAGGTCCAGCGGGTGCTGCAACAGCGCCGCCGCACGTTCCACGATGGCAAGGCCCAGCCCCATCCCTTCGGCGGCCGAGGCATGGGCATTCACCCGATGAAATTCGCGAAAGATCAGCGCCTGATCGTCGGGGGCGATGCCGGGGCCTGAATCGCGCACCTCCAGCCGCCACAGCCCGCCGCGCCGCCGCGCCGCCACCAGCACCGTGCCGCGCGCGGTATAGCGCAGGGCGTTGGAGATCAGGTTTTGCAGGATGCGCCGCAGATAGCTGCGATCCGAGACCACCACCGCCTCGGTCGGGCGGATCACCAGCCGCAGCCCCTTCATCGCGGCCATCGGGGTAAATTCGTCGGCCAGTTGCCGAAACAACGGGCCAAGCGCCACGCTGCCCGGCTCCACCGCCGCGCGGCCCGATTCCAGCCGCGAGATATCCAGCAGCGCGCCCAGAATCCCCTCGACCGACCCAAGCGCGTTCTGCGCCTTTTCCAGCGTCTTGCGGGCCGGCGCCGACAGCGCGTCATCGCTGAGCGAGGCCAGAAACAGCTTGGCCGCCGACAGGGGTTGCAACAGGTCGTGACTGGCCGCCGCCACGAACCGTGCGCGCGAGGCGTTGGCGCGTTCTGCCAGCGCCAGCGCATCCTCCAGCTCCAGCGTGCGTTCGGTCACGCGGGCCTCCAGCGTTTCGTTGGTCTTGCTCAGCGCGGCCAGCGCGCTGCGTTCCGAGGTGACATCAGACAGCGACATGACAAAGCCGCCATCGGGCAGGCTTTGCGCGAAGATCTCGTAGATCTGCCCGCCCTCGCGCGTGACCTCCATCTGGAACGGATGCCGCCTGCGGTGGCGCTGCACCCAATCGGCCAGCCGATAGGGGCCAAGGCCGGAGGGAAAGATGAACTGCCCGCGCACCTGTTCGAACAGGCTGTCGAACTGCATGCCCTGCCGCAGCCGGGTGCGCGGCAGGGTCAGGAATTCGGCCAGCCTTTCATTCCATCCGAGCAGTTGCAGCCGCGCGTCAAAGATGCAGACCCCCAGTTGCAGATGTTCAAGCGTGGCGCGCAACACCGCCGCCTGATCGTCCAGCATGCGGCCCCGCGCCTCGCGTTCGGCGCGGATCAGGTCGGTCACCTCGGTTTGCAGGATGACGGTGCCGCCATCGCGGGTGCGATGTTCCGAGACCTGCATCCAGCGATCCGGCCCCATGCGCTGCGTCAGGATGAAATGGTGCTGTTCGTGCCGTTGCAGCCGCATCTCGATCCAGCCTTGCGGGGTCATCCCTTCGGGCAGGCCCAGAAAGGCCGAACCGGCGGCGATGCGCAGGTAATCGGTGAAATGCAGGCCCGGCACCAGCCGGTCGCGGATATCTGGCAACAGCGCGTTGAAGCGCGAATTGCACATGACCAGCACATCCTGCGGGTCGAACAGGGCAAAGCCCTCTTGCACCGTCTCGATCGCGGTGGCGAGGTTTTGCCGCGCCGCCTCGGTCTCGCGGCTGGCTTCGGCCAGACGGGCATTCGTGGCGTTCAGCAGATCGAGCGTGCGTTCCAGATCGCGGGTGCGTTCGCGGACCTGATCCTCCAGCATGGCGGCGCGCTGGAACTGCGCATAGGCGGCGCCGCGATCCTCGGTCATCTCCTCGGCATGGCGGATCAGCGCGGCGGCGATGGTCAGCAGTTTCTGGTTCTGCCGCTCGGGCGTGTCCTGCGGATTGATGAGCGACAGCGCGCTGTCGAGGTCGCGTTCGGCCAGCCCGTTCATGCCGCCGCCCCGGGCGGATAGAAGGCAAGGCCGGTCATGGTCTGGTTCACATGCATCGCCCCCACCTGTTCGCCATAGGTGGAAAAGCCGGTCACCCCGTGGCGCGCGAGGATGTCGGAGATCTCGCGTCCGCATTGGCGGCCCTCGGCCTCCAGCCGGCGAAAAAAGCAGTCAAAGCCCAGAATGGCCGCCGGCGCCCCGTCGCGCGACAACCGGGCCAGTTCCTCGGACAGGTGCCCGGCCATGTCGCGCGATTCCGCCAGCGTCAGGATCAGCCCCTCGGCAATGGCGGAAAAGAAGATCAGCGATCCGTCCGGTTCGGCGCTCTGAATGGCGCGGGCATGGTGACGGCCGCCCACCCGCACCAGCACCGGATGGGTGGCAAAGACAAAGGGCGACAGCAGGTCGGGGCGCAGGCCCAGCAGGCGGGCATATTCCTCGGCGGCGGGTTCGTCATTGATGCGCGCCACGATGCGATGCGCGGGGTCGGCATGGGTCACCACCATGCGCGCCCGCGTCGGTCGCAGATGATCGAGCGAGAAGGGCCGCACCCGCCCCTGCGACCGCAGCAGCGTCAGCACCGCCGCGTTGCGCAGCACCTTGCCCTGCGCATGGACCAGCGTCTGCCGGAAAGCGCCGCCATCGCCCGCCGATCCGCCGATCACCGGCACAGGGCCAAGACCGCCCGACAGCGCCGCCATCAGCGCGTCTTCCTGCCCCGACAGCCCATCGACCAGCAACACCGCGCATTCATTCGGTTTCTGCGCGGCGCGGTTGCCCAGATTTTGCCGCGTGCGCAGCAGATCGGCGATCACCTGACGCGGATCCAGCTGATCCAGATCCTCGATCACCAGTTGCGCCACTTCGAACCCGGCGGCGGGCAGGGCAAAGGCCACGATCTGTCCGTCATCATAACCCCGCCCCGTCAACTCGCCCGAGGTGGTGCAGCCGCTGACCCGGGCGGGGGCAAAGGCATGCGCCGCGCGGCGGCACAAGGCGGCGCAATCGGCGGCGGGGCTGACGAACAGAAACACCTGCGCAAAGGGGCCGGGACCAAGCGCGCGCTGCAACTGGGCCAAAACGTCCGGGGCATCGGCCGGGGCGGTGGCGGTCAACGGCTGACCGACGGGTGCCGGAAGGGCATCGGGGGGGAAGGCGGCATCCATCCTGCGGCCGGGCCTATCGCCAGCGCCAGGGTTCGGCGACGGCGCCGGTCGAATGCGCCTCGCGCGCCAGCAGCACCGCCTGGGTGCGGCTATAGACCTCCAGCTTGCGCATGATCGCGGTGACATGCGCCTTGACCGTGGTTTCGGCGATCGACAGGTCATAGGCGATCTGCTTGTTCATCTTGCCTGCGCAGATCTGTTCCAGGATGTTGGCCTGCTGGCGCGTCAACTGGCTCAGCCGGCGGATCGCCTCGTCCTGGGGGGTCATGCCATTGCCCTCGGCCAGGGCGTCACCGGTGCTTTCGGGCAGGAATACCTCGCCCCGGGCGATGGTGGCAAAGGCCGCGCGGAACATCTCGCGCCGCGAATGCTTGGGCACGAACCCCGCCGCGCCGGCCAGGATGGCAGAGCGGATGACCCGCGGTTCGTCATTCGACGACACCACCACCACCGGCAGATCGGGCGCGGTCTGGCGCAGGCGCATCAGCCCTTCTAGCCCGTTCACATCGGGCAGGTTCAGATCCAGCACCACCACATCGGGCATCGGGCGGCGCGCCTCGATCCGGGCCAGCGCGGTGGTCAGGCATTCGGCGGTTTCCACCGTCTCGATCCCGGCCACGGCCTGCAAGGTCATGGTCAGCGCGTCGCAGAACAGCGGATGGTCATCGACGATCAGCGCCGTATGAAAGGCTTGGGCAGCAGCGGGGCTGGGGCGTTGCTCGGCGGTCATGCGACAGGCTCCGGGTCGGGCAGGCGGTTTCCGCAAGCCTAACAAGCCGGGCAGCGGCACCATATGCTCCATAAGTCGAAGCCGCAGCGCAGCGAAACCCGCGCACCGATGCTGCGCAGCGAAACGGGCGCCCGGTTTCCCGCGCGCCCGTTCCCCGTGTCAGATCGTGCCGGTCAGTTGGCGGCGGCCAGCTGCTTGGGCAGGCGGAAGGTCCAGACCGTCGCGCCCTGGTTCAGGTAGTTGACCTTCTTGGCCACCTCGCCCCCCCAGAGCGGCACCGCCCCGCCCCAGCCCGAGATGACCGAGACATATTGCTCGCCATCCTGTTCCCAGGTGACCGGCTGGCCGACGATGCCCGAGCCGGTCTGGAACGACCACAGCTTTTCGCCCGTCTCGGCGTCGAAGGCCATGAAATCGCCCTCGGGGTTGCCGGTGAAGACCAGCCCGCCGGCGGTGGACATCACGCCCCCCCAAAGCGGGGCGTCATTCTTGTATTCCCACTTCACTTCGCCGGTATTGGGGTCGATCGCCTTCAGGCTGCCGATGTAATCCTCGAACAGCGGCTTGATGGTGAAGCCGGCGCCCAGATAGGCCGCGCCCTTCTTGTAGCTGATCGGTTCGTTCCAGATATCCATGCCCCATTCGTTCGAGGGCACATAGAACAGGCCGGTCTTCTGGCTATAGGCCATCGGCATCCAGTTCTTGCCACCCAGGAAGGACGGCACCGCAAAGACCTGCTGGCCCTTGCCGCCTTCGGCCGCCGCATCCGGCGCGCCGGGGCGGTTGTCCTCGTTGTAGATCGGGCGGCCGGTCTCGTCGATGCCGCTGGCCCAGGTGATGTTCTTCACAAAGGGATAGGCGGCGACGAACTTGCCGTCTTCGCGGTTCAGCACATAGAAGAACCCGTTGCGGTCGGCGGTGGCATAGCGCTTGTTGCCGTCCTTGTCGACAAAGCCCACCACCTCGTTCACGCCGTCGAAATCCCAGCCTTCACGCGGGGTGGTCTGGAAGTGCCACTTGATCTCGCCGTTTTCCGGGTCGATGCCCACGCGGCTGGCGGCATAGAGGTTGTCGCCGGTATTGCCCTCGACCGGGGTGCCGGCATTGCGCAGATGGCTGTTCCAGGGCGCCGGGTTGCCCGCGCCAAAGACCAGCGTGTTGGTATCGGCGTCGTAAGACCCGCCCAGCCAGGTCGCCCCGCCGCCGGTCTTCCACAGATCGCCCGGCCAGGTCGCGTTCAGCGTCCCGGTCATCGTGCTTTCCTTGCCCATATAGGTGCCCATATGGCCTTCGATCATCGGCCGGGTCCAGACCAGTTCGCCGGTTTCGGCGTTGCGGGCCTGCACTTCGCCGACGATGCCGAATTCACCGCCGGAATTGCCGGTCACCACCAGCCCGTTCACGATCAGCGGCGCGGCGGTATAGCTGTAGCCTTCCTTGTAATCGGCGATCTTCTTGTTCCATTTCACATCGCCGGTCTTGAGGTCGAGCGCGACGATCCGCGCGTCCAGCGTGCCGAAATAGATGTTGTTGCCATAGATGGCGCCACCCCGGTTGATCACGTCGCAGCAGGGCAGGATGCCTTCGGGCAGGCGGGCATCGTATTGCCACAGTTCCTTGCCGGTCTTCAGGTCGATCGCATACATCCGCGAATAGGACCCGGTGATATACATCACCCCGTCATGGATCAGCGGCTGGCTTTCCTGCCCGCGCTGCTTTTCCCCGCCCAGCGAAAAGGCCCAGGCCGGGACCAGGTTCTTGACGTTGTCGCGGTTCAGCGTTTCCAGCGGGCTGAAGCGTTGCAGGCTGCGGCCCATGCCATTGGTCAGCACGTCGCCGGGCGTATCCTGATCGGCCAGCAGATCGGCCTCGGTCACTTCGGCATGGGCGGCACCCATGCATGCAAAGGCCAACACAGTGGCCAGAACGAAACGGTTCATCTTGTTCCTCCTCCCCTTCGGTCCGCGCCCGCCAGGCGACCGGGCTGTCAGGCCGGGCGGTCAGGGTGGTGGGCATGGGCCAAGTATCGGCGGGGCACGCGCGGAACGTATATTGTCCATTGGTCTTACGACCCGCGCGCATGGGCGTTCGGCCCGGTCAGGACAGTGTCAGATTGGCCAGAAGCCGCGCCGCATCGCGGTCACCGCCCTGGGCTGCGCGGTCCAGCCAGAACCGGGCCTGCCCGGCATCGCGGGGCACCCCATGCCCTTGCAGCAGGGCAAGGCCATAGTGATAGGCGCCGGTTGCATAGCCCTGCGCGGCGGCCTGCTTGACCCAATAGGTTGACCAGGCCGCATCGGGCGCGGTGCCAAGCCCCTGATCATAGGCCTGTGCCAGCAGGATCATCGAGGGCGCGTTGCCCGCCTGGGCGCAAAGCTGCAAGCCTTTGAATGACGTGGCACTTTCTGCCGCGCCGCCCTTCTGGGTTTCATAGACGACCCAGCACAGGAACCCCGCGCGATCGGGGCGCGCGGCCAGTTCGGCGGCCAGATGGGCGATGCCGCCCTCCTCGGGGTTCAGGTTCCCCCAACTGTCCGCGCGGGCGTCGCCGCCCGGCATCAGCGCGATGATCGCGGCGGCCAGCCCCAGACAGGCCGCGCGCGACAGGATCGAAAATCGGGACATGCTGCTTTCCTCCTCTGCGATGAGGAACAGCCTGACACAACCCGGCGGGGCGCGGCTCTGCGACCTTGGTCGCAATTCCGGCCCGCCCCGCCGCGCCGCCCTATTTCGACACCGAGACAAGATAGCTGACGATGAAATCCTGCACCGTCGGGTCGGTGATGCCGACATGGCGCATCTTGGTGCCGGGCACCAGTTCGTCATTGGCCTCCATCCAGGCCTTGAGCGCCCCGGGCGTCCAGACGAATCCCGCACCGGCCAACGCCTCGGAATAGGGGTAGCCCTCGAAACTGCCGGCACGCCGGCCGACCACGCCTTCCAGCAGCGGGCCATAGCTGGCTTTGTCGGCATCGACGGCATGGCAGCGGTGGCATTCCGCGTCGAACAACTGCCGCCCCGCCGCCACCTTCACGGTCTCGAACGTGTCGGCCAGCGCGGGCGCGGCAAGGGGAACCGCCACAAGGGCGGCGGCGATCCAGATGGCTTTCATGATGCTCTCCGTTCTGACTGTGCCGCGACTGTCGCGCGGCGGGCCGGAAAGCGGGTTGATCGAGGTCAAGCGCGGTCTAGCACTTTGGTCGTAAACGGGTCAGGAAACCGGCGCATATTTCCAGTTGTCGGCGTCGGGCGTCACCTCGTCCAGATCGTAATCCGCCGCCTGCAACCGCCGCGCCACCGGCAGCCCGGCCCGGGCGGCCTCATCCACCAGTGCCCGCCCGCGCGCCTCGTCCTGCGCGACGCCGCGCCCGCGCATCAGATCCAGCCCATAATTGAACTGCCCGACCGGGTCTCCCGCCTCGGCCGCCTGCCGGTCCCATTCCGCCGCGCCGTCGGGGTCGAGCGCGCCACCCAGCCCGTTATCCTCCAGCTGGCTCATCCAGGTCATCGCGCCGGTCCAGCCATCATTGGCGCAGGCCTCGAACAGCTCGCGCGCCTCGACATGCCGGCCGGATTTGGTGATGAAATATCCGCTGGCGCAGGTCGTCATCGAGGTTTCGCCGCGCTCGATGTTGCGCATCATGCGTTCCAGCGTCATTTCCTCGGGGTTCAGATCGCCGCCGCCTTCGACAGGGTCGGCGGCGGCGGGCAGGGCGGTCACGCCCAACAGCAGCGCCAGTTGCATCACCTTGCGCATCTCGATCCTCCTCGATCCGGGTGACCCATCCTAGCACGGCATGGCCTGCCCGTGGTGAGGCGGGGCCTAAGACATTGGTCTTATTGCTGCGCTATCCCCCCTCTCGCAGTCTGGGGGCGGGAGGACGACATGGCACGCATATCGGTCTGTCTGGCGTTGTCGCTGTTCGCGGCACCGGCGGCGGCGGAAACCATTCGAATCGACTGGCTGGAACGGCAGGTGACGCCGCCGCCGGTGCAGTCGAACATGCAGGCCCGGCCCGAGCGGCTGGGCCTTGACGGCGCAAGGCTGAGCGTGGCGGATATCGCCACGACCGGGCGCTTTACCGGCATGGATTATCAACTGGTCGAAACCGTGATCCCGCCCGAGGCGCCCTTTCTGCCGGCGGCCGAGGCGGCGCTGGCCCAGGGCGCGCAGCTGCTGGTGGTCAGCGCGCCGGCGGCGGATCTGCTGGCCCTGGCCGACCTGCCCGCCGCGCGCGACGCGCTGATCCTGAACACCGCCGCCCCGGAAACCAGCCTGCGCGGCGTCGATTGCCGCGCCAATCTGCTGCATACCCTGCCCTCGGTGGCCATGCGCACCGATGCGCTGGCGCAGTTCATCGTGACGAAACGCTGGGCGAACCTTGCCATGATCGCCGGCACCCTGCCCGAGGATTTGGCCTATGCCGAGGCGCTGCGGTCCAGCCTGACCAAGTTCGGCCTGTCGCTGGCCGGCGAAAAGACCTGGCCCTTCCAGTCGGATCTGCGCCGCGCCGCCACCACCGAGGTGCCGCTGTTCACGCAAGACCTGCCTGACCATGACCTGTTGCTGATCGCCGATGAGCGGGGCGATTTCGGGCGCTATGTCGCCTATAACACCTGGCTGCCGCGCCCCCTTGCCGGGTCGGAGGGGGCGCAGCCGCTGGGCTGGTCGGGTGTGGTGGAACAGAACGGCGCGGCGCAGTTGCAGAACCGCTTTCGCGATACTGCGGGGCGCGAGATGGCGCCCGCGGATTTCGCCGCCTGGGCCGCCATCGCCGCCCTGGGCGACGCCACCACCCGCACCGCGACCGCCGATCCCGCGGCGCTGCGCAGCTATCTTCTGTCAGATCGCGCGCGGATCGCGGGCTTTCTGGGCCGCCCGCTCAGCTTTCGGGGCTGGGATGGGCAGATGCGCCAGCCCATCCCGATCGTGACCGAACGCGCGGTGGTTGGCCTCGCCCCGTTCGAGGGGTTCCTGCATGCGGTCAACGAGCTTGATACGCTGGGCCCCGACCAGCCCGAAACCCTTTGCACCGCCTTTCAGGAGGGACCATGATCCGCAGCATTCTGATGGGAACCGCGCTGTCGCTCAGCCTTGCGCCCGCGTTGGCAGACGAGATCTGGGTGACGAACGAGATCGACGATACGGTCAGCGTGATTGACGCGCGCACCCTGGAGGTGAAGGCCACCTATCCCACCGGCGAACGCCCGCGCGGCATCACCTTTTCCAAGGATTTCAAGCGGCTCTATATCTGCGCCTCGGATAGTGACGCGGTGCAGGTGATGGATCCCGATACCGGGCAGATCCTGCATGACCTGCCCTCGGGCGAAGACCCGGAGCAATTCGTCCTCGCCCCCGATGACCGGCTGCTTTACATCGCCAACGAGGATGACGCGATCACCACCGTGGTCGATACCGAAAGCCGCAAGGTGGTGACGCAGATCGACGTGGGCGTGGAACCCGAAGGGATGGGCATCTCGCCCGACGGGCGCATTCAGGTCACCACCTCTGAAACCACCAACATGGCGCATTGGATCGACACCGAAACCCACAAGATCATCGCCAATACGCTGGTGGACAGCCGCCCCCGCCACGCCGAATTCCGCCCCGACGGGACCGAGCTTTGGGTCAGTTCCGAAATCGGCGGCACGGTGACGGTGTTCGACACCGCGACCCAGGCCGAAAAGGGCAGGATCGGCTTTGCCATCACCGGCATCCAGCCCGAAAAGCTGCAACCCGTGGGCATGCGCTTTTCGCCTGACGGGCAGCGCGTCTTTGTGGCGCTTGGGCCGGCGAACCATGTCGCTGTGGTGAATGCCGCCACGCTGGAGGTGGAGCGCTATATCCTGGTCGGCCGCCGCGTCTGGCATATGGAACTGTCGCCCGATCAGACGCGGCTGTTCACCACCAATGGCGTCTCGGGCGATGTGACGGTGATCGACCTCGCCTCGCTGGAGCCGATTGCGACGGTCAAGGTCGGCCGCTTTCCCTGGGGCGCCGCCGCGCGCCCGACCCCCAACTGACGGAGCCTGCCATGCGTCTTGCGCTGATCCTTGCCCTTGCCCTGACCGCCGCCTTTCCCGCCCTGGCGGAGAGCGAAGACGACGACGACGAAGCACCGCCGGCGGGTCTGCTGGCGGGGGGCAACAAGGAAGACCTGCCCGAAGTGATCCTGTCGGTGGGCGAGCCGCTGGGCGGCCCCTGGGCGCTGAAATCCGGCCGCTATTACGAGGTGGAGATCACCGCCGACGGATCGGGCGAGATCGGCCTTCAGGGCAGCGATTTCTTTCGGGCGATCTGGGTGGACGAGGTGGTCATCAAGGGGCTGGAGATCCGCCCGATGGGCCTGCATTCGGTCGAATTCGACCGCGCCGGCACGATGGAGATCGGCTTTGTCGCGGTCAAACCCGGGCGCTATGCTCTGGAAATTCCCGGAGCGAGCAGCGATGCGCAGCGGATCGAGATCACCATTGAATGACGCGGCGCTTGCCGTTTCGGGGCTGAATCACGCCTGGGGCGGCAAACCTGCGCTGCGCGATGTGTCCTTCACCCTGGCGCCGGGGCGGTTCTGCGCGCTGCTGGGGCCGAATGGCGCCGGCAAATCGACGCTGATGGCGGTCTTGACCGGGCTGATCCGGCCCGCGCCGGGTGTGGTGCTGGTGGCGGGGCAGGATATGGGGTGCGCGCCCCGCCGGGCATTGGCGGGCATGGGGGTGGTGTTCCAGCAGCCGACCTATGATCTGGATCGCAGCGTGGCCGCCAACCTGCATTATTTTGCGGCGCTTCAGGGCCTGACCCGGGCTGAGGCCGATCGCCGCATCGCCGAGGCGCTGGCCCGGCTGGGCATGGCCGAACGGGCGGGCGAAAAGGTCGGGGCGCTGAATGGCGGGCATCGCCGGCGGATGGAGATCGCCCGCGCCCTTTTGCACCGCCCGCGGCTTCTCTTGCTGGACGAACCGACGGTGGGTCTGGATGCCCCCGCCCGCGCGGCGATCACCGCCCATGTCCATGACCTGACCGCCGAGGGGATCGCCGTTCTCTGGGCCACGCATCTGGTGGATGAACTGCGCGACAGCGACGATCTGGTGCTGCTGCATCGCGGGCAGGTCGCGGCGGCGGGGCAGGTGGGGGCGGTGCGCGGGGCGCAGCCCTTGCAGGACTGGTTTCTGGCACAGACGGGGGCCGCCGCATGACCGCCTTGCGCGCCGCCACCGCCATCCTGACCCGCGAGGTCGCACGGTTCCTGACACAGCGCGAACGCTTCTTCGCCGCGCTGGTGCGGCCGCTGGTCTGGCTGTTCGTCTTTGCGGCGGGGTTCCGGGCGGCGCTTGGCCTGTCGATCATCCCACCCTACAAGACCTATATCACCTACGAGACCTATATCGCCCCAGGCCTGTGCGGCATGATCCTGCTGTTTGCCGGGATGCAAAGCTCGCTCAGCCTGGTGAATGACCGCGAAAGCGGCACGATGCGGCTGATGCTGACCGCGCCCTGGCCACGCTGGTTCCTGCTGGGGGCCAAGCTGGTGGCGGGGGCGGCGGTGGCGCTGTTGCAGGTGGCGGCCTTTCTGGCCATCGCCGCCGCCTATGGCATCCGCTTCAGCCCGGCGGGCTATCTGGCGGCGATTCCCGCGCTGGTGCTGGCGGGGCTGATGCTGGGGGCGCTCGGTCTGTTCCTGTCGTCGCGCGTGCGGCAGCTGGAGAATTTCGCGGGTGTGATGAATTTCGTGATCTTCCCGATGTTCTTCCTCTCATCGGCGCTTTATCCGCTGTGGAAGATGCAGGAAAGCTCGCCCCTGCTGGCCATGATCTGCCGCGCGAATCCGTTTACCCATGCGGTCGAACTGGTGCGTTTCGCGCTTTATGGCCAGGTGAATCTGCCTGCTTTGGGCTGGACGGTGCTGGCAGGCGGGCTGTTCTTTGCACTGGCGGTCTGGGGCTATGAACCCGCGCGCACACGGCCCGCCCGCGGTGAAGGCTAGCGCGAAAGCAGCCGCGCCGGGCGCCCCTCCAGCCGCGCGCGCCTTGTGGTCAGCCGCGCCAGCTCGGCCTCGGAATGCGAGGCGAGGATGACGGCGGGTCGCGTCTCCGCGATCAGCGCGGCGGTCAGATCCAGCAAATCCTCCACCCGTTCCTGATCGAGCGAGACAAAGGGTTCGTCCAGGATCAGCACCTCGGGGCGGGCGGCAAAGGCGCGGGCCAGCCCGACGCGCCGCGCCTGACCCAGGGACAATTGCCCCGGCCAGTGCTGTTCCATCCCCGCCAGCCCGACCCGCGCGAGCCAGCCCCGCGCCTCGGCCCCGGTCGCGCCGGTGGGCAGGGTGACATTGTCGATCACCCGCCGCCAGGGCATCAGCGTGGGAGACTGAAAGACCATCGCGCTGCGTCCGGCGGGATGCAGATCGCCATCGAAGCGCGTATCCACCCCGGCGAGGATGCGCAAAAGCGTGCTTTTGCCCGCGCCGGACGGCCCCTCGATCCCCAGCACCTCGCCCGGTGCGACGGCAAGCGACAAGGGCCCCAGGATCGCGGTCGCGCCAAAGGATTTGCCCCGCAGGTCCAGCCGGATCATGCCGCCGCCCTCCAGCCCGTTGCGCGGCGCGCCAGCGGCGCCAGCACCAGCCATTCCACCGCCAGCATGACCGCCACGAAGGCCAGCGCATTGGCCAGAACGCCGGTAATGTCGAACATCTGGAAATTCAGATGGATGCGAAAGCCGATGCCGTTGGACCGGCCCAGAAATTCGACCACCAGCACGATCTTCCAGATCAGCGAAACCCCCGCCCGCGCGGCGGCCAGCAGATGCGGCACCAGTTGCGGCAGCAGGATATGGCGCAGCCGGGCCAGCGGCGCCATGCGAAAGGCGCGGGCCATCTCGGCCAGGGCGGGGTCGCGGGCCTGCACGCCCTCGCGCAGGATCACGGCGACCAGCGGCACCTTGTTCAGCGCCACGGCGGCGATTGCCGCCGTCTCGTTCAGCCCGATCCAGAGGTAACACAGCACGATCAGCACCAGCGCCGGGATGTTGTTCCAGACCGTGAGCCAGGGGTCGAGCCAGTCATTCGCGCGGCGGGACAGGCCAAGGCCGATGCCAAGCGCCGTGCCCAGCCCCATGGCCAGCACGAAGGCCGCCGCCACCCGGCCCAGCGTCGCGCCCAGATCGGCCCACATCCGCCCCGAGGCCAGCCCCTCCCACAGGGCGGGCAGCACCTGCGCCGGGCCGGGCGCGCGCAGGGGGTCGTCCAGCAGCGCCGCCCCGGCCGCCCAGACCCCGATCAGCGCCAGCACCGACAGCACCGGGCGCAGCGGCCCCGCCCCCGATGCGGGGGGCGGGGCCGTCAGGGCCGGAGCCGGGGGGGCGGCGGGGCGCGCCAAGCCCAGCATCGCTTATTGCGACAGGAAGGTGCCGGGCGGCAGGTCATGCACCTTGCCCACCAGCTCTTCTCCGCCCAGATCCGCCATCAGGGTCAGCATCCGCCCCGCCGCGGCCTGATCGACCGGCGCATCCGCGGGGATCCCGGCGCGATAGCCCGCCACCAGCGCCGCATATTGCGCGTCATTCTTGGCGTTCATCTGGTCGCGCAGCCGGGCAAAGGCCGCGTCGTCACGCGCCAGCAGTTCCTTGGCGGCGCGCGAGGCACGCTTCAGCCCGGCCACCATCTCGGGGCGTTCCGCGACCAGACGGTCTGACACCACATAACCCAGAAGCGGGGTTTCGGGATCAAGGCCAAGCGCCTGTGCCGCGTCCGACACGCTGACCAGCGTGGTCATGCCGCGCGTCTCCATCTTGGCCATGAAATGCCAGAAGTTGATGGCGGCATCCACCTCGCCCGACAGGGCCGATTCCATGATCAGGGGCGGCGCGCCGAACACCTGCTCGGTCTCGGTCGCCAGATCCAGCCCCAGTTCCTTTTGCGCATAGGCGCGCAGGATCAGCCAGCTTTTGTCCAGCGGGCCACCGGCGATGCCGATCTTCTTGCCCTTCAGATCGCCCAGCGAGGCGATGCCGCCCTCGGGGCGCACCATCAGCCCGCCCACGGCGCGCGAATAGGGGATGAAGGTGAAATCCTGCCCCTCGGCCCGCATCCGCGCGACCCAGAACCAGTCGGTCACGATGGCATCGGCCTCGCCGCCTTGCAGGGCCACTTGTGCCGCCGGATTGCCCGCCACCGGCATCACCTCCAGCGCAAATCCCTCGGCCTTGTCGAGCCCGTAATGGCGGATCGTATCCAGTTCCCAGTTGACCGTGCCGCCCTCAAGTGCGGCGACCTTCAGCACCGGCAGGTCTTCGGCGCGGGCACCGGCGACACCCATTGCCATACATGCCGCCAGCAGGCAGCCCCAGAGTCGTTTCATCGCATCCTCCCCTTGCCCCGGCATCGGGGCCCTCGGGAAAAAGCCTAAACCCGGGTGGCGGCGGCGCTCTATTAGACCATTGGCCAATACGGTTTGCGCCCGGTTTGCCGCCAGTTTGCTCTGGTCGCGACCAAGGTCGAATGGCGCCGGGGCGGGCAGGCCGGTTAATCCCAAGGAACAGTGGATCGAGAGGGAGAGAGAGATGCTCGACACCCGCAGCCGCCGCGTTGTCGCGGCCCTGACGCTTGCCGGCCTCATGGCCCCCGCGCTGGCGCCTGTCGCCGTTCTGGCGCATGGCGATGTGGCGCCCCAGCCCGTGAACACCGATGCCCTGCCCGAAGTGGGCGAGGAATGGCTGACCGAAAACCCCTACCGCGCCGAGAAGGCCGGCGAGGAAACCTGGCGCGCCGCCCTGCATATCGGCGATTCCGGCTATAACCAGAACTGCGCCCGCTGCCATGGGCTTGGCGCGGTGTCGGGTGGCCTGGCCCCCGACCTGCGTTTCCTGGAGGCGGCGGAATATGGCGATGAATGGTTCGCCGAACGGTTCCAGCATGGCTACACCCAGGACGGCACCACCAAGATGCCCGCCTTTGGCGAGGTTCTGGGCCAGAAGGCCGGCTGGGCGATCCGCACCTATATCGAGACGCGCCCCGAGGATGGCGCGCTGGATGGCCATTCCGAGCGGCTGCACAAGCTGCGTGATGAACTGGCCGCCGGACAGGGCGATGGCGCCGCGATCAAGGCCGAGCTGATGCAGATCGCCGCCGAGGTCAAGACCGCCTCGGGCGCCCCCGTGGCCGACAGCGCGGTCAGCCGCGCCGCCGAGGCGCTGACCGACGATCCTGCCAGCTTCAAGCACGCGGCCGAGGTGCTGACCATCGGCCTGTCCGCGGCGCAGTGATGCGCGGGCGCGGCAGGCCCGGGCGCCGCGGGGTTCTGGCGGCGATGGTGCTGGCGCTGGCCGGGCTGGGGTTTACCCCCCGCCCGGCCCTTGCCGCTTGCGAGGGGGTGGCGCCGGAACAGCGCCTGCAAAACACCGCCCCGCAGGATATCGGCCGGTCGCTGGATCGTATCCGCGAGGAGGGCTGGATCGAATTCGCGCTTTATGAGGATTACCGCCCCTGGTCCTGGCAAGAGGCCGGTCAGCCGCGCGGCATCGACGTGGATATCGCCCGCCTGATCGCCGCCGATCTGGGGGTAGAGGCACGCATCCGTCTGGTCACGGCGGGCGAGACGCTGGATGCCGATCTGCTGAATTACGTCTACAAGGGCGCGGCGGTCGGCGGGCATGTTTCCAATGTCATGCTGCATGTGCCCTATGACGTGGATTATGCCTGCCGTTTCGATCAGGTGGTGTTTACCGGGCAATATGCCTCGGAACGGCTGGCGATTGCCTATGATCTGGCATCCTACCCCGAAAAGGGCCCGACCCCGGCGGTGTTCCGCTATGATCCGGTGGGGGTGGAGAATGACTCGATCTCCGATTTCTTCCTGACCTCGGTGGCGCATGGGGCGACGGCCGACAAGGTGCATCGCTTCAAATCCACCGGCGCGGCCATGGAAGGCCTGGCCCGGCATGAGGTCATGGCGGTGATGGGGCCGCGCGCGGAAATCGACGCTGCGATGACCGAGGGGCTGGCGGTGCATGAGCCGGGCTTGCTGGGGCTGGCGCGGTCGAAATGGACGCTGGGCGTGGCGGTGTCGTTCCAGCATCGGCCGCTGGCCTATGCGGTGGATGATGCCATCGCCGCCGCGCTGGCAGATGGGCGCATCGCGGCGATTTTCGCGGGCTATGGCGTCGATTACATGGCGCCGGTCAGGTAAGGGCGATCTCGCGCAGATCGCCGGCCGCATCGACCAGCAGCACCGACCACAGCCCGAGCGCGGTCGCCGCCTTGCGGATGGCCGGCTCGGGCATCAGCACGAAGGCGGTGGAGGCCGCGTCGCAGATCGCCGCCTCTGGCCCCTGCACCGTGACGGTGGACCAGAGCGGCACCTCGCCCCGCGGGCCCAGGATATGGCTGCCGCCGGGCAGGGACAGCGCGGCGGGGGAACTGGTGGCCATGGCGCCGCCGGTCAGGCTGCGCCAGCCCAGCAGGCCGGCCTGCGGATCCTCGATTCCCAGCCGGAACGCGCCGCCGATGGCCGCGAATTCGCCCATGTCGATCAGCGCATGGCGCAGCCCCTGCGCGGCACAGATCGCGCGGATGCGGTCGGCGGCATGGCCCTGCGCGATGCCGTTCAGGGTCAGGGCCTGACCCGGGGCCAGCCGGATGTCGCGCCCGATGCGCAGCCGGTCAAACCCGATCCGCCCGCGTGCCGCGCGCCCGTCGCCCCCCTGTGCCAGCGCCTGCCAGAGCGGCTGAACCGTCGGGTCAAAGGCGCCGCCCGTCGCCGCATGAACCTGTGCCGCCTGTGCCAGAACGGCGCGCATCCGGGCAGAGCCGGGCGCCTGGCCCCGGGCGTTCAGCCGGGTCAGCTCGCTGTCGGCCATCAGCGAAAACGCGGCCTCGATCGCCGCGATTTCCGACAGGATCGCGCGCATCGGCGCGGGGCCGTCGGTCTTGATCACCAGATCCGCACCGAAGGCCCGCCCGCGCCAAAGCGTGTCGGCCCGGGCCGGAAAGGCCATTGCCGCCGCCAGAACATGCAGGAACCGCCGCCGCTTCATGCCGCCCTCCGCGCCCGTTTCGCCGCCAGAACCAGCGGCACGCACTGGTCCGGGTCATCATGGATTTTCACACAGTCAAGGCATTGGAAACATTCGGAATACCGGATCTCGCCCTTGGGGGCGATGGCCTGATAACGGCATTTCACCCGGCAAAGCTGGCAGGGCGTGCCGCAGGCGTCGCGGCGCGGGATCCAGCGGCGCAGGCGCAGCATCCCGCCCAGCCGCATCGCCGCGCCCAGGGGGCAGAGCGACCGGCAAAAGCCCTTGAACCACACCGCCGAGACCGCGATCCACCCCGCCGCCCACAGCACATAGGGCAGGGGGCGGGCAAAGTGCACGGTGATCGCGGTCTTGAACGGTTCGATCTCGGCCACCGCCTCGGCCCGGTCGGGGGTAAGGAAGGCGATGGCGATCAGCGCCACAAGGGCCACCGGCCCCGTCCAGAGCAGCGCGCGGCCAAGGGTCGGCGGCGGCTCCCATTGCGGCAGGCGCAACAGGCGGCCAAGGTGATGGGCGAATTCCTGCAAGGCACCGAACGGGCAGAGCCAGCCACAGAAAAAACCGCGCCCCCAGAGCAGAAAGCCGAGCCCCGCCGCCGCCCAGACCATCAGCCCGAAGGGATCGTAAAGCAGCACCTCCAACCCGCCGCCGACCAGCCCGCGCAGAAAGGCCAGGATGGTGACGACCGACAATTGCCCCTGCCCCCAAAAGCCGACAAAGCCGGTCATCACCGCCAGCAGGCCCAACCGGATCGCGGTGAAATGGCGCTGCGCCGCCAGCCGCGACTGCATCGACAGCAGCCCGAACAGCAGGGCGAGAAACAGGCCCAGCCCGACCAGATCGCCCGCGCGATTGCGCAGCGCCTCGGCAAAGGGCGACAGCGGCGCCGGCGCCTCGGGGCGCAGGAAAAACCGCTCCGGCGTGGCCAGCGTCACGCTGAAATGCGCCGATCCCGGTTCGGGCTGAAACTGGCCATGCAGGCGGATGGCCTGAAGGCTCAGATCCCAGGGCCGGGTCGGATCGAAACCCAGCCGGCGATCCAGCCGCAGCACCATCTGGGTGGCGTCATGCAGGTCGCCGGGCAGATCGGAGGCCAGCGAGGGCAGGATATCGGCATCGCGCAGCGCCAGCGGCAACCCGTCTTGCTGGGCCGACAGCCGGTCGGGCGCGGTGTTGCGCACGAAATCCTCCGATACCAGCCCATGCCGCCCGGCCTCGATCAGCAGGAACAGTTCGTCATCCGGCGCGCGGCTTGAAAAGCGTGCGATCTCGGCCAGGGTATCGGGCGCCAGCACGGCGCGCGCCAGGGCCGGTGGGCCGAGGTCGATGACGTAAAGGTCGATATAGGGCGTGTCGCCCGATGCCGCATCGCCGTCGGCGGCCCATTTCGTGCCGGCAAAGGCCGCGTCCAGATCGGTTTCCGACACGGTCAGCCGCCCGACCAGCCCCTGTTCCAGCAGATCGGCCCAACCCAGCCGTTCATCATGGGCGGGGTCTGGGCGGGGGGGCGGGCCGGCACTGACCCCTTGCATCTTTTCCCGCGCCACGGCCAGCGTGGCGGCCAGAATGGATTCATGCGCGATGCGCACGCTGGCCGTGGCCTTGGTCACCCCGTCGAGATAGACATTGTCCGACGCCGCGCCGCCATCACCATAGGGCGTGCCGACGACCAGCGGTTCGCTGATCGCATGGCCCCGATACTGGTCCAGAAAGGCGCGGAACGGTGCCTCGCCCAGGCCCGAGACGAAGATCGGCTCGTTCTGCGCCAACAGCCGCACGTCGATGAACCGCCCCTCAAGGTCGAGCAGCACCAGCATGTTGATCGGCTGGCCGGAAAAGCCGGGCAGCGGCGCCAGTTCGCCGGTTTCAAAGACATAGCCCGCCTCGCCCCCGCCGGAATTGCGCAGGCTCCAGACGCCCTTGTCATTCACCGGATCGCCAAGCGCATAGGGCGCAAGGATCAGCGGCTCCAGCCCCTCGCGCGACAGGGGGGCCGCGGCAAGGGGCGATGCAAGCAGGAACAGAAGGACAAGCATGCGCCACATGCGCCCAGCCTAGAGCGCGCGGGAAAATTGCCTATTCGACCTAAGTCGCGCCCGGTCAGTCGCCCAGCTTGGCGTGGACCTCCTCAAGGTCGATCTCGCCGATCGGCATCTTGTTGTTCGGGTCGTCGAAATCGTATTTGAACAACTGGAAGTCGCGCTTGTAGATCTCCCACACCAGATGGCGCGACAGGTCGTCGAAATAATCGGCCACCGGATGCGCGCGCTTGGGGCCGTGGCCCTCGCTCTCGTTGAACTTGGGGATCTTCTTGAGGTTCACCTTCTTCTTCACCTTGATGTTGTCGAGGACGTGCTGCATGCCCTCGTCGAACTTTTCGGTAAAGAAGATGTGGTCGTATTGCCCGCCATTCACGATGAAGGTAGAGATATGGCCCGACATGGCCGACCAGTGGATGTCCGGCTCCATCGGCTTGCGAAAGCGGATGGTGTCGCGCGCGAACAGCAGAAAGCGGCGGAAGCTGCGGATCTGGTCGAACTCGAACCCGTTTTCCGGGTCGCCCACCTCGATCCCGTATTTCTGGATCAGCAGCGGCACCAGATTGCCGCGATAGCGCTTGCCGTTGCGCTGAATGCCGCAGATCTTGTCAAAGAACGATGACAGGATCCGCGCATAGGGGTTGCGCACGCAGGTAAAGGCGTAGGACTTGTGCCCCTTCACATTCGCCTCGATCAGCGGCTGGCTGATCTCCTGGCTCCACTTGTGCAGGCCCGTGGTCGAATCGTGGATATCGCCATCAAAGAACTTGCCATGGTCGGAATAGAACATGATCTGCCCGATGGACGAGCAGGCACATTTCGGCACCACACGGTACACAACACTTTCACTCTCGGTCATCCAGGTGCCGGGAAAACCCATCTCTCTCGCCTCCAATCCGCAATCTCCGCGCGGTTGCACGGGTTGCATTGTCATGGTCGGAAAAAAGCAAACAAACTCTGTCTTTTCAATGACCCGTAAAGCACTTTATGGAGACAATACACGCAAAGTGTGGTTCGAGTTTCCTGAATGGCAAAAATCGCCTACATTCTTTTGTGTCACAAAGACCCGGACGGGATCATCGCGCAGGCCGAACGCCTGACGGCGGCGGGTGACTATGTCGCCATCCATTTCGACGCCCGCGCCCGCAAGGCCGATTATGACCGGATCCGCAGCGCGCTGGCGCCGAACCGTTCCGTCGCCTTCGCGCGGCGCCGACGGAAATGCGGATGGGGGGAATGGAGCCTGGTCGATGCCACGCTTCTGGCGGTGCAGGCAGCGGTGGAGGCCTTTCCGCGCGCGACGCATTTCTACATGCTGTCGGGCGACTGCATGCCGATCAAATCGGCCGAATATGCCCATGCCTTCCTCGACCGCGACGAGGTGGATTACATCGAAAGCTTCGATTTCTTCACCTCGGACTGGATCAAGACCGGGATCAAGGGCGAAAGGCTGATCTATCGCCACTGGTTCAACGAACGCACCCAGAAATGGCTGTTCTACGCCTCGATGGGGATGCAGCAACGATTCGGGCTGGAGCGGCAGATCCCCGAGGATCTGGCGATCCAGATCGGCAGCCAGTGGTGGTGCCTGCGGCGGCGCACGGTGGAATGGATTCTGGATTTCTGCCGCAAGCGCAGCGACGTGATGGCGTTCTTCCGCACCACCTGGATCCCGGATGAGACCTTTTTTCAGACGCTGGTCCGCCATCTTGTGCCGCAGGACGAGATCCGCACCCGGACCCTGACCTTCCTGATGTTCACCGATTACGGGATGCCGGTGACCTTTTACAACGATCACTACAACCTGCTCGTGTCACAGGACTATCTGTTTGCGCGCAAGATCTCGCCCGATGCGCGGCAGCTCAAGCAGCGGCTGGGCGATCTTTACAATTCCGAGGGCGAGGTGTTTCCCATCTCGAACGAGGGGCGCAGCCTGTTCAAGTTCCTCACCGGCCGGGGCCGTATTGGCCGCCGTTTCGCGCCGCGCTTCTGGGAAACCGAGGCAAGCCTGGGGCGCGAACGCACGTTGCTGATCGTGACCTGCAAGAAATGGCACGTCGCCAAGCGGCTGGTGGACAAGGCCCGGCAGGTGTCCGGTGTCGCGGCGGTGGATTACCTGTTCGATGAGGCCGCGACAGTGGTGCCCGATCTGGGCGGCATCCAGACCACGCTGGAAAAGCGCACCCGCCACCGCCGCGCGCTGGTGCGGATGCTGTTCGACTACTGGAATACCGACAAGCTGATCCTGTGCATCGACCCCGCCAATATCGAGCTGATCCAGGATTTCTACCACGACAAATCGACTGTCCGCCTGCTGGAGATCGAATGCGACTTCAGCGACGACTATCTGCTGGGTCATGCCCGGCGCGTCGGTCTGGCCGGTGACAGCACCCCGGTCGAGACGCTGGAACGGCTGCTGCCGACCATCCGCTATGACGTGAAGTTTGAAAGCGATCGCCTGCGCGATGCCGATTTCGAGAACTTCCATCGTCTGCGCCAATCTGCCACTGTGGAGGACAATACCGGCCCGCTGGCCGCCTTTCTGGGCGTGCCGCGCGACGAGGCGAAGCGGATTGCCGAAACCCATTATCTGTTCGTGGACTGACCATGCCCTATGACTACGACCCCCAGAACATCTTTGCCCGTATCCTGCGCGGCGAAATTCCCAACAAGACGGTGCTGGAAACCGAACATACGCTGGCTTTCCACGATATCGGGCCGCAGGCGCCGGTGCATGTGCTGGTGATCCCCAAGGGGCCTTATGTCACCTATGACCATTTCTGCCGCGATGCCTCGGATGCCGAGATCGTCGATTTCCACCGCGCCGTCGCGCAGGTCTGTGCGATGACCGGCGTGCAGCCGGGCGAGGGGGGGCAGGGGTTCCGCGCCATCACCAATGCCGGTGCCCATGGCGTGCAGGAAGTGCCGCATTTCCACCTGCATGTGCTGGGCGGGCGGGTGCTGGGGCGCATGCTGGCCCGCGCCGAATAAACCTGCAATCTGCCCGATCCGGCGGCTTTTCTGTCACATCCCTTGCGCATCGGGGGGTTAGGCCCTATTTGGACCGCTCTTGTCCCTTTTGGCCCCGGGGGGGATTCTTGATGATCCAGACGCCTTACTACCTGATCGACCGGGCGAAGCTTTCGCGCAACATGGAGATCATCGACCGGCTGCGCGCGCAGTCGGGCGCCAAGGCCCTGCTTGCGCTGAAATGTTTCGCCACCTGGCCGGTCTTCGACCAGATGCGCGAACATATGGACGGCACGACCTCCAGCAGCCTGTACGAGCTGCGGCTGGGGCGCGAGAAGTTCGGCAAGGAAACCCATGCCTATTCGGTGGGCTGGTCCGATCACGAGATCGCCGAGGCCGTGGGCTATGCCGACAAGATCATCTTCAATTCCATCGGTCAGCTTGAACGCTTCGACAACCAGTCGGCGCAGATCGAACGCGGGCTGCGGCTGAACCCGCGGTTCAGCACCTCGGGCTTTGATCTGGCCGATCCGGCACGCCCGTTCAGCCGTCTGGGCGAATGGGATGCGCGCAAGATCGAAACCGTGATGGACCGCATCTCGGGCTTCATGATCCATTACAATTGCGAGAATGTGGATTTCGACCTGTTCGACACCCAGCTTTCGCGGATCGAGGCCGAATTCGGCGACCTGCTGAAACGCCTGAAATGGGTGAGCCTCGGCGGCGGCATCCATTTCACCGGCGAGGGCTATCCGGTGGACAAGCTGGCCGCGCGGCTGCGCGCCTTTCAGGACCGGTTCGGGGTGCAGGTCTATCTGGAACCCGGCGAGGCCGCGATCACCAATTCCGCCAGCCTTGAGGTGACGGTGATCGACACGCTGAACAACGGCAAGGATCTGGCCATCGTGGATGCCTCGGTCGAGGCGCATATGCTGGATCTGCTGATCTATCGCCAGGCCGCGAAGATGGAGGTCGCGGGCGATCATCCCTGGATGATCTGCGGCAAATCCTGTCTGGCCGGCGATATTTTTGGCGAATTCAGCTTCCCCACGCCGCTGTCGGTGGGCGACCGGCTGTCGATCGCCGATGCGGCCGGCTATACGATGGTCAAGAAAAACTGGTTCAACGGCGTGAAGATGCCCAGCATCGTCGTGCGGGAACTGGACGGCTCGCTGAGTCTGAAACGCGAATTCGGCTATGCCGATTACGAGAGCAGCCTTGGCTGAGGCTCTCCCTTCCCCCCAGTTACTTCCCACAGTCCTTAAAGGAGACGGTTCGAAGTGAAACGGAACGTGTTGATCATCGGCGCCGGCGGCGTGGCTCAGGTCGTGGCGCATAAATGCGCGCAGCATAATGACCGGCTGGGCGATCTGCATATCGCCAGCCGCACGCGGGCGAAATGCGAGGCGATCATTGCCAGCGTCCATGAAAAGGGCGCGATGAAGCAGCCCGGCATTTTCGAGGCCCATGCGGTGAACGCGATGGACAGCGCCGAAGTGGCCGCACTGATCCGCAAGACCGGCTGCCAGATCGTGATCAATGTGGGCTCGTCCTTCGTCAACATGACGGTGCTGGAGGCCTGTATCGAAACCGGCGCCGCCTATATGGACACGGCGATTCACGAAGACCCCCAGAAGATCTGCGAAACGCCGCCCTGGTATGGCAATTACGAATGGCAACGCCGTGACCGCTGCAAGGCGGCGGGCGTCACGGCGATCCTGGGCATCGGCTTTGACCCGGGCGTGGTGAATGCCTGGGCGCGGGTCGCCGAAGGGATGCTCGACACCATCACCTCGATCGACATCGTGGACATCAACGCCGGTTCGCATGGCAAATGGTTCGCCACCAATTTCGACCCCGAGATCAATTTCCGCGAATTCACCGGCACGGTTTACAGCTGGCAGAATGGCGGCTGGCAGTCGAACAGCATGTTCGAGGTCGGCAAGACCTGGACCCTGCCGGTGGTGGGCGACCAGAAGGCCTATCTGACCGGCCATGACGAGGTGCATTCGCTGTCGTCCCGCTACAAGGACGCCGATGTGCGGTTCTGGATGGGCTTTGGCGATCACTATATCAATGTCTTCACCGTGCTGAAGAACCTGGGCCTGCTGTCGGAACAGCCGGTGAAAACCGCCGAGGGGCAAGAGGTGATCCCGCTCAAGGTGGTGAAGGCCGTGCTGCCCGATCCGGCCAGCCTTGCGCCCAACTATACCGGCAAGACCTGCATCGGCGATGTGGTGAAGGGTGTGAAAGACGGGGTGGAGAAGGAAATCCTGCTCTATAACGTCGCCGACCACAAGGAAGCCTATGAGGAGGTCGGCAGCCAGGGCATCAGCTATACCGCCGGTGTGCCGCCCGTGACTGCCGCGATCCTGATTGCCGAAGGCATCTGGGATGTCGGCCATATGGCGAATGTGGAGGATCTGGATCCCCGGCCCTTCATCAACCTGCTGAACAAGATGGGCCTGCCCAGCCGGATCCGCGATGAAAACGGCGACCGGCCGCTGGAATTCTGAACCGGAACGGGGTGGTGTAAGCGGGGGCTGCGGCCCCCGTTTTCGTCTTTAGCGTTTCATCATCGCCAGACGGATCAGCGCGCGTTCCATCACCGCCATGGCCGGCGCGCGCGAGGCCGACCGCAGCGTGAGGTCGGTTTCCACGATCAGCGCCAGCGCCTCCTCCAGCCGCCGCACGCCCCAATCCTGCGCCTGCCGCAGGATGCGGTCCTTGCGCGGGCCACGCACCCGGAACGAGGCCGGGCCGCGCGGATCGACGGCAATCGCATGCAGCAGCCGGAAATGCCGCATCGCAAAGATGCACAGCGTGACCGGCAGCACGCCTTGCCCCTCCAGCCGCCGCATCAATTGGCCGACCGCCGCGCCGCGCCCCTCCGACACCGCCTCCAGCACCTCATCCACCTCGGTATCCACCGTGGCCGGGGCCATGGCGGCGACCTCGGCCGGGGCCAGCGGCGTGGCATCGCCCCATTTATAGAGCGCGATCTTTTCGACCGTCTGACGGAAATCACCGGGATCGAGTTCCCGCGCCAGCGACTGAAGGTCGGTCATCGCCTCGCGGCTGATCTCGGTCAGGCCGCTTTTGCGCAAGGTGGCCTCGATCTCCTCGCGCGAGGGCGGATCGTCATAGATGCCGACCGACCGGGCCGTCGGATGGGCGTCGAACAGTTTGACCAGCGCCGATTTGGTGGTGAGGCTGGATGAGGTCACGACGATCTGCGCATCGCCGGGTCGCCAATCCTTGAGCGCCTCGGTGATGGCGGCGGCGGCGCTGTCGGGGGTGTCCTCGACAAAGGCCACGCGCGGGCCGGGAAAGAACCCCTGCGCCTTCATCGCATCCATGATCAGCGCCGGATCTTTGCGCAGATCGCCGCCCTGAAGCCGGGTAAGCCGCATCTCGCCTTCGCCCTCGGGGCCGATCAGCGCCAGGATCACCTCTTGCCGGCGCAGCGCCACGCGCATGGCATCCTGTCCATAGATCAGGATCCCCGCCGCATCGGGGTCAGGTTTGGCGAAATAGCCGACCGCCGCCGCCCCGGACAGTTTCATGGGGCGTGGCCGACGCTGGCCAGCAGGCGGGTCACGATCTGGTCGGCCAGAATCCGCATCAGCCGATAGCCCGCATCCTCCTCGGCCGCGAGGCCCGACACGGTGGATCCGGTGGCCGACCAGGCGGTAAAGCCCTCGGCCACGCCCTCGGTCACGCTGCCGCCGGCCATGTCGGTCAGCCGCCAATCGACGCGGCCGCGCAGGTGATAACGGGTGATCGCATTGCCGGTGGTGACGCCCACGCCGATACGGTCGGTCTTGATCTGATAGGCCAGCTTGAAGCGCGGATCGGTGGGGCGGCCCAGCCGTTCCTCCAGCCGTTCGACCAGATCAAAGCCGTTCTTGGTATCGGGGCTGTCCACCCGCACCGCGCCTTGCAGCGCCTCGGCGGGGCCGCCGGGCGCATAGGCGGGGGTAAAGGTGCAGCCCGCAAGGGCCGCACCCGCAAGGGCCATGAACTGACGGCGTTTATGCCACGACATTGATGATGCGCCCCGGAACGACGATGATCTTCTTGACCGGCTGCCCGGCCAGAAACTTGACCACATCCTCATTCGCCAGCGCGATCTTTTCAACCTCTGCCGCCGCCATATCCTTTGGCACGCTGATTTCCGCCCGCCGCTTGCCGTTGATCTGGATCGGCAGGGTCACGGTATCATCGACCAGCAGCGCGGGGTCGGCCTTGGGCCAGGGCGCCTGCGCGCAAAGCCCCGCGCCGCCTTGATAGGACCAGATCGATTCCGCGATATGCGGCACCATGGGCGACATCAGTTGCGCCAGCGTGCGGATCGCCTGTTTCATCACCGGCGTCGCCGCATCGGCCTTGGCCAGCGTGTTGGTAAAGGCGTAAAGCGTGGCGATGGCCTTGTTGAAGGCAAAGCCCTCGATGCCGCGGGTCACCTCGTCGATGGCCTTGGCGGTGGCTTTCAGCAGCGCCGCATCATCGGGGCCGGTGTGGTCCGCCGGCATTTCGCCGATGCGCGAACACAGGTTCCAGACGCGGGAGAGGTGCTTGTAGGCCGCCTCGGCCCCCGCCGCCGTCCATTCCACGTCGCGTTCCGGCGGGCTGTCCGACATCACGAACCACCGCGCCGTATCGGCGCCGAAAGAGGCGATGATGTTCATCGGATCGACGACATTCTTCTTGGATTTCGACATCTTGGCCGAGGGGATGACCTCGACCGCGGTGCCATCCTTCAGCGTGGCGCCGGCCTCGCTGCGGATGATGTCTTCGGGCAGGTGATAGACCGGGCGGCCCTTGTCATCGGTGGTCTTGTAGATCTCATGCGTGACCATGCCCTGCGTGAACAGCGCGTTGAACGGCTCGCGCGCCTTGGCGGGCAGGTGGCCGGTCTCGTTCATCGCGCGGGCGAAGAAGCGGCTATAGAGCAGGTGGAGGATCGCATGTTCGATGCCGCCGATATATTGATCGACATTCATCCAGTAATCGGCATCCTCGGCCACGGTCGGCGTGGTGGCGCGCGGCGCGGTGAAGCGGGCGTAATACCAGGACGAATCGACGAAAGTATCCATCGTATCCGTCTCGCGCTGCGCCGGGGCGCCGCATTTCGGGCAGGTGCAGTCGCGCCAGGTGGCGTGCCGGTCCAGCGGGTTGCCGGGCTTGTCAAAGCTCACGTCATAGGGCAGCTCGACCGGCAGGTTTTCCTTCCGCTCGGCCACCACGCCGCAGGTCGCGCAATGCACGACCGGAATCGGGCAGCCCCAGTAACGCTGGCGCGAAATGCCCCAGTCGCGCAGACGGAATTTCGTGACACCCTGGCCAAAGCCCTTGGCCTCGGCCAGCGCAATCGCCTCGGCGACGCCCTCGTCGCCGGTCATCGGCTTGTTGCCGGCGATGCCGCGAACATATTGAACACGCTCGGATTTCATCGGCACATAGGCATCAGTCAGCGGCGCATCCTCCGCGCCTTCGGCGATATAGACCGCCTTGATCGGCAGGCCGTATTTGGTGGAGAATTCGAAATCGCGCTGGTCATGCGCCGGGCAGCCGAAAATCGCGCCGGTGCCGTAATCCATCAGGATGAAATTCGCGATCCAGACCGGCAGTTCCCAGTTCGGATCCAGCGGGTGCTTCACCCGGATGCCGGTATCCATGCCCAGCTTCTCGGCTGTTTGCAGTGCCTCTTCGCTGGTGCCGATGCGGCGGCATTCCGCGACAAAGGCGGCGATCTGCGGATTGGTCTTTTCCAGTTCCTTCGCCAGCGGATGATCCGGGCTGATCCCGGCGAAAGAGGCGCCCATCAGCGTGTCGGGGCGGGTGGTATAGACCTCCAGCCGGTCGAAACCCGCCGGCGCCGCCACGGTTTCAAAGCCGAATTGCAGCCCGCGCGACTTGCCGATCCAGTTGGCCTGCATCAGGCGCACCTTCTCGGGCCAGTCCTTCAGGCCATCCAGCGAATCCAGCAGATCGCCCGCCATGTCGGAGATCTTGAAGAACCACTGGGTCAGCTCGCGCCGCTCCACCACGGCGCCCGAGCGCCAGCCCTTGCCGTCGATCACCTGTTCATTGGCCAGAACGGTCATATCGACCGGATCCCAGTTCACCACTGCCGCCTTGCGATAGACCAGACCCTTTTCCATCATGTCGATGAACATGGCCTGCTGCTGGCCGTAATATTCCGGGTCGCAGGTGGCGAATTCGCGGCTCCAGTCGATCGACAGGCCCAGCGGCTTCATCTGCCCGCGCATGTCGGCGATATTGCCATAGGTCCAGTCCTTCGGATGGCCGCCACGCTCCATCGCGGCATTTTCGGCCGGCATCCCGAAGGCGTCCCAGCCCATCGGATGCAGCACGGAATAGCCGCAGGAGGATTTGAACCGCGCCACCACATCGCCCATCGTATAGTTGCGCACATGGCCCATATGGATGCGGCCCGACGGGTAGGGGAACATCTCCAGCACATAGTATTTCGGCTTGGCCGCGTCGCGCCGGGCGGTAAACACCCCGGCCTCATCCCAGGTCTGCTGCCATTTCGGCTCGATCTGGCTCGGTTCGTAACGCGACATGCTCGCCTCATTCCGCTGGATTATCCGCGCGGAATTACACCGGACGGGCGGCGAAGGTCCAGCCCAAGCAAGAAGGCCGCGTGAAATCACGCGGCCTTCCGGTGAAAACGGGGGGGCTGTTCTTACAGCTTGCTGTCGCGCACGCGCAATTCGCGGGCCCGGGTCAGGATCGCATCCTCGACCGCGCGCTGCGTCTCGGGCGAAACCGACCCGCCGCGCCCCTGAAGCGAGATCTTGAGCGACCGCGCGTCCAGCGCCGGATCGCTGACATAGATCGTCGCGCGATAGGCGCGGCCGCCGCCGGGCGGGGTGCCATAGCCGGTCACGATGACGCCCGTGAACGGATCGACCGATTCGATGGGCAGGAAATTCAGCACCTCAAGCGAGGATTGCCACAGATAGCGGTTCACCTGCACCGTGGTATTGGGGTCGCGCGAGTTGGTGAACAGATCCCAGATCGTGCCCTTGTCTTCCTGCTTGCGCGCCTCTTCGATCTTTTCGATGGCGTTACGCTGGGCGCGGGCGGTCTGGCGCTGGTCGAATTGCGCGGCGCTCGGCACGCTGTCGCGGCGGCCAAAGGGGTTGGACCCGAAGCCCGACCCGCCACCCCCGCAGGCGGCAAGCGCCAGAACAAGGCTTCCGGCAAGGGTAGGTGCGGCGAGGCTCTTGAGGTTCATTCCCGGTTCCTTCGACGTGCTTCCTTGCTGTCTATACCGAGGGGGGCAAGGCAAACAAGGGCTTTTGCCCCGCCTGCCTCGCGTGCGAGTCATGCAGGATTCGCGCGCGAGCGGGCGGAGGGGGGGCACTTTGCTGCGATGCACAGGCGGGTTGAATGCCGTGTTTTCCGGCCCCGCGTCGGGGCACTGTGGCAAGCCTGCACCACCCTGCCCGCGTTTCGCCCGGGCCGCGCCGCGGCGATTGCAATCCGGGGCGGTTGGGCTGAAAAGGATGCCATACCCAACTCGGATTCCCCTGAGTTGGGCCGCACCTTGAGACAACGAGGGAAAACGATGAAAAAGATTCTTCTGGCGACCAGCATCCTGGCTGCTACCACCGGCTTCGCTGCTGCTGAAGTCGCCGTTTCGGGCAATGGCCGCATGGGTGTCGTGTATGACGGCAACGACGTGCAGTTCAGCGCTCGCGCTCGCGTTCAGTTCGATCTGTCGGCCGAGTCGGACAGCGGCCTGTCGTTCGGCGCTTCGTTCCGCGCTGACAACGCTGCTGGCGCTGCTGGCAACACCAACATGGGTTCGGGCACCATCTGGGTTTCGGGCGCTTTCGGCAAGCTCGCGATGGGCGACGTCGTTTCCGGTGCTGAAGCCGCTCTGGGCGACCTGTCGGGCGTTGGCTACACCGGCCTCGGCGACTACTCGGACATCCCCTACATCAACGGCGATGACGGCAACGACTTCGACGGCACCGGCGCTCTGTACTCGTACTCGGCCGGCGCTCTGGGCTTCCACGTTGGCCTGACCGACGGTTCGGACAACGATCCGACCACCGTTGACGCCGACGCTTCGTACTCGATCGGCGTCGCCTACGACACCGACGCCTACTCGGTCGCTCTGGGCTACCTGTCGGGCACCCCGGGCAACGACGCTGCCGAAGAAATCATCCTCGGCGGTTCGGGCTCGTTCGGCGCTGCCAAAGTCAAAGCCTACTACGCTGACTTCAGCAACGTGGCGATCGAAAAGTCGTTCGGCCTGTCGGTTGACTACGGCATGGACGCGACCACCCTCACCGCCTTCGCCCGTCGCGACGACTTCGGCGCCGCTGGCGACATGGACACCTTCGGTCTGGGCGTTGCCTACGACCTGGGCGGTGGCGCGAAAGTCAAAGCCGGTGTGGTCGACTCCGACTACAACGCCGACACCGTTGCCGACCTCGGCATCACCATGTCGTTCTGATCCAACCGGATCAGTTCGAGGGAAAGAGCGGGCATTGCCCGCTCTTTTCTTTTTGGGCCCGGGCCATTATCCCGTCTGAAACAGGAGGGATCGCATGGCACTGGCAGAGATTTCCGCACGCATCGCCGCAGCAGAACGCGCCGCCGGGCGGCCCGAAGGCGCCGTGACGCTGATCGCCGTGTCCAAGGTGCAGCCGCTTGACCGTGTGGTCGCGGTGCTGGAGGCCGGGCATCGCATCTTTGGCGAAAATTATGTGCAAGAGGCCGCGGGCAAATGGCCCGCTCTGCGCGAACGCTTTGCCGGCACCTCGGTCCATATGATCGGGCCGCTGCAAACCAACAAGGCCAAGACCGCGCTGGAACTGTTTGACGCGCTGCACACGCTCGACCGTCCGTCGCTGGCGGAAAAGCTGGCGCGCCTGGTGCAGATCCGCGGCACCTGCCCGGAGCTGTTCGTTCAGGTCAATACCGGGTCCGAGCCGCAAAAGGCCGGCATATTGCCCGATCAGGCCGATGATTTCATCCGGGCCTGCGCGCTGATGGATCTGCCGGTGGCCGGGCTGATGTGTATCCCGCCTGAGGGCGAGGACAGCGCGCCGCATTTCCGCATGCTGGCCGCGATTGCGGCGCGCAACGGGGTTGCCGGCCTGTCGATGGGGATGAGCGGCGATTTCGAAAGCGCCATCGCCCATGGCGCGACCCATGTGCGCGTGGGCAGCGCGATCTTTGGCGCGCGCAGCTACGCCTGACGCTCAGACCAGCCAGAGCCGGGCCTGCGGCGGCAAAGCGATATGCCCGTCATGCAGCGCGACCGCGGCCTCTGACAGCTCGTCGTGAAAGCGGGTGATCCCCTGCGCGCGCAGCCAATCGGCGGGCAGGTGGCTCCAGCCCTCGGAAAAGTTGTAGATACCCAGCAGGTTGTGGGTCGGCGCAAGGCGGGCCGCGATGAACAGGCCCGGGATCGGCGCCGACAGAATCTCGGTTGGCACG
>Ga0209053_1000265_pt1 | contig 45052 bp, 50 predicted proteins | sample EBPBio152010_DNA_FD_185864 | JGI IMG/M metagenome (GOLD analysis project Ga0209053, IMG submission 185864) | Wastewater treatment Type I Accumulibacter community from EBPR Bioreactor in Madison, WI, USA - Reactor 1_7/15/2010_ DNA (SPAdes)... | ecosystem: Engineered > Bioreactor > EBPR >... | reverse complement strand
CGAACGGCTGCGGCAAGTCGAACCTGCTCGAGGCGATGCGCTGGGTGATGGGCGAAAACCGCCCCTCGGCCATGCGCGGCGGCGGGATGGAGGATGTGATCTTTGCCGGCGCCGCCACGCGCGGCGCGCGCCATTTCGCCGAGGTCGGGCTGATCATCGACAATGCCGACCGGCTGGCGCCCTCGGGCTTCAACGAGGCCGATACGCTGGAAATCGTGCGCCGCATCACCAAGGATGCCGGCAGCGCCTACAAGGCCAATGGCAAGGATGTGCGGGCGCGCGACGTGCAGATGCTGTTCGCCGATGCCTCGACCGGAGCACAGTCGCCGGCACTGGTGCGGCAGGGGCAGATTTCCGAACTGATCAACGCCAAGCCCAAGGCGCGGCGCCGGATCCTGGAGGAGGCCGCGGGGATCAGCGGCCTGTATCAGCGCCGGCACGAGGCGGAGCTGCGGCTTTCGGCGACCGAGCAGAACCTGTCGCGCGTCGATGACGTGCTGGAGCAACTGGCGACGCAACTGGCCACGCTGGCCCGTCAGGCCCGGCAGGCCGCGCGGTATCGCGAGATCGGCGAGGATCTGCGCCGCAGCGAGGGGATGCTGCTCTATCGCCGCTGGCGTGAGGCCGATCAGGCCCGGGCCGAGGCCGAGGGCGGCCTGCGCGAAAGGCTGCTGGCGGCGGCAGCGGCCGAAAAGGCGGCCCGCGCCGCCCAGACCACGCGCGAGGCGGCCGAGGCCGCCATGCCCCCGCATCGCGAGGAAGAGGCCATTGCCGGCGCCATCCTGCAACGGCTGGTGGTGGAACGTGACGCGCTGACCGATCAGGAAATCCGCGCCCGGCAGGTGATCGAGACGCTGAATGGCCGTATCGCGCAACTGGCCCGTGACATGGAGCGCGAGGCCGGGTTGAACCGCGATGCGGGCGAGACCATCGCGCGGCTGGATTGGGAGCTGGCGCAGCTTCTGCGCGCGCATGAGGGTCATGACGACAAGCTGGCCGAAGCGACCGAGATCGCGCGCGAGGCCGGCGCCATCCTCACCGATCGCGAGGCGCAGCTGAGCGAACGCACCGAAGATGTGGCGCGGCTGTCGGCGCGGCACCAGTCGGCGCAACGCCTGCTGGCCGAAGGGCGGGTGACGCTGGATCGGGCCGAGGCCGAGGCTTTGCGCGCGCGGGAGGCGGTGCAGGCCGCGACCGAGGCGCAGGAAGTGGCCGCCGAGGCGCAGGAGGCCGCCGCCATCGCGCAGGAGGAGGCCGCCGAACTGGCCATCGCCGCCGAAGAGACGCTGGCCGCTGCCGAAGAGGCCCGCGCCAGCGCCCAGACCCGCGAGGCCGAGGCCCGCGCCGCGCGCTCGGGCGCCGAGGGCGAGGCCAATGCGCTGCGGGCCGAGGTGGCGGCGCTGGCGCGGCTGGTGGAGCGTGAGGCGAGCGCCGGGACGCAGGTGCTGGATCAGGTCACGGTGACGCCCGGCCATGAGGCGGCGCTTGGGGCGGCGCTGTCGGACGATCTGCGCGCGCCGGAACTGGCGGGGGCGGCGCGGTCGGGCTGGGCGCGGCTGCCCGATTACGACGCCGACCAACCGCTGCCCGCCGGTGTGGCGCCGCTGGCCGAACATGTCACCGTGCCCGCCGTGCTGCGCCGGCGCATCGCGCAGATCGGGCTGGTTTCCCGCGCGGCTGGGGATGCGTTGCAATCGGCCTTGCGCCCGGGGCAACGCTTGGTCAGCCTTGAGGGAGATCTTTGGCGATGGGATGGTTTCCGCGCCGGGGCCGAGGATGCGCCCTCGGCCGCAGCGCTGCGGCTGCGGCAGCTCAATCGTCTGGTGCAGCTCAAGCGCGATCTGGAGGAGGTGGCCGCCCGGGCCGAGGGCGCGCGGCAGGCGCATGAGGCGTTGCAGGCGCGGCTTTCCGACCTCAACCGCGCCGATCAGATGGCGCGCGAGGCCCGCCGCTCGGCCGATGCGCGGCTGACCGAGGCCGGCCGCGCGCTGGCACGGGCCGAGGCCGACCGCGCGCTGGCCGGCGGGCGGCTGGAGGCGGCGCGCCTGTCGGTCACCCGGTTCGAAGATGAAAGCCTTGCCGCCCGCCGCCGCCTGGCCGAGGCCGAGGCCGGGGCGGTGGCGCTGCCCGATCTGGACGGCGCGCGCAGCACGGTCGAGCAGCTCAAGATGGCGGTCGAGGCCGCGCGCATCACCATGATGTCGGCCCGCGCCGGGCAGGATGAGGTGCGGCGCGAGGGCGAGGCCCGCATCCGCCGCCGGCAAGAGGTGCAGAAGGAATTGTCGGGCTGGAAGCACCGGCTGGAGACCGCCGAGAAGCGCAGCGCCGAACTGGCCGGGCGCAAGGCGGAGACCGAGGCGGAACTGGTCGAAGCGCTGGAACTGCCCGAGGAAATCGCGATCCGGCGCGAGGACCTGGCCGAGGCGATCGAGGGCGCCGAGGCGCGGCGCGCCCGCGCCCAGCAGGCGCTGACCGTCGCCGAAACCGCCCTGCGCGAGGCACAGATCGCGGAGCGCGAGGCCGAACGGCTGGCGGGTGAGGCCCGCGAGGCCCGCGCCCGCGCCGATGCCCGGGCCGAGGCCGCGCGTCTGGCGGTGACCGCCTGCGCCGAGCGGATCCGTGAGGAGATGGAGGTTTCGCCCGCGCAACTGCTGGAGCGGCTGGCCGTCGATCCCGAGGCGATGCCTGGGGCCGAGGCGCTGGAAACCGATGTGAACCGCCTGAAACGCCAGCGCGAGGCGCTTGGCGCCGTCAACCTGCGTGCCGAGGAGGACGCCAAGGCGGTGCAGGTCGAACATGACACGCTGGCGCAGGAAAAGATCGATCTGGAGGAGGCGATCAAGAAGCTGCGCGCCGGCATCCAGGGCCTGAACCGCGAGGGGCGCGAGCGGCTTTTGACCGCGTTCGAGCAGGTGAACGGGTCTTTCGGCGCGCTGTTCACCCATCTGTTCGGCGGCGGCGAGGCGCGGTTGGTGCTGGTCGAATCCGACGATCCGCTGGAGGCCGGGCTGGAAATCATGTGCCAGCCGCCGGGCAAGAAACTGTCCACCCTGTCGCTGTTGTCCGGGGGCGAGCAGACGCTGACCGCGCTGTCGCTGATCTTTGCGGTGTTCCTGGCGAACCCCGCGCCGATCTGCGTGCTGGACGAGGTGGATGCACCGCTGGACGACGCCAATGTGACGCGCTTTTGCGACCTTCTGGACGAGATGACGCGCCGGACCGAGACCCGTTTCCTGATCATCACCCACCATGCCGTGACCATGGCGCGGATGGATCGGCTGTTCGGGGTGACGATGCAGGAACAGGGGGTCAGCCAGCTTGTCTCGGTCGATCTGAAGAAGGCCGAGGCATTGGTGGCATGACGGATGACGAGGCAGAGGCCGCGCTGCGGGCGGCCGGATTTTGCGGGATCGAGGCCGAGGCGGGCGTGATCTATGCCCGCATCGCCGCACAGGCGCCGGAGTTCAGGGCTGAGGCGACCGAGGCCGGCTGGCGGCTGGTGCTGCCCTGGAACGTGCGCCCGCCTGCCGCCGCGATGGAGGATTGGAACAGCCGCATGGGCTCTGCCCGGATGCAGGTCATCGCGGGCGAGGCGGCGCTGGTCTTGCCCTGGCCCGAGGATCTGGCGCAATGGGCGGCGCTGGCGGCCGAGGCGGAGGCGCATTTCATCCGCTGGCGCCGGGCGCGGCGCCCGGCCGAGGGGATGTGACGCCCCCTTTTCGTCGTCAGTCCAGCTTGTGAATGAGGTCACCGCAAGCGATCACGCCATCCTGTTCCACCGAACAGAGGATGCCGCGCAGCCGCAGTGGCGGATGGCCGGGGGCGGTGATCCAGTCCTTTGCATCCTTGCCATAGCGCGCCTTCCACTTGACGCAGCCATCGTTGAACACGTCGCTTACGCGGATCACCGCGCTGCCGATCCCTAACAGGGTGCCGGCGGGCAGGTTGGCCTCTGACGTTTCCAGATCGGCGATGATCGTGTCGCCGGGGTGCGGCGTGGCTATGCGGTCACGCCAGACCAGATCCATCACCCGGCGCGGCAGGATCGACACCTGGATGCGCGGATCGCCGCGCCCGTCGGGGCCCTTGAGCCAGGGCGCGGTGGTGAATCTTTCGCCCGGCACGCCCGCGTCGCGGGTCAGGGTCAGGCGTTCGGGAAAGCTGCGCTGGTTGAAGCCGGGCCGAAAGCACAGTTGCAGCACCGGAGTCGCGGTCCGGGGGGCCGCCAGCACATCGGGCAGCGCCTGCATCAGGCTTTCCATCGTCACGAAATCCGGGTCTGTCATGTCAGCACCAGCAAAAGGGTCAGGACGAGCATCGCCCCCCAGGCCCGCCAGAGCGCGCGACAGGCGGCCTCCACCTCGGGCGCGCCGATCTCGCGCCGGCCTTCGGGGAAGACCCAGGGGAATTCGCGCCGTTCGCCATGATAGCTGCGCGGGCCGGACAGGGCCACACCCAGCACCACGGCCATCGCGGCCTCGGGCCAGCCGGCATTGGGGGAGCGGTGCAGGGGGGCATCGCGCAGGATGATGCGCGCGGCATCGAACCGGCCATGCGCCACAGCCAGCAATAGCGCGGTCAGGCGCGCGGGGATCAGGTTCAGCAGGTCGTCAAAGCGCGCAGCGGCCCAGCCGAATTCCTCGTGCCGCGGGGTGCGGTGGCCGATCATGCTGTCGGCGGTATTGGTGATCTTGTAGAGCATCAGCCCCGGCAGGCCGCCGAGCAGATACCAGAACAGCGGTGCGATCACCCCGTCCGACAGGTTTTCCGCGGCACTTTCGATCGCGGCGCGGGCGATGGCCGGGCCTTCCATCGTGGCGGTGTCGCGGCCGACGATGCGGGCCACCATACGCCGGGCCTCGGGCAGGCTGTCGCGCAGTCCGCGCGCCACGGCGGCGACGTGATCGACCAGGCTGCGCTGCGCCAGCAGGATCGCCACCACCAGCAGTTCCAGCAGGCCGAAATCCGGCAAGGCATGGATCGCGGCGCCCAGCAACAAGGCCGCGCCCCCCATCAGCGCCATGGCCAGCACCCCGCGCAGGCGCCGCGCCGGGCCGCGGTTCAGCTGGCGGTCACAGAACGCGACCACTCGCCCCATCAGCACCGCCGGATGCGGAAACCGATCCCAGAGCCATTTCGGCTCGCCCAGGGCGGCATCCAGCAGCATGGCCGGCAAGAGGATCGCCGCGCTCATGCGGCGGGCTCCGGCGTGGTGGCAAGGGCGGCCTCAAGCCGCGCCCAGCCCTGCGCGGGCGGCAGGCCAAGGCGCAGCCAGCGGGTCGAATAGGGAAAGATGCGGGTCCAGATCCGGTGGCGCGCCAGATGGGTTTGCCAGCGCGCGGCGTCCTCGACCTCATACAGCCGGAACAGCGTGGTGCCGCCCGCGAGGGTCGCGCCCTGAGCTGTCATCAGCGCATCCAGCCGGGCACTGTCTTGTGTCAGGCGGCGGCGGGTTGCCTCGGCCCAGGCGGTGTCGCGCAGCGCCTGCGCGCCGATATGCAGCGCGGGTCCAGAGACCGCCCAGGGCCCCAGCAGATCCGACAGATGCCCCGAGGGGCCGGTCAGCGTGTCGCGCCGCGCGATGGCAAAGCCCAGCCGCGCCCCCGCGAGGCCCCAGAACTTGCCAAAGCTTTTCAGGATCACCACGCCCGGTTCCGCCGCGCGGGCGATCTGGCTTGCCTCTGGCGTCACGTCGCAAAAGCTTTCGTCGATCACCAGCAGGCGCGGGGCAGTTTCAGTGGCGGGCCAGAGCCGCCCGTCGGGATTGTTGGGATGCACGATGACCCGCGCCGGGGCGGGGCCGTCGCCGACGGTCAGGCCGGCGGCGCGAAAGGCGCGGGCATGTTCGTTATAGGTCGGGCCTGGGATGCTGGCCGCCGTCGGGCAGAGCGCCGGCATCCGCGCAATCAGCGCCGAGGCGCCGGCCGCCGCCACGATCTCGGCCCCGTCGGGCACGCGCCAGAATTCCTGCGCGGCCGCCAGCAACGCGGCCTGTGCGCCGTGATCGGGCAGGGCCGTCCAGGCCTCGGTCGGCAGGGGCGGAACGGGCCAGGCTTCGGGGTTGATGCCGGTCGAAAGGTCGATCCACTCCGGCCGGCTGCCGCCGAATCGGGCCGCCGCCGCGTCAATCCCGCCACCGTGATCGGCTTTTTCCACCCGCGCCCCCCGAGCCTTGTCTGCGCTGCCAGATTGCCGATCCGCACGGCAAAGGCAACCGGGGCTGCGCGTCGCATTCGTGCAACAGTCATGTCACATTCATGCACCTGTCGTGAAGCGGCGGCAGAGTGTCGCAGCGTTGACTTGATTTTAATCCATTCTGCCCGAGACTTGGTCAAAGCAGGGCAAGCGGAGGATAGGCCATGCTGGAACATCTGCCGGAAGACGTGCAGGAAGGCCTGAAACTTGCGCTGGCGCGCCGCCTGCGCCGCTCGCGCTTGCGTGTGCAGATCGGCGAGGCGGTGTTTCCGGTGATCGGGCTGACCGACTCGACGCTGACCTTTGACGCCGACAGGGTGCCGCGCCTGCGCGGGCTGGTCGATGTCTATGATGGCGCGCGCCATATCCTTCAGGCGCTGATCGTGGCGTCGGAATCGGAAAATGGCCGGATGATCTGCCATTTCAAGCGCAGCACGCTGACTTCCGACCATCCGCCGCTGGATTATGCGCGCGACCCCGATGCGCCGGCAGGGTTGTTGCCGCGCCACTGATCCGTCAGGGGCGCAGCTCGACCTCTGTGCCGATTGCGACGGCGCGCCACAGTTCCTCGATCTCGGGGTCCGAAACCGCGATGCAGCCAGCGGTCCAGTCGCGGCGCAGCACCGGCTGACCCTTGCGGCCATTCGGCTGGCCATGGATGAAAATGTCGCCGCCCGGGCTATAGCCGCCGGCACGCGCGCGCGCCACGTCCTCGAGCTGCGGGTAATCGAGGCCGAGCGACAGGTGATAGGCGCTGTTCGCATTGCGGCGGTCGATGCGGAACTGCCCCTCGGGGGTGCGGCCGTCGCCCTGGCGGGTCTTGTCGCCCTCTGGGGCAAAGCCAAGCGCGATGCGATAGGTCTTGAGCGCGCGCCCGTCGCGGAACACCGTCATGCGGCGGGCGGATTTCTCGATCAGGATGCGGTCCACCGGGCCTTGCAGCGCAATGTCGGGCGGGGGCGGCTGCGACGGGCGGGGCGCGGGCGGCCAGAACAGCGCCGCCGCTGCCAGACCGGCCAGCAGCGCCAGAAGCCAGACCCGCCGGGGCCGCCGCCGCCCTGCCGTCATTGCAGGTCCCGGAAGGCGTCTTGCAGCCGGGCCACGGCTTCAGCCACCTGGGCGCGCGGCGCGGCAAGGTTGAAACGCAGGAAGCTTTCGCCGCCCAGACCGAAGCTCGCGCCGTGGTTCACCGCGATTCTGGCGCCCTTTTGCACCCGGTCGATGAATTCTGCCGTCGCCATGCCGGTGCCGCTGCCATCGACCCAGGCCAGATAGGTCGCCTCCAGCGGCATGGACCGCAGGCCCGGAATGGCGTTCACGCCCGTGTCGAACAGCCGGCGATTGCCGTCGAGATAGTCCACCAGCGCATCGACCCAGGCCGCGCCTTCGGGGCTGTAGGCCGCCGTCGCCATGAACAAGCCAAAGGAATTGGCCGAAATGCCAAGCGCGTTCATCCGTGCGGCAAAGCGCGCCCGCAAGGCAGGGTCGGGGATGATGACATTGCCCGAATGGCTGCCGGCGATGTTGAAGGTCTTGGTCGTGGCCGACATCACCACCAGCCGGTCGGCGATTTCGGGTGCCGCCAGCGGCATGACGGTGTGTTTGGCGCCCGGAAAGACGAGGTCGTGGTGGATCTCGTCCGACACCAGGATCAGGTCGTGTTTGCGGCAGAAATCGGCGACCTCGCGCAGTTCCGCCAGGCTCCAGACCCGGCCGCCGGGATTGTGCGGCGAGCAGAGGATCAGCATCCGGGTGGTCGGGGTGACCTTGGCCTCCCATTCCGCCGTATCAAAGGTATAGCGGCCCTCGGTGACGGAAAGCGGGCATTCGATCACCTCGCGCCCGGCGCCGCGGATGACGCGGGCAAAGGCGTGGTAAACCGGGGTCATCAGGATCACGCCATCGCCGGGTTGGGTGAAGGCATCGACGCACATCGCCGTGCCGTTCACCAGGCCATGCGTGGTAAAGATCGCCTCGGCGGGCACGTCCCAGCCATGGCGGGTCTTCATCCACCATTGCACGGCGGCCAGATATTCGGCGTCATCGCCGTAATAGCCATAGATGCCATGGGCGGCCATCTTCTCCACCGCCTGTTGCACGCAGGTGGGGGGGCGGAACTCCATGTCGGCGACCCACATCGCGATGCCATCCCGCGCGGAAACGCCATAGAGCTTTTCCATCATGTCCCATTTCACCGAATGGGTGCCGATGCGGTCGATCGTTTCGTCGAAATTGGGCGCAGTCATGATTGTCCTTCCTGTTCGCGGCAAGCCTAGCGGGTTGGCCATGGGCCGCAAGGCCCGGCGCGGCAAGGGTAGGCGGCGGGCCTATCTGGTGCAAGATTGCCGGTATTGCGTCGGAAAGATCACGATAAAGCGTGATATGATGGGATATTTTGGCGAAGTTTCAGATAATTCTGAGATAATGTTTCCCGCAACGCCCCTGTTCCCCCGCACCCGCCAACAGCTTTCCCACCGGCGCGGCGGCATTGCGCGCGGGCGGGCAAGCGCGTAAATCATTGCCATGATACGCCCTATCCTGATCCATCCCGACCCGCGGCTGAAAAAGCTCTGCGATCCCGTGGCCGAAGTGACGGCCGAGATCGTGAAGCTGGCCGAGGACATGCTGGAAACCATGTATGACGCGCCGGGCGTCGGGCTTGCCGCGCCGCAGATCGGCGTGACCAAGCGCCTGATCGTGCTGGATTGCAGCAAGGAGCCGGAGCCGCAGCGCCCGCTGGTGATGATCAACCCGGAAATCCTCTGGTCCTCCGAGGATCTGTCCTCTTATGAGGAAGGGTGCCTGTCGATCCCCGATCAATACGCCCCGGTCGAACGCCCGGCCGAGGTGCGGGTGCGCTGGACCGCGACGGATGGCAGCGCGCAGGAGGAACAGTTTACCGGGCTTTGGGCGACCTGCGTCCAGCATGAAATCGACCACCTGAACGGCAAGCTGTTCATTGATTTCCTCGGGCCGCTCAAGCGTCAGATGATCACCCGCAAGATGGAAAAGCTGAAGCGCGAACGCGCGCGGCAGGCCTGACATGGCGGTCTTGCCGATCGTCCTGTGGCCCGATGCCCGGCTGTCGATGCGCTGCGCCGAGGTGGCCGAAATCACCGAGGAGATCGGGCGCCTGGCGGCTGACATGCTCGATACGATGTATGCCGCGCCGGGGCGGGGTCTGGCCGCGCCGCAGGTCGGGGCCCTGCAACGGGTCTTCGTGATGGATGTGACCTGGAAGGACGGGCCGCGCAGCCCGCTGGTCTGCATCAATCCCGATATCCTCTGGATGTCGGACGAACGCGCGACCGGCCCGGAGGGGTGTCTTTCAATCCCCGGGATCACCGCCGAGGTCAGCCGCGCCCGCGCGATCCGGCTGCGCTGGACCGGGCTGGACGGTGTGACCCGCGAGGAAGACATGACCGGCTTTGCCGCCATCTGTGCCCAGCATGAATTCGATCATCTCGACGGGATCGTGACCCTGCGGCGCCTGTCGCCCGAGGCCCGCGCCCGCGCCGAAGCGGAGTATCGCGCATGAGCCCGCGCCCCTGTCTCTTGTGGCCCGACAAGCGGCTGCAAACCCCCGCCGCGCCGGTCGAGGCGATCACCGATGAGGTGCGCGCGATCTGGCGCGACATGGTGGACACGATGGAGGCGATGCCGGGCTATGGCCTCGGTGCGCCGCAGATCGGGGTGATGCAGCGCCTTGCCGTTGTCGATTGCAGCGAGGAGCGCGGCAAGGCCGTGCTGATGGCCAACCCGGAGGTGCTGCATGCCAGCGTGCAGTTCCGCGAACATGAGGAGGCCAGCCCCAACCTGCCCGGCGTCTCTGCGGTGATCAGTCGCCCGCGCGCGGTGACGGTGCGGTTTATGAACGCCGACGGGGGGATCGAGGAACGCGATTTCGTGAATCTCTGGGCGACCTCGGTGCAGCATCAGATCGACCATCTGAATGGCCGGATGTTTTTCGACCATCTGAAGCCCTTGAAGCGCAAGATGCTGATCCAGAAGGCAGAAAAGTTGCGGAGGCGCGGGTGAGGGTCGTCTTCATGGGCACGCCGGATTTCTCGGTTCCGGTGCTGGAGGCGCTGGCCGCCGCGCATGAGGTGGTTTGCGTCTACAGCCAGCCGCCGCGCCCCGCCGGACGGGGCAAGAAGGATCGCCCCTCGCCAGTGCAGGCCCGGGCCGAGGCGCTTGGCCTGCCCGTGCGCCACCCGACCCGCCTGCGCAGCCCCGAGGCCCAGGCCGAATTCGCGGCGCTGAGCGCCGATGTGGCGGTGGTGGTGGCCTATGGGCTGATCCTGCCGCAGGCGGTGCTGGACGCGCCGCGCCATGGTTGCCTGAACATCCATGCCTCGCTCTTGCCGCGCTGGCGCGGGGCGGCCCCGATCCATCGGGCGATCATGGCGGGCGACGCCGAAACCGGCATCTGCATCATGCAGATGGAGGCGGGGCTCGATACCGGCCCGGTGTTGCTGCGCGAGGCAACGCCCATCGGGCCCGAGGAAACCACCGGCGCGCTGCATGACCGGCTGAGCGGGATGGGCGCGCGGCTGATCCTGTCGGCGCTGTCGCGTCTGCCCGATCTGGTGCCGGCGCCGCAGCCCGAGACCGGCGTGACCTACGCCGCCAAGATCGACAAGGCAGAGGCGCGCATCGACTGGTCCGCCCCCGCCACCGAGGTGGATCGGCTGATCCGCGGCCTGTCGCCCTTTCCCGGCGCCTGGTGTCTGGCGGGCGAGGAGCGGGTGAAACTGCTGGCCTCGCGTCTGGTTGAGGGGCAGGGCGCGCCGGGGCAGGTGCTGGGCGGCTTGCGCGTGGCCTGCGGCACCGGCGCGATCGAGATCACCCTGGCGCAGCGCGAGGGCAAACGCGCCATGGTGCCCGACGATTTCCTGCGCGGTTTCGCGCTACCCGAGCGGCTGAGCTGACGCTGACAGAATCTGTCAGCAGGGCCATGGCATGACGGCGGCGAAGGGAGCCGTCTCATGTCGATGCACATTCCCCGATACTGGGTTGTCACCGCCTCGGCCGATCATGCGCGGGTCGGGCAGGAGTTGGGCATGGTGCAGGCCTGCCATGGCAAATCCACCCCGCTGCGCCGGATGCGGGCGGGCGATGGCGTGGTGATCTATGCCCCGCGGGACCGCTTTGCCGGTGGCCGCCCCTTGCAGGCTTTTGTCGCCCTGGGTCTCGTGGCCGATGACCGGGTCTGGCAGGCAGACATGGCGGGCGGCTTTCGCCCGTTCCGCCGTGCGGTTCATTGGTGGCCGGCGCGGATGGCGCCGATCCGGCCGCTGCTGCCAGTGCTGGATCTTACGCGCGGCGAGGCACAGTGGGGCATGGCCTTCCGCTTTGGCCTGCGAGCGCTGACTGCGGCGGATTTCGCCCGGATCGCGGCGGCGATGGACAGCGCCGCGCCTCTGGGGCAGACTGCCGGGGCAAGTATGCGCGAGGCGTGAATGACCTTTCTTCTGATCCTGATCATTGGCGCGGCGGCGGGGTTTCTGGCCACACGTTTCATGCGGGTTCAACTGGATGTGGTGACCACGATCCTGCTGGGCATGGCGGGCGCGGCAGTGTCATGGATGGTGCTGCGGCTGGTGGCGCGGATCATGGGGTCGGGGCTGATGTTCATCGGCGCGATCCTGGGGGCCATGGCCCTGATCTGGCTGTGGAAAACCACCTTCAGGCGCTGAACCGGCGCAGCGCGTCCTTCAGGCGGAACGCCTTGCCCCCGGCAGGATGCCAGAGCATCTGGCCCTGCCAGGCGGCAAACAGCAGCGCCGCGATGTCCCGCCCCTTGTCGCCGCCCCCCAGCCGCAAGGCCAGCGCGGCCTCCACCCGGGCGCGCCAGTTCGCGGCGCGTTCGCGCAGCGCGGGGTCACGGAAATCGGCGGCCAGCAGCGCCAGGTCGGGCGCCTCGGCCCCAAGCGCCTTGAGCAGCGCCAGCGCGCCCTTGGCGCCAAGCGGCGCCTCGGCCTCGGCCTCGGTGGTGCGGGCCTCGATCGCGGCCCAGGCGGCGTGCAATGCGGCGCTCACCATGGCATCGCGGCTGCCAAAACGCTGCACCAGCGTCGGCGGCGCCAGCCCGGTCGCCTGCGCGACAGTGGCAAAGGACACCGCCTTGTCGCCGCCGGCGGCGAGCAGGCGGCGGGTCTCGGCAAAGACGGTCAGGTCAGGGATGATCCTCGGGCGCGGCATCCCCCATTTGTAGCGGGTTCTGCGGCGACGGAAAGGGGGTCAGCGTCGCCCGTCGCGCGGCGGGCGCGCGCGATAGACCGGCAACCGCCAGCCAAAGGCGACCGACCCCGCGCGCAGGCCAAAGGTCACCGCCGCGCAGGCCAGAAGCGCGCCGCCTTGGCCCGCCCCTTCCAGCAGCACGGCGGCCAGCGCGCCGGCAAAGGCGGCGGTGACATAGATCTCGCCCGCCTTCAGCACCAGCGGCACCTCGTTGCAGACCACGTCGCGCATCAGGCCGCCCAGACAGCCCGTCGCCATGCCCATGACCAGCACCAAGGGCCAGCCCAGCCCGGCGGCCAGCGCCACCCCCACGCCGGCGGGCACCGCCACGGCCAGCGCGCAGGCATCCAGCCACAAAAGCGTGCGATACCGGCTCTCCAGACGCGGCGCCCAGAAAAACACGAGGATCGCCGCCGCCCCCGCCACCGCCAGATAGGCGGGCTGGCCGATCCAGAACACCGGATCGCGGTTGATCAGCACATCGCGCACCGTGCCGCCGCCGACGGCGGTCAGGCAGGCGATGAAGACGAAACCCACGATATCCAGCTGCGCCCGGCTGGCCACCAGCGCGCCGGTCAGCGCGAAAACCGCGACGGATGCGTAATCGAGCGCGGAAAGCAGCGTCATGCCGCGCCCTTTTTCTTGCCCGGCGCGCTCATGCCGCGCCCTTTTTCTTGAACGGGGCCATCCCCTCGCGCGCCAGTTCGTCGGCGCGTTCGTTCTCGGCATGACCGGCATGGCCCTTGATCCATTTCCAGATCACGCGGTGGCGGGCCTGCGCCGCATCCAGCCGCTGCCACAGATCGACATTCTTGACCGGCTTGCGGTCGGCGGTGCGCCAGCCATTGCGCTTCCAGCCATGGATCCAGCCGGTCACGCCGTTCTTCACATAGGCGCTGTCGGTGACCACGGTGATGTCCGAGGCGCGGCTCAGCGCCTCCAGCGCAGAGATGGCGGCCAGCAGCTCCATCCGGTTATTGGTCGTGTCGGCCTCGCCGCCGTTCAGCGTGCGCTCCTTCACCACCGCGTCGCCCTCGCGCGCCAGCAGCAGCACCCCCCAGCCCCCCGGGCCGGGATTGCCGGAACAGGCGCCGTCAGTATAGGCGAAAAGCTCGGGCATGGTCGCTCCCTTCCAGTCTCGCCCGCGCTTTACAGCGCCGAGCCGAGCGATACCAGCACAACCACCGACATCAGCGCCCGCAACCGCATCCACCAGCCCGGCGCCAGCCCCTCGTTCCAGAACCAGAAATCCAGCGCCAAAAGCGCGATATAGGCCGCCAGCAGCAATTCGATGCGAAAGCTGTGCAGGGGCAGCAGCGCGGTGGCCGCGAACAAGGCGGGCAGCGTGGCCAGCGTATAGGCCAGCACCGCCTCCGCCCCCTCGGCGCGGGTGGCGAAGCCCCACAGAACCCCGGCCAGAAAACACAGCATCACCGTGCCGTAATGCACCAGCAGCCAGTTATCCGCCGCCAGCGCGTTCAGCGCGGCATCCTCGGTCGTCCAGCGCGCCAGCGACGCGCCGGCCAGAAAGGGCACCACCGCCAGGATGCCGCAGATCGCCGCGATCCGGGGGATCATGCCGCGCGCTCCAGCGCAAGGCGCAGCCCAAGCGCCGCGAAAGAGGCGGCAAAGGCGCGGCGCAGCCAGGTCATCACCCGCTCTGACCCCAGCAGCGCCCGCCGCCCCGAGGCCGCCAGCCCCGCATAGATCACGAAGGTCAGAAAGGTCATCGCGGCGAAGGCCAGACCAAGTTCCGCCATCTGCGCCACCGTCGCCCCCTGGCTGGGCAGGAATTGCGGCAGGAAGGCCACGAAGAACAGCGGCAGCTTGGGGTTGAGGATATTGAGCAACACCCCGCGCCACACCACCTGCCCGACCGGCGCGGGCGCCGCAGGCGCGATGTCAAGGCCGCCGCGCCCCTTCAGCACCGCCCAGGCCATCCAGAGCAGATAGGCGACCCCGGCATATTTGACGGTCTGGAACAGCAGCGCGCTGGCCAGCAGCACGGCGGCCAGCCCCGCCAGCGCCACGACCATATGCAGGATGGTGGCCAGCGTGCAGCCAAGCGCCGCCCAGAGCCCGGCGCGAAAGCCGCCCCCCAGCGTCATCGACAGGGTATAGACCACGCCAATCCCCGGCGAGATGCAGACAATGAAGGCGGTCAGCAGGAATTCGGGCGATAGCGACGACATGGGGCACCTTGGCAAGCGGACATTCAAGCCTAGGCCAGTTTCCCCTGGTGCCGCAAGCGGGCTTCCTGACCGGCGCCCCCTTCATCTGTTCCCAAATATCCTGCGGGGAGGTCCGGAGGGGTGCAAAACCCCTCCGGGGGTGCCGCTGGCGCGCGCTGTCCGGGCTGCGCTATTGCACGGCGCGCAGGATGCGCGGCACCTTGAATTCCACGTCCTCGGTCGCGGTCTCGACCCGCTCCACCCTGGTGTCGAAGCGCGCGCGGAAGGCGTCGATCACCTCGTTCACCAGCACTTCGGGCGCGCTGGCGCCGGCGGTGATGCCCACGGCGCGGATGCCCTCCAGCGCGCGCCAGTCGATATCCGTGGCCCGCTGCACCAGTTGCGCGTAGGCGCAGCCATTGGCGCGGCCCACCTCGACCAGACGGCGCGAATTCGAGGAATTGGGCGCCCCGATCACCAGCAGCGCGTCGATCCGCCCGGCAATCGCCTTGACCGCCGCCTGGCGGTTGGTGGTGGCATAGCAGATGTCTTCCTTGTGCGGACCGACGATCGCGGGAAAACGGGCCTTCAGCGCGGCGACGATATCCGCGGTGTCATCGACCGACAGCGTGGTCTGGGTGATGAAGGCAAGCTGCGCCGGATCGCGCGGCGTCACCCGCGCCACATCGGCGACGGTTTCCACCAGCAGCACCTCGCCCGCCGGCAATTGCCCCATGGTGCCGATGGTTTCGGGATGGCCGGCATGGCCGATCATCACCATCTGCAAGCCGTTCTCGGAATGGCGTTCGGCCTCGATATGCACCTTGCTGACCAAGGGGCAGGTCGCATCGACAAAGACCATGCGCCGCGCCTCTGCCGCCGCCGGCACCGATTTCGGCACGCCATGGGCGGAAAAGATCACCGGGCGGTCGTCGGGCACCTCGTCCAGTTCCTCGACAAAGACCGCGCCCTGCGCCTTGAGCCCGTCCACGACGAATTTGTTATGCACGATCTCGTGGCGCACATAGACCGGCGCGCCCCATTTCTGGATCGCCATTTCCACGATCTTGATCGCGCGGTCCACGCCGGCGCAAAAGCCGCGCGGTGCGGCGAGATACAGGGTCAGGGGGGGAAGGGGTTGGGTCATCGGGGCCTCGTTCGCGTGGCCCAGAGGTAGTGCCTCGGGCCGGTCACGTCCAGAGCCAAGCGGCCGCGCCCGAGGTGACGGCCGCCAGCACGGCATAGCGCGCGGTTTTCGCAAAGCCCACGATGGCCGCGAATTGCCACAGCGGCACATGCAGCGCGCCGGCGATGAAGCAGATTACGTCCCCCAGCGGCGCCCAGCTGAGCAGAAGGCTCCATTTGCCCCAGCGGCCAAACAGCGCCTCGGCCCGGGCGAGGCTGGCCTCGGCGGCGGCAAAGCGCCCCTCCAGCCCGCGCAGTCCCCGGCCCATGGCCCAGGTGACCACCGACCCGGCGGTATTGGCCAGACCCGCGACCGCGACCAGCAGCCAGACTGGCGCGGCGCCGGCCAGTTGCAGGGCGACAAAAACCGCCTCCGACTGCATCGGAAGCGGCGTCGCGGCCAGAAAGGCCGCCGAGGCAAGACCGATCAGCGCGGCCAGCATCAGCCCCGCGCGATCCTGGCGCGGGCAAGGGGCGATCCGGCCCCGGGGCGGCCCTTACTTCGCATGAACCTGCGGCGGGGCCTCATCGCGCTCGGGGCGCGGTTCACGGGGCGGGCGGCCGATGACTTCGCGCAGCTCGTCCAGTTCGATGAAGTTGTCGGCCTGACGGCGCAGCTCGTCCGCGATCATCGGCGGCTGGCTGCGGATGGTCGAGACGACCGAGACGCGCACGCCCTGACGTTGCAGGCTTTCCACCAGCGGCCGGAAATCGCCATCGCCCGAAAACAGCACGATATGATCCAGACGCGGCGCCAGCTCCATGGCGTTCACCGTCAGTTCGATATCCATGTTGCCCTTGACCTTACGGCGGCCCTGGCTGTCGGTATATTCCTTGGCCGGCTTGGTCACCATGGTAAAGCCATTGTAATGCAGCCAGTCAACCAGAGGGCGAATCGGCGAGTAATCGTCGTTTTCAAGCAGAGCGGTGTAATAGAAGGCGCGCAAAAGTTTGCCGCGGCGCATGAACTCCTGACGCAGCAGCTTGTAATCGATATCGAAGCCGAGTGCTTTTGCTGCTGCGTAAAGGTTGGAACCGTCGATGAACAGCGCGAGCCGTTCGTCCTTGTAAAACATAACACATCCCCTCAAATTCCGATCCGCACCTGTCGCGGCGGGAGTGGTGGCCCCCTTTTTGCCAAAACGGTTACGGAAGGCCGTTGGATATCAATCTGCTGACAATGAACACAACCCCTACTTTGGAGAGTGCCACCTTCGATGAGCGCTGAAAATCCCCTACTTGTCGCCTTGGGCGCGAATTTGCCGCATGACGGGCAGGCACCCGCCGACGTGCTGCGGCTGGCGGTGCAGGCCCTGGCCGCAGAGGGGCTGCTCCCGCTGCGGATGAGCAGAATATATGTCACGCCCTGCTTTCCCGCAGGGGCCGGTCCCGATTATGTGAACGCTGCGGCGGTGCTGGCGGATGACGGGCGCGGGCCCGAGGCGGTTCTGGCCGCGCTTCATGCGGTCGAGGCGCGGTTTGGCCGGGCGCGGCAGGCCCGCTGGGCGGGGCGGACGCTCGACCTTGACCTGCTGGCGGCGGGCGCGCGGGTCTTGCCCGATTTGGCGGGATACGCTGCCTGGCGCGACCTGCCGCCCGACCGGCAGGCGCAAGAGGCGCCCGACCGGCTGATCCTGCCGCATCCGCGTCTGCAAGACCGCGCCTTCGTGCTGGTGCCGCTGGCCGAAGTGGCGCCCGACTGGCGCCATCCGGTGCTGGGGCAGACCGTGGCAGAGCTGCTGGCCGCGCTGCCGGCGGCGGATGTGGCGGCGGTCAAACCCCTGTGAACGGTGCCGCTGCGGCGCATGCAACGGATTCCGCCCTTGTCAAGCCTCTTGTCGGGCGTTAGAGAGGCGTTTCCATGCCCATCCACCACTGGAGTATCCCATGGCCCGCGTGACGGTCGAAGATTGCGTTGACAAGGTGCCCAACCGTTTCGAACTGGTGATGCTTGCCGCCCATCGTGCGCGCGAGATCGCTTCGGGTTCGGCCCTGACGGTGGACCGCGACAACGACAAGAACCCGGTCGTCGCCCTGCGCGAGATCGCCGAGGAAAGCCAATCGACCGATATCCTGCGCGAGCGGATGATCGAGAGCTACCAGACCCAGATCGAGGTGGACGAGCCCGAGGAAGACCAGATGGCGCTTCTGATGGGCAATGGCGATGCGGTGGATCGGCCGGCGACCGACGACATGTCGGAAGAAAAGCTGCTGCGCGCACTGATGGAAGCACAGGGCGACCGCTAAGGCGGCAGGCGGCGGGGAATGATCGACGTCGAAGACCTCGTCGCCCTTGTTCGCAATTACAATCCGCGAACCAATGCAGACCTGATTCGTCGGGCCTATGCCTATGGGCGGCAGATGCATGAAGGGCAGTTCCGAAAATCGGGCGAGCCCTATTTCACGCATCCTGTCGCGGTGGCGGCGATCCTGACCGAACAGCGGCTGGATGACGCGACGCTGGTCACCGCGCTGCTGCATGACACGATCGAGGATACCAAGGCCAATTACTCTGACGTTGCCCGCGAATTCGGCGAGGAGGTGGCGGAGCTGGTCGATGGGGTCACCAAGCTGACCAATCTTCAGCTCACCTCCACCGAATCGAAGCAGGCGGAGAACTTCCGCAAGCTGTTCGTCGCGATGTCGAAAGACCTGCGGGTCATTCTGGTCAAGCTGGCCGACCGGCTGCACAACATGCGCACGATCAAGTCGATGCGCCCGGAAAAGCAGGCCCAGAAGGCCCGCGAGACGATGGAGATCTATGCGCCGCTGGCCGGCCGCATGGGGATGCAGTGGATGCGCGAGGAGCTGGAGGATCTGGCCTTCCGCGTGCTGAACCCCGAGGCGCGCAATTCCATCATCCGCCGCTTCATCACGCTGCAACGCGAGGCGGGCGATGTGGTCCACAAGATCACCGCCGATATCCGGCACGAGCTGGAAAAGGCCGGGATCGACGCCGATGTCTATGGCCGCGCGAAAAAGCCCTATAGCGTCTGGCGCAAGATGCAGGAAAAGGATCTGGCCTTTTCGCGCCTGTCCGACATCTACGGCTTTCGTGTGATCACCGCCAATGTCGCCGACTGCTACCGCGTGCTGGGGGTGATCCATCAACGCTGGCGGGCGGTGCCGGGGCGGTTCAAGGATTACATCAGCCAGCCGAAATCGAACGGCTATCGGTCGATCCACACCACCGTTTCGGGGCGCGACGGCAAGCGGGTGGAGGTGCAGGTGCGCACCCGCCAGATGCATGAGGTGAACGAATCCGGCGTCGCGGCGCATTGGTCCTATCGCGAGGGCGTGCGGGTGCAGAACCCCTTTGCCATCGACCCGGCCAAATGGCTGAGCAGTCTGAACGAAAGGCTGGGCGACGAGGATACCGACGACTTCATGGAGAATGTGAAGCTGGAAATGTACACCGATCAGGTGTTCTGCTTCACCCCCAAGGGCGATGTGATCCAGTTGCCGCGCGGCGCGACGCCGCTGGATTTCGCCTATGCGATCCATACCCGCATCGGCAATTCCACCGTCTCGGCCAAGGTCGATGGCATTCGCGTGCCGCTCTGGACCCGGCTGAAGAACGGCCAGTCGATCGAGATCATCACGGCCGAGGGCCAGCGCCCGCAAGCGAGCTGGGTGGATATCGTGGTGACCGGGCGCGCCAAGGCCGCGATCCGGCGCAGCCTGCGCGAGGAGGACCGGGGCCGCTTCATCAAGCTGGGGCAGGAACTGGCCCGCGCGGCCTTTGATCACGCCGGCAAGAAGGCCACCGACAAGGCGCTGCGCACTGCCGCGCGGATGTTGGGCCTGCCCGACGAGATGGAATTGCTGGCCCAGCTCGGCTCGGCCGAACTGAACGCCCGCAAGATCATCGAGACGCTTTACCCGGAATTGCAGGTCGGCCTGCCCGAGGTGGTCGATGCGCAGCGCCCGGTTCTGGGCCTGACGGCGGAACAGCATTTCAGCCGCGCCCCCTGCTGCCAGCCCGTGCCGGGCGAGCGGATCGTGGGCATCACCCATCGGGGAAAGGGCGTGGTCGCCCATGCGATAGACTGCCCCGCGCTGGCCGAATACGAGGAGCAGCCCGAACGCTGGGTCGATCTGCGCTGGCAGGCCGGGCAGCATGCCGCCGTGCATACGGTGAGCCTGATGCTGACCATTTCCAACGATGCGGGGGTGCTGGGCCGGATCTGCACCTTGATCGGCGAGCAGAAGGCCAATATCTCGAACCTGAATTTCGTCGATCGCAAGCCAGACTTTTACAAACTGGTGATTGATGTCGATCTGCGGGATCTGGAGCATCTGCATCTGGTCATGACGGCGCTTGAGGCGGAAACCGATGTGGCGCAGATTGCGCGCCATCGTGACCTGAGCCGCAAGCCCTGATCGCGGCCTGTCTGGGAAGAACGACGTGGTTTTCAAACGGCGCGACAAACGCAGCTATGCCCGGCTTGCCCGGGAACTCGTCTATCCCAAGGGCGGGATCCGGCGCGCGGTCATGTATGTGCTGCACCGCATGCGCCGCCTGCCCGACCAGCCGCATCGCATCGCGCGCGGGGTGGCGGCGGGCACTTTCGTGAACTTCCCCCCGGTCTACGGGGTGCAGATGCTGTCGGCGGCGGCGCTGGCCTTCGTGATGCGCGGCAATGTGCTGGCGGCGCTGCTGGCCACCTTCATCTCCAACCCGTTGACCACGCCCTTCATCGCGATGGGGTCGCTCAAGCTCGGGCACTGGATGCTGGGGATCGAACGCCCGCTGACCTTTGGCGAGGTGCTGGCGGCCTTTACCGATGCGGGCTGGCAGCTCTGGCACAATTTCACCGCCATGTTCACCGACGATGTCGCGCATTGGGACAAGCTGATCGACTTTTTCTGGTATCTGTTCTGGCCTTATACGATCGGGTCCATCATTCCGGGCATTCTGGCCAGCATCGCGACCTATTACATGACGATCCCGCTGGTTCATGCCTATCAGAAGCTGCGCGCGGCACGGTTTACCGAAAGGGCGGAAAAGCGGCGGGCGCTGCGGGCGCGGCTGAATGCGGCGCATGGCGGCGGCGGGGCCGCGAATGGCCGCAAGGCCGCGTCGGGGGGTGACGACGCGCCCGGCGCGCCGTAAGGTCGGCGCGCGACACTGCGACTGGGAGAGGGCGATGCAGAAATTGCGGCTGGGCGTGAACATCGACCATGTGGCGACGGTGCGCAATGCGCGCGGCTCGGCCTGGCCCGACCCGCTGCGCGCGGCGCTGCTGGCCGAAGCCGCCGGGGCCGACGGCATCACCGCCCATCTGCGCGAAGACCGCCGCCATATCCGCGATGCCGATATGGAAGCGCTGAAGGCCGGGATCGGCATTCCGCTGAATTTCGAATGCGCCGCGACCGCTGAAATGGCCGATATCGTGCTGCGCCTGCGGCCCCATGCCGTCTGTCTGGTGCCCGAACGGCGCGAGGAGCGCACCACCGAGGGCGGGCTGGATGTCGCGGGCGATCAGGCGCGGCTGACCGATTACATCGCGCCCCTGCGCGCGGCGGGCTGCCGGGTGTCGATGTTCATCGGCCATGACCCGCGCCAGATCGAGGCCTCGGCCCGGATCGGCGCGGCGGTGGTCGAACTGCATACCGGCCATTATTCCGACCTGCATGCCGAAGGCCGCCAGGCCGAGGCCGAGGCCGAGCTGGACGCTCTGCGCGCGGGCGCGCGGCTTGCGGCCTCGCTCGGGCTGGAGGTGCATGCGGGCCATGGTCTGACCTATGAAAACGTGGCCCCCGTCGCCGCGATCCCGGAATTGCACGAGCTGAATATCGGGCATTTCCTGATCGGCGAGGCGATCTATCTGGGCCTTGGCCCCGCGATCGAGGAAATGCGCCGCCGCATGGATGCGGCGCGATGATCCTTGGTATCGGCACCGATCTTGCCAATATCGACCGGATCGCCGCCGTGCTGGACCGGCATGGCGACCGTTTCCGTAACCGCGTCTTCACGCCGGTCGAACAGGCCAAGGCCGAAAGCCGCAGCCGCGCGGTCGCGGCCACCTATGCGAAACGCTGGGCCGCGAAAGAGGCCTGTTCCAAGGCGCTTGGCACCGGGTTGCGCATGGGGATTTCCTGGCGCGACATGGCGGTCACCAACCTGCCCAGCGGCCAGCCGACCCTGCATCTGAGCGGCTGGGCGGCCGAACGTCTGGCCGCCATGACCCCGCCGGGCCATGAGGCCGTGCTGCATCTGACGCTGACCGACGATCACCCCTGGGCGCAGGCCTTTGTCGTCATCGAGGCCCGGCCCCGCACGGCGGCGTGAAGGTGGCCTTGCAAACTTGACTCCGCGCCCCCGCGCGCGCATGAAGCCGCCGGAACCAGAAATGAGGCAGCAATGGCAAGCAAGGAAAAGTCGGGCGAGAGCATTGCCGACTGGGGCAAGACGATCGCATGGGCGCTTGTCATCGCGGGGCTGTTCCGCACGCTGCTGTTCCAGCCGTTCTGGATTCCGTCGGAATCGATGAAGGACACGCTGCTGATCGGCGACTTCGTCTTTGTGAACAAGATGGCCTATGGCTATTCGAAATATTCCTGCCCCTTTTCGATGTGCCCGATCACCGGCCGCATCCTGGGCAGCGAACCGCAGCGCGGCGATGTCGTGGTGTTCCGCCACCCGGTCAACGGGTCGGATTTCATCAAGCGGCTGATCGGCCTGCCGGGCGATACCATCCAGATGAAGAACGGCGTGCTTTGGCTGAACGGGCAAGAGGTGCCGCAGGTACCCGATGGCCAGTTCGAGGAAATCTATGAACCGCAGGGCCCGATGGACAACCTGCCGCGCTGCGAGAATGGCCCGGTGGGGCAGGGCGGCATCTGCACCCGTTCGCGCTTTGTCGAGACCCTGCCGGAAGGGCGCAGCCATCATGTGCTGAACATCGACAGCAACGGCTATGGCGACAATACCGATGTCTTTACCGTGCCGCCGGGGCATTACTTCTTCATGGGTGACAACCGCGACAATTCCACCGACAGCCGCTATAGTCAGGCCGTGGGCGGCGTGGGCATGCTGCCGGCGGAATATCTGATCGGCCGTGCCGACCGGATCATCTTTTCCTCGGCGGGGCGGTCGATGCTGTTCTTCTGGACCTGGCGGTCTGACCGCTATTTCAAGGCGATCGAGTGAAACTGTCGGCGGATCTCCGTGATTTTCAGACCCGGCTGGGACATGATTTTGCCCGGCCGGATCTGCTGTCGCGCGCGGTGACGCATTCGTCGTTTTCCTCGCCGACCCGGTCCGACAATCAGCGGCTGGAATTTCTGGGCGACCGGGTGCTGGGCCTTGTCATGGCCGAGGCGCTGATGGCGGCCGACCGGGGTGCGGCCGAAGGGTTGCTCGCACCGCGCTTCAACGCGCTGGTGCGCAAGGAAACCTGCGCCGATGTGGCGCGCGGCATCGGTCTGGGCGATGTGCTGAAACTGGGCCGGTCAGAGATGATGTCGGGTGGACGGCGCAAGGATGCGCTGCTGGGCGACGCGATGGAGGCGGTGATCGCCGCCGTCTATCTGGATGCCGGGCTGGAGGCCGCGCGCGCGCTGGTGCTGCGGCTATGGGGCGGGCGGATCGGCGCCGTCGAGGCCGATGCCCGCGACGCCAAGACCTCGCTTCAGGAATGGGCGCAGGCCCGGGGGCAGACCCCGCCGGTCTATACCGCGCTTGGCCGCGCCGGGCCGGATCATGAGCCGGTCTTCACCGTCGAGGTGCGGCTGGCCTCGGGCGAGGCCGAACAAGCGCAGGCCGGAACGAAACGGGCGGCGGAACAGACCGCGGCCAAGGCGCTTCTGGCGCGGATGGAGGGCCGGAATGGCTGATCAGAACCAAGGGCAGAAGGCGGGCTTCGTCGCCCTGATCGGAGAGCCGAACGCCGGAAAATCCACGCTTCTGAACCGCATGGTCGGGGCGAAAGTGTCGATCGTCACGCATAAGGTGCAGACCACGCGGGCGCGTATTCGCGGCGTCTGCATGGAAGGCGCGGCGCAGATCGTCTTTGTCGATACGCCGGGCCTGTTCCGCCCGCGCCGCCGGCTGGACCGGGCCATGGTCGCGGCGGCCTGGGGCGGGGCGGCGGATGCCGATATCGTGGTGCTGCTGATCGAGGCGCAGCGCGGCCTGACCGAAGGCGTGCAATCCATTCTGGACGCGCTGAAGGATCGCGCGGCCAGCCAGACCGTCGCGCTCGCCATCAACAAGATTGACCGGGTCAAGGCCGAAAGCCTGCTCGCGCTGAGCCAGACCCTGAACGAGGCCTATCCCTTTGCCGAGACCTTCATGATTTCGGCCGAGCGCGGCTATGGCGTGGACAAGCTGCGCGCCTGGCTGGCCAGCCAGCTGCCCGACGGGCCGTGGTTCTACCCCGAGGATCAGATCGCCGATCTGCCGATGCGGATGATCGCGGCCGAGGTCACGCGCGAAAAGCTGACCCTGCGCCTGCATGAGGAACTGCCCTATCAGCTGACGGTCGAGACCGAGAAATGGGAGGACCGGCCCGATGGTTCGACCCGGATCGACCAGGTGATCTATGTCGCGCGCGACGGGCACAAGGGCATCGTGCTGGGCCACAAGGGCGAGACGGTCAAGGCCATCGGTCAGGCCGCCCGCGCCGATCTGATGGAATTCCTCGATCGGCCCGTGCATCTGTTCCTTCAGGTCAAGGTGCGGCCGAACTGGCTGGATGAGCCGGATCGCTATTCCGAAATGGGCCTTGATTTCAAGGATGGCGACTGAGGCCGGGCCATGGGCGCGCGTCTGGCCAGTGGCGTCTGGGTCTCGGCCTATCTGACCCGGCTACGGCTGGCCGATATTCCGGTCTATGTGACGGCGCGGGGCGACGATCAGGCGGGCGCCGTGGTGGTGAAATGCGCCCTGCTGGACGGCCGGGCGCGCGCCTATCAGCGCAGCTATGATTTTCAGGCCGATGCCCGCGTCTGGATGGTTCTGGCCGAGGGACCGGAACCCGAGGTCGATGCCGCGATCGACCGCGCGCGGCGGGCTGATCCCGACCTCTGGGTGATCGAGATCGAGGATCGCGCGGGCCGCACCCTGCTGGATGAAGATGGGCTGCGTTAGGGCTTCCTTCATGGCTTGCCGCCAGACTGCCGTCATCGGATAGTGCGGCATGGAGTGGACGGATGAAGGCACGCTGATCGCCTCGCGCCCGTTCGGCGAGACATCGGCAATCATCGAGGTATTCACGGCGCTGCACGGGCGCCATGCGGGCGTGGTGCGGGGCGGCGCCTCGCGCAAGGTGGCGGCCATGCTGCAACCGGGCAGCCAGGTTGCAGTGGCCTGGCGGGCGCGGCTGGACGATCATCTGGGCGTCTTCACCGTCGAACCCCTGCGCAGCCGCGCGGTATTGATGGGCGATCCGCTGGCTTTGGCCGGCTTGAACGCGGTCTGCGCCATGCTGCGCTTTGCTCTGGCGGAGCGGGAGGCACATCCAGACCTTTACCGACGCACGCAGGCGCTTTTGGCGGGGATGGAGGGGGCCGACTGGCCGCCCGACTATCTGCGATGGGAACTGGCGCTGCTGGAGGATCTGGGCTTCGGGCTGGATCTGTCGCGCTGTGCGGTGACGGGGGCGTGTGACGATCTGGCCTTTGTCAGCCCGAAAACCGGGCGGGCGGTCAGCCGGCAGGGCGCGGGCGACTGGGCCGCGCGGCTGTTTCCCTTGCCGCAAGGGATGCTGGGACAGGGCCCGCTGACGGGGCCGGAACTGCGCGAGGGCCTTGCGATTACCGGGCATTTCCTCGGGCGGGAACTGGCGCAGATGCATCCGGGCCTGCCGCTGCCCGAGGCGCGGGCGCGGCTGATCGACCGGCTGAACCGGCGGGATCGACCCGAACCGACATGAAATGTCGATCCTGACGCAGACCGGCGGCGTGACTTGTTGCCAAATGCGGGCGGAGACGCTGATGGCCACCAGATACATACCGCTGTTCTTGCAGCATTCGCCTACGCCGAGGATCCAGTCCTTTGCGACGCTTGCCGGATTGGAGGCCGCAGTGCGCGGCGTGCTGATTTCGGTCATGCCGCTGACCATGTATGACGCGCTGCGCGATGCGGCGACGGTCAGCCAGGTCTATTTCCTGGTCGGGCTGGCCTCGCTCTGCTGGGGTTTGCTGGTGCCCTGGCTGACCCGCTATATCCCGCGCCGCTGGATGTATACGCTGGGCTGCTGTCTTTATCTGCTGGCGATGGCGCTGGCCTGGATTGGTCCGCCGCTGCTGATGCCGGTCGCGCTGCTGTCGATGGTGCTGGCGACGGCCACCTGCTTTGTCTGTTTCAACGCCTATGTGCTGGATTATGTCGCCCGCGCCGATCTGGGCCGCACGCAGAGCCTCCAGATGTTTTACGCCGCAGCACCCTGGGCGATCGGGCCGATGACCGGGGTCTGGCTGCGCGGCCTCTGGGCGCCGCTGCCCTTTGTCGTCGCGGCGCTGTTCGCGCTGCTGCTGCTGACAACTTTCTGGGTGCTGCGGCTGGGCAATGGCAAGCAGATCCAACGCGCGCGCGGCCCCGCGATCAACCCGCTGGCCTATCTGGGGCGTTTCCTGCGCCAGCCCCGGCTGATCGCGGGCTGGATGTTCGCGGTGGTGCGCAGCTGCGGCTGGTGGGTCTATATCGTCTACCTGCCGATCTTCTGCATCGAGGCCGGGTTGGGCGACAAGGTGGGGGGCTTTGCCCTGTCGGTGTCGAATGCGACACTGTTCCTGACGCCCGTCCTGCTGCGGCTGGTCTATCGCCATTCGGTGCGGCGGGTGGTGCGCGGGGCGATGGCCTGGTGCATGGTGCTGTTTTGCGCCGCCGCCGCGCTGTCGGCCCTACCCTGGCTGACCGTCGCCTGCCTGATGCTCGCCTCGGTCGGGCTGATCATGCTCGATACCGCGGGCGGGCTGCCCTTCATGATGTCGGTCAAGCCGTCGGAACGGGTGGAGATGGCGGCCGTCTATTCCAGCTTTCGCGACGTGTCGGGCATTCTCACCCCCGGCGTCGCCTGGAGCGTGCTGCTGGTCGCACCGATCGCCGCGGTGTTTCTGGCGAGCGGCCTGGGCTTTGTCGCGGCATTCGTGGTGGCGGGGCGATTGCATCCCCGCCTCGGGGTGGCGCGGCCATCCCGGGGCGGGGCCTGAGGTCTGCCGGGGGCCATCCGGCAGACCGCTCTCAACAGGGGTCAGTCCAGCAGGCGGCGGGCGATGACCTGCGCCTGAATTTCCGCCGCCCCCTCAAAGATATTGAGAATGCGGGCGTCGCACAGGATGCGGCTGATGCGATATTCCAGCGCAAAGCCGTTGCCGCCATGGATTTGCAGCGCGTTGTCGGCGCAGGCCCAGGCGACGCGGGCGCCCAGCAGCTTGGCCATGCCGGCCTCCAGATCACAGCGCTTGTCATGATCCTTTTGCCAGGCGCTGAAATAGGTCAGCTGGCGCGCGATCATGATCTCCACCGCCATCATCGCCAGCTTGGAGGCGATGCGCGGGAATTCGATCAGCGATTTGCCGAATTGCTTGCGATCCTCGGCATAGCCCATGCCGGTTTCCAGCGCCGATTGCGCCACGCCGATGGCGCGGGCGCCGGTCTGGATGCGGGCGCTTTCAAAGGTCTGCATCAGCTGCTTGAAGCCCTGGCCGGCGACGCCGCCCAGAAGGTTGGCGCCCTTGACCTTGAATCCGTCAAAGCCCAGTTCGTATTCCTTCATGCCGCGATAGCCCAGAACCTCGATCTCGCCGCCGGTCATGCCGGGGGTCGGGAAGGGAACCTCATCGGTGCCCGGGGTCTTTTCGGCCAGGAACATCGACAGGCCGCGCCAGTCAGTCGTGTCGGGATCGGTGCGCGCCAGCAGCGTCATGACATGGGTCCGCGCGGCATGGGTGATCCAGGTCTTGTTGCCCGTCACCTCCCAATCGTCGCCGACCTTGACCGCGCGGGTGCGCAGGCTGCCCAGATCGGAGCCGGTATTCGGCTCGGTGAAGACGGCGGTCGGAAGGATCTCGCCACTGGCCAGCTTGGGCAGCCATTCGGCCTTTTGCTCGGGCGTGCCGCCGCACAGGATCAGTTCCGCAGCGATCTCGCTGCGGGTGCCCAGGCTGCCGACGCCGATATAGCCGCGCGACAGCTCCTCGCTCACCACCACCATCGAGGCTTTGGACAGGCCGAAGCCACCGAATTCCTCGGGGATGGTCAGGCCGAACACGCCCATTTCCGACAGCGACTCGATGATCTCCATCGGGATCAGCTCGTCCTTCAGGTGCCAGTCATGCGCGAAGGGGATTACCCGCTCATCGGCAAAGCGGCGGAACTGGTCGCGGATCATCTCCAGCTCTTCGTCGAGCCCTGTGGCGCCAAAGGTCGCGCGGCCGTGACTATCCCGCATCAGTGCCACGAGCGCTGCACGCGCGGCGGGGCTGTTGCCCTGTGCAATCAGCGTGGCGGCGGCGGGGCCGGGGGTCCAGCTCTGGTCAAGATCCGCAAGGCGCGCGGTTTCGTTCTGCGACATCGGGATGCCGCCGGCGATCTGCGCCAGATATTCGCCAAAGCCGATCTGAAGGATCAGCGCCTCCATCGCGCCCAGATTGCCCTGTTCGGCCAGCCGGCCGGCCCAGGCGTTCAGTTGACGCAGCGCCTCGGTATAGGTTGCCAGCCAGCTCAGCGCATGGGCGGCATATTGCTCGGTCTCCAGCGCGGCGCCGGAGATCTTGCCATTGGTCGAGACCCGCGCGCGCAGCGCCTCGCGCCCGGCAACGAACAGCGCCTCGACTTCGGGCAGGGCGGCGGCGGTAAGGGCGGTGAGGTCCGGCAAAACGGGCGAAGCGGGCGCGGTCTGTCCATCATGCGGCATGGCGATTCCTCGAATTCTGCGGTTGCGAGATTGGTAATCTCTTCGCAGTTGCAGCGCAAGAAAAATTCAATTTCGCGCCGTCAACCTACAAGATTATGTCCTCTTAGCGGATTCTCCTGTCTTCCCCATAGGCAAAAGGCCCCGGACAATGCCGGGGCCTTTCTCCTTTTCCAAATAGTCCGGGCCTCTGGCAGCAGAGCGCCCGCTGCGGCTCAGCCGATCGCGGCGGCCTTCACATCGGCGTCGATGAAGGGCACATATTGGCCGAAATTGTCGGCGAACATGGTGACAAGCTTTTGTGCCTGCGCGTCATAGGCGGCCTTGTCGGCCCAGGTGTCGCGCGGGTTCAGCAGGGTCGCATCGACGCCCGGCACCGAAACCGGCACTTCAAAGCCGAAATTCGGGTCCTTGCGGAACTCGACCTTCGACAGCGACCCGTCCAGGGCGGCGGTCAGCAGCGCGCGGGTCGCCTTGATCGGCATCCGTTTGCCCACGCCATGTTTGCCGCCGGTCCAGCCGGTATTCACCAGCCAGCATTCGGCGCCGGTCGCGGCGATCTTTTCCTGCAACAGCTTGCCATAGACCTCGGGGCGACGCGGCATGAAAGGCGCGCCAAAGCAGGTGGAGAAGGTCGGCGTCGGCTCGGTCACGCCACGCTCGGTGCCCGGGGTCTTGGAGGTGAAGCCGGACAGGAAGTGATACATCGCCTGCGCCGGGCTCAGCCGCGCGATCGGCGGCAGCACGCCAAAGGCGTCGCAGGTCAGCATGATCACATTCTTCGGCTCGCCGCCCAGCCCGTTTTCCGAGGCATTGGAGATGTAATCGAGCGGGTAGGCGCAGCGCATGTTCTGCGTCAGGCTCGCATCGTCGAAATCCAGCTCCAGCGTCTCGGGATCGTAGACCATGTTCTCGATCACGGTGCCGAATTTGGAGGTGGTGCCATAGATCTCCGGCTCGGCCTCGGCCGACAGGTTGATCGTCTTGGCGTAGCAGCCGCCTTCAAAGTTGAAGATGCCCTTGTCGGACCAGCCATGTTCGTCATCGCCGATCAGGATGCGCGACGGGTCGGCCGAGAGCGTGGTCTTGCCGGTGCCCGACAGGCCGAAGAACACCGCGGCGTCCGCCGGGTTGCCGATGGCATGGTTGGCCGAGCAGTGCATCGCCATCACGCCCTTGCCGGGCAGGATGTAGTTCAGCAGCGTGAAGACCGATTTCTTGTTCTCGCCCGCATATTGGGTATTGGCGATCAGGATCAGCTTCTTGTCGAAATTGAGCGCGATCACCGTTTCCGTGCGGCAGCCATGCCGGGCCGGATCGGCCTTGAAGCTGGGGCAGTTGATGATGGTGAATTCCGGGGCAAAGCTGTCCAGCTCCTCGCGGGCCGGGCGGCGCAGCAGGTGGCGGATGAACAGCCCGTGCCAGGCCAGTTCCGTGACCACGCGCACGTCGAGGCGGTGTTCCGCATCGGCGCCGGCATAGAGATCCTGCACGAAATAATCGCGGCCCTTCATATGGGCCAGCATGTCGGCATGCAGCCGGTCGAAGGCGTCGGCCTCCATCGGGGCGTTGTTTTCCCACCAGATCGTGTTTTCCACCGCAGGGGTGCGGACCACGAACTTGTCCTTGGGAGAGCGGCCGGTAAATTGCCCGGTCGTGCAGAGGAAGGCGCCACCGCGCCCGAGGCGCCCTTCGCCGCGCTGCACCGCCGCCTCCACCAGCGACGGTTCGATCAGGTTGTAATAGACGTTGCCCAGTCCGCTGATGCCCTGGGTTTCGAGGGTTTGGCGGGGGTTCACGCGTCCATGCGTCATGTGCTTGCTCTCCGGTGCCGCGTCTGGCGCGGCGTCTTTCGGTTCAAGTCGGCAGTCGGGGCCAGTTGACTACCGGTCGCGCTCCGGACGACGGAGCCGACACGGGCGCTATACCACGTCGCTTTCGGGAAAGAATAGCGACCTTTTTGTCAGTTAGCGCAACCAGAGAGGCATTTAGCGCAATCATCTTGCGCGGCCCCTTTGTCGGGCCCGCCGGGTGAGACAAATTAGCCATTCCTTGAGGAATTTTGCGTCTCATGGAACGGCGCGCGGGGGTGATTCGCAGTTTGCTGTTGATTCTTGCAGGAGGAAAACCGACTATGTCTAAAAAAGCACAATAAGAGCAGCACAGGAAAAGCAGGACATGTCCAGGATCGCCCTCGTGGACGACGACAGGAATATCCTGACGTCGGTATCAATGACTCTTGAGGCCGAAGGCTTCGAGGTTGACACCTATAATGACGGCCAGTCGGCGCTTGATGCGTTCAACCGGCGCCTGCCCGACATGGCGGTGCTGGATATCAAGATGCCGCGGATGGATGGCATGGATCTGCTGCAACGCCTGCGGCAAAAGACCAGCATGCCGGTGATCTTCCTGACCTCGAAGGATGACGAGATCGACGAGGTTCTGGGCCTGCGGATGGGCGCTGACGACTACGTCAAGAAGCCGTTCAGCCAGCGCCTGCTGGTGGAGCGTATCCGCGCCCTGCTGCGCCGGCAGGAAGCGATGGTTTCCGGCGAAACCGCCGTCACCGAAGAAACCAAGATCATGGAGCGTGGCCATCTGCGGATGGATCCGCTGCGGCATGCGGTGGCCTGGAAGGGCGCCGATGTCTCGCTCACCGTGACCGAATTCCTGCTGTTGCAGGCCCTGGCGCAGCGCCCTGGCATCGTGAAAAGCCGCGATCAGCTGATGGATGTGGCCTATGACGATCAGGTCTATGTCGATGATCGCACGATCGACAGCCATATCAAGCGGTTGCGTAAGAAGATGCGGACGGCCGACCCCGATTTCTCGGCCATCGAAACGCTTTATGGTATCGGCTATCGCTACAACGAAGAATAAGTGCCCCCGATGACCCTGGCGCAACGCATCAGGACCGAAGGTGCCCAACCCGTCCGCAAGGGCGAGGTGGTGCTGGGTGAGGATTGGGTCAGCCCCGAGGCGCTGGCCGAACAGGAATTGCGCGCGGGCAAGTCGCGGCGCGGTCTGGTCGCGCTGAACCATTCGCCGCTGGCGCGCAAGATCGTGATCTTCAACATGATGGCGATCGTCGTCATGGTGGCCGGGGTGCTGTTTCTCAACCCGTTTCGCGACAGCCTGGTCATCCAGCGTGAACAGGGCCTGGTGACCGAGGCAGAGCTGGTCGCCGGGATCTTCGAGGCGCGGCTGGCCGGGGCAGAGGGCATGACCGATGCGCCGGCGATCCTGAACCATGCAGCACTTGGCCCGGGGGTGGAACTACGGGTCTATGATGCCACGGGGCAGATGGTTGCCGCAGGGCGCGGCAATGCCCGGCCCAGCCTGCAACGCGAACGCTCCACCCTGATCACCGATTTCCTGAACGCGATCTGGGAGGGGGTTTCGGGTCTGCTTTCGGGCGGCGAAACGCCCGGTAACGGGCCTGACGCGGCGCTGTTGGCGCGTGATCTGCTGCCCGCCGCGCAGGCGGGCGAGACTGCGGCGACGACCGACCGCACGCCGGAGGGGGGCACGGTGTTTTCCGTCGCGACCCCGATCCATGTCGGCGGCGCGGTGGTCGGCGTGGTCGCCATGACCTCGGCCGAGGGGGAGATTGACCGCCTGGTGCGCTATGAGCGCGAGCAGGTATTGCAGATGTTCGTCATCGCATTGCTGGTGTCGATCGGTCTCAGCCTCGTGCTGGCCTCGACCATTGCCAACCCGCTTTCCGATCTGGCCGCCGCGGCGGAACTGGGCCGTGACCGTGACGCCCGCAAGATGGCACCGGGCCGGGTGCGTATCCCCGACCTGACCGCCCGCCCCGACGAGATCGGCCGCCTGTCGGTCGCCATGCGCGGCATGGTGGCGGCGCTCTATGACCGGATCGACGCGAATGAACAATTCGCCGCCGACGTGTCGCATGAAATCAAGAACCCGCTCGCCTCGCTGCGCTCTGCCGTCGCCTCACTGCATCTGGCCAAGCGTGACGACCAACGCAGCCGCCTGCTGGAGGTGATCGACCATGACGTGCGCCGGCTGGACCGTCTGGTCAGCGATATCTCCAACGCCTCACGTCTGGACAGCGAATTGGTGAAGGAGGAGGAGGAAGAGTTCAACCTGCTGAAAACCATCGCCAATCTGACCGAATATCTGGGTCAGCAGGCGGGGGAGAAGGGGGTGGAGTTCATCACCGACCTGCCGCAGGAGCCGATTATGATCCGCGGGCTGGAAGGCCGGCTGGCGCAGGTTTTCGTGAACCTCATCACCAATGCGATCTCGTTCTGCGAGGAGGGCGATGCCGTGCGCGTCTGGGCGCGGCGCCGCGACAATCGCGTGCTGGTCGTGGTGGAGGATACGGGCCCCGGTATCCCCGAACAGGCGCTGACCAAGGTGTTCAAGCGCTTCTATTCCGAGCGGCCACAGGGCGATTTCGGTAATCATTCCGGGCTCGGCCTTGCGATTTCCAAGCAGATCATCGAGGCGCATGGCGGCGTGATCTGGGCCGAGAACATCCGCCCGACCCAGGCCGACATCACGTCGGAGCCGCTGGGCGCGCGCTTTGTCGTCGGTCTGCCGGTCTGAGCGGTGGTCAGCGCAGCCCCCGAGGCGCCGGAACTGCATCACGCCTCTTGCGTGGCGCTGCACGGGCGGGGGTTGCTGATTACCGGCGCGTCGGGGGCGGGCAAGTCGGGGCTGGCGCTGCGGCTGATGGCGCTTGGCGCGCAACTCGTGGCCGATGACCAGGTGCAGCTTCATCGGGCCGGGCGCGCGCTGCAAGCCCGCTGCCCTGATCGGATCGCCGGTTTGATCGAGGCGCGGGGGGTTGGCCTGTTGCGCGCCGATCATCTGGCTGAGGTGCCGCTCGCGCTTGTCGTGGATCTGGACCGTCATGAGCCTGATCGCCTGCCCCCGCGTCGCGAGATCGTGCTGCTGGGATGCCCGTTGCCCCTTGTCCTTGGCCGGGATGCGCATCATCTTGCGCCTGCACTGCTGCAATATCTGCGCGCCGGACGCGCCGCTTGACGATGAAGGATGCAATGCCCCCCGCCCGTGACCCCTCGGCCGAACATGAACTGGTGCTGGTCACCGGGCCTTCGGGCGCCGGCCGCTCCACCGCCATTCAGGCCCTGGAGGATCTGGGTTTCGAGGCGATCGACAACCTGCCGCTAAGCTTGGTGCCGCGGCTGATCGACGGTCCGCCGCTGGACCGACCTGTCGCGCTTGGCCTCGATGTGCGCAACCGTGAATTCAACGCGACCGCGCTGATCGAACTGGTGGACCGGCTGACCCGCGACCAGCGCGTGCATTTGTCGCTCTTGTTCCTGGATTGCGGCGTGAACGAGCTGATCCGCCGCTATGGCGAGACGCGGCGGCGGCATCCGCTGGCGCCGGGCGAGACGCCGGCCGAGGGCATCGCGCGCGAAATCGACCTTCTGGCGCCGATCCGCGTGCGCGCCGACCACCTGATCGACACGACCGACATGTCGCCGCATGACCTGCGCCGCGAATTGGGCGACCGGTTTGGCCATGACGGTGCGCCCGGGCTCGCGGTTTCGGTGCAGAGCTTCAGCTACAAGCGGGGGGTGCCGCGCGGGCTGGACATGATCTTTGACTGCCGCTTTCTGAACAATCCGCATTGGGTGGCCGAGTTGCGGCCGCTCGACGGGCGCGATGCGGCGGTGGCGGCCTATGTGACGGCTGATTCCCGGTTTCCGGAATTCTCGCAAAGGCTGCGTGAGCTTTTGCTCTTTCTCCTTCCGGCGCATCTGGCCGAAGGCAAGTCGCATCTTGCCATCGGCTTTGGATGCACCGGCGGGCAACACCGCTCGGTTGCTGTCGCAGAAATCATGGGCAATGCGCTTGCAGAAGCCGGCTGGTCGGTGTCAAAACGTCACAGGGAACTGGAACGCAGGCTGACCGCCGGTCGGCCTATTGCAGCTGGGTGATCTGGGCTTGATCGGGATTGTGATCGTTGCGCATGGCGGTTTGGCGAAGGAATACCTCGCCGCGGTGGAGCATGTCGTGGGTCCGCAGGATGCGATGAGCGCGATTTCCATCGAGGATGACCACGATCGCGGCCGCAAATCTGCCGAGATCTCGGCCGCCGCCGATGCGGTGGATCGGGGCGAGGGCGTGGTGGTGGTGACCGACATGTTCGGCGGCTCGCCCTCCAACCTGTCGCTGCCGGCCTGCACCGCGCGCAATCGCCGCATTCTTTACGGGGCGAACCTGCCCATGCTGATCAAACTGACCAAGTCGCGCGAACTTCCGCTGGCCGAAGCGGTCGGGCTCGCGCTGGACGCCGGTCGCAAGTATATCAACAGCCTTGATCTGGGCGGCGACGTTCCGCCCGGCGAGGGAGAGCTGAAATGACCAACCGGCAACTGAAGATCGTCAACGAAAAGGGCCTGCATGCGCGGGCCTCGGCCAAGTTCGTCGAATGTGTCGAGGGGTTCGATGCCCAGGCCGAGGTGAGCAAGGACGGCATGACGGTTTCGGGCGATTCCATCATGGGGCTGCTGATGTTGGGCGCCTCGCGCGGGACGTTCATCGACATCACGACCATGGGCAGCCAGGCCGCCGATCTGGCCGACGCGCTGGAGCGTCTGGTGGCCAATCGCTTTGGTGAAGATCAGTAAGGCGCCGATCGTGACCAGCGACAGACCCGCCACCTTGCCCGAGCGCCAATATGACATGCGGCGCCTGTCCTATGCCGGCACCTTTACCAACCCTTTCAAGGCCGGCACCATTCGCGCGATCGAATGGCTGACGGCCAAGGTCACGCTGCTGCGGCTGATCCGCCAGTTCGAGGCATCGGGTGCGCCGTTCGGGGCGCCGTTCTGGCCCAAGGCGATCCGCACGATGGGGATCGACATCCAGACCCCGCCGGCCGAAATCGCGCGCATTCCCGCGACCGGGCCGGTGGTGGTGGTGGCGAACCATCCGCATGGGCTGGTCGATGGCATGGTCATGGCCGAAATGGTCGCGCGGGTGCGGCCCGATTTCAAGATCCTGACCCGCTCGCTCCTGACCGGCATCCCCGAGATCGAGGAATTCATGATCCCGGTGCCCTTCCCGCATGAGGAAAATGCGCGCGAACTGGGGCTGGAGATGCGCAATCAGACCATGGCGCATCTGAAGCAGGGCGGCTTGATCATCCTGTTCCCGGCCGGCAAGGTCGCGGTGGCCGAGGGGTGGTTCGGCCCGGCGGTGGAGCCGGAATGGAACCCCTTTACCCACAAGATGATCATGCGGTCGGGCGCGACGGTGGTGCCGATCCACTTCACCGGGCAGAACAGCCGCGCCTATCAGATCGCGGACAAGCTGTCGGCGACGCTGCGGCAGGGGCTTTTGCTTTATGAAATCAAGCGCGCCTTGTTCAAACCGCAGCGCCCCTTCATCGGCGAGCCGATCCTGCCCGAGGCGCTGAAGCCATGGGAGGGCAACCCGCGCGGCTTCCTCGCCTGGATCCGGGAACACACCCTCGCGCTTGGCCGCTGAGGCTCAGCGCGTCGGCACCGGGGTTTCGCCGCGATAGTCGTAAAAGCCGCGGCCCGCCTTGCGGCCCAGCCAGCCGGCCTCGACATATTTGGTGAGCAGCGGGCAAGGGCGATATTTGGTATCTGCCAGCCCGTCATACAGCACATTCATGATCGCGAGACAGGTGTCGAGCCCGATGAAATCCGCAAGCTCCAGCGGACCCATCGGGTGATTGGCGCCCAGCTTCATTGATTCGTCGATGCTTTTCACCGAACCGACGCCCTCATACAGCGTATAGACCGCCTCGTTGATCATCGGAATCAGGATGCGGTTCACGATGAAGGCCGGGAAATCTTCGGCGCTGGCGGCGGTCTTGCCAAGATTGCGCACCACCTCATGCAGCGCCTCATAGGTGGGCTGGTCGGTCGCGATGCCGCGGATCAGTTCCACCAACTGCATCACCGGCACCGGGTTCATGAAGTGGAAACCCATGAACTTTTCCGGCCGGTCGGTGCGCGAGGCCAGCCGCGTGATCGAGATCGACGAGGTGTTGGAGGTCAGGATCGTGGTCGGTTTCAGATGCGGCAGCAGCGCGTCAAAGATCTTCTGCTTGACGGGTTCGTTCTCCGTCGCGGCCTCGATCACCAGGTCGGTCTGGCCGAGATCGGGCAGGTTGAGCGTCGTGCGGATGCGGCCAAGCGCCGTCGCCTTTTCTTCGGCGCTGATCTTGCCGCGGCTGACCTGGCGTTCCAGATTCTTGTCGATGGTGCCGATGGCCTTGACGAGGCTGTCTTCGTTCAGGTCGTTCAGCAGCACATCATAGCCCGCCAGCGCGAAGACATGCGCGATGCCGTTGCCCATCTGCCCTGCGCCGATGACGCCCACCGTCTCGATTGCCATGCGTTTTCTCCACACTGTCCGCGTCAGAGTATGCGGCGCGGGGGCGAAAGCGCAAGGGTGGAAAACGCCGTGCCAAATACCGGAAATTTGAGGGAAATGCCGTATTTAGCGATTTGGAAAGGGGTTGGGCGCAAGCTGGGCATGGGTGAGATGAAATTGGGTGGGTATGATGGCCTATGTCTATCAGGGCGGGGTCGCCCTGGATTATGCGCCATGTCGATATGGCGCGTCGCGCGCGGTCTTTCGGGGACCGGCGCGCGATCTGGAAAAGCCCTATGTCGCGGTCCTCGGCGGGATCGAGACCTATGGGAAATTCGTGCCGGAGCCGTTTCCCGCGCTGCTGGAGGCGAAGGGCTGTTGCCAGGTGGTCAATCTGGGCGCGGTCAATGCCGGCCCCGACCTGTTTCTGGAGGATAGCGCGCTGCGCGGTATTGTCGCGGGGGCAGAGGCTGTGGTCGTTCAGGTGATGGGCGCGCAGAATCTGTCGAACCGGTTCTACCGTGTTCATCGGCGGCGGAATGACCGATTTCTGGGTGCCACAGCGGCTTTGCGGCAGCTGTTCCCCGAGGTTGATTTCACCGATTTCAGCTTTACGCGCCATATGTTGCAGGCCTTGCAGCGCAGCTCGGCTGAGCGGTTCGAGGAGGTGGCGACCGAGCTGCGCAATGTCTGGTTGCGACGGATGGCGGCTTTGCTGGCGCTTGCGCCGGGGCGGACGGTGCTGCTGTATTTTGCGGGCCATCGGCCACCGCGGGCCGGGCGCCCCGCCGATCTGCATCGCGATCCGCTGCTGGTGGATGCGGAGATGATCCTGCAACTGCGTCCGCAGGTGCGTTCTTATCAGGAGGTGATCGCCGCCGATGATCCGGTGCAGGCGCTTCTGGTTCCCGATCTGGAGCGCGCCGCGGCGCTGTCCTTGCCCGGTCGTGCGGCGCATGCCGAGGTTGCGGCACGGTTGCACATGGCCCTGAGCCAGATGTTGAAATGAAAAGACCCGCGCGGTGGCGCGGGTCAGATTTTTCAGGTGCCCTTTTGTTCAGACCTTCTGGGTCATCTCGGGGACGGCCTGGAAGAGGTCTGCCACGAGGCCGTAATCGGCGATCTGGAAGATGGGGGCCTCTTCGTCCTTGTTGATGGCGACGATGACCTTGCTGTCCTTCATGCCGGCGAGGTGCTGGATGGCGCCTGAAATGCCGATGGCGACATAGAGCGCGGGGGCCACGACCTTGCCGGTCTGGCCGACCTGCCAGTCATTCGGCGCAAAGCCCGAATCCACCGCCGCGCGCGACGCACCGACGGCTGCGCCCAGCTTGTCGGCCAGTGCCTCGATCAGCGCGAAGTCGGCCTCGGAGCCCACGCCACGGCCGCCCGACACGACGATCTTCGCCGAGGTCAGTTCCGGGCGATCCGACGCCGCCACCTTGTCTTCCACCCAGGACGACAGCCCCTCGGCCGTCGCACCGGTCACCTTTTCCACCGCGGCCGCACCGCCCGTGCCCGCCGCCGCAAAGGCCGCCGTGCGCACGGTGAACACCTTCACCTTGTCGCCCGACTTCACCGTCTGGATCGCGTTCCCGGCATAGATTGGCCGTTCAAAGGTTTCGGAATCGATAACGGCCGTCACATCCGACAGCACCATCACATCCAGAAGCGCCGCAACCCGCGGCAGCACATTCTTGGCCGCCGCCGTCGCCGGGGCGCAGATATGGGTGTAGCTACTGGCCAGACCCACAACCAGTGCCGCCGTCGCCTCGGCCATGCCGTGACAATAATCGTGCCCGTCGGCGAACAGAACCTTGCTCACACCCGCAAGACCCGCCGCCTCGGCCGCCGCCGCATCGCCGCCCTGACCCGCCACAAGGACGTGGATTTCGCCAAGACCGGCCACCGCCGTCAACGTTTTCGCAACCGAATCGGTGGCAAGCTGACCACCATTCACATCGGCCAGAAGGAGAACAGCCATCACAGAACCCCCGCTTCGTCTTTCAGTTTCGCAATCAGCTCGTCCACCGAGGCGACCTTCACGCCCGCCTTCCGCCCGGCAGGCTCGCTGGTCTTCACCACGGTCAGACGCGGGGTGACATCGACGCCATAATCGGCGGCGGTTTTCTCCTCCAGCGGCTTCTTCTTGGCCTTCATGATGTTCGGAAGCGAGGCATAGCGCGGCTCGTTCAGCCGCAGATCCACCGTCACAACCGCAGGCAGCTTCACCGTGATGGTCTGAAGCCCGCCATCCACCTCGCGCGTCACCGTCGCGCTGTCGCCCGCGACCGAGAGCTCGCTGGCAAAGGTCGCCTGGGACCAGCCCAGCAGCGCCGACAGCATCTGCCCGGTCGCGTTCATGTCATTGTCGATCGCCTGCTTGCCGGCCAGAACCAGCCCGGGCGCCTCGGCCTGAACCACCGCCGCCAGAAGCTTCGCCACCGCAAGGGGTTCGATATCCGTATGCACGTCCGACGCAGCCTCGATCAGGATCGCACGGTCCGCACCCATCGCAAGCGCCGTCCGCAGCGTCTCTTGCGCCTGCTTCACGCCGATCGAGACAACCACGATCTCCGACGCCAGACCCTTTTCCTTCAGACGGATCGCCTCTTCCACCGCAATCTCGTCAAACGGGTTCATCGACATCTTCACATTCGCAAGATCGACACCGCTACCGTCCGCCTTCACGCGAACCTTAACGTTGTAGTCAATCACGCGTTTGACAGGTACCAATACCTTCATCGGCGGCAATCTCCCAGGTTTCGGCCCGGTCAGGGGCCCGTCCAAGCTCTCCGCTGCGTTGTTAGCCCGGGGGGGAGAGCAAAAACAATCCAAAAGCGACGCGCCGCGGCGTCGCGACGCCGCGTTATTAACGCAGCGTCATGTGTCGCGGGTCAGCCCGGGAACCCAGAGAACATCTGCCTTGCCCGCATCGTTGGCGATGCGGCTGGCGACAAACAGCCAATCCGACAGGCGATTCAGATACTTGATCGCCTCGGGGTTCACATCCTCGGTGGTGGCGAGGTGCACGGTCTCGCGCTCGGCGCGGCGGGCGACGGTGCGCGACAGATGCAGATGGGCGGCCAGCGCCGACCCGCCGGGCAGGATGAAGCTGCGCAGGGGCGTGAGATGGCTGTTCATGGCGTCGATTTCAGCCTCCAGCCGGTCCACCTGCGCGGAAATCATGCGCAAGGGCGGGTATTTGGCCTCCGCATCCTGGTCGCGGTCAGGGGTGCAGAGGTCGGCGCCCAGATCGAAGAGATCATTCTGGATGCGCGCGATCGCGGCGGCCAGATCGCCCTCGGCATGCAGGCGAGCCAGGCCAAGCGTGGCGTTCACCTCGTCCACCGTGCCATAAGCAGTCACCCGGGCGGAGAATTTGGGCACGCGCGCGCCATTGCCAAGCGCGGTATCGCCCTTGTCACCGGTGCGGGTATAGATCTTTGACAGGACAACCATCACTGCCCCACCTTGCTGCGCAGCCAGGCGAAGACGACGATCAGAATCACCGCCACCGCCTGCCCGATGATCCGATAACGCATCAGGCGATTGGCGTGGCGGCGGTTGAATTCGCCCCCCTTGCCGAAGGCGCCGATGCCGATGGTCAGGATGATGACGACGACAAGACAGGCCAGCGCGGCCAGGAGGAACAGCGGATCTTGCAGGAGCATGGGCACCCTTTCCTGTAGCTGCCCGAGACATAGCGCTTTGGCCACGAAAGGCGAGAGGGAATTGCCTTTTCAGGACCGGGCGATCAGCCAGTCAAGCGCGGGGGTGGGCAGGATGCGCCGCGCCAGCCCCATCAGCTGTGTCGCGCGGGTGATGTGATAGCGGCCGCGCGGGCGCGGGCTTTCAAGCGCGTGGATCAGCTTGGCGGTGACGGCGGAACAGGGCAATTCGAACAGGTCTGGTCCCTGTTTGGGTTCATAAAGACGATGCAGCAGCGCGCGATATTCCGCGGCGCGGGCCGAATTTTCCCAGTCGATCCAGCGTTCGAAATGCGGGATGGAGTTTTCGCGGATTCGGGTCGGGATCGGGCCGGGTTCCAGCAGGCAGACATGGATGCCGGTGCCCCGCATCTCGACGCGCAGCACATCGGTCAGGCCCTCGAGCGCGAATTTCGTGCTGACATAGGCCGCGCGCCAGCGCATGCCGACCAGCCCCAGCACCGAGGAGCAATTGACGATCCGGCCGCCGCCCTGCGCCCGCATGACCGGGATCACCCGGCGCGTCAGATCGTGGCAGCCGAACAGGTTGACTTCGAAAATCTCGCGCAGGGCGCCGCGCGGCAGGTCTTCGGCGGCGCCAGGGCAGGCAAAGGCGCCGTTGTTATACAGCGCCTCAAGCCGGCCGCCGCTGCGGTGCAGCGCCTCGTCCAGGGCGGTGGCGATGCTGTCCTCATCGGCGTAATCGAGGCGAAAGCTCTCCAGCCCCTCGGCGCGCAGGCGGTCGCAATCGGCCTCTTGCCGGCAGGTGGCAAAGACGCGCCAGCCCCGGGCATGCAGGGTGCGGGCGGCGTCAAGGCCGATGCCGGAGGAACATCCGGTGATCAGGACGTGGCGGGGGGCGGTCATGGGCTGCTCCGGTTTTCTGCCGGGATAGGCGCAAAACCGCGAGGGCGCAATCAGGGCGCGCTGTCTGACAGGAAGTCGCCCGAGACAAAGCCGGTCATCCCGTCGCCTTCGAGGATGATGCGCGCCCAGCCGTTTTCTTCGGTCCAGAGCAGGCGGGTGGCCTCGCCCCGGCTGAGCTTGCCGACCACCGGGAATTCGGTCGAGGGCCCCTCGCGGACATTCACCGAACTGGCGGTGATGTAGCGGATTTCGGCCTCGGCCTCGGTCTCGGCAGGGGCGGGCGCGTCGTTCAGCGCCTCGACCACGGCGGCATCGCTGCGCACCAGCGGCAGGACCAGCGGCACGACGGGGCCGGTGGGGGCGGGTGCCTCGCTGGTATAGCTAGCCTGCACGACCAACGGCTCGGCGGCGGGTTCGGCGACGGGCGTGGCGGCCACGCGCCGCGGCGCATCCTCCCCGCCCCAGAGCGCGAGAACCACAAAGATGGCGGCACAGAGAAGAAGCAGCATGCGGATCATGACGGGCCCTGAATCACTCGAAACTGTGATCTTTTATCACGAAAGTTTAACCGCCGAGGTGGAAAAAGGTTCCCGAATTCCCCGCTTCGGGAAATCCGGCTGGACCGGCGCAGGACCAGAGATTACACAACATCCATGACCGAAGAACCCGCCGTCCCCCAGATCGAGCCCGCAACCCATTCGGAGCCGCTGCGCCGTGCCATCGGTGAGCGCTATCTGACCTATGCGCTGTCCACCATCATGCACCGTGCGCTGCCCGATGCGCGCGACGGGCTGAAGCCGGTGCATCGGCGCATCATGTATGCGATGCGCGAGCTGCGGCTGTCACCGACCGGGGGCTTCCGCAAATCGGCCAAGATCTCGGGCGATGTGATGGGCAACTATCACCCGCATGGCGACGCCGCGATCTATGACGCCATGGCGCGTCTGGCGCAGGACTTCGCGGTGCGCTACCCGCTGGTGGACGGGCAGGGGAATTTTGGCAATATCGACGGCGATAACCCCGCCGCCAGCCGCTACACCGAGGCGCGGCTGACCCATATCGCGGAATTGCTGATGGAGGGGCTGACCGAGAACGCGGTCGATTTCCGCCCCAATTACGACGGCACGCTGGAAGAACCCGTGGTGATGCCGGCGGCGTTTCCCAACCTGTTGGCCAATGGCTCCAGCGGGATCGCGGTCGGCATGGCGACGAATATCCCGCCGCACAACCTGCATGAACTGATCGACGCCTGTCAGGCGATGATCCAGGATCCCGAGGTCACGGACGAGGAACTGGTCAAGCTGGTGCCCGGCCCCGATTTCCCGACCGGCGGCGTGATCGTGGAGCCGCGCGAGAACATTCTGGAGGCCTATCGCACCGGCCGCGGCGCCTTTCGTCTGCGGTCGCGCTGGTCGGTGGAGGATCTGGGCCGCGGTCAGTGGCAGATCGTCGTCACCGAGATCCCCTATCAGGTGCAGAAATCCAAGCTGATCGAGCGTCTGGCCGAGGTGATCCAGACCAAGAAGGTGCCGGCGCTGGCCGATGTGCGCGACGAAAGCGCCGAGGATGTGCGCATCGTGCTGGAACCGCGCGCCCGCACGATCGACCCCGACATGCTGATGGGGATGCTGTTCAAGAACTCCGATCTGGAGATTCGCTTCAGCCTGAACATGAACGTGCTGATCGACGGCAAGGTGCCCAAGGTCTGTTCGCTGAAAGAGGTGCTGCGGGCCTTCCTCGATCATCGCCGCGATGTTCTGGGCCGCCGCACCCGCCACCGGATCGAAAAGATCGAACACCGGCTGGAGATCCTCGACGGGTTCATCCTGACCTTCCTGAACCTCGACCGGGTGATCGACATCATCCGCTACGACACCGACCCCAAGGCCGCCCTGATGGCCGAGGTCTGGGGCAAGAAGCACAAGCGCGCCCTGTCGGAAGAGGATTACGTTCCGCCCAAGCCCGGCAAGGGGGAATTGTCCGAGGTGCAGGCCGAGGCGATCCTGAACATGCGGCTGCGCAGCCTGCGCAAGCTGGAGGAGCTGGAGCTGATCGCCGAGCGCGACGAGTTGCGTGCGGAGCGTGAGGATCTGCTGGCGCTGATGGGCGATGCGGGGCTGCAATGGGCGCGGATCGGCCGCGATCTGGCCGAGGTGCAGGGCCAGTTCGGCAAGGCGACGGTCATCGGCAAGCGCCGCACCGATTTTGCGGATATGGCCGATGTGGAGGAAGTGCCGCTGGAAGCCATGATCGAGCGCGAGCCGATCACCGTGATCTGTTCCCGCATGGGCTGGATTCGCGCGATGAAGGGGCATCAGCCGCTGGATACCGATGTGAAGTTCAAGGATGGCGACGAGGGGCGCTTCATCTTCCATGCAGAAACCACCGACCGGATTCTGGTCGTGGGGGCGAACGGGCGGTTCTACACGCTGCTGGGCGCCAACCTGCCCGGCGGGCGCGGCATGGGTGAACCGGTGCGCCTGATGATCGACCTGCCCAACGATGCCGAGATCACCGATATGCTGATCTGGCGCGCCGGTGAAAAGCTGCTGGTCGCCTCGACCGCGGGCGACGGCTTTGTCGTGCCCTCGGAGGAGGTCGTGGCGCAGACCCGCGCGGGCAAACAGGTGCTGACCTTCCGCGAAGGGGTCAGGACCGCGCTGTGCCGCCGCGTCAGCGGCGATCACGTCGCCGTGGTCGGCGAGAACCGCAAGCTTTTGGTCTTTCCGGTGGCGGAACTGCCGGAAATGGCCAAGGGCAAGGGTGTGCGCTTGCAGAAATACAAGGATGGCGGCCTGTCGGACGCCACGACCTTTACCCTTGCCAATGGTCTGTCCTGGAAAGACCCGGCCGGGCGCACCCGGCTGGAAACCGACCTGGCGCAATGGCAAGGCGCCCGGGCGGGGGCGGGGGCCATGGCGCCGCGCGGCTTTCCGCGCGACAACCGCTTTACCGATTGACGCCTGCCGTGACCGCGGCGTGCGTTCCTGTTCAACCGTATGAAAGATAAGGTGTTTATATGTCTGTCATCAAATTTGCACGCGGCGTGGATGGGGTCGAACTGGTTTCGACTTCGGCCTTTTCGGAACTGTTCGACTTTGACATCGTCACCTCAAGCAGCACGCGGCTCGCCTTTCGGGACGAGGGCGATGTGGTCACCTTTTTCGGCTCGGGGCTGAGCTACAGCTTTTCCGGCGGGGTGCTGACCGGCGTCACGGCGGGCACGGTCAGCCGCATCACCATCACCTTCAACGGCGCCACCATGCTGGACTGGAGCAAGCTGTCCGTTGGCGCCCCCGATCTGGCCAACGCGGTGTTCCAGAGCAACTGGACGCTGCTGAACCGGCTGATGCTGGGCGGGAATGACCAGATCAGTGCGACGGATGGCACCGACCGGGTGAACGCCTTTGCCGGCGCCGATCTGGTGCGCGGCTATGCCGGGTCGGACACGATCAGCGGCGGC